>Ga0272444_10003944_pt1 | contig 13215 bp, 10 predicted proteins | sample SSMForm13_FD_201033 | JGI IMG/M metagenome (GOLD analysis project Ga0272444, IMG submission 201033) | Marine sediment archaeal communities from Little Sippewissett salt marsh, Falmouth, MA, United States - SSM-Form-13 | ecosystem: Environmental > Aquatic > Marine > Wetlands > Sediment ...
GGTCTACCTCGTCACCGACCACCTGCGAATCAGGCCCACGCTGTCGGGAAAACTGTCGACGCTCGGACAGCTCCTGCTGGTGGGCTATACGCTGCTGGCAGCCGATGTGGAAAAACTATCACCGAAGGCAGCCTCCTACGGAGTGCTGGCGGGCAGTTGGGCGGTGGCTGCACTTAGCATCATCGCTATAATAAGCTACACCAGACTCGGGCTCGCATTTGTCTCCGCCGAGGGCAAGCCGCTCGACAGCAACACCGGCCCCGCCGACAAAGGCGACCGTGTTCAGTACCACTGAAAAAAACTGGAAGATTACAAAACCAGTAGAAAAGAGAGTAGCCGTGTTTAGTGCAATTGAAGAAGTGCTGGAAGACATGAAGGCCGGAAAAATGGTCGTCCTGGTAGACGACGAATCCCGGGAGAACGAGGGCGACCTCACCTGCGCCGCGGAGATGATTACGCCTGAGATGGTCAACTTCATGGCCAAGTTTGGCCGGGGTCTGATCTGCGTACCAATGACCAGCGACCGGGCCGACACATTGGCGCTTCACCCGCAGGTCTCGGACAACACCGCCCTTCATGGGACGGCCTTTACGGTAACCGTCGACGCCGCGACCGGCGTAACGACGGGAATTTCCGCGGCAGACCGGGCAAGGACCATCCGCTTGCTTGCCGATCCTGATTCCAAGGCGCCGGACCTTGTCAGGCCCGGGCACATATCCCCGCTTCGCGCCAAGCCCGGCGGGTCGCTCGTTCGCGCCGGACAGACCGAAGGCGCCGTCGACCTCTGCCGTATCGCCAAGCTCCAGCCGGTGGCGGTTATCTGCGAGATCATGAACGAAGACGGCACGATGGCACGCCGCGACGACCTGGTGGCTTTCTGCAAGGAACACGACCTCAAGATGTGCTCGGTCGCGGATGTTATCCGCTATCGCCTTCGCAGCGAAAGGCTGATCCAGCGAGCGGTGGAAGTCGATATCGAGCTCGAAGCCGGCAAGTTCCACCTGATCGCATTCAGCTCGGTTGTCGATCCCGAACCGCACCTGGCGCTCTGCTACGGCGGGGTCGGTCAGCTCGACGATGAAGGCAAACCCGTAATGCACGATGAGCCCGTGCTGGTCCGCGTACACAGCGAATGCCTCACCGGCGACGCGCTCGGTTCGCTTCGCTGCGACTGCGGAACGCAACTGCAGACAGCCCTGCGCCGCGTCGTCGAGGCCGGCAAGGGCGCGGTAATCTACGTCCGCCAGGAGGGCCGAGGCATCGGGCTGATCAACAAACTGCGGGCCTACAAGCTCCAGTTCGAGCAGGGCATGGACACCGTCGAGGCCAACATCAAGCTCGGCTTCGAGGCGGATAAGCGCGATTACGGAATCGGCAACCAGATCCTCCGCGATCTCGGCCTGACCAAGCTGCGAATCATGACCAACAACCCCCGCAAGATCTACGGCATAGAGGGCTTCGGCCTGAAGATCGTCGAGCGGGTCCCCATCGAAATCCCCGCTGGAGAGAGTAACCGCCACTACCTCCAAACCAAAAAAGACAAGCTCGGGCACATGCTCGACAACCTGTAAGCACCTAGCGGGAGTGCGGGTTCCTAAAACTTTGACAGATAACGAATTACGTTAATTTGGCATCTGTTCCCAATGGCCCGAAGTTACGGGCTCGAAGTTAAGCATTCCGCTTCTTGTTTTTGAGCCCAACGGGCTCTTCCGAAACAGGGGGCGAAACCGTAACTTCGGGCCATTGGTTCCTGGCCCGAATACCACCCAAAGCTGAAATCCCGATCGCCCGGCAAGAACCGTAAGTCTTTTCTTAAACAGATTGTTATCTCCCACCGCAAAAGCCAACCACCCGCCGCCGCTCGAAGCGACAATGAGTTTTTTTTAGTTTAGTGTTGACATTGACCAATCCTGATGTATAATGCTTTGTGAACTACGGGTCACGAGGCACAGGTCCACCGGGGAGATTCCATGAACGCCAGCAGAATTCAACTTCCGCGCGCAAAGACGAAGTACGCACACAAACACTCGAATTCCATCTTTGGAAAGGCGTTGCGCAGATGCATGGCGATGCTTGTCGTTTTCGGAACAGCAAGCGCCGCCTGGCCAGCCACCCACTCGCGCAAGTCTGACCCTGGCGACAAGGCTGACACGCCGGTCGGCGGAATCGCGGAAACCGGAAGACTTCGGCTCGGGCCCGGGAAATGTCAAAAAGCTTTGCCCTCCGCATTCCCCAAACCGGGTGGATTTGCACATGGGCATGGTGTCTGCGAAAGATGGGCGGGAAGGGCTTCACCGAGGCAATGCGTCTGTATGAGACCACGGGGCGCTCCGCTGGGCGGTTCGGGAGGTGTTGGGGATCACGGCACTTTAGCTTGTCCCCATGCGCTGGACAGGATCCGGGCTTATAACGGTAACTGTTCGCGATTGCCAAGTTGCGGCGTCGCGTACAGAGGCCAGAACACCAACTTCTGTTCCGGTAATTCGCGATAAGGTCCGTTTTGAAGAACCCATCCCTGTTCGCAGTTCGGGTAGGTGTCGAGCACTAAATGCAAGCTTCGCAGTTTGCCCGCCGGGCCGGACTTGACTTCGACGGGATAAATCTTTCCACTTTGAACGGCCAGATAATCAACCTCTGCGCTGGAGTTTTTGGCGGTGCGAGACCAGTAGTGTAACTGGCGAGTGTGCCAGGCAATCATCTCTTGAGCGACAAACTGCTCAGCCAACTTCCCGCGATACATCGCCAGAAGATCCTCCCTGGCCAACTCAACCTGGGCATCCATACCACAAAGTCGCTGCATCAAACCGATATCAAGCATACATGCTTTGAATCGCTTACTGACAGATCCGCCCAGTGGCAGACCCGAAGGATCGCAAGATGGGATTTTATGAATCACCTTGGCTTTAACGAGCAGATCGAACGCCTTTCGATTTGTCCTATGGTTATGATCCCGGTCAAGATGGGTGTATTTCAGTTGTTCGCCAACGGACTTGGCGGCCTGGGTAAATACGCTATCCAAACATTCCACAGACACGCGAGGGGTGTATTTGTGGAAGTCCTGCTGATACGAATCAAGAATATCGCTTTGCAGTTTGAATGTCTCAAGGAACGAATTGCTGTCCCGATACGTTTTTACCGCCTCGGGCATTCCGCCAACGAGAAAATAGGTTTTCAATTCGCGCAAAATATCCTGTTGAATCAATGGCGATAACTCAACCGGTGAGATCAGAAGTTTTTCAGCGATAACCTCTTTACCCAACGCCATGAGATATTCGTAAAACGTCATGGGGCAAAGGTGCAAGTATTGCACTCTACCGACCGGAACGGATATTTCGCCAAAGGCGAATTCCAATAACGAACCGGCCGCGACAACATGAAGCCCGGGCATTTCTTCATGGAAATATCGAAGCGCCGTAATCGCTTCGGGACAAGCTTGGATTTCATCGAGGAACAGCAGTGTCTTTCCCGGCTCGACCCGCCCGGTAATAAACTCCAATGCCTGCAAAATGCGTTGGGGTACGAAGTCGGCCTGAAAATGCCTACGGGCATCCTTGTGCAACTCAAGATTCACCGTAGCGACATGGTCAAACTTCTGCCCCAACACTTTTTCAATAAGCCATGTCTTACCGACCTGCCGCGCTCCACGCACAATTAATGGTTTGCGACGGGGCGAATCTTTCCACTGCATCAATTGGTTTTCAGCCAGGCGTTTCATTTTTAAAATCTCCAACCCCGCAGGCCTATACCATAATACAAGGTTATTATAGCTGTGACAATCCCATAAAACAAGGGTAAATCGACACTACGCTCTTAAAATACACCCCACATATCGCTAAGAAGGCGAACAACGGATCTGTAAAACGTTTAAAGATATTAAATTACGCCAATTTGGCATCTGTCCCCGTTTTAAAGACAAGCAAGTCATTGATCCTTGAGCTATTCGATGTCGAAGCGGGCGAAGATTATGGACTCGTAGGGGTGCTTCTCGCCGGCCTCGTAGAGGCATGCGGGCTGGCCGGTCGGCAGGATTACCAGGTCGCTGTAGGCGGCCGGGCCGGGATGGAGGGTTTTTGATATCGGCCAGGTCAGGCCGTCGTCGCGGCTGAGACGAACGGTCATGTTGGTCCGGCCGGTTTCGCTGGCGGGGTTGGAAAACAGGATCACGCCCTTGTCGGCGTCGCTGTCGGCATCGCCCTTGGACTTGTCCTTGGGCTTGCTCTCGGGCCAGCGGGCGCGTCGGATGCTGGCCTGGCAGATCGGCTCGATCAGCGTATCGTCGAATCGCTGGTGAGTCCACGTACCCCCGCCATCGGCGCTGAATGCAACCTGCCGCTTGCGCTTGGATCGGTCATAGTTTCGCATGTTCAGCATGAGCCTGCCGTCGGTGAGCTCGACTACCTGACATTCGTTGACTTTGTCTCGCGGGGTCGAGCCCCCGATCTGCCACGTCCGGCCATGATCGTCGGAAAAGACCGCGTGGGAATAGTACTTCTTCGAGTCGGCCTCGATGTGATCGCACGGAATGACAAGCCGCCCCCGATGCGGTCCGCGAGCTATCTGGATGCCCGCGCCCGGCCCGGTGGCGTACCACGTCCAGTCGGCATTCTTGGCCGCTGAGGTAATGTCCACCGGCCTGGCCCACGTCTTGCCCTCGTCGGCCGAGTGCGTCACGAACACCCGGCGGGTGTCCTTGCTCTTACCGTCGATGATCCGCCGCTCGTGGTCGCTGCCGAGGTTCCAGGTCATCAGTAGCCAGATGGTGCTCGTCTTGGCATCGACCACCGGACACGGATTGCCGCACGTGTTCGCCCCATCGTCCCATACCACCTGCTGGGCGGAGAACGTCTCGCCGTTGTCGGTAGAGCGCTTCAGCAGGATGTCTATGTTCCCGGCGTCGGATCGCCCGCCCTTGCGGCCCTCGCAGAAGGCGAGCACCGTGCCCTTGGGTGTGCAAACCGTCGCCGGTATGCGATAGGTGTGATAACCATCCTTGCCGCTGACAAAGAGTTTCATCTTGCGGACTCTTGAACGCTCCGGGGCGTTCCCGACGCCATCAGCGCATGCCGACGACAAGCCCTCCCCAGGCAATATCGGCAGGAGCACCATCGCTTCCGCCAGGAAAAACGCAACGCCTGCTCTCGCTTTGCATCGCATGTGCCTGCCCTCTTGTAGAATTGTGGACAGATACCGAATTGCTACAATCAGGTATCCGACTTGGTTTTAGACATCCGCCGCCAACTGCCTACCAGGGCTGTAATCAGGAACAAATGGTGGGCGGTGGTCTCGGCCCATTCCTCGAGCGGAACATGGATGGCTTGTTCGCCGGGAATGAACCTGAACGCCCGCCTGGCGATCACTTGCGAGAAGAAATACGCCGCGAATGTCGCGATCAGCCAGGATGTGTGACGCCAATCCCGCAGCGGCCCGCGCAGACGCTCGCGCCAAAAGCCCGCCCAGACGCCGATGCAGACCAGCATTACGTAGATGCCCTGCTTGGTCCATTTCAAATATTCATAGTCACGCATCTCACGCAACGTAAAGGCCACCGCCAGCGCCGTCAGCAGCATGTAAAGGTGGTTGCGCGTCACAAGCGACCGAACCGCGTACACCAGTGCGACCAGCCCCACCAGATAGGGCGCCGGGGCCTCAAGGGTCGCCTTGAGAGATGGAAACATCTCCGGATTGAGAATGCTGGCGAGGATAGCAACTTCCATCGAGGCCGGGAAAATCAGCAGCAGCCACCAGTTGATCCGCCAGTGCGGTGACAGCTCGTGAATTCCAGTCCCGCAGTCGGATGTGCCTTGGTCTGTCATCAAAATCCTTCCGATTCGCCTCAAACGATTGTTCAGATAGTATTCAGAACTCGTCTGATTTCAATGAATATCGATGACCGCAATATACTCACCCTCAGCTGGAAATGCATCGGTCAAGATCAGACATGTCGATGATAAGTAAGCTTTGGCATACTCGGGCGATAGGCCGTATATTGGGCAGGTCCGGCAAAGGAGAGTTGCATGGAAAATACGACAAGGCGGCGGTTCTTGCAGTGGGCGGGGATCGGCGCATTTGGCGCGTCGAGGTTTACAGGATACATCCAGGCCGCCGAACCGATGGACAATCAACAAGAGAATCCCGAAAGGGCCCGCCACGCCAAGCCCAACATACTTCTCATCATCACCGATCAGCAGGCCGCGACGATGATGAGCTGCACGGGCAACAAGTGGCTCAAGACGCCGGCCATGGACTCGCTGATGAAAAAGGGCATGCGCTTCGAAAAGGCATACGCGACAAACCCCGTCTGCATGCCGTCGCGGTTCAGCCTCTTCACCGGGCATTATCCCTCCGCCATCGGCCTGCGGGAGAACGGGCCGGGCGAGCACACCGAGCCGTTTGTCCCGCTCGCCATGGGCCATCCGTTCCGGGCGGCAGGATACGAGACCGTCTATGGGGGTAAGGTACACCTCTCGGGAAAACTCTCCGATATCACCGCCTGTGGATTCGACGAACTCACAAGCAATCAACGCGGAGAACTGGCCACCAAGTGCGCCGCGTTTCTCAAGCAGCCACACGATCGCCCCTTCCTGCTGGTGGCATCGTTCATCAATCCCCATGACATCTGTTACCAGGGGATCATCGCCCACGCAAAGCAAAGCGGCAGGCTCCCAACCAACCCAGCCGTGCGGGTCATGCAGCAGGCCGAGAAGACCCCTCAAGGCGTTACGGAAGATAAGTTCTACGCGAAGCTCTGTCCGCCCCTGCCGGACAATTTCGAGCCGACCGAAAACGAACCCAAAGCCATCGCCGCCGGGCTGAAGGACCGCTCGTTCAAGCCGTGGATCCGGAAGCACTGGGGCGAGCGGGAGTGGCGCCGGCACCGCTGGACCTACTGCCGACTGACCGAACGAGTCGACCAGCAGATCGGTGTCGTACTCGATGCCCTTCGCGCCGCGAAGCTGGAAGACAACACGATTGTCGTGTTCACCTCCGACCACGGCGACATGGATGCCTCGCACCGAATGGAGCACAAGTCCTGGACCTACGAGCAGGCCGCGAGAATCCCGCTGATGATCCAGTGCCCGCACCTGTCAAAACCGGGCCACGTTGACACCCGACACCTCGTCAGCAACGGACTCGACCTCTATCCCACATTGTGCGACCTCACCGGGGTCAATCCGCCATCGGGCCTGCCGGGCCGATCCCTCAAGCCACTGCTCGGCGGCGAAGAGCCCTCAGCATGGCGCAAGTATGTAATGATCGAGACCCAGTTCTCATACGGCGTGACGGATGGGCAATACAAGTACACGCTGTTCGACGTCGCCGGGCCGGAGGAACTGCTCTGCGACCTCCAGACCGACCCGGGAGAAATGAAAAACCTCGCAGCCAGGCCGGACCATGCCGACGTCCTTCAGCGAATGCGCAAAGCACTGACCGCCCAGGCCGCCGCCCACAACGTAAAACTCCCCTGCGAAGTGCCGAGTTGATATCGCCCAGCCGTCAGTCGAGCTTCTTCAGGCGGATGTCTTTGAACTGAACCTTCATCGGCGGGCCCGGGTGCATCTGCAGCGCGATGATGCCCTTGCGGGCGGCCTTGGCCTTGTGGTTGTCGATGGCTTTGCACATGACCACGTCGTTGATCATCAGCGTGATCTCGGCGCCTTTGGCGATGATGCGGTACTCGTTCCAGTCGCCTGTCTTGACGGCCTGGATGAGCTTGGCCTTGTCGCCGATGGAAGTGATCGTCTTCTTGCCGTCGGCGGCGATGACGGTCTTCTCGCCGATGCCCGTCACCTTGCCTCGCCCATGGGCGTACACGCAGCCGGTCCACTTGTTGGGACCGTCCATGTCCGCCTGATAGCCGTACGTGTCCCAGTCAGGCCTCCGCTCGCTGCGGAACTGGATCCCCGAGTTGCCGCCGACCAGCTTGAACTTCGCCCGCAAATCAAAATCGCCCGGCTTGCCGCCGGTCCAGATGATGTAGTTACACTTTTTGCAGGGCTTCTCGGCCGTGCTCTGGGAAGTAAGAGCCCCATCCTCCACATGCCACCACCCGGGCTTGGCGTCCCAGCCGGTGAGGTCCTTGCCGTTAAAAATGCTGACGAATCCGTCGGCATCAGGTTTGCTCGCGGGCTTCTCTGCCGCCATCCCAACCGCCAGCCACGACAACCCCACCAACGCCACCAAAGCAATCGCAGTCGTCGCAACAATCTTCCCGCCAGGGCTCGCTGAACGCATCATAGCGCACTCCTTCAATAACTGGTTATAGTCCAACACTTCCATGAACCCGCCCCGGCTACTGCGGTTTCGCACCGGGCGATAACACCTTCACGGTAATGAACGACGGTTTGCTGCAATTCTCCCCATCCCGCAGGATGAGGGCGTAATGCAGATTGCCCGCGTTCGGGGCTTGATCCACGTAATGCGCCAGGGGCGTCCGGGCGATCCGCGTCTGCTCGGACGGCGTGAAGTCCTTCGTGGGGCCTCGGTGGATTTCCGCTTCCAGGCCGATGGTCCTTGCCGAACATTCCCATCCCAGCCGAACCGCGCCCTTGCCATCGACCCGCGCTTTCAGCGCGGGCGCCCGGGCGGGCACCGGCGGCGGGATGAACATCCGCTCGCGCCCGGCGATTACCTGGGCGCCGGGCATGTCGACTCGCGGAGTCGCCAGGGCCTCCTGTCTGCCCTGGCGGATGATCGCCAGCATCGCCAGGTAATGCGGGTCGTCGGTCGATGCGAAGCTCGGCTGAGGCTTGGCGCCTTTCGCCGCCGGAGGGATCGGCTGGGGCGCGAACGCCGCGATAGGCCGAACCGCATGGGCGTAGCCGTTCCGCAGAAGGCGGATTCGGCCTCGCCGCGGATCCATTTTGTGATTGCGGCATATCTCCAGGCCAGACCCTTCTGCCTGGGCCTTCAGCGGCGCGCGAAGTATGCGGCTCATCTCGGGCGTTCGCAGGTTGATCCAATCGCCGCCGATGCTCTTGCCGTGGCAGTCGGTGCACTTTGCCTTTGCCATCTCCGCCTGGAGTCGCCTGGCGGTCGTGCCCCACGCCCCCAGGGCATAGCCGTGGCGAGTGTAATTCCACGTGCCGTAGTACAGCCCGTTGCTGTCGATCCAGGCCATCACCAAGTCTCGCTCTTTGCGCGTCAGCCCGGCGATGCGTCCCTTGTGGCCGCTCATGATAACCTTCGCCAGCGGCGCCGTCGCTGAACCGAAACTCCGGGGCTTGAATATCTGGCAGGACCAGTGGGCCGTGCCATTCATGCAGTCGATCCCGTCGATCAGGTGCGCGACGAGCTGGGTCTCGCGCCGGTCGACGAGATTCTCGTAGCTGTTGTTGAAATGCGTCGTCCATCCGCCGGTCAGATCGAGCCTGGCCTTGAAACCCTTTTCTCCGCCGTGGCAAGTGACGCAGTGCTTATCCCAGATTGGCTGAACCATGCTGGGATAGTCCATGTACCCGGTGCCCCACGACTCCGGCCGAAGCTTCGCCGGCTCGCCGCGAACGGACCCTCGCCAGTAATCCGGCACGCTGAACTTGGGCTCATGGCAGCCGATGCAGGAGCGAGTGGTGCCCGGCTTGGCCTGGATGAACGTCCGCATGCTCTGGATAAGGCGCTTGTCCTTGTCCAGCACCTGGAAGTACACCGCCCTTCCGGCGGGGGCTTCGAAGTGAACCGAACCGTTCTCGTCAATCGGTGTCATGCCATGATATATCTTCGTCGCAAAGGCCAGGGCGGCGCTGACCAGGAACGTCTGGTTGAACGGGGCTCGGCTGCGGGGGCTGGCGCTGATTCTGGAGGTCTCTTCGACCACCCTCAGCCATTTCGCCTCGCCCGGCTTGATACCCGCAAGGCCCTTGTAGACATCCTGCACAAAGAACGATCCGTACTTCCGGCCTCGCTCAGTGTCAGCCGGCGACCCGCCGGGCAGTTTTGGGGGGATGGGCCTGGGCTTGACGAGCATCGGCGAATGCAGGCAGATATCGGGGTCCGAAAGCAACGTGATGCGCTCGCCTTTGCGGTTGATCATCTCGATGACGTTGCGATTCTGACCCGCCGGCCTGCCGCTGAACAAGACCGTGTTCTCATCGAGCGGATACGGCTCGCACGAATTGCCCCGATCGTAGAGGGGGTTGCCGGGATGCTCAAAGTTGTAGGCGGCGTTGGGATCGTTCTTGCCCACCATCGGATCAACCATGGCGATCGAACCGCGCGGCGTGCTGTTGTGCTTGGCGAACGTCATCGCCAGCAGGTGCGAGCCGGGAACCGGGCGCGCGTCGAGCGTCGCCTCCGGGAACACCATGTTGTTGGCATACACGGACGTCTCATTCGAACCGTCGGGGTAGATGCTCCAGAGCGACTGGATGGTGAGCGCGTTCTTGTCGACGTATTCCCACCGGCCAAAGATGATCTGCCCATCCGGCAGGACCGTCGGGTCGAACTCCGTCTCCGGGTTCACCGAGATCGGATGAATGTCCGAGCCGTCGGCGTTCATAACGTGCAGGATGGCGACCCCGGAATTGGCGCACGGAACCAGCCCTGCCGCCCTGGTCGAGGAAAACACGATCCGCCCATCCGGCAGATATGCAGGCCAGACGTCGTGCAGCCCCCCATGCGATCCCTTGTAGCAGGAGACCAGTGGCGTCGGATCCGACACCAGCCTAAGCCCCCTGCCGTCCAGGCCGATCTCGTAGATCTTCGTGCTGCCCTTTGGCTCGCCCTTGTAACAGAAAAGCAGCTTGCGGGCGTCCCATGAAATATCCGGATGCGAGTACACTCCTTTACCCAGCGAGTTCGGCGAGGATTCGTCGATGACGGCGCGGAGGCTCCACTTCCCGCGAGGATCGCCTGGGTTTTCGAGCACGTAGATACCCCCGCCACCCGGCGGCCATTTGTAAAACGTGTCGTATATATGAATGCCTTTGTAGGAGTGGCGCTTCGTAAACAAAACCGGCGCATCGAGCTGCGAGCGCAATCGTCCGTCGACGATGCTCTCCGAGCGGGCCTTCAGGGCAGCCTGCGCCTTAACCGGCCCCGCCGCTGCGACAGGCGAAACATGAATCACCGGAAGTGCGCACATGGCCCAGAGCAGTAGCGCGAACAATGCGCCAAGGGGCCGGCCTGGCCTGGGGGAATTGCGACTTCCTGTCTTACGCATAAAGGTATGTCTCCAAATCAGTGTTTCACCCGTTCAAAGACCAGCACCCAATCCTGCGGGGATGGGACATTCTTCTTGAACCCAACGGGCTTTGCTGCCTTGTCGTTCTCTTTGGCGCTGGCCTTGATCGTGCCCTGATCAAACGTCCGGCCTGTTGCGGGATCAAAATAGTACACATGCCAATCGACGTGCGGATCGAGGTCTTTCACCTCCGGGCCGCTCCAGTTATAGATGTTGCGTCGAGGCAGATAGACGAAACGGACTTCGCCGGGAATCCCCGCGGCCTGGCAACCGGGCGCCCATTCCAGGTGTGGCTCAAAACGCGACCATGGATACTTCTCCAGGAGTTTCTTGCCGATTCCAAGTTGGGTCGCACCCGGGTACTTCATGCCCTGCTTCCACGTCGTCCAGTCATACGCCTGGCCGGCCCAGGCGCCGGAATGACCCGGATCGCCTTTCACGCCCGCATGCCAGATTCCCGCAGCTCCATAGGTATGGCCCGCTGCTCCGCTGAGCATGTTCATCCAGAAAATGTGACGCTGCACATCGCCAAAGCCCTGCTGCATGTGCCCCTCATAGCAGGTTTCTCCAACCAGCACAGGCATGGGCGGATCTTTAGCATAGGCTGTGGTGAGAATGGCAAGTGTCTTGGCCGACACGGCGACGCTCTCGTCGTGATTGCCGCCCACCATGTCGTAATCAATCACATTGGCATCACCGTCGGTGCCGCGACGTCCATGGCCTGTGTGACAAGTCAACAGCCGATGGTAGGGATCAATACTGCGAACATACTTCGCCACTTCGGCCCATGGCCCCTGTCCCCATTTCGTCGCGTCGGGGATCTCGCCGGCCAGGATCCAGAAAACCGGATATGCCCCGTAACGCGCCACAAGGTATCTCCAGTGACGTTTCAGCCCTTCGACGCCGATCGCCTTCATGCTGTCACAGTCACTCCGTCCCCAGGCGCCGACAATGGCTGGTGCAATTCCGGAATCGATAAGGTGCTGAATCCGCCGGTCGGCATAGTCAAAGTACTTCGGGTTGACGATGGTGAAATCACGCGTCTCGTAAGGCATCCCGCCTTCATTCTCGATACGCTTTTCCAGAAAGCTCTCGTCGGGATACGGTCCGCAAACGATCTGGACCACCGTGAAGCCCTTCGCCTTGCGGTCGGTGGTCAATTCCTGGAATCCTTTCCAGGTCATTCGCTTGCACAGGCATTTCCACCATGTGTCGCCCAGCCAGAAAAACGGCGTGCCGTCGGCGTGCGCAAAGTGCCGGCCATCCTTGCCCACCCGGATGGGGCCGTAACGGTGCAAGGGATTCTTTCCGGCGTAGGGCTTGATTTCAATCCGTCCTTCGATCCCATGCAGCCCGGCGTCATCGGCATGGCTGCATTGAGTGTGATACCGGTGTGCGCCCACGACCGGCGAGGCGTATCGAACTTTCCACGTGCCCCCGCCCGCCCAGAAGGCCGGCACGGTCTTCTGATCGCCTTGGGGGTCCGTGAAGACCACGTCAAGCATGATGTTCTTGAATGGGTCGGCGTGAGCCTTCTTCGCCTGGAATGGTATTTCCACCATAAGATTGGCCTCGGTGCGTATTTCAGCGCCCGCTTGCATAGCTGTGCATGTTATCAATGCGATCCATATTGGAATGCTGCTTTTCATTTCTTGTGGTCCCTGTCCAGGAGTGCTCCCGAGGCGACGGGGTCATAACGGTAGTTACTCGTTTTAACGCCGACGACCTCGCTTTGCGTCGCCTTTTATGCAACACCGCAGCTTCTTGTCGAACGTGTAGCTTTCGCCGGCCTTGGTCTTGTTCAGTTCGATCACAGCGGCGTCATCATGTCCATCGCAACGGATTCTGCAGGGCCTGCCACACTTCGAGTGGACCGTCAAGGCGGTCAGGCGTCAGAACGCTACGTCCAGCATTATCGGCTTCCTGTTCCCGAGCAGGTCAACCTGCCGATACGCGGGGCCGTGCGGCGAAGGCGAAACGGCGGCCGGCATGGCTTCGCAGACCACTTCCGTGGGCGCAGCGGGGAACATGACGGTAAT
>Ga0272444_10003945_pt1 | contig 13215 bp, 5 predicted proteins | sample SSMForm13_FD_201033 | JGI IMG/M metagenome (GOLD analysis project Ga0272444, IMG submission 201033) | Marine sediment archaeal communities from Little Sippewissett salt marsh, Falmouth, MA, United States - SSM-Form-13 | ecosystem: Environmental > Aquatic > Marine > Wetlands > Sediment ...
TGTCAAAATTTACTGTTACATTAATCGTTGACGGTGACACCTTTGAAGTATCTCCCCAATGGAAGTGGAACGGCCAGACCGGAAGCCGCGTTCGCCCAACAGGCTACGACGCTCCCGAACTGCATGCTCGTGACGGGCAAGCAGCTAAGGATAAACTGGCAAGACTTATCCACAGGGAACAAGTCGATCTGCGGACGGCCCACAGGGTCGACCGGGGACGATTGGTCTGCGACGTCTATTTCAGAAACAAATACCTCGCAGACTATTTTCCCACATACCAGTAAAATTGTCGGCGAGAATCAAACTTGTCCCGAAAGGAGCAAAGCATGACGGTCCGGAACGAACGAACTACCTGTAAGGAGCTGATTGAACCAGCCCTCACCCAAGTCGGGTGGGGTTGGGAGAAACAGCTGCTTATCGGCCCGGGCCGCGTCAATCTCACCGGCGACTCACCTGAGTCGATGTACGATGAGACGCAGTCGATTATAGCCGACTATCTTTTGCGCTATCGCGGTATCCCACTGGCTATTCTCGAGGCCAAAGCAGAGACCGAAAGTGCCGCCGACGGCATGCAGCAGGCATCACGTTATGCTCGCCGGCTGCTGATACGGTTCTCCATTGCCTCCAACGGCCATGACTGGATTCTAACAGACAACGACACAGGTAATTTTGATACTCTTTCGGCCCCGCCAACGCCCGAAAATATTGTTTCGCGTATGGGTGTTACTATCAATTGGGATCGCTGGGAATCATCTTTTACGGCAGGTTTTCACGTTGACCAGGTTACGCGAAAAATTGTTCGATCCTATCAGGAAATGGCGATTGCCAAGACACTTTGGCATTTCGCGCGGGGCAAATCCCGTGCGCTTCTGTTGATGGCCACGGGTACGGGCAAAACTTTCGCGGTATTCCAGCTCGTATGGAAATTGATGAACGGCAGTGCGCTTAAGCGCGAGCATGTTCTATTCCTTACAGACCGTAACAGTCTAAAAGATCAAGCCTATCGCGCTTTTGCCGCTTTTACTGCAGATGAACGCGTAACCATTAATAAAGAAACCGTTGCAAAAGGCCAACACCTGGTCGGCAAAGTGTTCTTTGCCAACTACCAGAACCTGGATGAGGAACTAGACGGAAAAAAGCTTTATGCCCACTACGACCCTGATTTTTTTGACCTCGTGGTGGTCGATGAGTGCCATCGCTCCGGATTTGGTGATTGGTTTGGTGTTCTTGAACATTTCAGCGGGGGACTTCAACTCGGTCTGACAGCCACCCCTCGCGAATTAGAAGAAGGCACCCGACCTCTAACCGACGAGGAAAATCGTCGCGACACCTATCACTATTTCGGAGAACCCATTTTCGTTTATAGCCTCAAGCAGGCCATTGAGGATGGTTATCTCGTCCCTTACCTGCTTGAAGAGCGCATCACCAATGTTGATGAAGATGGCTTTACCAGTCCCGATGGCAAATACTATACGACCTCCAACTTTGAGCGTGATATCCGTATGCCGGACCGGACGCAGGCCATCGCCGAAGACCTTTGGGAAATTTCCGGCAAATACGGCTTGCGTGATGAAAAAACCATTGTCTTTTGTGTTGACGACACCCACGCGGCATTCATGGCCCAAGAGCTGCGACGCCTATCCGGCGACAATGATTATGCTGCCCGCATCACCCGTGCTGAACGAAACAGTCACCAGCTGGAGCGTAACTTTGCCATCGTAGGACCCAGTAAGCCTCGCGTAGCAGTTACCGTCGACTTATTAACCACGGGCTATGACGCTCCGGATGTAAAAAACGTTGTTTTCGTTCGACCCCTTCGCAGCGCTATCCTTTATAAACAGATGAAGGGACGTGGTACGCGTATTTGTGAGGACATCAACAAGCGCTATTTTACCCTCTTCGATTATTCCGGTGCAAGCCAGCTCGAAGACGCTGAGTTCGACGGGCATCCCGCCAACAAGCAAAAGCCTGTCAAGCCCAAGTCTAAACCTAAAAAGAACGGCGAGGAAACTATTCCCAAACCGGTCGGCGAAGGTGTTTTCGTCATTATATCAGCTACCAACCGTTACGTATGCCTTGCGGATGGACGCAAGATCCCCTTTGAGGACTATACCGAGCAGTCGCGTGAATTTATTTTAGACATTTCCACCAAAAGCCTTGATGAACTTCTTGCCATATGGATCGATAAAAAAAGCCGCCATGAGCTGCGAGAAGAGCTGCGGGACCACGATATCTATCCATCCGCGTTTCGTCATTATTTGGACCTACCGGATACGGACGATGTCGATATTTTGGCAAAGATCGGTTTCCATTTGGCTCGCGTGCCCACGCGGCCCCAGCGGGTCGACCGGTTTTGGCAATCCGAAGAAAGCTGGCTGTTTAGGCATTTGGCAACAGCTTCTCTCAAGTCCGGTGAAATCATACCATTCCCGAAACCGGTTCCTCTATACAAAGCAGCGGAAACACCATCGGGATTTCAGACCGTAGATCCATCGAAAATACAATTCTGGCAGACCGCCCTGGATCACTACGCGCTATTCGGTATCGATGATCTGGAGCAGGCACGAACTTACGGCGCCCCTCAGTTTGTAGAGCAGTTCGGCAGTTTTCAGACACTGACGCGGCGCTACGGCGGAGCCCAATTAATCAGGGCCGACTTGGAGGCGGTTAAACAGCATCTTTACGTACCGATGACGTCATAAAAAACGAAAGGTTAAGCCAAATATGAACAACAATAACAATCATCGCCGGCAGGAAGTTCAGCAGATTGTCAAAAACGCTTGCGACCAGCTCAACCAAGAGGGTGTAGATGCCCGCAACTACGTTGAGCAGCTCGCGTGGCTATTTTTTCTCAAGGCTTTCGATGAAGCTGAGGCCCGACGTAAAGAAGAAGCTGCCTTCGATGATACGCCCTATGAACGCAGGCTGACGGGTGAATATGCCTGGTCTTCGTGGGCAGAGGACACCGACCATCCTGACCAGATGCTGGAGTTCGTTAGCGGCAAACTCTGGACCAAACTCACCAGCCCCGATCCCAAAAAAGGTCTGGGCGACGACTTGCTGGCTCAGCGCTTCCGACGCATTTTTGAAAATGTTCGCAACTACTGCCGGAAAGGCGTATCCCTTGCTAAAGTGGTGCAACAGGTCAATAAACTGCACTTCTCAGATGATACGGATGTACACGTGCTTTCAGAGATTTACGAGGATCTTTTAAAACGAGTTGCGGCAGACTCAGCCGGATATGCCGGCGAGTTTTACACTCAGCGGCACATCGTCCGTGCGATGGTCAAGGTCGTGAAACCCAAACCGCGCGATCGGGTTTACGATCCCTGTTTTGGCACTGCCGGCTTTTTGGGTGAAGCCGCAGACTACATCCGCAAAAATGGATCACTTAGCGGCAAACAGCTCGACAACCTCCAGAGGAAAACATTCTATGGCTTGGAAATCAAACCGCTGACCTACCTGTTAGGTACGATGAACATGATCCTTCACGGCATTGAGGGGGCCAATTTGGAGCTAATCAATACTTTGGAAATCCACAGCCAAAATGTTCCTGAGAAAAACAAATATGACGTCATCTTGTCCAATCCGCCCTACGGCGGCAAAATGGATCAGACACTTCAGACCAACTTCCGTGTTCGTTCCAGCGCCACCGAATGCCTGTTCGTTCAGCATATCATGGCCAATTTGGCCAAAGGGGGGCGTGCCGGTGTGGTCATCCCCGAAGGTGTATTGTTTCGTGGGGGGCCTGATCAGAAGGTACGCAAAGAGCTGCTGGAGCATTTCAATGTTCACACCATTCTCTCACTTCCGGCTGGCTGCTTCCTGCCTTACACGGGTGTAAAAACAAATGTCATCTTCTTTGATCGACCAAAGGACGGCTCGGGGACGAAAAGTGTTTGGTATTACGAATTGACCAACGACGGTTTCGAATTAAAGCAAACACGGAAGCCATTAGATGGCAGTCAGATTCCTGACTTCCTTAATAAATGGGAAAAGCAATTTGAGGGCGATAATTCTTGGGTTATGCCAATCAAGGAAATTATTGACAGCGACTATGACCTATCGGCAAAGAATCCCAACCACGAGGACGACTATGAACACCGTCCTGCACTAGAACTCGTTCAGTCTATCAAGGTTAAGGAGGCGCGGATCTTGGATCTCCTTGGGGAACTGGAAGCTATTTTGGAGACGAAATAATGGTTACATGGCCCAGTATGCCACTCGGCGAAATATGCGATTTGATTAACGGGCGCGCCTTTAAGCCATCTGATTGGGGAACCTCGGGGCTGCCAATCGTTCGCATCCAGAATCTAAACAATCTGGGTAAACCTTTTAACATGTTTGGTGGTGATTATACCGACAAACATTTCATTGACAATGGCGAAATTTTGATCTCTTGGTCAGGGACTCCAGGGACTTCGTTCGGCTGTTTTCGTTGGTTACGTGGTCCCGCATTATTAAATCAGCACATCTTCAAAGTGATAGTCAATGAGAATGTTATCGATGGCGATTTTTTTATTAACGCTGTTAACAGTAAACTGGATGAAATGATTCGACATGCACATGGTGGAGTGGGGCTGCGACATATTACCAAAAAAAAGCTTGAAGCAATCCTCCTACCAGTACCTTCCTTACTTGAGCAACGCCGCATCGTCGCTCGCATCAAGGAATGCATGGGGCGGGTGGAGGAAATCGAGAATATTCGTAAAGAGGCAACCCATGAATTGGAGTCTCTGATTCCAGCAGCCCTTGAAGATATATTTCATAAAAATGGTTTTGATGAGGCTCCTCTTTTCGATTTGTTGCGTGAAAAGCCCAAGAATGGCGTATACCTTCCCAAAGGCGATTACGTTGAATCGGGTGGAGTACCGATCGTTCGAATGGGTGAGATGTTTCGTCGTTTTGAAGTAAAGCAGCAGGTTGAAAGATCGGTTAATGCCACCAAGAAGTTAGTTGATAACTACGGTCTTCTCGAAGGTGATGTGTTGGTTGCGAGGCGCTCCATAGTATACGAAGGCTCTGGGTCGATGGCAATGGTTACAAAGTCCCATGAAGGGTCCATTTTCGAATCATCCATAATTAGGCTTCGATTAGATGTAAACAGAATTCTTCCACGCTTTGTTGTCGCTTTCTTTCATTCGAGGGAAGGTTTTTACCGGCGAATGAGCATCACCAAGAAGGCGACTATTTCCGGTGTCAATCAACAAGGTTTAAAACGCCTCATGGTGCCATGTCCAAGTATTCAAAATCAAAAAGATGCGCTTCAGAGGATAGATCATGTACGCGCATCATGTAGTGAGATGCAAAGTTTAATTCCTGGGACAGAAGTGTCTGCACTCCGCGAATCCATACTTTGTAAAGCCTTTGCAGGGGAGTTGTAGCTATCGTGACCGAAGTGTCATCACAAAACGCGCTTTTTAAGGTGCTCGACCATCTCCGGAAAGAATTAACCGGCCAAAATATAGCGGTGGCCATGGCCGCATTGATTTATCTGCGTTGGGCCGACTTTCAAGAGGCCGAGCAGGAGGCCATCGCTGCTTTTGATGATACAGATTACCATGCAGTTTTGCCTACTTCGATGCACTGGCGGTCCTGGCATATACTCCATCCCCAAGAGCTGCAAGACCTGTTTGCTGAACGTCTCCCGCAAGCTTTAGAGCGGCTGAACAATATTCGTCATAACACTTTGGCAACACATCTGCACCATATAGCATCGGCAGTGGAGCATTTGGGGCGGATGTCACCCCGCCCTTTGGAACTTTTGATCCGCTGGCTTGCCGACCAGCCATTTGAAACACCCAGCGACCGGCGCGATTTACTTAACGTTTTCGACCAAACCTTAAATGTCGTTTTTGAGGGCCCCATGAACTATGGTATGGGTGCCTTTCGCACTCCACCAGGCATTGCCGGTCTAATGGTGGCTCTGGCCGCACCTACAGCTGGAGACCGTGTCTATGATCCGTGCTTTGGAACCGGAGGATTGCTAACCGCAGCGCACGATTACGCTTTTCATGAACAAAAGGGCCAGGCATTTCGAAACGGTATATCGCCGATTCATGTTGCAGGCGTCGAGATTCTTCCGGAGATTTACGTTATCGGCCTTGTCAGATTGGCTTTGGCAGGCATTGATGACCCCCAAATCGAACTGGGCAATAGCCTGGAGCGTATGCCCCTAACAAATCCCCAAACCGATGGTTTTGATGTGGCACTGGTCAATCCTCCTTGGGGTGGACGTGTCGAACCGCGCGGGCTTGATCATTTTCCCGTACGGACATCAGGCAGCGCTGCATTGTTTGTTATGCACGCGCTTTCCCAATTGCGCCCGGACGGCCGAGCCGTTATTGCAGTCCCTCAGGGTTTGCTTTTTCGTGGCGGCCCAGACCAACGCCTGCGCCGTATATTATTGGAGCAGCACACGGTCGAAGCAGTTGTCGATTTGCCCACAGCTTCCTTTATGCCATACACAGCCGTGAAATCCAGCATTTTGGTTTTGCGGCGTAAAGGTCCGACCAAGCGAATACGCATGGTTGACGCTGAACCTTACTTTGAAAAAGGCAAAGGGCGCCGGCCTGCAACTATCGATCAGACAATGGCCGTAAAGCTTGCGCGGGAGACTTTCAACCCACAGCCATCCGAGTATTGTTGGGACGTCGACCCTTCTATTCTTGCTGAGATAGATTGGGATTTCACACCCCGCCGTCGAGATCAAAGCGGGCTGATCGGAGTTTTGGACACATTGCGATCTGAAATCGAGGTGTTGCGACTTGAAGAATGTTGCCAGATTCTCATTGGCAAGCCTTTCAAGCGTGACCAACTCTCAGACTTTCCTCCATCTCGCAAAGTTTCTCCAGAGCAGAAACTTTTATTTCCCGAACAAAATAGAAAATTAAAGCAGGCCTCTCTCTTTGATACACCACTTATTCCATACGTACGAATCAAGGACATTAAGCGTGGACGAGCTGATAAAGGTTCGTCTTGGCTAACTGCCGAAGCAGTCGTCGCGGTGGATTCAAAATGGAAATTGAAACCAGGAGATGTTCTTTTATCCAAATCAGGTACAATAGGAAAGGTCGGAATTGTGGGTAATGGCGCTGTTGGCGCGGTAGCAGCTAACGGCCTTTTTGTCCTCCGACCGGATCAGGACCGTCTCGATCCCCACTTCCTTATTGGCTACCTTGAAAGCGCTGAGTGTCGTGCATGGCTTAGCGACAAGGCTCGTGGGGTCACCATCCAGCACTTGTCGAAACGAACTCTCCATGAACTACCTGTGCCATTACCGCCCATTCAAATGCAGCAACGCATTGCCAAAGAACACCTCGAACACAGTGTAGATGTGCTTGCTTTTTTGGCCGAATTGCTGACAGAAGGTGAAAAAGACCCTATATCGGAGTGGCTCGAAAAGATCACCGAGACCTTTCCTATCAGTCCGGATGCGATTGATGATCCATTAAACCTGGTCTTTCTGGATCGCCTTGCTACTCAAGTTCAACTTTTTCGCAATGAGGCTGCACATAATTCTCATGTTGAAAGCCCCTTGACGGCGTGGATTCTTCAATTCAACGAATCCGTCTCGGGCCTACGTGGCGTACGGAAAATTCCGCCAGGTCCCGGGCTGCTGAGTTTGTTACAGGAATCCTCTCGTGGCCTCAGAGATGCCATTTCTACTATCAAGGGGCACCTGCCAAATGAAGCCAGAGCACGCAATTTTACAAAGCTTTTTACAAATTGGCTGGAAATGGCCTGTTCGTCTCTGCTGAGTAATGTGAAGCTGGTTCTAAAGACAGACACTGAAGTCCTGAAAGCAGACGAGGCGGTCGAGATTTCTCTCGAGGTTCACAACCAAGGGCCTCTGCCTCTGCGTGACCTATTCATAAAAACAAGTCCCGACTGGGGACAAGGCAAAATTGCTTACTTATCTGACGGTGCCAAAAAGACAATTCATCTATTTGGAACCGGGCCCAAAGTGGCTGGGCCTTTTAAACTGACCGTGAGTTGGTCCGGATTGACTCTTGATGGACATCATATCGAGGGAGATCGAGAGATTGCATTGAGCGTAATCGAGTCGGATAGCCAAACTGCTTATAGTCCAACTGATTTTGGAGGTAGCCCATATGTCTGTGGAGATCCGATTCGTCCCGAGCGCAATGATGTTTTTTTTGGTCGAGAGGAACTGTTGGATCAGATTCGTCGACAGATTCTCCAGAGCGGCAACGTGGTCCTTCTCGAAGGAAACCGGCGTGCTGGCAAATCTTCGATCCTTTGGCATCTTGAAGGGGTAGAGGCTGTTCCGGGTTGGATGGGCATTTACTGTAGCCTGCAAGGAGCTGAGGGAAGCCGTGATGGGGTGGGTGTCCCAACGGTTGAGGTGTTCAGGGAAATGGCAAAAAGCATAGCTATGCGCCTTCATACGCTTGGGGATGAAACACCTTTGCCGGATGGAACCCTGCTTCCAGCCAACAAAAAACTTGGTATAGCTAAGGCTTGCCGTAATGGTATCACTTCAGAATCACCATTCTCGGATTTTCGTGATTACACCGAATTAGCACTTGAAAAGCTTGCTGAGCATGATCTTGGTCTTCTCTTAATGATGGATGAATTCGACAAGCTGCAAGAAGGAATTGACAGTGGAATCACCTCTCCACAGGTGCCGGAGAATTTTCGTTTTTTGGTTCAAACATACCCGCGCTTTTCAGCGATTCTTACAGGCTCACGCAGATTGAAGCGACTGCGCGAAGAATACTGGTCTGTTCTGTTTGGCCTTGGAACGCGATTTGGAGTTTCATATTTGTCAGCAGAAGCTGCGCAACTTCTTGTCACAGAACCGATAAAGGGAAAGCTGACATACTCTCGGGAGGCTGTCGAGCATGCATTTTTTTTAACTGCTGGCCACCCGTATCTCTTGCAGTGTTTATGCAATCGTGTTTTCGATTTGGCAGTGCAGTTGAAGGCGCGTTCCGTAACGCTTGATGTTTTGCTTAAGGCAAGTGATGCGTTGGTTGAAGATAACGAACATTTCGCCAGTTTGTGGGATTATACCCAATCGGACCGTAGAAGATTCATTCTCGTTTTATGTCATAAAGAAAGCAAAGGCCCGGATGTGCTTAGCCTTGGTGTCATGCAGGAAAGGCTGTTACACTACGGCGTTGAAGTGGATGATGAAACGCTAATAGCTGATTTAGACTTTCTTCGTGAGCTGGAATTGATCGAAAAAGAAAATGACTCAAGTAGAGCTTATTATTTTTTAACCATACCGCTTATGGGATCTTGGATCGAGAAACAGCAAGACTTCGCTGCAATTAGAATCAAGGCGAAGCTGGAAACGGAGGATCAACATGGCTAACCCAAAATTTCCTATTCTGGGGACAGAAATCCCTTCAATGATAGGTCGCACCAAGATCATGCAGCGGCTTTGGAGAGAACTCACCAAGAAGACGCCAAGCCATCTATCGTTGGTCGGGCCACGATTCGCTGGAAAAAGTGTGTTGCTGAAAGCGTTGGAGCAAAGAATACGCAGTGAAGAGTCGCCATACTGCGCGGTTATCTTATGGGATCTTGGGCACCAGACCCCGCGGTCGGACGAAGAATTCATGAAGCTTCTCTGCAAACGCCTTGGCGATGGCTTAAAGAAAGCTGGTAACGAGTATGGCGATCATCTATTGGGTGTTACTGAGGGCGAATACGGAGAGATTTGTGAAGTTATCGATGTTCTTTATAGTGATGCCCAAAAGTTACTCATGCTGTGGGATGGCTTCGACAAGCCGCTCATCGGGGGAAAATTGACCCGTAACCTCTGGGACAACCTTCTAGATCTCTGCCGAAAGCCGAGTTTCCGGTTGGTCACAAGTTCCCGCAAGGAACTACATCAACTCATACGAGACGAAAAATCCGTCACAAGTGACTTCTGGGGTGTTTTCGAAGGCATTGTCCGAGTCGGGCCATTCGACGAACAAGATGTCAACGAGATCATTGCTGGATTGACCACCATATCTTTCCAGCCTGGAGCGAATACCGAGCTGATGAACTGGTCCGCTGGCTTCCCGCCTCTTTTGCTGGAAATCATCAATCAAGTCTTCGAATCTCAAAGCAGCGGTACAATCGACAATAACTTGATCAATCAAGCAGCCACCGCAGCCTGTGAAAAAATCGCAGCGATGTTGTCCTCTTTATGGGATGACTGTCCGGCTAATACCAAGGACGTCTATATCCATCTTTCGGAGCGCGGGGATTTGCCGATTGTAGATGTTGGGAAAGACGAACAAGCCTGCTTACTTGAAAAGGGTTTTGCCCAACAATCCGGCAACAAGCTGACGTCCTCATGCCGAATGTTACAGCAGCATGTAAAAGGTGCAAGCCCGGATGCAGGAAGTATGGCAAGACTATTCGGTACTTGGGAGGACTACAAATCCAATATTCGCTCTTTATTGGAGCGCCGTCTTGCCCAAGTTTCACGTTTCGATGACCGTTTACACCGCTATGTGACACAAGCAATTGAAGACATTCCCGATTTTCCGGATGTTTGTCTGAACAACTTGACCAGTATCGAGGAAAGGGCCTTTGATCTGATCTGGCAGAGAGAATTCGGTGAGACTAAGATAGTTCCGCAGGAAATTATTGATTATTGGGAGCAGGTTAGCCCCTACGATAAAATCGTCCAACGCCTGAAAGAACAAGGTGCCAATATTGTTTCTATTGATCGAGGGCTTCAGTGCGGCATTCTGCAGCTTTTAACAGGCAGCCGCAGAGGCTACGTATCCAAAGCGAAGCATACAACGAAGGATACTTACGTCCTTATTAATGCGCTTCACAGTTACCGTAACCGAACCCAGCATGCTGAAGGCGAGGAAATGCATGTCGGCGTTGCTGTGGCGGCGATTATGAGCTGCCTTGAACTCCTATCATGCCTGGATAGGGAACTTTAGGATTTGGTTAAAACGAATAAAATTTAATTGTCTTTTTTATAGTCTTTTGGATCCTTTACCTTACGCGTATTTCGTGGAGAACTATAATGGAACCGGGTACCTTGGTAAGATTAAAAGCCGACCCCGGCAGGGTTGGTGTAACAACCGGAAAAAATAAGAAGATCGGCCCTGATATTCGCTGGCAAGTTGCCTTTCATGATGGGAAAGAGTTCCATAAAGAAGTCCATTTAGAAATTATTCTGGATGATGACGACGAGCATCCGGTTGATTTATTGCGCCGTGGAAAGTTGGGCCGAGCAAGCGACCTGCGCGGCAACTTGACTCACATTCGTCTCAATGGCCGTCTTGCTAATTTGATCTACAGCATGGATACCACCAATACAGACTTTTACGCTTATCAGTTTAAACCGGTGCTTAACTTTTTAGAAGCTCCGAGCAATGGTCTTCTGATCGCGGATGAAGTCGGCTTGGGGAAAACCATTGAAGCCGGATTAATATGGACAGAACTGCGAAGTCGTTTTGATATCCGCCGGGTAATGGTCTTGTGCCCGGCTATGTTGCGAGAAAAATGGCAGGCTGAACTGACTCGTCGCTTCGGAATCGACGCAGCGATCCTCACCCCAAGAGATGTCCATCGGTATTTTCGAGAATACAGAACCGGAGAACGCCTTGAATATTCAATGATATGCAGCATGCAGGGATTTAGGCCTCGCAAGGGATGGTACCGTGACCAAGATATCCGCGACCCAGCTTCGATGCTGGCCCGATTTATCGAAGAGGTAAAACATCAGGAGCCATTGCTCGATCTGCTGATCATCGACGAAGCCCATTACCTTCGAAATCCAGAGAGCATGACGTCGAACTTGGGTCGACTTTTACGTGACGTGTCAGAACATGTGATTCTGTTAACAGCAACGCCCATCCATTTAAAAAACATGGATTTGTACCAGTTACTAAATATAGTAGATGAAAACACGTTCAATCAGCCCAATGTGTTCGATGAGATTCTGGATGCTAACGCGCCATTGATCCAGGCACGGGATGCCGTGCTGTCTAAAGAGCTACACCAAGAGGCATTTATTTCTATGATAGAGGAGGCTCAGACTCACCCCTTTTTTGAAAACAACCGACAAATACAGGCCATTTTGAAAAATCCACCTACGAATGAAACATTAAGAGATATGGATAAACGAGTTGACCTTGCAGGCCGTCTGGATAGCATTAACTTGCTTGGGAAGGTAGTCAATCGGACTCGAAAGCGGGAGGTCACCGAGTGGCAGGTGGTAAGGCGGGCTGTGCCGGAAATGATCCCTATGTCTAAGCAGGAAGAGCAGTTCTATAAGCGTGTAACCGAACTGATTAGGGAATATGCGCTCAGGTATAGTGGCCATGAGGCGTTTCTTTTGGTGATGCCTCAGCGACAGATGTCAAGTTCTATGCCGGCCGCAATTCGGGAGTGGCAAAGGAGAGATGTAATTGATGTTAACCAGATTTATGAAGATTTGGGCATAGACGACCTTACTGAAGACGAACCCGGGCCATTGACACAAGAACTTGCTTCAAGGGCCTCAGAGATGGGTAACTATGAAGAGCTTCGACAAAACGATTCCAAATATATTCGGCTCCGTGAAATGTTGATTGGTTATCTGAACAATCATCCTAAAGAAAAAATCGTTTTGTTCGCATTTTTTCGCCGTACTCTTCAATACCTTAAAGAAAGACTCGACGAGGATGGTATCAAAGCCATTATACTTATGGGTGGTGCCGGTATAGATAAACATGCTGTGATCGAACGTTTTCAGGAGAAAGACGGTCCAAATATCCTCCTTTCGTCTGAAGTTGCCAGCGAAGGGATTGATTTACAGTTTTCGAGGGTTATCATCAACTACGACCTTCCTTGGAATCCCATGAAAGTTGAACAGCGCATCGGTCGGCTCGATCGATTAGGACAAAAATCTCCCCAAATTGCCATTTGGAATTTGTTTTATGAGGATACTATCGACGCCCGCATATACAACCGCCTGTTTGATCGGTTAAAAATATTTGAGCGGGCATTAGGTGGGCTGGAGGCAATATTGGGTGATGAAATCCGAAAACTGACAGAAGATCTATTGTTGGGAAAGCTGACGCCTGAACAAGAGGAAGAACGCATCAGGTTAACAGAACTATCCCTGACCACAAGGAGAAAGAAAGAAGAGGAACTAGAAGCCGAGGCTGGAACCCTTATTGCACACGGGGATTACATTCTTCACCAAGTTCGAGCGGCCAGAGAGCTCCACAGGCATATCAGCAG
>Ga0272444_10003946_pt1 | contig 13213 bp, 10 predicted proteins | sample SSMForm13_FD_201033 | JGI IMG/M metagenome (GOLD analysis project Ga0272444, IMG submission 201033) | Marine sediment archaeal communities from Little Sippewissett salt marsh, Falmouth, MA, United States - SSM-Form-13 | ecosystem: Environmental > Aquatic > Marine > Wetlands > Sediment ...
ATATTTGGTTTGTAGAAAAAAGGCAGGTGTCTATGATCGAGAGCATGACCGGATATGGCCAGGGAGAGATCGAACGGGACGGCGTCAAGGTGACGGTGGAGGTTCGTTCGGTCAACAATCGATTTCTGGATCAGCAGATCCGAATGCCCAGGTTTCTCCACCCTCTGGAGGGACGTGTTCGGGAGACGGCCGGCTCGTTCATCAGCAGGGGCAAGCTCAATCTCAGCCTGACCTGGGAACAGATGGATGAGGGAGCGGTACGTATCAGCGTTGACCTGGAGACCGCCCGGACGCTGCGGGAACTTCTCCAGCAGCTGAAGAGCTCTCTCGATCTGGGAGGCGAGGTCCGTTTGGAGCACCTGATGAGCTTCTCGGAGATCTTTCAGCAGGAACGTCAGGAATGGGATCCGGACCGGGCCTGGCCCCTGGTGGAGGAGACCGTTCGCCAGGCCATGGAACAACTTCAGAACATGCGCCGCAAGGAAGGCCGGCAGCTGGAGAAAGACATGGTTGCCCGGCTGGTTCATCTGGAGGAACTGCTCGGAGAGATCGAAAGCCATTACCTGGGCAATGTCCAAGAGATACAAAAGAAACTTCAAGAGCGCATCGGACAACTGATCGAGGCGCCTCAGATCGATCAGCAGCGTCTGGCCATGGAGGTGGCCATGCTGGCCGAGAAGGCCGATATCACCGAGGAATGCGTGCGATTCCGCAGCCACATCGAGCTGTTTCACTCGACCCTGGAATCGGACGGGCCGGTGGGACGAAAGCTCAATTTTCTTCTGCAGGAGCTCAACCGGGAGGCGAACACGATGGCTTCCAAGGCCGATGATGTGGCCATAGCACACCGGGTGGTGGAGATCAAGGAGGAGATCGAGCGCATCCGCGAACAGGTACAAAACGTGGAGTGAGCGATTCGATGCGATCGTCAGCCTGGAAACAGGAGGGCCTGCTGGTGGTGGTCTCGTCGCCCTCCGGAGGGGGAAAGACCACCATCGTCGATCGGCTCCGGGAGAAGCATTCCGAGTACGTCTATTCGGTCTCGGTAACCACCCGGCCGATGCGACCCGGAGAGGTGAATGGACAGCACTATACCTTTGTCGAGCCGGAGGAATTCGACCGCCGCCAGAAAAGGAGTGAGTTCGCCGAATGGGCCCGGGTTCATAACCATGCTTACGGCACTCCTAAAAAGACGATCGAACGGGTGCTGGCCAATCGGCAGGTGGCCCTGTTCGATCTCGACGTCCAGGGCGGGCTGCAGATCAAGAGATCCTATCCCCAGAGCATACTGGTCTTCATCCTGCCGCCCACCTTCGAGGAGCTGGAAAAACGTCTGCGTGGCCGCCGGACCGATCAAGAGGAGGTCATTCGCACCCGGCTGAGAAATGCCCGCCAGGAGGTGACCTTCTGGCCGCAGTATGATTTCGTGATCATGAACGACCGGCTGGAGGAGGCCGTCGAACGGGTGGAGACCGTCATCCTGGCCGAGCGATGCCGCTCCAGCCGAAACCGGATCGATTATAATGAGAAATGACGTCTCGCCAAGAGACAGCCGATCTGACCAGGAGGGAAGATCATGAATTACGTCACGTCCGATGAGCTCATCGGCAAGGTGGATAATAAATACGAGGCTGTAGTGGTGGCCGCCCTGCGGGCCCGGCAGTTGAACCTGCTGCAGAAGAAGCAGCAGGAACTGGCTCAGGAACAAACCCAGGTGGAAGAGAGCGAGGAGATCCTCGATGACGGGGCGGAGAGGGAGCCCGCCCGGGAGGCCGTGGAAAAGGTCACCGTTCTGGCCATGAGAGAACTGCTGGGAAAGAAGATCAATTATCATCGCGAGGAAGAAAAGTAGTCACGATGTGGTGAGGATTATGATTCGTTCTCTGGTTGTCGTGGAATCGCCGGCCAAAGCCCGGACGATAAAAAAATATCTCGGAAAGGGATTCGAGGTCAAAGCTTCCATGGGGCATATCAAAGACCTGCCCGAGAAGGAGCTGGGGGTCGAGATCGAGGAACAATTCCGTCCCCACTACCGCATCATCAAAGGGAAGCGGAAGGTCATCAAGGAGCTCAAAGCCTCAGCACAAAAGGTGCAAGCCGTCTATCTGGCAGCCGATCCAGATCGTGAGGGAGAGGCCATCGCCTGGCATGTGGCTCAGGAGCTGGAAGGTGACGGTCGAAAGATCTTCCGCATCCGGTTCAACGAGATCACCCAGCGGTCGATCGTCGCAGCCATGGAACAGCCCGACGCGATCGATATGAGCCGGGTCAATGCCCAGCAGGCCCGCCGGATCATGGACCGACTGGTGGGCTATCAGGTCAGCCCATTTCTCTGGCGCACCCTTTATCGCGGGCTCAGCGCCGGCCGGGTACAGTCGGTGGCCCTGCGGCTGATCTGCGAGCGGGAGGCGCTGATCGAGGCTTTCGAGCCCCGGGAGTACTGGAGCATCGAGGCTCTTCTACAGGGGAATCAGGGTCAGCCCTTCGCCGCTCAGCTGGCCATCATCGGCGGGAAGAAGGCCGTCGTGGAGAACGAATCGGCGGCCCGGGAGATCATCGCATCGCTGAACGGCAAACCCTTCGTGGTCGCCGACATCGAACAGAAGGATCAGAAACGCCATCCGCCCCCGCCGTTCATCACCAGCACCCTGCAGCAGCAGGCGGCCCGGGCGCTGAGATTCCGGGTCCAGAAGACCATGGTCATCGCCCAGCAGCTGTATGAGGGGCTCGATATCGGCGGCGACAGCCCCGAGGGTCTGATCACCTATATGCGCACCGACGCTCCGCGGATCTCCGGGGAAGCCCTCGATCAGGTTCGTGATTTCATCAAAAGCGCTTTCGGGGAGCCCTATCTGCCCAAGACGCCGCGGAGGTTCAAATCCAAACGGGGCGCCCAGGAGGCGCACGAGGCCATCCGGCCCACCTCCGTGCACCATCGTCCCGAGGACCTCAAGCCCCATCTGAACAAGGATCAGTTTCGTCTCTACCAGCTGATCTGGAAACGGTTCGTCGCTTCCCAGATGAATCCGGCGCGGTTTAAAGTCACCAAAGTCGAGGTGGAGGCCGACGGCCACGTCTTCCGGGCCTCCGGATCGGTGCCCATTTTCGACGGCTATCTGTCGGTCTATCGGGAGGCCAAAGAGGAGAAGGACAAAGATGAGGTTCAGCTGCCGCCGCTGGAAAAAGGGGAGCAGCTCGATCTCAAGTCTCTGACCCCGGAGCAGCATTTCACCAAGCCGCCGCCGCGATACAGCGAGGCCACTCTGGTGAAGGCTCTGGAATCGGAGGGTATCGGCCGGCCCAGCACCTATGCGCAGATCATCACCACCATCCGCAACCGCAAGTACATCGAATCCGAGAACCGGACGCTGAAGCCCACCGATCTGGGAAAGACGGTCAATACCCTGCTGGTGGAGAATTTCCCCGATGTTTTCCAGGTCGATTTCACGGCCAAGATGGAGGAGGAGCTGGACCGGGTGGAGGCCGGAGAGTACCGCTGGCAGAGGGTGGTGGGCGATTTCTACGGCCCCTTTCAGCGGGATCTGGAGGAGGCCAACAGCAAGAAGGCCGATCTGAAGAACGCCCTCCAGGAATCGACCGATATCGTTTGCGAGAAATGCGGCGGTCCGATGGTTATCAAGTGGGGCCGCAACGGCCGCTTTCTGGCCTGCTCCAATTTCCCCAAATGCCGCAACACCAAGCCTCTACCCGGCCAGGAGGCTGAGCAGAAGACCGATCAGGTGTGCGATCGATGCGGTGCTCCCATGGTTATCAAGACCGGGCGATTCGGCCGCTTTCTGGCCTGCTCCAATTATCCCGAGTGCCGCAACACCCAACCCCTGCGGATCGGCATTCGCTGCCCCCGGGAGGATTGCCCGGGGCATCTCATCGAGCGGAAGACCAAACGGGGCCGGCTATTCTACGGATGCAGCGAGTACCCCAAGTGCACGTTCGCCACCTGGGATAAACCGGTCGACAAAGCCTGCCCGCAGTGTGGCGCCACACCATTGGTGGAGAAACAGACCAAGGCCAAAGGGATCTTCTACCGCTGCCTCAGCTGCAATGGGGAGGTGAGTCCGGAGGAGGCGGAAGACGATTCGTGAATCTCCTCTCCGGTGAACACGATGCCTGCGGCACAGGTCATAGGAGGCGGTCTGGCGGGCTGCGAGGCGGCCTGGCAGATGGCTCGCTCAGGGGTTGCCGTCGATCTCTACGAGATGCGGCCCGCTCATTCCACGCCGGCCCATCGAACCGAATGGCTGGGAGAGCTGGTCTGCAGCAATTCCCTGAAGTCGGATGCCGATGATACGGCCAGCGGTCTGCTCAAGCGCGAGCTGCGCACTTTTGGCTCGCTGATTCTGGAGACGGCCGATCGGACGGCTGTTCCCGCCGGATCAGCGTTGGCCGTCGATCGTGACCGTTTCGCCGGGGAGATCACCCGGCGTCTGCGGGACGATCCCCTGGTGCGGATCATCTCTCGGGAGGTTACCCATCTGCCGTCCGAAAGGCCTTTGGTGGTGGCCAGCGGACCGCTGACCTCAGAGGCCCTGGCCGGGGACCTGGCTGCTCGCCTGGGTCAGGAGAATCTCTTCTTCTACGATGCTATTGCGCCGCTGATCGAGGCCGACAGCCTGGATGAGAGCAAGATCTTCGCTGGCTCACGATACGGTAAGGGCGCTCCCGCCTATCTCAATTGTCCCCTGAGCCGAGAACAATATCAACACTTCTATGAACAGCTGATTTCTGCCGAGACGGTGCCGCTGCACAGCTTTGAAGGAGATCTCTTCTTCCAGGCCTGTCTGCCGATCGAGGAGATGGCTCGAAGAGGTCCGCAGACCCTGCTGTTCGGGCCCCTGCGGCCGGTCGGGCTGGTAGATCCCAAAACCGGCAAACGGCCCTGGGCTGTCGTTCAGCTGAGGCAGGACAATGCCGCCGGCAGCATCTATAATATGGTCGGCTGCCAGACGCGTATGCGTCAGCCGGAACAGCGGCGCGTCTTCGAACTGATCCCGGGACTGGAGCAGGCCCGGTTTGCGAGATACGGCAGCGTGCACCGTAATACCTACGTCTGCGCTCCTCGTCTCCTGACTCCACAGCTGAGCGTTTGCGGCCGGCCGGATCTGTTCCTGGCCGGTCAGATCACCGGAGCGGAAGGATACATCGAGGCTGCCGCCACCGGTCTTCTGGCCGGGCTCAATGCGGTCCGCCGGTTGCAAAGACGGCCGCCGCTGCTGCCGCCGGAGACCACCCTGCTGGGATCGTTGGTCCGCTATCTGGCGACAGCCGATGCCGCGCATTTTCAGCCGATGAACGTGAATTTCGGGATCCTGCCGCCGCCTGACCGGCCGATCCGTAAACGACGGGACCGCCGCACCTGGATGGTCCAAAGAGGACTGCATGATCTGGGGAATTGGATGAGAAAGGAAGGTCTGCACTCCCGTGACGAACCTGGAACAATCACTGAAGAAATTTCTGGTCTCCCTGGCTCTGGAACGGAATTACTCCGAGAACACGGTCAAGGCCTATAACAACGATTTGGTGCAGCTGGAGCAATTTCTGCAACAGCAACTGGGCCGCACACAGTTGTCGGTTCGGGAGATCAACCGCCTGTCCATCCGGCATTATCTGAGCATTCTGCATCGGAAGAAATACAACAGCCATTCGATCATGCGCAAGCTCACCGCCATTCGCTCCTTTTGCCGCTATCTCTGTCAACAGGGGCTATTGCCGTCCAATCCGGCCACCGGCCTGATGCCGGTTCGGGGACAGAAGCGGCTCCCCTCCTTCCTGGAGGTGACTCAGGCAGCCCGGGTGATGGATCTTCCCGACCGCAAGAAGGTCATCGGACTGCGAGATCTGGCCATCCTGGAAATGCTCTATGGCACCGGCATCAGGCTGATGGAGCTGGTCGGTCTGAACCTCAGCGATGTGGATCTGCTGGGCGAGGTGATCAAGGTCCGGGGCAAGGGCAAGAAGGAGCGCATCCTGCCACTGGGCCGGAAGGCCCAGGAGGCCCTGGGGAACTATCTCGACCGTCGGAGTGAGCTGTCCGTTAAAGGGCGGCGCCAATCCCGCGTGGCCGTCTTCCTCAATTACCAGGGGGGGAGGATATCCTCGCGCAGCGTCCGTCGGATGGTGACCGGCTATCTGCGCAAGGTCTCGGAGAAAAGCCATCTCAGCCCGCATCTGCTGCGCCATACGTTCGCCACCCATATGCTGGACGCCGGAGCCGATCTGCGGGCCGTCAAGGAGCTGCTCGGCCATGCCAGTCTGTCGTCCACGCAGATCTATACTCATGTGACCGTGGAGAAGCTCCGCCGGATATACGATCAGGCCCATCCGCGGGCCTAAACGAAGGCGATGATGGAAGAATATACCGGCTGTATTCATATTCACTCGGAATACTCCGACGGCACCAAGCCTATTCCGGAGATCGCCCGCATCGCCGCCACGGTGGACCTGGACTTTCTGCTGTTCGCCGATCATATGACCCTGCAACCGCTGAAAGATGGCCATGAGGGATGGCACGACGAGGTCCTGGTTCTGATCGGCTACGAGATCAACGATGGCGATGATCATAATCACTACCTGGCCTTCGACGTCAGAGAAGTTCTGGACAAGAATCTAACGGCGCCGGAGTACGTTCGGGAGATCCATCGCTGCGGTGGCCTGGGCTTTATCGCCCATCCCCATGAGGTCCGCCAGGCCTTCGATAAGTTTCCGCCCTATCCCTGGACCCACTGGGAGGTCGATGAGTTCGACGGCATCGAGATCTGGAACCACATGTCCGAATGGATGGAAGGCCTGACCAAGGCCAACCGTCTGAAGATGATCCTCTCACCCCGCAAGCTGCTCAAGGGACCTCCCGAGGCCACCCTGGAGAAGTGGGACCGGCTCGGCGCCCGCCGGAGGGTGACCGGCATTGGGGCCATCGATGTACACGCCTATCCCTATCGCCTGGGACCGTTTACCATCATCATCTTTCCCTACAAGGTGCAGTTTCAATCCATCCGGACGCACCTGCTCCTGGAAAAGCCTCTGCAGAGGGACCTGGAGAAGGACAAGCGAGCCGTCTACAGCACTTTGCGAGCCGGACGCGCCTTCGTCTCCAACTACCGCTGGGGGGATGCCCGCGGATTTCGGTTCTGGGCTCAGGCGAATGATACCACCGTGCAGATGGGGGACTCTCTGCTGTGTCTTCGGGGTGTGGATCTGATGGCCCGTGCGCCGGTCGATTGCCGCATCGTCCTGATTCGAGACGGGCAGGGGGTGGCCGAGGTCTTCGGCCGGGAGCTGTTTCACCGAACCGATCTGCCCGGCGTCTACCGCATCGAAGCCCATCGGCGCAAACGGGGGTGGATCTATTCCAATCCCATCCGGCTGATTCTCGATCCGGGTCAGGGGTGGCCAAAAAAGGCTTGACAACATTCTCTTTTTCGTCTATAATACAGGGACGATACAGATAAATAGGTGAGCGGGAATAGCTCAGCTGGTAGAGCACCACCTTGCCAAGGTGGACGTCGCGGGTTCAAGTCCCGTTTCCCGCTCCATTTTTTCGGCGGCGAAAGTCGTGAAAACATGGATACGGGCGGCATAGCCAAGAGGCTAAGGCAGAGGTCTGCAAAACCTCCATCCCCGGTTCGAGTCCGGGTGCCGCCTCTTTTTTTTATGCCTCGATTATGAAAACATCGCCATCATCAAAAAAAAAGTCAGCATCCTCAAGTCGGAAGACACGCAGGGATTTCCAGACGCTGTCCCGACATATTCTGCGGAGAGCCAACCGGAATGCCTCCCGGGTCGATTTCCTCAAAGAGGTCTCCGAGATGCTGTTGAAATTCTCCGGCTGCGACGCCCTGGAGTTGTGGCTCAAGGAGGAGGAGGATTATTTTCGGTGTCGCACCGTGCTCTGCCTGGCAGGCAGTTATCATTTTCATGTGCTGCCCAGGCTGACCGACGGGAAACTCGGCGATTACCAAAATGCCCCCCTGGAATCAGCCCTGGCCCGGATGAGCTGGGACCTGATCCATCGACGGCACGACAGTCGATCACCCAACATGACGGCCAGGGGAAGTTTTTTTAGCGGCCATATCGCCGAGGAGATCGAGGGGCGCGAGGTACCAAATCATCAGGCAGACAGGGAAGATGCCGCCGGGGGCGGAACGGCCGACGGTGCTCACTCCGGCGGGCGGGCCGTACAAAACCGTCAGGCCGATCGTGGTGATTTTCGGTCCGTCGTTCTGTTGCCCCTGCAGATCAGCCAACTTAACACCGGCATCCTGTGGATGAGAAGCCGTCAGCCGAATGCCTTCACTCTGCGGGAGGTAGAGTTATATGAGGACACTATAGAAGTGCTGGCGGTGACCCTGTTGAATCAGCGAGCCCGGGCGGCCTGTCGGGAACGCGTCAAGGAATTGACCTGTTTGTACGGAATCGCCAAGGCTGCCGAACAACCAGGCACAGAGACCAACGAGCTGTTGCAGAACATCACCGAGCTGCTTCCCCCGGCCTGGCAGTATCCGGAGCTGGCCTCTGCCCGGATCGTCATCGATGGGCGGTCCTTCGAGACGCCTCGATTCTGGGATGGACAATATAAGCAGTCGGCCGATATTCTTGTCGATGAAAAAGAACGAGGTGTGGTGGAGGTGGTTTATTCAGGACACCCGCCGGAGGTGGATGAAGGGCCTTTTCTCAAGGAAGAACGCACCCTGATAAACAACGTCGCCCGGCAGGTGGCCATGATCGTCGAGCAGCGAGAGGCTGAGGAACGAAGGGAGATGCTCGAAGGGCAGCTGCGGCATGCCGATCGGCTGGCCACCATCGGGCAGCTGGCCGCCGGTGTCGCTCATGAGCTCAACGAACCGCTGGGCAACATCCTGGGCTATGCCCAGCTGGTCCAGAAGGAGAATGGTCTGCCCGGTCAGACGACGAAAGACATGGAACGGATCGTGGTTGCCTCACTGCATGCCCGAGAGATCGTCAACAAGTTAAAATTGTTTGCCCGCCAGAGTCCGCCTCGAAAGGCGCAGCTGGACCTCAACGAGCTGATCGAGAAGGGCCTGGTGTTCATCGAATCCCGCTGTGCCAAGTCCGGCATCGAGATCGTCCGCTCGATGGCCGACGACCTGCCGGCCATCACGGCTGATGGCGGTCAGATCCACCAGGTGCTGGTGAATCTGGTGGTCAACGCCGTCCAGGCCATGCCCCAGGGCGGGCGCCTGACCATCACCACGCGCGCCCTTGATGATTATGTCCTCATGACCGTGGAGGATACTGGCGTGGGGATGTCCGAGAAAGTTCGCCGTCAGATCTTCGTTCCCTTCTTTACCACCAAGGATATCAACGAGGGTACCGGATTGGGACTGGCGGTTGTGGATGGCATCGTCAATGCCCATTCTGGTCGGATCACCGTGGAAAGCCACGAAGGACAGGGCAGCCGGTTCGAGATCCGATTGCCCATCGAGGAACCCTCTGCGGAGAAGGAAGACTGAGATGCCCTCGAAAAAGAAAAAAGCCAGCATTATGGTGGTCGACGATGCGGTCGATACCCTGGAGATGATTCAGCGCAAGCTGACCACCCGGGGGTATCGAGTGTACACCTCGACCAGCGTCCCGGAGGCCATCGACTTTCTCAAACAGACCGCTGTTGATCTGGTGATTACCGACCTGAAGATGCCTAAAATCAGTGGGATGGAGTTGATCCGCTACGTCCGAGAGAATCTCAAGGACACCGAGGTGATGATGATGACCGGCTATGCCACCGTGGAGGGCGCGGTGGAGGCGGTCAAGGGTGGCGCGCAGGATTATCTCAGCAAACCATTCACCGATGAGGAGCTGTTCGAGGCGGTCGATCGGGTTCTGGACAAGCAGCATCTCCGCCGCACCCAGACGGAAAAATCAGAGGAACCGGCCGGCGATCACGGTCTCATCGGCAAATCGAAGGCGATGAAGAAAATCGCCGCGGCCATCTCCAAGGCCGCCTCGACCGAGGCCACCATTCTCGTCACCGGAGAAAGCGGCACCGGCAAGGAGCTGGTCGCCAGGGCCATTCACTATGGCAGCGGCCGATCCTCAGCGCCCTTCGTGCCCATCAACTGCGGAGCCATTCCTCGCGAGCTCTTCGAGAGCGAGCTGTTCGGGCACATCAAAGGCGCCTTCACCGGGGCCAGCGAGTCGCGAGCAGGTTTTTTTCAGACAGCCGATGGAGGGACCATCTTCCTGGACGAGATCGGTGAGATGGACCTGGCCGTGCAGGTCAAGCTTTTACGCGTGTTGCAGGACAAAGAGGTCTTCATGGTGGGCTCGATGCGGCCCCGAAAGGTCGACGTCCGCATCCTGGCAGCAACAAATATGGATCTTCCCGCGAGAGTCAAGAAAGGATCTTTCCGGGAGGATCTCTTTTTCCGCATCTCGGTCATCACCATCGAGGTGCCCCCGCTCAGGGACAGGGGCGAGGATGTCTTCCTCCTGGCCCAGCATTTTCTGCGCAAGTTTTCTCAGGAATCCAATCGCCCGGCTCCTCGGCTGTCCGATGGTGTTCTCCAGGTGTTGAAGAAATATAGCTGGCCGGGCAATGTCCGGGAGCTGGAAAACGTCATCCAGCGGGTCGTGGTGATGACCGAGAGCGATGTCATCGAGGTACCCGACCTGCCGGCCAATATGCGCTTTACCGGCACCCATCTGGAAAGGTTGCAACGAACGCTGGCAGAGGTCGAAGCCGAGCATATCCGCAATGTACTGACCAGCGTGGACGGCAACAAGACCCAGGCTGCCCGGATTTTAGGCATCGATCGAAAGACCCTCCGCCAGAAACTCCACGACGCTTCCGACGCATCCTGACTGGTCTCTCCTCTGACCGGGGAATTTCTCCCCGGCGGTACAGATCTCCCCACCATCTCTGCTTCTTTACGGCCCCCGACGATCGTGTTTGGGGGCTTTGCCGTGTACCCCGCAGCAAATTCTCTCCTTTCCTATTTCATTGTATAACTTCAAGTAACGAGTGATCCTCGATTTTCTTCTGGGGAATCATCAGGATTTCTTCAGTGGCCATCAGCTCTGGCATAGCCTTTGCCTATCCTCTTCTTCCGGACGACAAAGAGCAGAAAGTTTTCACCTCGGGAAGGAGGAAAAGTTGGAGACGATGGTGAAAGATCGACGTCAGGAGAATCCGGAGAAAGGAGAGGACGAGATGAAGACCCTGATCGAGAAACAGCAGGTCAAGAGGGATGCGCTGGAGACGATGGCTGAGCAGCAGACCCCCAAGGTGGTCGCCCCGAAACCCGGGATCGCCGAAACGGTCCCCGGCAGAGCCAAAAAGGAGACGGTGTCCGAAGAGGTAGCGCCCAACAAAGGGCTCTGTGCCACCTGTAATGAGGCAGCTCACTGCGCTTATGCAAAGAATGCCACCTCGCCGATTCTGTTCTGCGAGATGTTCGACGAGAGCAAACCCGAGGAACAGGTCTCAGTCAACACACCGCCAGCCCAGGCTTCGCCCGAAGGGGAGAAGAAACCGGCCAGCCTGATCAAGGGCCTGTGCGTCAACTGTGAACATCGTGATACCTGCAATTTCCCCAAACCGGAGGGGGGCGTCTGGCACTGTGAGGAATATCGCTGAGGCGATCAGGTAAACGATGCCCTTTTGCAGGGCTCTTCGATCTTTGCATAAGGAGGAATTTGTCATGAGCAACAAGACCGTCACCATGGAAAAGGTGATCAAAGAGGTCAACGCACCGCCGGCTGGCGCCGAGAAGACGGAGCAGAGGAAATGTAACGTCTACGAGAATGTCACCCGGCAGTTCAACAAGGCCGCTGACCTGATGCGGCTGGATCCCGATATCCGCAAGATCCTGGCCAATACCATGAACGAGATCATGGTGCATTTTCCGGTCAAGATGGACGACGGCCGGCTGGAGGTCTTCACCGGATACCGCGTGCAGCACAACAATGCTCAGGGGCCCTTCAAGGGCGGGCTGCGCTTTCACCCCGATGTGGACATTGACGAGGTCAGGGCGCTGGCCACCTGGATGACCTGGAAGGCGGCCATCACCCAGATACCCTTCGGCGGCGCCAAGGGCGGCATTCAGTTCGACCCGACCAACTATACCCGAACCGAGCTGGAGCATATCACCCGCCGATTCACCTTTGCGCTGGGCGATACCATCGGCCCGGAATATGATATTCCGGCGCCGGACGTCAATACCAATGCCCAGATCATGGCCTGGATCCTGGACACCTATCTGTCCCTGAGACCTCCCACCAGCCGGCAGAACGAGCTGCATGTGGTCACCGGCAAGCCGATCGAGGCCGGCGGCTGCCTGGGCCGCGATAAGGCCACCGGACAGGGCGTGGTCTATATCATCGAACAATGGGCCCAGGACCATCGTTTCGATCTCAACGGCGCCACCTTTATGGTGCAGGGATACGGTAACGTGGGTTCCTGGACCGCGCAGCTGTTGCAGGAACACGGCAGTAAACTGGTCGCCGTGGAGGATGTCACCGGGGCCATTTACCAGCCCAAAGGGATGGATGCCAAACATCTGGCCGGATACGTCCGCCATAAGGGCGGCGTGGCCGGATATAAGCTGGCTGACCCCATCGATCGACAGGTTTTTTTAAGCACCACAGCCGATATCTTCGTGCCGGCAGCCCTGGAGAACCAGATCACGGCTAAGACCGCGCCTCTGCTGAATGTTAAACTGGTGGCCGAGGGGGCCAATGGGCCCACCGATCCGGACGGAGACGAGATCCTGCAGCTGCGAGGTATCGACGTGATTCCTGACATTCTCTGTAACGCTGGGGGGGTGGTGGTAAGCTACTTCGAGTGGCTGCAGAACAAGCGCAGCGAAACCTGGGAATTACATGAGGTGGATGAGAAGCTGCGTAAGAAGATCACCGACGCCTATCGTCGGGTCCGAGACACCGCCAGAGATCACCAGACCGACTGGCGCACGGCCGCCTATATCGTGGCCCTCAGCCGGCTGGAGAGAGTCTATAAGGAACGGGGGATTTTCCCTTGATAAAGGGTGGACGGCGGGAATAAAAGAAGGCGGCTGCGCAGGCAGCCGCCTTCTTTTATCGATGGCCCTGATGAGAAAGCCGCCTGGATACAGGGATCGTGCGGCTTTTATTCCCTCAGGAAGATGGGCCAGTGCCGGAGGTCGGACTCGAACCGACATGAGCCGAGGCTCGGGGGATTTTGAGTCCCCTGCGTCTACCA
>Ga0272444_10003948_pt1 | contig 13212 bp, 11 predicted proteins | sample SSMForm13_FD_201033 | JGI IMG/M metagenome (GOLD analysis project Ga0272444, IMG submission 201033) | Marine sediment archaeal communities from Little Sippewissett salt marsh, Falmouth, MA, United States - SSM-Form-13 | ecosystem: Environmental > Aquatic > Marine > Wetlands > Sediment ...
AAGCTCTTCTTCAGCCCCACCACCGCCACGATATCGCCGGCGAAAGCGCATTCCAGCTCTTCGCGCTTATTGGCGTGCATCAGCAGGATCTTCGCGATCCTTTCCCTGGTGCGCCTTCCTGCATTGTATGTGCTCATCCCGGTTGTCATCTTCCCGGAGTAGATTCTCAAATAAGAAAGCTTGCCCACGAAGGGGTCGCTTATGATCTTGAACACCAGTCCAGAGAACGGCTCATCATCGCTTGGCCTGCGCTTGAGCTGCTCCTCGGTCCTCGGGTTTATGCCCTCGACCGGCGGCTTATCCAGCGGCGACGGCAGATAGTCTATCACCGCGTCAAGCACCTTCTGGACGCCCTTGTTTCTCAGGGCCGCTCCGCACAGGACCGGCATCACCTCGGCCGCCAGCACGGCCTTCCTCAACGCCCTCTTCAGGCGCCCGGTGTCCACCTCCTGGCCGTCCAGGTACTGGCTCATCAGCTTGTCATCATAATCGGTAAGTGTCTCCACCAGCCTGTCCCGCCTCAAGGCTGCCTCGTCCTCGTACTTCTCGGGGATGTCGGCGACCTCGAAATTCATTCCGAAGGAGTCCTCATCATAGAAGTACGCCTTCATGTCTATAAGGTCGATGATCCCCTCGAGCTCCTTGCCCGAGCCCATCGGCATCTCCACAGGCACCGCGTTCGAGCCCAGGTTATTGCGCATCATGTCAACCGCCCGGTCGAAGTCCGCCCCCAGCCGGTCAAGCTTGTTGACGAAGGCGATGCGCGGCACCTGATACCGGTCGGCCTGGCGCCAGACGGTCTCGCTCTGGGGCTCGACACCGCCGACGGCGCAGAACACCACCACCACCCCGTCCAGGACCCGGAGCGAGCGCTCCACCTCTACGGTGAAGTCAACATGTCCCGGGGTATCTATTATGTTCACGCGATGGTCGCGCCATACGCATGAAGTGGCAGCGGAGGTAATCGTGATCCCCCGCTCCCTCTCTATCTCCATCCAGTCCATCGTCGCGGCTCCGTCATCGACCTCGCCCATCCGGTGGACCCTTCCGGTATAATAGAGTATGCGCTCGGTCAGCGTGGTCTTGCCCGCATCGATATGCGCGGCAATTCCGATGTTCCGGGTTTTCTCTAAAGCATACCGTCTCATCTTATCCACCGACCTCGCACTTTCTTTTCCCTGCAAGTACACTAACCCCACCTACCACTTGTAATGGGCGAAGGCCTTGTTGGCTTCGGCCATTCTGTGCGTGTCTTCCTTCTTCTTGATCGCGCCGCCTTCGTTCTTGGAAGCGGCCACCAGCTCAGAAGCAAGGCACTCCTGCATCGTGTGCTCGTTCCTGGCTCTCGCATTGGAAAGGATCCAGCGAATCGCGAGAGCGGTCCTTCGTTCGTGCCGGACTTCCATCGGTACCTGATAGGTCGCACCTCCGACCCTGCGGGGGCGCACCTCGAGCACCGGCTTCACATTGCTCAGGGCCTGCTTGAAGACCGCTATTCCGGCCTGTCCCGTGCGTTTCTCGATCAGGTCCAGGCTGTTATAGAATATCCTCTCCGCCGTGCTCCGCTTGCCCTGCTTCATCAGCGAGCTTATGAACTTGGTTACAAGCTCGCTGTTGTGCTTCGAATCAGCCGGCACTTCCCTTTTCTTGACCAGTTTTCTTCTAGGCATAAAGCAATCCTCTTCTGCTAGCTCCCGGCCGGAGTCTGTGACTTCTTCATCTTGGTCCCATACTTGGACCGGGACTTTTTCCTGTCGTCGACACCACTGGTATCCAGGGCACCCCTGATGATGTGATACCTGACACCGGGCAGATCCTTCACTCGGCCGCCCCTTACGAGCACGATCGAGTGCTCCTGGAGATTGTGGCCTTCGCCCGGAATATAGGCGGTCACCTCAATGCCGTTTGTCAGCCTGACCCTCGCCACTTTCCTCAGGGCGGAGTTCGGCTTCTTGGGCGTTGTGGTATAGACCCTGGTGCAGACGCCCCGCTTCTGCGGGCAGGCCGCCAGCGCCGGCGCCTTGGTCTTGCTCTTATGAACCTTCCTGCCGTGTCGTATCAGCTGACTGATTGTCGGCAAACCTTCAACACCTCCATTACTTAAGATCAGGCCTCGGCGACTTCCTCTTCCTCGGCCTCGATCTCACTCTCATCGATGAGTTCCGGTAGCTCCTCGCCTTCTTCGATTATCACTTTTATGTCGCGATTACGGGCGATCCCGGTACCGGCCGGCACCAGGTGTCCGATGATCACGTTTTCTTTCAGCCCCAGGAGCGAATCACGCGCGCCGTTGATCGCCGCCTCGGTAAGCACCCTTGTGGTCTCCTGGAATGAGGCGGCCGAGATGAAGCTCTCGGTGGAAAGCGACGCCTTGGTGATGCCAAGCAGAAGCGGCTGGAAAGTGGCCGGCCGGCCTTTGGCCGCGACCTTCTCGTTCTCCTCGCGCACCCGGACCTTGTCAACCTGCTCGCCCTCGAGGAAATTGGTGTCGCCCGGATCCTCGATGCTCACCTTCTCCAGCATCTGCCGCACGATCACCTCGATGTGCTTGTCGTTGATCCTCACGCCCTGAAGCCTGTAGACTTCCTGGATCTCATTGACCAGGTATTCCTGCACGGCATTGATTCCCTTGATCCTCAGGATGTCATGCGGGTTGATCGGCCCTTCACTGAGCTTGTCTCCCGCCTTCACCGAGTCCATGTCCCTGACCCTGAGGTGTTTGCCGTGAGGCACCAGGTACTCCAGCTCCTCGCCGGTGTCGCCTGTGACCACGATCCGGCGCATGCCGCGGGAGGATCCCCTGAACTCGACCACGCCGTCGATCTCGCTGACGGTCGCCCTCTCCTTGGGCTTCCTGGCCTCGAAGAGCTCGGCAACCCTGGGAAGACCTCCGGTGATGTCCCTGGTCTTGGAGATCTCCCTCGGGATCTTCGCCAGGACGTCGCCCGCGATTACGTCGTCTCCATCATGAAGCACCAGGTGAGCGCCGGTAGGAATCGGGTACTCGCCGGCCTTCTTGCCCTTGCCGGTCTCGACCACCACGTGCGGGTGAATCGTCTTGTCCCTGTGCTCAACCACCACGCGCTGCCTCAGGCCCGTCTTCTCATCCAGCTCCTCACGGACCGTCAGCTCGTCGATGATGTCGAAGAAGCGGAGCTTGCCCGACTTCTCAGCCAGGATCGGCGCCGAGTAGGGATCCCACTCAAAGAGCACCTCTCCCTGCTTGACTTCCTGCTTGTCCTCGACCTTGAGCTTGGCCCCATAAGGAACCGAGTAACGGGTCCGGAGGACCTCACCCTCATAGAGGTGGATCTCACCCTTGGTCGAGAGCACCACCACCTGGTCCTCGCGGGCCTTCACGCGCTTGACCGCATGGAACTTGACCGTTCCGCTGACCTTGGCCATGATCCTGGATTCCTCTGCGATTCGTCCCGCCGTACCACCGATATGGAAGGTACGAAGCGTAAGCTGCGTTCCGGGCTCGCCGATCGACTGGGCGGCCACAACTCCCACCGCCTCGCCGATATTGACCATGCGGCCCGTCGCCAGGTTACGTCCATAACACTTGGCGCAGACACCCCTCGGGGTCTCGCAGGTCAGGACCGACCGGATCTTGATGCCGTCTATGGCGGCCATGTCCATCACGGCCGCGGCCTCTTCGTTTATCTCTTCTCCCGCGGCCACAATCAGGTCGCTGGTGATCGGGTCATAAACGTCCTCGGCGGCGACCCTTCCAAGGATCCTGTCGCCCAGGGGCTCTATGATCTCCTCGCCTTCCTTGAGCGCGGTGATGTCCAGGCCCAGGATGGTTCCGCAATCTTCTTCATTGATGATCGCGTCCTGGGCGACATCGACCAGCCGGCGGGTAAGATAACCCGCGTCCGCGGTCTTAAGCGCCGTATCGGCAAGTCCTTTCCTCGCGCCGTGGGTGGAGATGAAGTACTCGAGCACCGTCAGCCCCTCCTTGAAATTGGAGGTGATCGGCGTCTCGATAATCTCACCCATCTGGCCGGTCATCTTCTTCTGGGGCTTAGCCATCAGCCCCCTCATCCCGGCCAGCTGGCGGATCTGTTCCTTCGAACCCCTCGCGCCCGAGGCCGCCATCATGTAGATGGGATTGAAGCCCTCGTCCTCATGCGAAAGGTTCTCAAACATCGTGGCGCTGATCCTGCTGGTCGCATTGGTCCAGGTATCGATCACCTGGTTGTAACGCTCACCGTCGGTGATCGCGCCCTTCTTATATATGTCCTGGATCTTCTGCACCGCCTTGCTGGCGCGCTTCAGGATCTCGGGCTTCTCGCCGGGAATCACAACATCGTCGATCCCCACCGTCAGCCCGGACGTGGTAGCGTATTCAAACCCGACTTCCTTGAGCTTGTCGAGGAAGAGCGCGGTCATGTACGGGCCCAGCCGCCGGTGGCATCTTCCAACCAGCCCTTCCAGCTGCCTCTTGTCCAGTGGCTCGTTTATGAAGCCGAGCTCATCGGGAACTATCTCGTTGAAGATCACCCTGCCCACCGTGGTGTCGATGATCTTTCCGTCTCTCAGGGGCAGGCGCACATAGTCGTGCAACTTGACCATCCGGTGATGATAGGCGCTTAAGACCTCGTCTATATCTCCGAAGACCCGCCGCTTGCCCTGACCGGTCACCTCACGCTCCTTGGTCAGATAGAAGCATCCAAGCACCATGTCCTGGGTAGGACTGGCGACAGCGCTGCCGTCGGCGGGTGAGAGGATATTGTTGATCGAGAGCATCAGCACCCTGGCTTCCAGCTGCGCCTCAAAGGAAAGCGGCACATGCACCGCCATCTGGTCGCCGTCGAAATCGGCGTTAAAGGCCTGGCATACCAGCGGGTGGATCTTGATCGCCTTGCCTTCCACCAGGACCGGCTCGAAAGCCTGGATCCCCAGACGATGCAGCGTGGGGGCGCGGTTAAGGAAAACGGGATGATCCCTGATTATCTCCTCAAGGATGTCCCACACCTCGGGCCTCTCGCGCTCGACCAGCTTCTTCGCGCTCTTTACCGTCTGAACATAGCCCTTGTCCTCGAGCTTCTTGATAATGAAAGGCTTGAAGAGTTCCAGCGCCATGCTCTTGGGCAGGCCGCACTGGTGAATCTTAAGCTCAGGGCCCACAACAATCACCGAACGCCCCGAATAGTCCACGCGCTTGCCCAGCAGGTTCTGGCGGAAGCGTCCCTGCTTGCCCTTCAGCATGTCACTCAGGCTTTTCAGGGGACGGTTGCCGGGGCCCCTGACCGCGCGCGAGCGCCTGCCATTGTCGAACAGGGCGTCGACCGCTTCCTGGAGCATCCGCTTCTCGTTTCTCAGGATCACCTCGGGCGCCCTGATCTCCATCAGCTTCTTGAGACGGTTGTTGCGGTTGATCACCCGGCGGTAGAGATCATTGAGATCGCTGGTCGCGAACCTGCCACCCTCCAGCGGCACCAGGGGCCGAAGGTCCGGAGGAAGAACGGGAATCACGTCCATTATCATCCACTCGGGACGGTTTCCGCTCAGGCGGAAGGCCTCGACCAGCTTGAGGCGCTTCAGACTCTCGCGCTTGCGCTGGGCGCTGGTCTCCACCCGTACACGGGCCCTCAGCTCGGTGGATATCTCCTCGAGCTCCATCTCCTTCAGGAGCTTCTTGATCGCGCCCGCGCCCATCTCGGCGACGAACTGGCCCGGGAACTTCTCCTCGAGATCGAGATACTCGTCTTCGGTGATCAACTGCTTCTTTTTCAGCCCGGTCTCGCCGGGATCTATCATGATGTAACTTTCATAATAAAGAACACGTTCGATATCCCTGACACTGCAGTCAAGCAGCTGCCCCATGCGGCTGGGGATGCCCTTGAAGTACCAGATATGGGATACCGGGACAGCCAGTTCGATGTGCCCGAGCCTCTCTCTACGAACCTTGGCCTGGGTCACCTCGACCTTGCACTTATCACAGATCACGCCCCTGTAGCGGATGCGCTTGTACTTGCCGCAGTTACACTCCCAATCCTTGACAGGGCCGAAGATCCGCTCACAGAAAAGACCGTCTCTCTCGGGCTTGAACGATCTGTAGTTGATCGTCTCCGGTTTCGTCACCTCTCCATAAGACCATTGTCGTATGGTCTCGGGCGAAGCGAGCTGAATCCTTATTGCCGAGAACTCAACTGGTGCCTTTTCCCGTGTTTCAGCTGGTCTTAGCACAGAGTCTACCTCCCTGGCTACTCCTCGAGCTGGACATCCAGCCCGAGACTTTGAAGCTCTTTGACCAAGACATTAAATGACTCGGGTATTCCAGGCTGAGGCGGGTTCTCACCCTTGACGATAGCCTCGTATATCCTCGATCTGCCGGACACGTCGTCCGACTTGACCGTCAATATCTCCTGGAGTGCGTATGCGGCGCCATAAGCCTCAAGCGCCCAAACTTCCATCTCTCCAAATCGCTGTCCGCCGAACTGCGCCTTGCCACCCAGCGGCTGCTGCGTGACCAGCGAGTACGGGCCTATCGACCTTGCGTGGATCTTATCATCCACCAGATGGGAGAGCTTCATCATGTACATGTATCCGACGGTGACCACCCTGTCGAAGGGCTCTCCCGACTTGCCGTCATAGAGCACGGTCTTTCCGCTTTCAGGCAAACCTGCCTCTTTGAGCAGGCTCTTCACTTCTGTTATTGTTGCGCCGTCGAACACCGGCGTCGCCACGTGCAATCCAAGCTCCCTGGCAGCCCAGCCCAGATGGGTCTCGAGGATCTGCCCCAGGTTCATACGAGAAGGCACGCCCAGGGGATTAAGCACGATCTCCACCGGAGTCCCGTCCGGGAGATAAGGCATGTCCTCCTCGGGAACGATCCTGGCCACCACGCCCTTGTTTCCGTGGCGGCCCGCCACCTTGTCCCCGACGGAGAGCTTGCGCTTCTTGGCCACATAGACCTTCACAAGCTTCACAACGCCCGGCGGAAGCTCGTCTCCGCGCGAGAGGCGCTCGATCTGCTTCTCATAGGTCCCGGTCACATCCGAGAGGGCGTCATCGACAATGTTTACCAGCCGCCTGACCCTGGAAGATGTGTCCCGGTCCTTGACGATGGACTTGGTAAAGTCGATCGAGTTGAAGTCCAGCTTGTTCAGGGTCCGCGTGCTGAGCTTCTTGCCGGCCTTGACCACCACCTCGCCCTCATGGTCGACGATCTCGGTGGCGATCTCTCCGTTGAGCATCTCCAGCAGGCGCTCATCACGCTTGGAAGTCAGCTGCTTGACCTGCTTGGCCATCGCCTTCTTCAGCTCCTCGATCTCCTTCTTCTCCCGCTTGCGGATCGACTCGTCGCGCTCCTTGCGAGAGAACAGGCGGACGTCGATCACGATTCCGTCCATCCCGGGAGGCGCCTTCAAGGAGGCATCACGCACATCGCAGGCCTTCTCGCCGAAGATCGCCTTCAAGAGCCTCTCCTCGGGAGTGAGCTCGGTCTCTCCCTTGGGAGTGACCTTCCCTACCAGGATATCGCCGGCCCTGACGTGGGCGCCGATTCTCACTATTCCCATATCATCGAGATTCCTTACCACTTCGTCGCTCACATTGGGAATCTCGGCCGTTATCTCTTCCACCCCACGCTTGGTTTCCCTCACCTGGAGCTCGAAGTCCTCGATGTGAATCGAGGTCATGCGGTCGTCCTTGACCACGCGTTCGCTTATCAGGATCGCGTCCTCGTAGTTATAGCCGCGCCAGGGCAGGAACGCGCACAGCAGGTTGACGCCCAGCGCCAGCTCGCCGGCCTTGGTCGCCGGACCGTCCGCCAGGAGCTCACCCTTGTGCACACGCTCGCCGACCTTGACCACCGGCCGCTGGTTAACGCAGGTGTCCTGATTGGAACGCCTGAACTTGACCATATTGTAGGTGTCCACATTGGCCATTCCGAAGATCTCGTCCAGGTCGCCGGACTCGCCGTGCCTGACGACGATCTGGTTGGCCGAAAGGCTCTCCACCACGCCAGAGCGCGCGGCGAAGACCAGGTCGCCGGAATCCGCGGCCACCTTGGCCTCGAGTCCCGTACCCACCAGGGGCGCCTCGGTACTGAGCAGAGGCACGGCCTGGCGCTGCATATTGGACCCCATCAGCGCCCTGTTGGCGTCATCATGCTCCAGGAAGGGTATAAGGGCGGCGGCAGCGCTCACGATCTGCTTGGGCGAGACGTCCATATAGTCGACCTCCTGAGGATCGACCACGGGGAAATCACCCTTGTAGCAGGCAAACACCTTCTCGGCCTTGAACTTGCCCCGGTCGTCGACGGGGGCATTGCCCTGGGCCACCACGAACTGGTCCTCTTTGTCCGCGCTAAGATACTCGACCTCGTGCGAGGCCACGCCCTTTGCGACCTTGCGGTACGGAGTCTCCAGGAAACCGAACGGGTTGATCCTGGCATAGGTGGCCAGCGAGCTTATAAGCCCGATGTTCGGCCCTTCCGGAGTCTCGATCGGACAGACCCTGCCGTAGTGGGTATAGTGGACGTCCCTGACCTCGAATCCCGCGCGCTCCCTCGTCAGACCGCCGGGACCCAGGGCCGAGAGCCTCCGCTTATGGGTCAGCTCCGCCAACGGATTGGTCTGGTCCATGAACTGCGACAGCTGGCTCGAGCCGAAGAAAGTCTTGATCACGGCTGCCACGGTGCGCGCATTGACCAGGTCCGACGGAGTCATCAGCTCCGTGTCCTGAAGGCTCATCCGCTCCTTTATGATCCGCGCCATCCGGGTCAGACCGATGGAAAACTGATTGGCCAGGAGCTCTCCCACCGAACGGACCCGCCTGTTGCCCAGGTGGTCGATGTCGTCGGTGTAGCCTCTGTTCTCGTTCAGGATCAGGAGGTACTCGATTATCTTAACGAAGTCGGTCTTGGTGAGAATGGTAACGTCTATAGGAATGTCCAGGCTGAGGCGCTGGTTGAGCTTGTAACGCCCCACTTTGCCCAGGTCATATCTCTTCGGGCTGAAGAAGAGACGGTCGATCAGGTTCCTCGCGGTCTCGATGGTCGGAGGATCGCCCGGCCTCAAGAGGCTGTAAACCTTGAGCAGGGCCTCCTCCTCACAGCGAGTGGTGTCCTTGCGGAGAGTATTGAGCAGGATCTCATTGTCCTGCCCCTCCTTGGCCACCGTCACCGTCACCTGGTTGATCTTGGCCGCCGCGAGCGACTCCACCGACGCCGGCGTTATTTCCTCGCCGGCCTCAAGGATGATCTCTCCGGTCGACTTGTCGACAACGGTCTGGGCGCAGGTCCTGGCCACAAGAGGATGCTTCTTGCGCTTGTGAGGCCAGCGCACCTTGATATCCTCGGCATCGAAGTAAAGCCTCAGGAGATCATCGGTGGTCGAGAACCCGATCGCACGCAGCAGAACCGTGACCGGTATCTTCCGCTTGCGGTCGATATGGACATACATGATGTCGTTCACATCCAGGCTGAACTCCACCCATGAGCCGTGATAAGGAATGATCCTCGCCGAGTAGAGCCGCTTCCCATTGGGGTGAATGCTCTCATCGAAGAACACACCCGGGGACCTGTGCAGCTGGCTCACCACAACCCTTTCCGCACCATTGATGATGAAGGTCCCCTTGTCGGTAATCAGCGGAATCTCTCCGAGATAGACCTCCTGCTCGATGATGTCTTTGACCTCTTTGCGGCCTTCCACGGCTTCCTTTACGATCAGCCGCAGCGTGGCCTTCAAGGGCGCCGCGAAAGTGACATCCCGTTCCTGGCATTCGTCGATATTGTACTTGGGCTCACCCAGGTTATAACTGACGAACTCAAGACCGAAGTTGTCCCTCGCATCGGCAATGGGAAAAACTTCCTCGAAGACCCTCTGCAGTCCCGTATCCTTCCGCTGCGTCGGCGCGACATCGGCCTGCAGGAAATCCCTGAAGGAATCCAGCTGCACCGAGAGGAGATTCGGTATCTCCATCACCTCGGAGATCTTTGAATAGGTCTTCCTCTTAAGAGTTACCATAAGGTCACCACACTCCTAGTAGAGCCGTTTTACTTCACCTCAACAGTGGCACCGACCTCTTCGAGCTTCGTCTTGATTTCCTGGGCATCCTCTTTCGCGATACCCTCTTTGACTGCCTTGGGAGCGCCCTCGACCAGATCCTTGGCCTCTTTGAGACCCAGTCCGGTGATCGCCCTCACAACCTTGATAACCTGGAGCTTCTTCTCTCCGAACGCGGTAAGGATGACATCGAACTCGGTCTTTTCCTCTTCCGGCGCGGCTTCCCCACCACCGCCACCCGCGGCTGCACCCATCGGCATGGCAGCCATCGGAGTCACTCCGAACTTCTCGCTGAGCGCCTTGGCAAGATCGGCCAACTCGAGCGCGGTAAGCTGCTCGATCATCTCCACGATCTTGTCAACGTTGCCCGTACCTTCTGCCTTAGTCATCTTCCACCTCCGTCAAACCTTGATTGGCAGTAAATTTAAGAGGAACCTTCCGCCTTCTGGGAAGCCTGATCCAGAATCGAAATCACGTTCCTCAACAATCCTTCCAATGTAAAAACAAGCTGAGCCATCGGGCCTTCGACCGCCCCGATGACCTGAGCTATCAGTCCATCCCTGGACGGCAACAGCGCGATCCTGCGGATGTCATCCGGCAGAAACACTTTGCCTTCCACATAGCCCGCCTTGAAAGCAGGCTTCTGCACGGTCCTCCTGAACTCGGCGATCACCCTCGCGGGCGCGATCGAGTCGGTGTCGCTCATTGCGACCGCGACAGGACCCTGGAAATGCTCTTCAAGCTCGGCGATATCGGCCTCGCGCGCAGCCAGTCGCGCGAGCGTGTTCTTGATGACCCGGTATTCAACCTGCGCTTCCCGGCACTTTCGCCTGAGGTCATTGGCCTCGGCAACTGTGAGCCCGGTGTAGTCCGCCAGGATGATTCCGGCCGCATCGCTGAACTTCTTCTTCAGAACCTCAACCGCTTCAGCCTTTTCTGGTCTTACCCTTTTTTCTGGACTTGCCATTTTCTCCACCCGCTACATCTTCAGAGCAGCAACTTCAGTCATGTGATCGACCCGAACCCCCGGTCCCATCGTGGAACTCAGGGTCAGGCTCTTTATGTACTGACCTTTGGCGGCCGATGGCTTGGCCCTTACGAGCTCGCCCAGAAGCGCTCTGGTGTTTTCCATCAGCTGCTCCGGGCCGAACGAGACCTTGCCCACGCCAACGTGGATATTGCCGGCCTTGTCCACCCTGTACTCGACCTTGCCCGCCTTGGCTTCCTGCACCGCCTTGGCGACCTCGAATGTCACTGTTCCCGACTTGGGATTGGGCATCAGGCCCCTGGGGCCCAGGATCTTGCCCAGCTTGCCGACCTCGCCCATCATATCGGGCGTGGCTATCGTGACATCGAAATCGGTCCAGCCTTCCTTGATCTTGTCTATGAACTCCGTACTGCCGACGAAATCCGCTCCCGCCTCCTCGGCCTCTTTCTCCTTCTCGCCGCGGGTGAGCACCAGTATCTTGATGCTCTTGCCCGTCCCGTGAGGCAGTACCACGGTTCCTCTCACCTGCTGGTCAGCTTTCTTGGGGTCCACATTGAGGTTGGCCGCCACTTCGACGCTCTCGTCGAACCTGGCATTGGCCGTCTCTTTCACCAGCCCGATTGCCTCGGTCAGCGAATGCAGCTTGTCCCTGTCCACTTTCTCAGCAGCAGAATTGTAACGTTTGCCCCTTTTCATCCTTTTTCAACCCGCCTTCTATTCGACCTCGATGCCCATGCTCCGGGCAGTACCCTTGACCATTTCCATTGCAGCCTCAACGTCATTGGCATTGAGATCAGGCATCTTCATCTTGGCGATCTCTCTGACCTGATCGACCGTGACCTTGCCTATCTTGGTCTTGTTGGGCTCTCCGGAAGCCTTGGCGATTCCCGCGGCGCGCTTGAGCAATATCGCCGCAGGCGGCGTCTTGGTGATGAAGCTGAAAGTCCTGTTCGGATAGACGCTTATCACCACCGGGATTATCAGCCCCGCGTCTTTCTTGGTCCGCGCATTAAATGCATTGCAGAACTCCATGATGTTGACACCATGCTGGCCAAGCGCCGGTCCGACCGGAGGGCCTGGACTGGCGTTGCCCGCCGGTATCTGGAGTTTGATTGTGGCCATCACGTTCTTCGCCATGATCCGCTCCTAAACACTCTCAACCTGTAAGAAATCCAGTTCCACGGGCGTCGGGCGCCCGAATATGCTCACCATCACCTTGAGTTTTCCCCTCTCGGGGTTGACCTCGTCCACCACGCCCGTGAAGTCCGTAAAGGGCCCGTCTATCACCCTCACGTGTTCGCCAATCTTATAAGGAATCTCAGGGGTAGGCTTCACCTTCCCCGTGTCGATAGCCTCGAGTATCCTCTCGACCTCGTCTTCCCTGAGGGCGGTAGGCCTGCCCCCCACGCCCACCATCCTCGAGACGCCGGGCGTATTATTAATGATGTGAAGCGTGTCGTCCGTCAGGTCCATCTCCACCAGGATATAGCTGGGAAAGAACTTCCTGGTCGTGATGGTCCGCTTTCCGTTGCGCATCTCGGTCACATTCTCGGTCGGAATGATGATCCGTGACACCGCCTCGCCCAACCCCTGGAGAGACACCGTCTTCTCAAGGGCGGACTTGACCTTGTTCTCATGGCCCGAATATGTGTGCACAACGTACCACTTATGTGCCATACCGCTTCACCAACCTCACTTCCGTTACCTCAATAACAGCCCGATCAGCTGAGCAAGTCCGAAATCCACCAGCCCGATGAACACCGTCATTATAAAAGTGGTGATGATCACCACGGTGGTCGTGGCTCTCAACTCCGACGGCGTAGGCCAGGTGACCTTGGTCAGCTCGACCTTTACCTCTTTGACGAACTTCTTTATCTTCTCAAACATTAAACTCTCCCACCCTGGTCAGAGACCCGGCCGGCCCGAGGCCTGTTATCGGGTCTCCTTGTGCGGAGTGTGCTTCGCACAGAACCGGCAGTACTTCTTGAACTCCACCCTGTCGGGATGCTCCCGCCTGTTCTTCTTCGTCGTGTAATTGCGTCGCTTGCAGACACTGCACGCTAGCGTGATTATCTCTCTGGCCACTTAGCGCCTCTCCGTCTCTCTTTACTCTATGATTTCGCCGACTACGCCCTGGCCGACCGTACGGCCACCCTCGCGCACCGCGAACGTCAATCCCTGCTCCATCGCTATCGGAGTGAT
>Ga0272444_10003949_pt1 | contig 13211 bp, 15 predicted proteins | sample SSMForm13_FD_201033 | JGI IMG/M metagenome (GOLD analysis project Ga0272444, IMG submission 201033) | Marine sediment archaeal communities from Little Sippewissett salt marsh, Falmouth, MA, United States - SSM-Form-13 | ecosystem: Environmental > Aquatic > Marine > Wetlands > Sediment ...
GAAGAAGAGCGGCTGGGGAGCGTCGGAGCCTTCGATCACCGGGTATTCGGGATTGCGCCCGCGATGAAGGCTGGCCCCGTGAATTTTGCGCATGATCGATTCCAGCCGGGGGCGGAAAGCCGAATAGCATTCACCGCAACCGAAACGTCCCTGGCGCGTGAACTGCTCGAACGTCTGGCCGCACGAAGGACAGGTGATATCGTCAGCCGGGCTCTTGCTGCCGCTGGGCTTGACGTTATCCGCCAGCCCCGACAGGATTTCAGCCAGCGGGAAGGGGACGTTGTCCAGCGGAGAGTGAAAACCGCGCGCCGCGGCGCATTCCTTGCACAGCGACAGGGACAGTTTCTCGTTATTGACGATCTGCGTCAGATGAACCTGAGCTTCACGCTTCTTGCAATCCTGACATAACATAACAGCATCACCTGCCTAGTTTTCCGCCAGCCGCCCGTCCACCATCCGGAATTCATGATGGCATTTGGCCGCCAGTTCGCGGTTGTGGGTGGCGATAAGGAAGCTGGTCGAATTTTCGGAGTTCAGTCGAAACAGGAGATCGTGCAATCTACGGCCGGTACCTGTGTCCAGATTACCCGATGGCTCATCAGCCAGCACGATGTCCGGATCGTTCGCCAACGCCCTTGCCACAGCCACCCGCTGTTGTTCACCCCCCGACAGTTCGTGCGGACGGTGGGTCTTTCTATCTATTAAACCTACACTTTCCAGGAGTAGTTCCCCTCGCCCCAGAGCGTCGCGCTGGCGTTTCCCGGCGAGAATCATCGGTATCATCACATTCTCCAGCGCCGTAAAGTCGGCCAGCAGATAGTGAAATTGAAAAACAAAGCCAACTCTTTCGTTGCGAAAGCGAGCCAGGTCGGTCTCGGTCATGTTGGCGAGCAAGTGGCTGCCGATGCTGATATCGCCGGTATTGGGACGATCCAGCCCGCCCAGAAGGTGCAGGAGTGTCGATTTGCCCACGCCCGAGGCGCCGGTGACCGCCGCCATCTGACCCTTTTTCACTTGCAGCGTGACTCCTCTGAGGACGGGAAGGGTCCCCTGTGCGGTTTGAAACTCCCGATGTAGATCGGTCGCCGAAAGAATGTTCTCCGCCGAGTCCATGCTCATATATCGATCAAATCCTATTTATTCCGTTGTACAGTAGTATTTTCGCCATATTCGACCAAAGTTTTAGCCTAAACCGGCATTTTCACAGGCCTACTGCCTCAATACGTGGATCACCGACAGCCGGGCCGCCTGAGCCGCCGGGTAAAGCGCCGCCAGAAAACAGACGAGGAAAGTGACCACTCCGGCTATCAGGAAGTCCAGGACGTGGGACTCGATGGGGAGGTAGGATACAAAATAGATGTCCGGCGGCAGGGAAACAATTTCCCATTGATTCTGAGCAAATCCAGCCCCCAAAGCCAACGCCCATCCGGCTAACACGCCGATAATGCCTATCATCATTCCTTTATACACAAATATCTTCAAAATAGTCCACGGTGTCGAGCCGATAGTCTTGAGAATGCCGATCTCCGGCCGCTTCTCCATCGTGGTCATTACCAGCGTGGAGACGATTGAAAAAGCCGCTACGATGACGATCAGGCTGAACCCGAGAAACAAGACCTTCTTTTCGATAGCAATCCAGGAGAAGAGGTTGCGGTGAAGCACGTGCCACGGGACGACATCGTAACGGTAATCCAGAACCGAGTCAATCACCGGGGCCACTGTTTCGGCCAGGTATATGTCGTCGAGCTTCAAATGCACGGCCGTGGCAACATCGCCCGTGCGGAAGAGATCCTGGGCGGACTCAATGCTGATATAAGCCAGTTGACCGTCGAACTCGTACATCCCGGTCTCGAAAATCCCGGATACGTAAAACTTGGCCACGCGGGGGCGGATGTTGCGCCGCAATTCCTCACCGCGCATGGAATAGAGGACCACCGGATCACCTATGTAGACACCCAGGCGTTCGGCCAGGCCGTTGCCGAGCAGGATACCCGGCACGGTGTCATCGATCATCACGGTCGGCTCGAACGTGTACGCGCCCGCACGGATGCTTGACCCGATGTTGGCCGTCTGTCGTTCCTGCGCCAGGTCGACGCCGCGCACGATTATGCCGTCCCCTGAGGAGGCTGAAGACACCGCTGCTTTATAATAAACAAACGGCGAGGCGGCCACGACGTGGTCGAACTGTTCCAGCCGATCGACCAACTGACGATACTCGCTGATAAAGCCGCCGCGATAGGGGAATATGGTGATATGCGAAGTGGTTCCGAGCAGCCGTGACCGGATTTCCGACTCGAAACCGTTGTGCATCGACATGACAAAACAGACCACGGCCACGCCGAGCGCGACACCGGCGATCGTAAACCAGGTCGAGACGGAGACAAAAAACCGGCCGGAGCGGAAATATCGTCGGGCGATGTAAGTTTCAAAAGACATCCCTGGTCCGTTCTTTCGGTGTCGAGTGATCTCTTTTCTTCCAAAACACTATACACAGAGGGGGAATTATAAAGCAACCACTTTCGGGCCGCTTCGATCAGGCGTCAAGACGCCTTTCGCCTAGAAGGAAACAGTGGTCAGAGGGCGTTCGGGAGTGGCAAAGAGACGGTCGACCGTGTCGAGCAGCTCCGATTCGGATATGGTGGCCAGGCCGTAAGTGTGGAGGGAGCGAAAACCGACCGCCCCCATGATCATCGAAGAAAACTCGGCGATATCCAGGCCGATTTCAACGTCGCAATCACCGCCGTCGACAAGCGCGGCCCGGCCGTCCCGGAAAGCCACCACCAGCGGACCGTCGTTCTGCGGAAGAAAACTGTCGCGAATGTTCAGTCTGATTTTCAGATTGACCTTCGAAAAAGCGCTCGGTCCCAATTGCTCGAACAACAGCCGGTTGTCAAGCACCCGGTACATCACCCCCACCCCGGCCGCGTGGCTCTCCTGGTGAGTAGGATAGATAATCCCGGTCGATTCGTTGCGGGGATCGCGCAGGAGATAATAAAACTCATCTTCGGGGGTGTGAAGGACGACTCTCCTTATCTGGTCGAGCTGCGAGCGAAGAAACGCCAGCATTTCGGCCAGCGCTTCCGGTGTGAGATAGACCAGATCCTCGACCACCAGGTCGTTCACCAGGAAGGAGTCGGCCGCAATTTTCTTGAACGTGTAAGACAGGTAGCCCTCGAGACGCCCGTCGACTTCAACCCCGACATACCGTGTCTTCTTATGCTGACGAAGTATGACCTCCCAGCCTTCGTCGGTTTGCTCCACCATGCCGAATCGACCGGCGACATACCGGTTGTGGCAGTCGGTCAGGGCGGGGATATCATTTTCGTTCAAATAGCGCACGTGCTCTTTGGTATGACCGGCCGGGAAGCTGGTCGGCAGGATCGAGTAGCGGAACATCCGCGCTCCGAGGCCGAACCCCATGTCATGATAGAAATCCGAGCGGAACGGCCAGAGCAGCCCCATGGGGAAATCCCTGCGAACGTAATGGTCCAGGTAAAAGGCCATTATATCTTTGGCGACGTGCTCTTTCTTGTGTATGAGGTCGACCGCGATAGCGCCGACTCCGCCGGTGCGGAGCCTGGAGCCCCGGACGTTCATGACGTAATCGAACAGCCGCATGCCGCCGACCATGACGCCGTTGCGAAAAACACCATAGCGTACGGCCCGCGGATCGCCCGTGGTCTGGCGCATCTGGGCAACAAAGCGGGAGCGTTCCTCGGCCGTGAACACTTCCATGCCGGGGTAAGCTTCGCAGTTTATCCGCATGTACTCATCGAAGTCTTTGTCCGCGAGCTTGCGAATCTCGGTAGGTGCCACGGCGATATCTCCCTAGTCGCTGGCCTTGGGTGTTTCGCGCGGGGGAATAAGCTGCTTGAGGCCGAGCATGCTCTCACCCTTTTCGACCCGGCCCATGCCGTAGACGACGGAATCGTTTCTGGTCGGCGAACCCTCCCGCTCCGAATACCTGTAATAAAAAACCGCCTTGAGACCGTTGGTTTCCAGTGGGATGATAGCCTGATCGAAGTGAAACGACAGGTAATCGATATCGCGCGGAGTGTAGCGGCTGGTATCGGGAAGCAGCAACATGCGTTCGGTCTCATCGCCGATTCTCAGAACCAGGGAATCAAAACGAAACAGCGATAACAACCGATTCTTGAATCGGTTGGCGATTGCCTCGCGCTCTTTGACATGGTCCCTGTCTTTTATGTAGTCCGGCTCGTTGACGGTGGTATCCTTGATCTTCATCGATATCCAGAAATTGTTGTCGGCTATGTTTACAGGTTCGCCGAGGTGGTTCTCGTAGGAGACCATGCGCGGATAGAAGCAGAATTCCTCGAGACAGTGGAAATCACTCAGCCCCGGCTGAAAGAGCCGGGTGTATACGCCCAGACACCCGGATCCCAGCAGAAGCCCGAGAGCGGCAACTATGAAAACGCTTTTTAGTCGCATGACCTTCTCATTAAATCATAACGGCCGGCCGATGAGCTAGTTTCCTTCTTCTTCCTTGAGAAGTTGGTGCAGGATCTGCGAGACCGGCACCGAACCCTCCTTGAGGTCCTTCATCTGCGGGAAGAAGATCACGTCGCGGATGCTGTGCTGGTCGGTAAGCAGCATGATCAGCCGGTCGATGCCGAAGCCGAGCCCGCCGGTCGGGGGCATGCCGTATGAGAGCGCCGTCACGAAATCATCGTCCAGCGGTTGGGCCTCCTCGTCGCCGGCGGCAATCGCTTTCCCCTGTTGAAGGAACCGGGCAAGCTGGTCCATGGGGTCGTTCAACTCACTGAAAGCGTTGCCCATCTCCTGGCGGGCGATAAACAGTTCGAACCGTTCGGTGAGGCGGTCGTCGTCGCGGTGCTTCTTAGCCAGGGGAGAGATCTCCACCGGGAAATCGGCAACGAACGTCGGCTGGATCAAAGTTGGCTCAACTTTTGCCTCCCAGACCGCTTCAATTATTTTCCCCCGGTTGAACAGCTCATCTCCCTCGACCCCTAGCTTCCTGGCCGCCTCTTTGGCCTGCTCAAAATCGAGATCGGTGAAATCGACCCCGGTCTGCTCCTCGATCGACCCGATCATCGTAACCCACTTGAACGGCAGGCCGAAATCGAGCTCCTGGTCCTCGAATGTAACCTTGTAACCGCCGGTGAGTTCTTTGACGGTGTGCCGCAGAAGCTCCTCGAACATGTGGGCGACGTCTTTGTAGTCGGCGTAAGCCCAGTACAGCTCGATCATGGAGAACTCCGGGTTGTGCAGCCGGTCCATCCCCTCATTGCGGAAATCCTTGCAGAACTCCCAGACCTTGTCATAACCCCCGACAATAAGCCGTTTGAGATAGAGCTCGTCGGCAATGCGGAGGTACATCGGGATGTCCAGCTTTTCGTGATGGGTCTTGAAGGGTCTGGCCATACCACCGCCGTAAAGAGGCTGAAGAATCGGCGTCTCCACCTCGAGGAAGCCCTGCCCGTTGAGATAGTCGCGGATAATCTGGATTATCCTTGACCGTCGGGCGAAGGCCTCACGAATCTCCGGGTTAACGATCAGGTCGGCGTAGCGCCGGCGATAGCGCGTCTCCTTATCGGTCAGGCCGCTGTGTTTGTCAGGCAGGGGGTGGAGAGCTTTTGTCAGAAGCTCTAGCGTGGCCACCTTGATTGTCCGCTCGCCGGTCTTCGTGACAAAGACGGTGCCTTTGCAGCCGATGATATCCCCGAGATCGACCTGGTTGAAGAGGTCGAACGCCTCGTCGCCGACATCGTTCTTGCGGACGTAGATCTGGATGCGGCCGGTGGAGTCGTGAAGGTCGGCGAAAAAGACCTTTCCCATTTTCCTCTTGAGCATGATCCGACCGGCCACGCTGACCTGAGTTTCGTTCTGTTCCAGCGCCTCGAAATCGTCCAGGATCGGTTTGACGTGATGCGTCCGGTCATAGCGATAGGGATAGCAGGGGATGTTTTTTGCGGCCAGTTGCAGGACTTTCTCCCGGCGGGTCCGAATCAGGTCGGCCAGGGGAATCTGTATCTCTTCGGCCTCGGCGGCCGGATTGTTCTGCGGTGTTTTGTTTTCGCTCATAGCTCAATCTGGAAAGAGTGATAAGTTGCGAGTGAGGCCGATTCCCGGGGAAAACGGCGCCACCGTTCTATTTGTCTGTCTTGAATTTCTTGTCCAGCGCCTTCTTGACCGCCCCCGGTACCAGGCCCCCGACATCGCCCCTGTTGGCCGCGACGTCCTTGACGATCGAAGATGACAGGTAGACCCAGGAGAGCGACGGCATCAGAAAGACCGTTTCGACCTCCTTGGCCAGCTTCCGGTTCATCAGGGCCATCTGAAATTCGTACTCGAAATCGGAAACCGCCCTGAGGCCCCTCACGATAGCCGTAGCTTTCAACTCGCGCACCAGATCGGCCAGAAGACCCTCGAATGAAATCACTTTGACCCTGCAGGAATAGCTCTGCAGCGCCAGGGACGACTCCATCAGGTCGATTCGTTCTTCAAATGTGAACAGCGGATGTTTGCCGGTGTTGCGAGAAACGGCCACCGTCAGTTCCTCGAACAGGTTGCAGGCCCGCTCGATCAGCGAGAGATGTCCGTTTGTTACCGGGTCGAAAGTGCCGGGATAAATGGCTCGGCGAATGTGTCTCTTTGTATCGGCCATGACTTTTCCTGCGAGTATAACGTACTCAACCGGCTAAACAGAGGGAAAATACGGGCAAAAGCTGTCGGGAGCAAGCTAATTGACGGTCAGACCCAGAGCCACGAGGAAACGTTCAGGAGCAACCGAATCTTCCCTGATCGAATCCGCAAGATACCCTGAGTTCAGCACGGGAGATTTGACGCCGACCGGAAAGTAGGTATGCAGAGTGTGCCGAAGCTCCCCGCTGACCCCCCGGCCCGACATTATCAGGGTTGAGAGAGGCGTCGAGACGCCCCGATCCATGAGCGAAGAGAGCCGGAAGCTCACTATCGTTTTGAGATCAACCGCCAGTTGTTCACGCCCGGCGGGCGAATCGTAATCGCTTTTGCCGAGGGTCAGCGCCGCCAGATCGACAATCTTACCGCCCCTGACAAAACAGATCGACACCGCCCCCGGAGCCAGATCGGCCAGGCAAACCAGGTCGCCTTCCTCCCGGCGACAGAAAGTCAGGTAGGCTCGCCCCAGAGCTATCGATCGTGGCAGAAAATCCGGCGGCGTAATCTCAGCGCCGGCCAGGCCACAGTCGAGGGTCAATTGCTCGAGCGCCCGCCGTCGGAAAGTCAACCCGAACCAGTTACCTTCGCAGCCGGCCGGATGGACGTCGTAAACGAACGACTGCTCATCTTCGAGCACCGACTGGACCAGTTCATAGAGAAGTCTGTTGCGCCGGGTCTTCTCCTCGGGGCCGGTAAGGTGCAGCCGCTTTATCTGGACATCGTTGTCCGGAACGGCCACCACCACCCGGCCCTCGCGCGTCAGCTCACCGCCATTCCCGGACGATATGCGGCCCTCGACCAGCCGTGTCACCGTCGGTCGGCCGGTATCGGCGTCGATGCTGGCCCGGCACCACAGACTGGCAGTCGGGTCAACGCCTGTGACGGTTCCGCTCACGGTCGGTGTACTTTCAGATAGGGACGAATTCGCTCGAACAATTTCGGTCCGATCCCCTTGACATCCGTTACGTCTATCTCCGAAGAGAAGGGGGTGTGCAATCGGTAGGCCACGATGCGGTCGGCGAGAACCGGACCGATGCCGGGAAGGAGTTCCAGCGAGTCGGCCGGCGCCGTGTTGGGATCGAGCGTGAACAGGCCGGTGTATTGCGTTTCCTGATCGCCGAGAATCACCGGCAATGAGAGAGCTTGCGGGGTGGGCGTGGCGTAGGATCGAATGAACAGGTAAAGCGAAAGCAGGACGGCGGTGGAACAAAGAACCACCAGGAACCGCAACTGGCGGTCGCTGAAATCGAAAAACCGGCTCACCTTCCCCATGACTTCACCGTCTCCAAATGCCCGGAATATACGTCATCGGGAAGTAAAAGCAACGGCGATAGAACCGTTTCAGCCGAGACCAAGCTGAACGCCGGGGACATGCTCCGGCAGGGGCACCAACCTGCCTTCGCGGCTCAGAAGCTGCGATAGCTCTTTCAAAGTAAAACCGTTCGAGTCAAGATGCCCGGCCAGACGTTTGGAGAAAATCCCAAACAGCGGCTGATAGCTGTCAGCCTCGCCCGAATCGTCCCGGTAGCCCAGGAACAGCTCACCGTTGTAGCTTTTCACCAGCTCGGCGGCCAGTTCCAGCGGGAAATCTACGATATCACTGGAGCCGATAAACACCGCCTCCGAATCGGATTGCTCCAGCGCCGCCTTGATACCGATCACCGCGTCCCTGTCGGAGACCTCGTCGCAGATGTGGGGATAGTTAAGATAACGTTCGGTGGCCTGGTCTTTCTTGAGAACCAGCTTCACCTTTTCGAACACGGCGGCATAGCGGCGGTAGCCTTTCTCCAGCCGGGTCAGCTCACCAACTCGTTGAAAATCCTCAGATTCGTTGCTCTTGCCACCGGCCAGAACGAAGCAGTCCATTTCAGCAAACCGGTTCTTCATAGGGCTCCCTGTCCTTTGTATACATTACAGACACAACTTCTTTGGTGCCGAAAAACGAGTCAAACTGTACGGAGAGACTTTCCGGGTACCGGAAATAAAATAAACGGTGGAACTTGCTGAAAATCAAGGAAAAAGGTTTGCTACTAACTTGCGTAACCAATAAGGCTCATAAAGTCAATGGGTTACATCAAATCGTCCGGTTGCCGTAGTTGGCCCGTCGGTTGAGTTCTACCTGTACAATTGCCCAGACCGCGGGCGAGAAGAAAATCCACAGCACCCACATAAGCCAGCGGTTGAACCGGTCAGGGCTGATGATCTCATATAGCTCGGCGTGCTTGTAATAGGAATACAGCCCGGCAAAGGGGATGAAGAGCAGGATAGTCCAGAGAGCCGGTTCCGCGCGGCGGTCGTTGGCCAGACCGGCCATTTCGACCGAAGTCTGATAGAACCAGTATATCGCGTAAAAACCCAGGGTGATAATCATCAGGCCCACCTGGCCCAGCATGTCGCGATATTTGACGGGGGTGACGTTGGGGTTATTCATATTCTCCTTCGGTTTGGGTCGGTTGATCAGGACTCTCCCGGACCGCCCTCAGAAGAACATACCACGAACCCGAGGGAATATTCAACAAGGGTGAGTGGAGAAAACCTGGACGCGGCTATTTGTCGTCGGAGAATTTCTCGAGATCGATAGCGTTGCTGGAGATCTGATTGAGGATCCTCAGGCGGGAGAGGTCGCGGTTGGCTTCCATTCCCCAGCCGGTGAAGACATCGCCGTTTTTGGTGAACTTCACGAACGCATCCGTCTGAATCTTGTTGATCTCCGGATTCCAGGTGAGGAAATCTGTCTCCAGCATGAGGCTGTCGCTGGTAATCACTACCACATGGCCGTAGGCCTGAAGATGGTTGGTCGACTCGCGAATGATTCCGGAATCGCTGACCAGGTTTGAGGTGACCGCGCCGACGCTGTCGAGAAAGTCGATGTCCAGCTTGTAACCCATGGTAGAGTCGGCCGCTTCGAATTTGAGAATCCGATCAGCCCGGATTTCGGTGGTCAGATTTCCCCGATGGTACAGATAGATCGTGGCACCCGAGACTTCGGAGTCAGGAAGGCCGGCACTGTCGGTCGAAGGCAGGCTGTCTTTGGCGGTATTCTGGTTGGAGCAGCCAACGGCCAGCGCAGCCAGAACGAGCAGAGATGTCAATAGTCTCAAAAACATATAAATTCCCACGATCCTTATACTAATATCGGCCGGTAAGATGTCAATTTACCAGGATTTGTCAAGCAGGATTAATTTTGCGGGTCCGCCAGCGGTTGTGAATCCAGATCCACTGGTCTTTATGGTCGTCTATGATACTTTCCAGTACTTTGGTGCACTTTAGCGTAGCCTGCCGAACCTGCGTTTCGAAATCCGCCTCCGGGTCTGCGGTAACGGGCGGCTTCACTATAAGCCGGTAGTTGTTGTCGCCGGAACGAAGGCAGGCTATGGGGATAAGGGCTGCCCCGGTTTTCAATCCCAAGATAGTCTGGCCGACCGGAGTGTAGGACCATCGACCGAACGCCGGTATAAACTCCCCCCGCACCCGGTGTGAATCGGTATCGATCAGCGCTCCGAGTATCTTGCCATCGCGCAACCACTTAACGATTCGCTTCGGTGAGTCGGTGGTGGCTATCGTGGTGATCCCAACCGCCTCCCGGTTGTCCAGCAACAGTCGATCAAGACGGGCGTCGTAAAGCTCCCGGCCGATCACAGCCGCCGGATAGCCCTGAGAGGCCACCCAGGCAGCTAGCAGTTCAAAATTACCGATATGACCTGTCACGCCGATTACCCCTTTACCGAGCCGGGCGGCCGCCTCGAAATGCTCCCAACCCTCCACCTCGACTAGCGGTTTTATTTCGGCCGCGAAATGTTTCTTAAACCGGAGGATATCGGCCACGTTGCGCCCCGAGTTGACGGCGTAACCGCGCCCGACAGCCGCCTTCTGCCTTCTGGTTAAGCGGTCGCCGTAGACCAGGGAGAGGTGCCGGTGAGCTTTATACCGCTCCCTCGGTGAGAGAAACCAGACCGCCAGGCCGATCCATCCGCCAAGATAAACGGCCAGCTTCCTCGGAATGGTGTTAAAACAATGAAGCAGACCGCTGGCCAGGTAATAAACCAGGCTTCGCTTGATTCTCTTTCTCAGCTTCATCCGGACCTCATTCGCCTATCGTCGATCCGAAAGAGCCAACGAGGTTCCGAGAGCCGCAATAACCGATCCGGAGACCCATCTCTGGGCTTTCCAGAAAGCCGGTTTGCCCTCGAGCCAGCCGCCGATGTACCCAAAGAGCAGGCCGACGATTACATTGACGGTGGTGCCGGTGAAGTTGAAAATCAACCCGAGCACGATTATCTGCAGAGCCACCGAGCCCTTTTCGGGATGCGCAAACTGAGGGAGGAAAGAGAGAAAAAAGAGCGCTACCTTAGGATTGAGGATGTTAGTGACCGCTCCCTGCCGGAATATCCGCCACAGTCCGGAATCGGGTAGCTTCTTGAGGGTGCCGGTATTCCTGCCGTTCAGGATCATCCGCACCCCCAGGTAGACCAGATACACCGCCCCGGCCAGCTTGACAATCTGGAAGGCGGTGGCGGAGTACATCAGCACCGCCGACAGCCCCAGCGCCGCCATGGTCATGTGAAGCAGGGCTCCGGCGCCGACGCCGAGGGCCGAGACCACCCCGGCCGCCTTACCCTGTCCGACCGAGCGCGTCGCACAGTAAATCATGTCCGGACCGGGCGTTATGTTCAGAAGCAGGCCGGCGGTTGCGAAGAGCAGCAGTTCTGAGAGTTCAAACATTGGGTGTAACCTTCCAAAACGATCCAACACCTTCCATGAAAGCTGTTACGAGCGTCAGACCAGTTTGGATTTGAGAATGTCGTGCAGATGGATAATCCCGACCAGGCGGCCGTCGACATCCAGCGTCGGCAACTGAGTGATCGCGTGTTTCTCCATCAGGGCCAGGGCGGCGTCGAGGATAGCGTCGGCGCGAACGAACTTGGTCGTCCGGATCATGACATCGGCCGCTTTCATTTTAATCATATCCTGGTCGCGCTCTATTTCCCAGAGACGGCGGAGGTCCCCGTCGGTGAAAATCCCCCCCAGGCCGCCTTTGTCGTCTTTCATAAGAACACAGCCGAGCCGTTTGGCGCTCATCTCGACCATCATTTGCGAGACGGTAGCATCGGCCGTAACCAGCGGGACTTCATCGCCGGTATGATGCAGTTCCGAGACGTGCTTGAGCAGGCGCCGCCCGAGAAAACCGCCGGGGTGAAGGACGGCGAAGTCCGAGGTCGAGAAATCACGGGCCTGGAGCAGGGCTATCGCGAGAGCATCGCCCATAACCAGGGCGGCGGTCGAAGAGGAAGTGGGTACCAGGTTGTTGGGGCAGGCCTCGCTGGCCACCGAGCAGTCGAGCGCGATGTCGGCCTTCTGTACCAGCGGGGAGTCCATCGTTCCGGACAGAGCGATAATCTGAACGCTCAGCCGCTTGGCGGCTACAATCAGCTCTTCCATTTCATAGAGCTGCCCCGATTTGGAGACAACCATCATGATATCTTCGGAACGCACCAGTCCCAGGTCGCCGTGGAGAGCTTCGGCCGGGTGCAGGTAGAACGATGAAATCCCGGTCGAGTTGAAAGTCGCCACGATCTTCCGCCCGATCAGCCCGGATTTGCCCATACCGGTGACGATCACCCGGCCCTGGCATTTGAGGATAGCTTCGACCGCCTGCTCGAATCTCTCATCCAGTCGATCGGCCAGAGCGGCGACCGCTTCGGCCTCGTGGCGGATCACCTCGCGGGCGAATTTCTTCAGATCCTTCACTTGATAAGATCCTTCGGGTCGATCCCGACCGCCTCAAAGTAATCTTCGAGAATTTCCCTTATTGCACCGCAGCCGCCTTTGTTGACGGTTACGTAGGCAGTTTCCCTGGTCAGCTCACGGTTGGCGTCGGCCACGGCTATCGGCAGGCCCACCTGTTTGGCCAGTTTGATATCGAGAAGTTCGTTGCCCACAAAAGCCACTTCGGCGAAGTCTATTCCCAACTCCTGAAGCAGCGGCCGGATCATCTCGACTTTATCTTTCTTCCCCTGAAGAACATGCTTTACGCCGAGATCTTTCATACGCGTGTCGGTGGCCGGGGAATACCGGCCTGAGACGATAGCCAGCTCCAGTCCGGCCCGCATGGCCAGCACCATGAAAAAGCCGTCGGAGATATTGAACTTCTTCAGTTCGAAACCGTCCGGCCCGAAATAGATGGAATCGTCGGTCAGGACGCCATCGACATCGACAGCCAGCAGCTTGATCTTCTTTAACTTCTTGACGAATTCCCGACGGTTGAGCTTCTTCATACGCTGTCTATCTCTGGGCCTCCCGGATTCTCAGGACAGCTTCAAGAAGGTTCTCCATCCTCTCCAGGGGCAGCATCGCCCCGGCATCGGAGAGACCTTCGTTCGGTCGGGGGTGCGTCTCGACAAAAAGCCCGGAGATGCCCACCGCCGCGGCTGCCTTGGCCATGGGGATGATGAACTCCGGCTGGCCGGTCGAAACACCGCCGCCGCCGCCGGGAAGCTGCAAAGAGTGGGTGGCATCGAAAACCACCGGAA
>Ga0272444_10003950_pt1 | contig 13207 bp, 10 predicted proteins | sample SSMForm13_FD_201033 | JGI IMG/M metagenome (GOLD analysis project Ga0272444, IMG submission 201033) | Marine sediment archaeal communities from Little Sippewissett salt marsh, Falmouth, MA, United States - SSM-Form-13 | ecosystem: Environmental > Aquatic > Marine > Wetlands > Sediment ...
AAAAAGAATAACTAATATAGGTAATAGTAAGACTAATAAATCGGTCGTGACTAATAGGAAAAAGTCTTTTGTGACGATGTTTGCGGGATCACTTAAGATAGACCACGCGTTTCGATACCGATTTCCCTGCGATTTTCGCACGGACGAGATAAACGCCGGAGGGAAGGGATTCGTCCGGTTGCCAGACGACTTCCGTGGGGGACGGTCTTGCGTCGTCCTGTTCGGCATTACCGGCAATATCGTCGCAGGCGGGCGTAAAATCCGCCCCTACGAAATTGTTAGCGGGGATATTCGCAACAATGCGCCCGCGAATATCGAATATTTCGATATTGACCGGAATGTCGTCGGTCTCGATCCTGATCGATGAGTTGAAAGGATTCGGATAGGCGCGAACAGCTATGTTAGCGGGCAGACTCGCGTATTGTTCTATTCCGGCGGTGATATCGCGCAGTCGGCCATCGGAGCGATAGACCGGCTCGAAAGCCGGATCGGTGCAATAGGCTACGAGGGCTTCCCAGACGGTCGTATCGCTGACAATAATTTCTTCGATCGGGACTCCCACTAAAGCGATGGCATATTCTAGAAGCTCGGTTCCCGCGACAGAGTATGTATCCGTTGCGCTCCAGAGCGTGTCGCGAATGAACCAGGTGTCCACTGAGATTCGATTAAACAAACTCCCTTCGGGATTGTATTCGAGACGCATACCGCTGAATTCTGGGAATGCTTCGGTGGAGATTCCGGAGCCGAAAAGCGCGTATTCGACCATCGTCTTCAATTGCGCTCCGGTAACGCGGACATTGATAAGTCGGGAGTTTAATCCTTTTGTTGGATGACGCCCGGCCGGGACCGCCCTGAAAAGATCGGCATAGGTTACAGGGCCGGAGAAAATGTTCATTCTTAAAGCGCCCCGGCCTTCGACGCCAATATCCGTGGCTAAACATGCGCGATAGGCTTCTGTGACAAGGTTACCTTCGGGAGAATCGAGCCACACCGAACCGACCGGGCCGTTTGCCGAAGCCGAAATATTTGAATCGGCATAAAAAGCGACCGTCGCGTAAGGATCCAATCCGACCGCCGGATTATGCGTAACCGTGTCTCGGTATTCGTTCAAAAGCGCACGGGCTGCGGAGTCTTCCGGCACGCCGCTGCCTATCGGGATGTTGTCCCAAGCGACAAATGAAAGTCCCTCGCCCGGTTCGTAATCCATCGTCAAATGCCCGACACGGATTATATTCGGTCCGGCTTTGACAACCGGAGTTGAATCTGTGCCGGAAATCGCCCATTGAACATCGTCGCCGACGTAATGATTGTGCCCTCCGAGAACCGCATCGATAAACGAGATTTCCGCGACATCGTAATCTACGGAGATATCCAAATGCGTTAGGGCGATAGCCGCGTCGGCCTCGGGCGGCAGGCCGAAAGTGTCGATTCCCGTAACGGCGTTGCCCAAATCGAGTGGATCGGTCCATCCGGCGTCGTCGGTTTCCTCTGTGCATGCGCCAAAAACTGCGATTCGTATTGTGTCATCCAGCGATTCTCCCGGGAAATCGAACATTCGATATGGCTCTATCGATGCGGCGAGGTTCGGATATCCTGTCGCATCGAGATTGGCACAGACCAGCGGAACGTCGATTCTTCCGAGAGCGGTATCGAGAATACCGGGTCCGTATTCGAACTCGTGATTTCCTACGGCGAAAGCTTCAACACCTGCTTCTTTCCAAAGGTGCCAGATAGCCCTGCCATCGGTCATAGGCGAAAGAAAATCGCCGGTCAAAATATCGCCCGCGTGCAGAAACAGCATATCCGGATTTTCGCCAACCAGGGAGTCGATGATATGCACAGCACGTGGATAACCGCCAAGATTGGCTTCGAGAGTCACATCGTCGCGATAGCCCCATGATTCCATCACCGCGTGACAGTCGTTGACGAGCACAAAATGCACCTGAGTGGCGAAACCACAAATAACCGATAACAAAAGAAATAAGACGAGCGTATAGTTTCCCATATCCTTCTCCGATAAATTACAATTATAGTCAATATATGTATGATAGTCGTCATTTCAAGACAAAACGAAACAGATCGACACCAAATCGTCCTTGACCTTGCCGATATTATACGCCATTTTCAAAGACATTCTTATTCGAGGAGTAAAATGAGATTTTCAAAGATCGTGTTGACTTGTTTAATAGTCTTTTTATCTACGACGATGGCATTCAACGAGGAGCCTTCGGACAGTTTCCCGCCCTCGCTGGACGATTTTGCGCGCGGGCAAATCGATTCGGCTTTGCTTTTTTCCGGGATAACGAAAACCGACGCCGGTTTCGAGAAAAAATGGGTCTCGGATACGCTATTTAGATTGCCGTTGGTCGAGTTATTCCTCGATAAACCGTTACAATTACCGGATACTATCGACGCGTGGACAAAGCTTGCTATCGAATCGCGTGCGGACTTACCGAAGCTTGTCGATTGGGCATTCGCATCAATAGATGAGAAAATCCCCCCGCGCGAATATCGTGGACTTGCCGATAAAATCGAGCGAATCGCGAAAAAAGACACGACCGGCACAAATGTCGAGGAGCCTTATCGAGCTGCGCTACGCCTCGTTCTGGCCTCGTTCGATGTCGCTTCGCAGCATCGCACGAAAATGATGGAGGACGTTTCGACCGAGTCGCTGGACTCGCTTCTCCAATTGCTACCGGAGTTCTGGACGGATAGCGAGGACGACGCCTCGGACAGCCTCGAATACTACCTAATGAAGCTTCTCGGTCACGAATACGACACAACATGGGATATTCCCCTCGACTCTCTTTACGAGACGATTCACGCCCTCGATTTAAGCGAGTTGGGACTTGCGACTGCGGCCGTTTCGATAGGATTGGAAAAGGCGATTGAACTAATTCGTGACGATTCGACCTCTGCGTTACTCGACCCGGTCGTAGTCGAAACGAGATGGGGAACGGCGATTATCGGCTCGGAAGGTGAGGACTTGTTCGAGAACGCCGCCATAGTCCTCGATCCCGGCGGAAACGACCACTACAAAGGCGATATTGCTGTCGGGGTTATCGGCAAGGCGGATTTCGGCGTCGTAATCGACGCCGGCGGCGACGACTATTACGACTCGCGCAATTGCGTTTTCGGGCAGGCCAGCGGCGTTTTCGGTGTTGGCGCGATTGTCGATTTGTCCGGCGACGATATATACATAACCGGCCTCTACGGTCAGGGCGCCGGGCTTTTCGGTTCCGGCATCCTCGTCGATTACGAAGGCGACGACCTCTATCAGGGCGGAACTTACGTTCAGGGCGCGGGCACTTTCGGCGTCGGGATACTAATCGATCTCGCCGGCGAGGACGGTTATCGCTCGCACGTCCATTCGCAGGCTTTCGCCGGGCCGAAAGGCTTCGGTTTTCTCGCCGACCACTCAGGATGCGACCAATATTTCTGCGGCGGAAAATACTCGCACGACCCTCTCGCGCCATTCGATTATCATTCCTTTGCCCAAGGTTTCTCGCTCGGTCTTCGCCCGGATGTCTCCGGCGGAATCGGCTTCCTGTTCGACAAAGGCGGCAATGACACCTACACGTCCGGCGTCTATGCCCAGGGCGTCAGCTACTGGTATAGCCTCGCTCTCCTCGTTGATAACGAGGGCAACGACGTTTATACATCCGTTTGGTATCCGCAAGGTTCGGGGATTCACCTCTCGGTCGGCTCGCTGGTCGATCGCGGCGGCAACGACATTTATGTCTCACCGCAAGGCCCCGGTCAAGGCGCGGCGCACGACTATTCCGTCGGCTTTTTCTCCGAATATCGCGGCAACGACATTTATGTCATCGACGGCGGCAACGGTGTCGCCCTTACGAACTCATTCGCTCTTTTTGTCGATAGAAATGGTAACGACACTTATTGCAAACGCTTCGACCGCACGAAAAACTGGGGCTACGCTCGCGGCGCGCGAGGCACCGGCAACGTCGGCCTCTTCCTCGAACTTCAGGGCGACGACCTATACAACGATATCGAATACGCCGATAACAACGAATACTGGTTACCAGGCGAAATCGCGTTCGGGATGGATATCGAAAGCGAACCTTTCCCCGACCCGGTCAAAGAGCTTTCCGAGGAGAAAGCCGAGGAAGAGCCGGATACGACCGATCGCACTATCGAAACGATTTTCAACGAGGCTTGCGGATGGGCGGTCGGCTCCGGGCAGGACAAGGCCAAGAAGGCTTTCGACGAACTTCTCGACTCCGGGCAGGTCGCCGCAGACTATATCTGCGAAAAGCAACTCGGCACGAAATCCAGCCTTCGCACCCGCACGATTAAAAATTTCTGCGTGAAAAAGCCGGAGCTTATGATGATATGCCTCTTCGCGGCGCTTCACGAGGACGACATCGAGCGGCGCGGCAATTCGATTTATCTACTCGGCGAAATTGGCGACACGGCGGCGGTGGATTCACTGATACCGCTTCTCGCAATTAAAAGAACGCGAATCGGCGCGATTTCCGCGCTGGGCAAAATCGGCGACGAACGCGCGGTCCCGCCGATTATGAAATACCGTAAAGACGACCGCCAACCGGTGCGCTACATGGTCTCGAAAGCCCTCGCGGATTTCAAAGACCCGCGCGGAATCCCCGCGATGATAGATTTTCTCGACGACGACTATATCACCGTGCGCCTCGCCTCGCAATTTGGCCTCGCAAACATGTTCGAGGAGGCCTTCGACACGGTCGTCTATCTCATCCCGAAAGCAAGCTCGCCGAAACGCCTGCACCTCATGCGCGTCCTCTCGGCGATGGTTGCGAAAATGGCCAAGGCCGACGATTTCGACCCGATATTGCTCGAAAAGCGCAAGGCCGAGGCTCGCGCGGCGTTGCTGCCGTTGGTCACAAATCCCAGCCCGGTTATCCGGGCGCACGCGGTAAAAGCCCTCGCGCGTATCGGCGGCGAGGAGACACTCGCCGAACTCAGCCGCCTCTACGAACTCGAGCCGCACCCCTTCGTCCGCGCAATGTTCCGCCGGGGAGTCGAGGAATTGGGAGAATAAAACACTCCAAACGCCACGGGTGGCTGGAGGTGAAATAAAATTACGCTTGACAACTACATATGAGAGCTTAACTTTAATCATGGTTTATTATCCGGAAAATGTTACATTGCCCACGCCGCCCGATTTTGCTTTGCGGGCGGGGGGCAGCTTTCATGCTGATTTAGCCACACGAACAATTACGAGATTAACTGACCGCTCCGCGCAAACCCGCACAAGGGCGGTTTTTTGTTTGCAAACCTAAAGGAGGGCAAAATGAGAAAAGCACTACTCGTTTCGTTATTCCTTATCGTTATAGCAAGCATCGCCTTCATCGCCTGTAGCGAGGAAGAGGAAAACCCGACATTAAATGTCACATCGCTTACTGCTACGCCGGACTCGCTCGGAGAGGGGGATACGGCGTCAGTAACAGCCACCGTCAATTACAACGGGGATAATACCATAACCTATGCTTGGAGTTGCGACGGAGGAAGTATAAACGGAACCGGAAGCAGTGTTTCCTGGATAGCTCCGACCGCATCCGGTAACTTCAATGTATTCCTGACTGCCGCTGACGGAGTGGTTTCGGACGATGAAATAGTATTGGTAAAAGTCGGGGCTGGAAATACTATTTCAATTTATCAACCGACCGATGGCGCAACATTAGATGAAGTAGCAATCGTTCGTACTAATGTCGATCCTTTACCAGATTCGGTGATATTTGTTCTTGGATCGCTCACACCCATAACGGATTGTTCGATGCCATTTGAAGCAACTTTCGATATTTCATCACTTGGGGATGGCAATTATTCGGTAAATGCTACTGCATTTTGGGGTAGCAAGATAGAGAGCGATAATGTGACGGTAAATATCGAAAATACAAGTATAGACCCAGCGGAAGAAATTATAGGGGACTGGGAGAGAAGTGTTGAATTCGCTGACAGTTTATGGAACGATGAAGGCGGTTACTGGGAATATGATTATTTCTGGTTTTCTTTCGTTATTAAATTCAGAGATACCGGAAGATACCAAATAGAAGTAATCGGATATGGAACTAGTGACTATGGCTCATATTCGATAGCCGGAAATAATATGACTTTAACTGATGACGCTTCAGGAGGTGTAGGCGATGTTTACAGCTTCTCGATTGGGACCGGAAGTGACATAGTATCTTTCTCCGAAATATCCGTAAGCTATTATGAAGATAGAATAGCAGGAGATGCTATACCAGGCACTTGGACAAAAAGGTTTTAAGGAAGAAAAATGAAAGAGATAACGATTCTAATAATATTAACTACCGTAGCTGGATTTGCTTTCGCAGACTCCCTGAACGTGGGCCTTGTTGGGCATATTGATACACCCGGCCATCCTTACCATGTTTTTATTAACGATAACTATGCGTATATTGGAGACGGGCTTGAAGGTCTTCGGATAATAGATATTTCAAACCCCTCATTGCCAGAAGAGATCGGTGTCTGGGACATTGGGCACTTGGTAAGTGGCGTTTTTGTCACAGGTTTTATGGCCTGGGTTGCTTGCCAATTTTACGGTCTCCACTTAATAGAAGTTTCTACACCATCATCACCTGTAGATATAGCAGCTTGGGATATATCTGGAACGTCAGACGTAACAGACGAGGTTTTTATCTCAGATGACTATGCCTATGTCATAGATGTGTTGTCTGGTCTTCGCATAATAGATATTTCTTCACCACTAACTCCCTTCTTGGTGGGTTCAGCGTATATAACAGGTGCTAACAATGTTTATGTTAATGGAGACTATGCCTATGTAATAGCCGATGAAAGTCCCGACGGTCTTCGTATCATAGATGTTTCATCACCGTCATCCCCTTTCCAAGTGGGCTTCTATGATATAGAAGAGCCCATAGACATTTATGTTTATGGCACTTATGCCTATGTGACAACGAGATATGACGGTCTTCGTATAATAGATGTTTCAACTCCGTCGTCCCCTTCGGAGGCGGGATATTACGGCACGGGGCGCTACTGGGGCGTTTATGTCTCCGGCGATTACGCCTATGTCGCGGCCGGTTCCAATGGTCTTCGCGTCATAGATATTTCATCACCATCGTCCCCTTCCGAAGTGGGATTTTACGAATGGGGGGGCCATGCTAACAACGTTTGTGTCTCTGACGCTGAAATTTACGTAACGTCTTCAAGCGACGGTCTTCGCATCTTTGATTTCGATACATCAATGCATCCCGACATGGTTCTTGGGGCTACTTCTTTAGACTTCGGCGAAGTCCTCATGCATAGGGATTCAACACGGACTCTCAGCGTATCCAATGATGGAGGTATCGACTTGACGGTCTTTGGAACTAGCACTACTTCGACGATATTCGCCTCATCAACCGGCTCGATGACTATTCATCCAGATAGCTCGCACTCAATAAACGTAACGTTTACACCCGATTCAAATCTGTTTTATGAGGAAACCCTATGGGTATATTCTAACGATGACACGCAGTTTGTCGAGCTTATCGGTCAGGGTTTGTTACCCCCTCAAATTTGGTTGTCTGACACGTCAATAGATTTCGGCGATACTTTAGTTCCCGGTTCATTCGTGCAAAAGACGATATATGTTGGAAACAACGGCGAATATCCGCTTCCAATAGACACGATTTATATTAGCTCGACGAGTTCAGCTTTCTCAACGATATATACTTCATTACCTACCATCAGTCCCGATAGCTCCTGGGCTTTTATAGTAGGGTTTGTCCCGCCTACAGAGGCGACTTATTCTGGAACTCTCTTTGTTTGTTCTGTTTGGGATACAGCAACAGCGATAATATCGGGGAGTGCTACCGGAATGGAAGAAAAAACCGATTTACCAGAAAAATTCGATATCTCTTCGATTGTCCCAAATCCTTTCAATTCTTCCACTCGAATTGAATTCGGAATACTGGCGTCCGGGAATGTAACCATCGAAATATACGATCTACGTGGCCAAAAGATAACGTCTCTTGAAGATGGCAATCTCGAAGCAGGTCATCATGAAGTAATCTGGAACGGGCAAACAAATACAGGAGAAGAAGTTCAAAGCGGCTTGTATCTCATAAGAGCAACTTCAGGCAATGAAGTTTTAACAAAGCATGTTATTTACCTTAAATAAGGTGGAGAAATGGAAAAAAAATCAATTAATGAAGAATGGACAAAGTTAGTTGATAATTTCGGCAAAGTATTAGAAATAAGGAAGCGATCTCCAGGGAACTTGATTCTATATCAAGAAATAAACGAATTAGAGTTTATAGAATTCCTTAAGACTAAGAAAGCTATTGTTTCAAAAGGTTTCCTATCACTTGAAGAGGAGGATGATAATACGGCTGAATTTCTCTTTTTAGAACTGAAAGGATGTAATAATTCTCTGAAGAGGATTATAGAACGGCAAAGGACTAAGGGAAAACAAAAGACTAATTTAACCGGAAAAAGAGGTTTAAAAATTCTTGAAATTGTCTTCCAAAGTTTATTGGATATACTTCCAGAAGATATTTCGAAACTACTAAACGCGCCTTTAACCATAGCAAAAGAGATTATTAAAATAGCGAATACATGAACGAAAATTGGGTGAAAATCCCCGGAAATGATGAAATCGAGTGGGAAAATGGCGAATTTGATGTCGGGAACGGCCGTAGCATGTTGGGAAGTATCCGTAGCATGTTGGGAAGTGTCCGTAGCATGGTAGGAAACGTCCGTAGCAGGCTCAGCAACGGTGTTAGCAGGTCTGGGAGTATTCGTAGCAGGCTCGGAAGTATCCATAGCAGGTTGGGAAGTCTCCGTAGCATGGTCGGAAGTGTCCGTAGCAGGCCAGTGAACGGTGTTAGCAGGCCGGGAAGCGTTCATATCAAAACCCGGAGAAACGAAATCGAAAATCTAACAAAATCGACCGAGGAGGGAACATGCCCAGGACATTCAAAGAAGTTTCGGAACTTATTGTCGGCTTAAGGCAGGCGGCGGAGGGGATTCGCGCGCATGTCGGCGAGGATTGGAACCCGGATATCGCTATGGCGGACTTTTTCGACGCCAAGGCTCTGGGGCTGGAGATGCTTATCCCGCAAATAATCGACCTCGAAAATGAATCGAAATTGAAAACGAAGGAATTCGAGGGTTATCTCGACGTGATTATGGAGGGAATCGAGAAGCTGAGGGGATTTATCGCACAGAAATGTATTTTAACCGGCGAGGATTCTGTTGATGTGTGCAATCGTTTCAATATTCCGGTTCAAACGAGGAACGCGACGCACGCTCAGATGATTATCTGGGGGCGGACGATTATGGTGTCTTTCGCGGATATGGACGGGACGGATTATGAACCGCCGGATTCTATCAAAGATTTAATTATCGACAACACGCCCGCGGCTGAGACGGCTCAGGAAGAGGCCCGGAATATCGATGCCCAACTGACGAATCTTACTCAACAGAAGGATGAACTTGCGGACGAGGCCGACGAAAAGCGGGATTTATTGCGGGATTCGCTGTGGAATATGCTTCCGAATAAGCGTCGCGACAAGCGTCTGGACGATTACGGGTTCGATTTTTATAGTTCTTCGGGCGGCGGCGGCGAGGAGCCGGGGCCGGAGCCGCCGGAGAATTGGGACGAGGCGCCGACCGGGTTCACGGTCACGAAATCGATAGGCGATAGTATCGATATTGACTGCGTTATTCATGCCGACGCCGACGGAATCAATGTTTATCACGCCGAGGGGCCTTTCGGCGACGATATGGTGCAGCCGCGTCCTGAATCTCCCGAATGGGCGAACGTTCCGATGCCGCTTCAGGTCGATGTCGCATACAACGTGCGCCACTGGATTTGGGTCTGCGCGGTCAAAGACGGCGTCGAGGGCGATTTCGCCGGGCCGTTGTGGATCGAGTTTAAGGAAGAAATCCCGAGGTAGGCGGCGGGCGGCAGGGCTTCGATACGAGACATTCGTCTCTACTCAGCCACCGAACCGGTCGTTGAGTTGGGCTTCAGCCCGTATCGAAACGATTTAATATAGAAGGGCGGCGAGAGTCGCCCTTTTTTTTAGGGCAAGGGCCGCAATCGTCCCTCTTCAATCCTAAATCATCAATCATCAATCCTAAATAATCTGCACTCGACGCGGCGGTTTAGTGCGCGGCCGGTTTCGGTGGTGTTTTCCGCGATAGGAAATGATTCGCCGTGGCCCTCGATATCGAGTTTCCGGCGCAGCGTCCCTCGTTCGACGAGATAATCCGCGACCGCCCGGGCGCGCGTTATCGATAACTCGATATTGAAATTCGCCGGGCCGCGGCTATCGGTATGGCCTTCGATATGAAGCCGTAAATCGGGATTTTGCCGAAGGATAGTCGCCACCGAATCGAGGTGGGAATAGAAAACGGGGGAGATATTCGCGCCCTCGACATCGAAACGCACGGTGAACGTGTCCTCCATCGAGAACTCGATTATCGGCTCTACGCTGTGATCTGCGGCGGTGTCGGGTTTGGGTTCGATATTTCGCACGATAGGTTCGATTACTGGTTCCGATTCAATAATTTCAGGCGCCGGCTCCGGCGGGGGCACGATTTTATCCTCGAAAGCGGCTTTTGACACGCTATAAATATCGTAACCGCCGAGCCCGCCGGCGCGTAGTGAACTGAAATAGGCGGTTTCCTTATCCGGCGCGATCGCGAAACCCCAGTCGTTTTCGGGCGAATTTACCCCGAGACCGAGATTGACCGGCTCGGTCCACGATGTCCAGTCGTCGCCGAGGCGAAACGAGACGAAAATATCGAGTCCGCCGAGTCCGTAATGGCCTTCCGAGCTGAAAATGAGAACCTTACCGCCGCCGGTAATAAACGGCGTGCGCTCGGCGTATGGAGTGTTGATAACTTTGCCGAGATTTCGCGGTTCGCTCCATTCGCCATCGACCTTGACCGATATATAAATATCCGTATTGCCGAGGTAACCCGCGCGGAAAGGTCTTCCGTTGGGGCGATAATCCCCGATTGCGCCCGGTCGATCGGAGACGAAAACGATTGCGGCGATATCGTCCGCGAACACGGCGTCGGAATCGAAGTAAATACCGTTCAACGGTTTTGAAAACTCGATAATACTTGACGAGCCGCTTCTGATAAGTATCGCGTTATTTCCTACCGGATCAGTTCGATTCGTAAAAAGCAGCATGAACCTGCCATCCTCGGAGATGGAATTTATTGCCTCGTTAGCGGTTTGCGAGCTGAAAACCCCGCCCATCGGGGCGGCCCTGCTCCAACCGCCCGCTATTTTTGTCGCGGCGAATATATCTTCGTTATCGCCGATACTGTTGTCCTCGCGGTCTTTTCCGGTGAAAAATATCGTGTCGCCACGCGGAGTGAACGCGGGAAAAGTCTCCGAGCCTGCCGAATTGACGAATACGCCCAAATTTATGGGCATAACAATAATATTCTCGTCGAATAAGCTTAATATTCTGGATATATCGGCGCTATTATTGGGGAATTGTGCTAATGCGCTGGAATATATCCTTTTCGCGGATTCGTAATCGCCACGCTCGATATATCGCCCGGCGTAAAGCTGCAATGCCGCGAACGCCTCCTCCGAGGGCGCACCGTCGCGGATAAACTCCTCGAAAACAACGTCCGGCGAGTTTCGCGACGGCAACTCGAAAACACTGTTATTCGCACAGCCGAGGAATAAAAGGGAAATTATGGTGAGAATGATTATTAACAATATGACTTTATAGACAAGGTATGATAAAGCTAAATAAGATTGGTACTATTTACTCATTGCTAGTTTGCCCAGTTAAATTTAGGCCTAACTTCCTTTTTATTGAAATTTTTTGGATCGATTACTTCGTCGTGATGCAAACGTCCAGAAACGATACCAGTATTAACACCTATTTCATTTGCAAACTGTTTCAAGTCTTGTGTGCTTATAACTAAATATCCTTTATCATTTCTTTCTTTCGAAGAGATAAAAGCCTGATAGGCGTCTGGCGGAATCAGAGTATTGTAAGCAAAATCATTCGCTTCTTCTTCTTTTTGCCCTGCGTCGCCATCATAATCGACTATAATATCCTCCTGCGTATGAAGCAAAGCATGGCCGAGTTCATGAAAAAGAGTAAACCAGAAGATATCCGCCCATTTTCCCTTGAGATTAATTTGAATAAAATGCCCATTATCGAGACGATAATAAGCACCATTGACACCTCCACGAGGGTATTCTTTTACGAGAATAAGACCGAGCCCCGCCGAAGCTAAAGAATCTCTGAGTTTTTTCTCCCATTCCTCTGGATTATGCAACGTCATTGAACGGATTTCCGGAATAAAATTCTCGATTGCTTCTTTATCTAATTCAGGTAGCTCCATATTCTCGGCTTTAATCTGGCCTTCGCGAAGCCAAACCGCCACCACTTCTGGATTAGGACCTCCGCTTCCAGAACGATAGACCGCTTGATAATCGGGTTGTGCTTGGATTAGATCGAGTGAAGGTATTTTCAAAAACTCTAACAGCCCGCGAAGCTCGAAAACCTTGTCGATATAAGGCTCGATGAGTTCTCTTTTAATCATATCGGGGATAGGAAAATTCGCTAATTTTGGAACGTCTTCCCTAAGTCTATCGAGTTCCTTGATATGCGCTTTTGTAAGTTGATAATCGGCTTCGAGATTGAGCCAGAATTTTGCGGACACACCGAGAACCCTTTCGAGTTCGATTGCGGTATCCGGCGTTATTGCGACCTTACCGGTTGCAATACCGCTGATTGTCTTTTCCGGCCTTCCTATTCGTTTGGCAAGCTCTTTTTGGGTGATTCCCTTATATTCTAGAATCTCTTTCAGATGCTCGCCCGGCGGAATGGCCTGATCGGTCAATATTTTCCCATGTTTCATAATATCTTCCTAATGGCTATAAATTTCGTCTATTTCGATATACTCTTCATTTTTTTCATCTTTTTTGAAGAAGAACATTAACCTGGAATTTCCCGTAATATCCAAAGATGTTCTACCATCCTCCCATGGATGGGGTCTTAGATATTTATGTTGAGTAAAAAGCTCATGTGAGTTTTCCATAGCTTCCAATTTCTTAATTAAATTATAAAATCGATCAGCCTTCTCTTGAAGAGCCTTTTTTCTCTCTTTTTCCGACTGATAGCACTTCTTCAGTTTCTTGTCTCTAAACTCAATATGCATATTGAAATCCTATAATGCAAGCTAAAAATTAATG
>Ga0272444_10003952_pt1 | contig 13205 bp, 12 predicted proteins | sample SSMForm13_FD_201033 | JGI IMG/M metagenome (GOLD analysis project Ga0272444, IMG submission 201033) | Marine sediment archaeal communities from Little Sippewissett salt marsh, Falmouth, MA, United States - SSM-Form-13 | ecosystem: Environmental > Aquatic > Marine > Wetlands > Sediment ...
TTTCTGGACTACGATTGGGAGGTTGGTGCCGAGGTCGGTGTCGCGATCTGGCCCGTCGTCGGCCAGACGATCGTGCTGAAGATCCACATGGTCGGCGAGGTGATGGCCGCCGAGGTCTTCTATCTCTACGAGGACGGCACGCAGAGCGGCATGGCGGAGCTGGCGCTACTCCGGCAGGTCTTCTAGCGGGAGACGAGAGAGGGGAGCGGCACCTGCCTCATCCTCTACCGTAAAGGCGAGTGCCGCTCCCCGTCCGTTCGATCCTTCCGGTCTACGGCAACGAGTAGACGGCCAACTCGACGTAGTCGAGTTCTACCGGTGTTTCCTTGAAGGAACCCGCCGCAATACCGACACTCCAGCCGCTTCCGACTTCCAGGCTAACGGGTCCCGGGCCGCTCGATTCGGCGCCCTCGAGCAGGCCGTATGCCAAGTCGTCGGCCTCACCGATCTCAAAGCGTCCGACTCTGACCTTGTTGATGGCGACGTCGACAAGATCCTCGTAGACCGTCACACGGAGTGTGTTCGGTACCCCGTCTCCTTGGTCGATGGCGGGACTCTTCTTCCAGGGGATGATGTCTGGCTGCCATTTGCCGTTTCGCATCGAGAGGACCGTCATCTCTCCAAACGGCGTGATGAGAAAGGCCAGGAAGTTCTCATCGTCGATGCCCCAGATCACGCCCCAGGCGGCGTTTCTGATTCCGGGCCGCGTATGACCCGTTGCCTCGAGTACGAAGGTGTCGGGGATGGATGTGCACGATGACCAGCTCCAGAGAATGGCGTCGTCATGCGTCATCCGAATCTGGAAGGCTCCGTTTCGGTAGTACGCCAATCCTGTATCGCCCATTCCGGTATCCCATCCGCTGCCCGGATCGTTGAAGTCCTCGTAGCAGACTGGATCACCCAAGTCACCCAATGTGGTGAACGTCGCGATGACAAGGACTCCTAGTGCTACGGCGAGCGTCTGTCGAACCCGTCTACCCCTCTCTCCAGTTCCCATGAAGAAACCCTCCTCTCTTTCGGAGCGGTGCATGTGCCTGAGTCTAGCACACGTCGGTTGCCGCCATCTGCACCCTGACCGCGAGGAGGACCACAGGCCGCGCCGATCGCGGTCTGTGGTCCTGCCATGCGGAGAGGATGTGGGGTCTATTCGGGCGGATCCCGGAGGCGGGAGGCCGACGCGGCGTGGAAGGTGTATCCGCAGACGGCGCAGCTGAAGACGGCGTCACTGATGTCCCCTGGGTTCGTTCGAACACACCGATGCGAGCGGCATCGCGGGCAGGTCCATGCGTCCGTCTCGGGAGGGGCGCCGTCGTGATCGGCCTTCGACGTGCCCAGCGCTTCGTCTTGCGGATCGTCGTGGAGCCATTCGACGGTTCGGATGATCGGCATCGTCTCCACGCGCTCCTCCTGCTCGACGAACTGGTACCGAAGCGCCTCCTGCAGGAGTTGATCCAGTCCAGGCATTCCGCCAACGTTGTTGCTGAGCATGTCACTCGCCTCCTTCGAGGTTTGGTTACTTCACCTACGAAGGAGGCGAACTGCAGTGTCGCCTCAAACGTGTAGTTTCTGTGTGGTTTCCCTCGCCCGCCGGGTAGCCTGTGCAGAGGTTACCCGGCCGCGCAAGACGTTCCGACTTGGCGTCGGGCACACCTCGTGAGCGAGAATGGACCTGGCAGCATCGGAGCACTGGGAGGTGAGGACCTTGGGAGCCCTGCTTGCGATTGCTGGTCTGCCGTTCACGGCGATGGGCCGGCGTCGCTTCTGGATGACGGCAAGGAAACACATCTGGCCTCTCACATTCCCTGTTGCCGAGGTCTACCGGCGAACGGTTCTTCGGCACACTCGAGTCATCCCGATCATTGGCTCATTCGGGAAGACCACGACAACGCGGGCCGTCGCGGCGGTCCTCGATCAACCGTCGAAGCACCTGGAGTGGGGTCTCAACAGCCGCGGATTCCTGGCCGAGGCGCTGCTGAAGGCAAAGAGGAACCGACAGTATCTCGCCGTCGAAGTGGGGATCAGTCGCAAGGGCGTGATGCGCCGCTATGCCAGGCTCCTTCGACCGAGTTTCGCTGTCGTGACGTCGATTGGCACCGAGCATCACACAGGCCTTGGTTCCATCGAACGCATCGCCTTCGAGAAGGCCGAAATGCTCCGGTGGCTTCCGGCCGATGGCGCGGCCATTCTGAACGGAGATGACGCGAATGTGCTCGGGATGGGGTGTGAGACTCAGGCATACGTCGTGACGTTTGGGCTAGACGAAGGGTGCGACATTCGGGCCACAGGCTACCGCCTGGAGGGTGCAACGGGCGCGACGTTCGATCTGCATGTCGAAGGGGAGACACGACGGCTTCACACGCGGTTGATCGGTCGTCACCAGATCTACGCGATTCTTGCTGCAGTCGCCGTGGCACAGGCTACCAATCAAGACCTCGACGAGGCCTGCCGGAGGTTGGAGCTGCTGACTCCCACAGACCGCCGCCTTGTGCCAGTCCAACTCGGTGACCGCACCGTCATCCTTGTCGACGACTACAAGAGTGTCCAGGAGACCGCGCACGCGGCGCTGGAAACGCTCGAAGCGTTTCCGTCGGAGAAGCGGATTGCAGTCCTCGGCACGATCTTCGAGCCGACCGGCGATGCAGACGAGGTCTATCGTGGCGTCGGGCGCCACGCAGGCCGCGTCGCAGAGGAGGTCATCTTCGTCGGACCAAATCGGGAGTTCGAGAGCCTCGCCCGGGGTGTGAGGGAGAGCGGCGGATCAGCTCGTCATGCGGAATCAGGCATTCATGAAGCAGCTCGGCTCGTACAGGACATGTTGGTGCCAGGAACCGCCGTTCTCCTCAAGGGGTTTGGCGCGCAACGGCTCTCGCGGATTGGGCTCCGTCTCGCTGGAAGCGGTGTTAGCTGCAGCCGCCCAACGTGCAGCGCGTCGCTCACATGGTCGTGCGCGACGTGTCCCTTCTTGGAGGCGTAGCGAGTCGGCCGCTAGGCTGCCGGCCGAGTCAACTCGATGTGGAAACAGGCATCTGACATCTCATGGGCGACAGCCGCGAATCCGGCCTCCTCGGCGATGTGTAGGACTGACTCCGACGACATGCTTCGGCCCTCCCATCTGACGCCATACAGCGTTCGAACTGCCCGGTCAGGTAGAACGGCACGAACCGGAACGACGAACGTTCTTCGGGAGTGAGTCTCGGGTGCGGGGATCGCAACATCCCAGATGTGGAGCCTGCCTCCGGGCCGAAGAATGCGATGGGCCTCCTGCAGAACGGTCGAACGGTCTCTGTTCGGAACGTACATCAGGAAGAAGAACGCTGTCGCCGCGTCGAACGAGCCATCGGCAAAGGGCAGCTCTCTGGCATCGGCGACCACCTTTGCGGGTCCATCAGGCGCTTCATCGAGCTCTTCCTGACGAATGTCGACAGCCGTGACCTGCTCACCGCGAAGCTGACCGATCACCCCCTCGCCCCCTCCGCCCAAGTCGAGGATGTGATCAGTGTTGCTGAACGGATCATCGACGCGAACCAACTGAGGCCCGATCACGTGGAGCCCCCTGGCAAGCCTGCTCATGCCCAACACGAGTCGCCACGTCAACGCATTCACCAAAGCCTCCCTTTCCAACGGAAGTGGGTCGGGACGCCTCGCACCTTCGGTTCATTCCAGAGACTCTGGACCGCTTGACAAGATCTGTCTCGCGGACTACACATGTCGCAGGGAGCGCCTGAAACAGCATCCTTCGAATCCTCCCTGCGACCGCCGCAACACATGCCTCGACTCTCGCCCCAGCCGCATCAGGCCTACAGAAGACCCCTCCTCACGGGCGCAACCTACGGAGGTGAGCCGACATGGTCATGAGAGCGGTTGGGCTGGCAGTCCTCTATGCACTGGCGTTCTTGGCTCTTGGCGTCGCGGGGCAGACTGCAGCTGAGGGTTCTACGTTTCAGCTCGCAGCGGCGGAACCCGCGCAGAGTGCATGGGAGTTCTACCTTGGCACGTGGCATCACGTCGACGAGTTCGGGGCGACGCACACCATTACGATCATCAAGCAGGGCATCTATGGCGTCGAGGCCAGGTGGGACAAGAGCGATCTGCTTCTGGGAACGACACCGGTTGCGGAACGATCGGAGATCATCTTCTTCGACGACGATGGAAGAGAGGATCGCTACGGCGTGGTCGCTTGGACGAGTCCGATCACGGCCTACGGCATCTTCTGCAATATGCAGGAGACAAGCGCAGATGGTCATGACCAGATCCTTCTGACGGTATACCGCTACGTCCACCAAGGCGCGGTCGAATCGTCGCGGGAGAACATCACGATCAGCATGTTGCTGACGCGTCAGGCGGAAGACCCGTAGAGCGTCTAGTCTACCAGTCAACGACGAAGTCGATCCTCCACTCGGTGAGGCCGGTGGCGGGATCATGGTCGAGACCAATCCCGCATGTGAATGGCTCGCCGAGGTCGTACGTCATGTTGACCTCGAACAGGGCGACATCGAACAGGCTGTCGCCCTCGTCATCGAAGAAGACCGTGGCATCGAAGGCGAACGGTCCGCAGCAGGCATCGTCAGTCGTCGCGATCTGGTAGGCCTGCCAGTACTCCTTCTCCTTGCCGGAGAGGATGTTGGGGAAGTCACAGGGATGATCCTCATCGGGCACGAATCGGCAAGCGGCATCGCCCCAGAAGGACGTCCCCGTGAACGTGATCCCGCCCACTTCGCAGGAGATCGAGATGCCGTCGATGATGATGTCGCCAAGAACCAGGGGGGCGTCTGGAGCGTCTGCGGACTTACTCTCTTGCGTAGCATAGACCTCGATGCACGCCTCGAACTCGCCGAAGTTGAACGTCGGGTCGATTCTCAGTCTCTTCTCATCCGGCTGAAGAATGAGGATTGCGTCGAAGGCCAGCCACGGAAGATCCGGCAGAGTGATGCCCTCGGCGCTGACTGCGAGAATGAGATCCGTGCTGCTGGGCAGCCAGATCGCCGCTTCGACATCGGCACAGCAGAAGGCGAACGACGCGCCGAAGTCGAAGCCCTGCCAATCGAGGTCGCAAACATCGTTGCCGGGGGTGCCGAAGACCATCGAAGCTGCGATGTCGAGGAGGTCGGTCGACGACTCGCCCGAGACCAGCAAGCGAAGCTCCATGTCCTGCAGGAGCGTTACGAAGCTGAGTTCCACGCTTCCGAATGTCATACCTGATGCCACCAACAGGGTGTCGAACGCGCCGGCAGGATCGAGAACGAGATTCGCGTTGATTGCCCAGGCGCCGAAGCTTCCGACCGCAGCGAACGTCTGGTCGGTCCAGCCGGAGTCATCGAGCTTCGAAACGGATGTGACGACCCAGCCGCCGACTTCGTAGTCCATGGTCAAGTCAGTCGTGAAGTCGAGGAAGTCGCTGAGCGCAGCTTCTTGAGGATTGATGATGAGTGTCGTTTCCCAGACGCCACTGAGCGACTGCGCGGACGCGGCAATCGCTAGGGAAAGCACTCCGAAAAGTGCGAATCGCAGGATTCTCCTCACGCGCACGTGCCTCCTTGCGTGTGCCACCACACGCGATGCCTCCGTGCTGGTCTGCCCACGAAGGTCGTCAGGAGTCTACGGCGTCGAATGAGATCCGCCAAGTTGCGTTGGAATCTCAGCAATGATGTGACGAGTCCGACTGCGCGTCCCACCCAACGCGGAAGTCGGTGCTGCAGAAGGCCAAGCTCGGCTTGTGACGAACACGCTGAAGGCAACGGAAGAAGGGGCCATGCTGCAATTGCGATGGAGAGGGTCACGATCGTGGGGCTGGGCTTCAGTGTCGCAGACGATAGTGAGACGGTTTCGGCGACCATGGCTCTGGCATCGGTCGGTGTAGCTCTTTCGGCGCGGTGTCACGGGAGGTCTCATGAGCGCGAAGTGGAGGGTGCTTCTTGGGGTGCTGGTCCTCGTGATGAGTACGGCTCTTGGCGCAATGGGTGCCCAGCGAAGCGTGCTGGTCTTCTTGACTCCGAAGTGGGCGATGGGTGCGGAATACGTGCAGCTTGCGGAGGCGTTGGAGGAAGCCGGCATTGCTGTCATCCCTGTTGCCGAGGAGAGCGGCCCCTACGAGTTCTTGGAGGAGTCGATGCAGGGACAAGGTGGGAGGACGCCTCCCGGCATCTACAAGCTCGATGTGGCTATGACCTACGAGGATGTGGACTTGACTTCCCACAGCGCTCTGATTGTTGGTCCCGCGCACGCGCACACGACATGGCTGGGGCCGAGCAACCTTATGGCGCAAGAGCTCATCACAGATGCTCTTGAGTTGGGCATGCCTGTCGGAGGGGTCTCCTTCGGAGCGGCCGTTCTCGTTTCGTGGGGCTACCTCGACGGTCGATCGGCGGCAATGCCCCCGTACTACCAGGGCGTCGTTACACAAGGTACGAACAAGGCCTACTTTTTCGCCGAGTTTCCCGAGGTCACGTTCGAGGACGAGTGCGTGTGGATTGACGAAGAAGACGGCTTCACGCCGATTGCCACGGCGACCTACGTTTGCCTGGGGAGGTTCGCTCGAGAGTTCGCCGCGATCTTCTAGGCATCAGGATTGCGCGGCGCGGCTGAGGACCCAACCTCGCATGCCTTCATGGAATGTGAGTGCTCCGGTCGAAGCCGGACGGTGAGTGTCGTCGGGAGAATTACGCCCAGCGGTCGATGAGCTGCGCGAGCCTCCGCTCTGCAACCTCATAGGAGAAGTGCTCCGTTGCGATCGCATAGTTGCGGGTTGTCGTTCGCGCGGACAGTTCGGCGTCGTCGAGCAGGCGTGCGACACTGTCGGCCGTCTCCTGATCGATCGCTCTGTCGATCTCTACGAAGTCGAATCTGCAGGGAGCGATGTCGGCGACGTAGACGGGAAAGCGATTGACCAGCAGTGGCTTGCGGTAGAAGACGGCCTCCAGAAGGGCATTGCCGAACCCCTCGATGTGGCTGGGAAACGTCACGAAGTCGGCCAACTCATACGCGTCGCGCAAGTCGAAGCCGGCGGAATCCTCGCTCTCCCGAACAGCCACGAAGCGGTCCGCAGCAAGCACCAGGTCGACTCCGGAGGTTGCAGCTTCCTTCTGTAGCCAATTGGCGTACTCCGGCCCTTCGTCGCCGGAAGGATGGGAGATGAGCAGATGCACCGAACGAGGGTGGCATGCTGACACAAGGCGACGCGCGAGTTCGATGGCATGTTCGACTCCTTTTCGAGGGACGACGCGAGTCGGTTGCAGCAGGACGATGTCGTCGTCGCCGAAGCCGAGGGCAGTACGAAGCTCTTCGGAGCGGGACGCACGAGCCGGAGGCCCGGACGCGAAGTCCATAACGTTTGGGAGCACGATCGACTCGATCCCACGACGCCGCAAGAGCTCGCGCCGGGCGATCGAGCTGATCACGGCGTGCCGGATGCTCCTGCCCTTTGGCGGGAAGTGCATGTCAATCAGGTCCTGCACGGCACAGGGGGTGAATCGTTCCCGTTCCCACGCGAAGTCGTGGTGATGTCCGACGCAGCGGATCTCGGCTTCGGCGACCTCCTCCGAAAGCGCGATGCCAAGGGGGATGTTCATCGGAATCGCGCACGCATTCTGAGCGACCAGAAGGTCGAGTCGGTACTCCTGAACGAACTCGCGGATCGAGGCGCGGAGACGCTTGACCGAGGCTGCGATTCGCGAACGAAGCATCTGCGTGTCTTTGCACCTGAAGACGTCAGCCTGGATGGCCTCGATCTCAGGGTGTCGGAAGTGCATCTCGGCGATCTGAAGCCCCCCGGGTCCGCCGGCGTCCAGCTCTCCTGCGCAGTACGCGACATCGTGTCCCATGCGAACCAAGAGAGCGACGACTTTCGCTGACTCGAGCGAAACGCCATCGGTTCCGGCGAGACGCGTGGACAGAAAGCCGACCCTCACTTCGCAGTCCCTACGTCCGTGAGCCAGAGAGTCTCGAATGGAGCGAGCGTGAGCCGAGCCGGGTCGACTGTGCCGGGCGAGTGTCCACCGCAGGGCAAGCGTCGACTGAGTTCGGCGAATGCCGGCATCAACGAAAGGGCAACGGACTCCGAGGACACGTTGTGAAGGCAGAGAACGGGCGGAGACGTCTCGTCGCCTCGAAGGATGGCAAACACCCGAGGATCGAGTGTCAGAATGCGCTGGGGGGCGCGAGGATGGAAGGCGGGATTCCTCGATCGAGCAAGAAGGAGATCCCGATATCCGGAGAAGACCTGGGCTCGAATCGAGGCGGGGTTGTGTAGATCGGTCGTGAGAGTGTCGAGAGGGAGCTTCTCTCGGTTGATCCCTCGTGGGCTGCCCTGCTGGGAGACGCCCTCAGGCCAGCTCCGAGAGCCGAACAGGCTGTGGAAGTAGATCCCGGGAACGCCGATCAGCGAAAGCATGATCGACTGTGCCGTGAGGAACTTGCGGACCTGGGTGTCGATCGGCTCAGCGCCGTTGGGGTCCGAGAGCGCATCGAAATAGGAGATGTTGAGTTCGTATGCGGTCTCTCGTCCATCCTGGCCGAGCATGTGCGAGACCTGGCCGCCATTCTGCTGTGTTCGCTCGACCATCGTCTCGACGCGGGAGGCCGGTACGATGCCTTCCAGCGGTCGCAGGCCGATCCCGTCGTGCGACGCCAGGAAGTTGAAGAACGTCGCTCGGCCTGGAGGCATCTCGAGTGCGTCCGCCCACTCGGTCAGCGACGTTGCGTCTTCGTTGTGAAATGCATCGACTACGAGCGGCGGCAGCGGAAACTGATAGACGAGCTGCGCCTCATCGGTTCCGTCTCCGAAGTACCCGATGTTCTCATCGTGCGGAACGTTCGTTTCCGTGATCAGCAGGACCTGCGGGCCGACCACATCGAGCACGGTTCGCATGAGCTTGATGATCCGATGGGTCTCCTCGCAGTGGATGCACGGGCTCCCGATCCTCTTCCACAGGAAGGCGACCGCGTCCAAGCGGACGAGGGTTGCGCCACGTCGCACGTAGGTCAGGAGAACCTCGATCATTCTCAGGAGCACGTCAGGGTTCGCGTAGTTGAGGTCGATCTGATCGGCGCTAAAGGTCGTCCATACGTGCCTCCGCCCTTCGGCTGTGTCGAATGCAGTCAGCAGCGGCAGGGCACGCGGACGAACGACATCCGACAGATCGGCGTCCTCCTCCACGACGATGAAGTAGTCGGCGTACGTCTCGTCGCCGTGCAGGAACCCCTGAAACCAGGCGCTCTGGGTGGAGACATGGTTGATGACGAGATCGGTCATCAGTCCGAAGCGATCGGTCAACCGGGCAATGTCCTCCCAATCGCCAAGGGTCGGATCGACGGCCTCGTAGTCGATGACCGAGAACCCGTCGTCGGACGAGTACGGGAAGAAGGGGAGGATGTGGATGTCGGTAATCAGTCCCTTGGCTGTCTCATCTACGATGCGTGTCAGCGTTCGAAGAGGCGGGACTCCGGGTTCGTTCACTTGGTCACCGTAGGCGATCAGGATGGCGGATTGCTCAGAGAGCGGGGACCTGACCGTCTTCGGCCCTTCCGCATGCACCCGCAGCTCGCGCTCGAGGATCCCTAGCAGCTGTGCGTGCACGTGTGGAGTGACATCGTCATCGTAGATGTGCGAGATGTGATCGAGGAGTCGGGCCTTGGCCTCGTTCGAGATCTGGGGCTCCATGATGCTAGCCTTTCACCCCGCCGGCGGTGAGACCTTCGGAGAGGAAGCGCTCGAGCGCGAGGAACAGCACGACCACAGGAATCGTCATGATCGTCGATGCCGCCATGACGACATGCGGCCGCGGTGTCGGGTCGTTGAAGATCGAGTTGATCTGGATCGGCATGGTGAACATGACCCGGTTATTGAGGAAGACGAGCGCGTAGAGGAATTCGTTCCAGGCGATCATAAACGTGTAGATGGCAACACTAACCAACGCTGGGACCGACAGTGGTAGCGTGATCCGCCAGATGACTCCGATGCGGCTGCACCCGTCGATCAATGCTGCCTGCTCGATCTCGGCCGGAATGGTGCGGAAGTAGTTGGCCAACATGTACAGCGCGACGGGCAGGGTCTGTGCGAGGTACGTGATGATCAGTACCGGAAGGTTGTCCTGGATTCCGATTCCGAGGGTCGCGCCGATGCGCGCGAGCATCGCGAACAAAGGGATGATCAGCAGGACACCGGGGAACAAGTACACGAGAAGAATGCCGTTGAGGAGCGCAGTCTTGCCACGGAAGCGAAGACGCGCGATGGCGTACGCTCCCAGCACGGAGAGAATCACGGCGATGAACGCCGTCGGCACGGCCACCTTCACGCTGTTGAGGACGTTGCGGAGGAAGTTCCAGCCCTCACGCGCGAAGAGCTCCCGATAGGCATCGAGACGAAGAGCGCTTGGGAGATAGACGGCTTCGCGTCCGCCAATCTCCGCGTAGGTTTTGAACGACGAGCTTACCATCCAGTAGAACGGAAACAGGATCCCGGTGATGAAGAACGCGAACAGGAACGCGAACACCACGCGCCGCCAGGTGAAAGATCGGGCCAACTCGTCGATGAAGGAACCTTTCGGCCGGCTCGAAGTGGATCGATTCGCCCGCATCTCAGCTCCTTCTCCGCATGACGGTCGCGAGGTAGACGATCATGAAGACCAGCAGAATGCCGAGTAGGATCATCGCATTGGCGGCGCCCTTGCCGAAACTGAAACTGCGGAAGCTGAACTGGTACGTCAGGACCGGAAGAACGTTCGTCCCGTACCCTCCGCCGGTGAGCAGGAAGATGTCGTCGAACTTGTTGAACGTCCAGATGAGTCGCAGCAAGAAGATGGCGCCCAGCACGTACCTCAGCTCAGAGAGCGTCACATGGCGGAACTTGTGCCAGGCGTTGGCCCCGTCGACCGAAGCAGCCTCATACAGCGTCTTGTCGATCGCCTGAAGTCGCGCGAGGATCATCAGCATCGCGAACGGGAAGTACCGCCATGCGGTGAAGATGATTACCAGAACCAGCGCCAGCCCTCGGGTCGAGAGATAGGCCTGCGGCGAATCGATCCAGCCGAGTCGCATCAGAAGATCGTTGAGAACCCCTGAAGGTCGTGGATCGAGAATCCAACGCCACACGAACGCGACACTGACGATGGGCGCCACGTATGGGAACAGGAAGACGGCTCGGGCCATGCCGCGCCCGCGGAAGGGGCGATTCAATAGCAGAGCTGCACCCAGCCCTAGAGCCACGGTCAGGCCCGTGGACAGGAACGAATACACAACACTTGTGACCGCTGCGCCCCATTGGCGCATGTTCTGGAACTTGAAGGCGAAGTCGTTAACGACGTTGCGGTAGTTGTTCCAACCGACGAACGGGGCGTTGAAGATGTCATTGAGATTACGGAGCGTGACGTCGTGGAAGCTCATCCAGATGCTGAAGAAGACGGGGAAGAGAATCAACCCGAACACGATGAGGCCGGTCGGGGTGGTCAGCAACCACGCAAGCCGTGCCTCTCTCGCTTCGAGCGTTCCCACGCGGCGCGCTTTCCGTCTCACGAAGCCTCCCTGCGTGAAGAATCACTTCATCGCGTGTTGTGTGTCAACACGCCCTGATCAGAGAGGGAACGATGGGAGCGGAAGGGCCGCTCCCATCGTTCGCCAACAGATTACCGGCGCTCTTCGAGAAGCGCCTCCACTTGGTCTTGGAGCCATGCGGCTCCTGTCACCGGGGTCATGATCCCCTCGAGGGCGATGTTGCTGATGACCTGGGAGATCAACAGCCGGCCTTCGATGTCACCGATCACGGCGCGTTCCACCGGATCGTAGTCCGGACGGAACAGCCATCGCTGCATGCTCTCGAAGCCATTGGCGATCTGCGCCAGCGTTTCGTCGGAGTAGTACTCGAAGTAGGGGCTCAGCTCCTTCCACCCCTCGACCGCGCTCTCGAGCACCGGGACCTTGCCGAAGGGAGCGAGCTCGAGGACGTCGATGTATCCCTCGGTGAGGAAGTACTCGACGACCTTCTGAGCCGCCGCGTCTGCTCCGTCCATGATGCCGAGCGTCACGAGCTGGCCATAGCTCGCCGAGCTTCGTGGGCCGACCATCTGGGACGCAAACCCCGTCTTCAGGGCGAGGTCTTGGACGGCGATGTCAACGTTGCCTCCGCCTTCGAGCCCCGAACCATCGACCAGGTCGTCCATGATGTACGTGCTGTAGAAGAGCATGCCCGACTGATCCAGTTCGTACGCCTCACGCGCGCCACGCCAGTACTGAGGCCCCGGCACGGCGTTTCGCTGGAGGTTCGTGTAGAACTCGAGCGCCTGAACCATCTGTGGCGTGTTCATCGTGACGTTGCCGTCTTCGTCAAACGGCCACGCATCGTTGGACATGGCGACTTGCTCGAACACCTGATGCGGGTAGTTCTGCCCCGGATCGGTCCCGAGCGTGATCCCATAGAGGAGTCCGCCATAGCCGGGAAGCGCGTCAACGGCAGCATCGATGTCCGCCCAGGAAACGGGAGGTGTCAGTGCCAAGTCGACGAACGCATCCGTTCGATACCAGATTGCCTGAATCCAACCATCGTACGGAACGGCCGCATACTTGCCCGTTGCCGGATTGATCACCATGTTCAACGGACCGGCGCGGAAGTCGCTGATCCCGATCGAGTTGATGACCGCTTCGGCTGCGGCTTCATCGAGCAGTCCGTCTGCCGCGAAGACGGCGACGCGCTCGATGCCCATCCGAACAATATCCGGCAGATCGCCGGCAGCCACGGCCGTCGCGATTCTCTGCCCGATGGCGGCCTCCTCGACAGGCACGATATCCACATCAATTCCGGGGTTCTCAGCCATGAATCGAGCCGCCACATCTTCGTAGACGGCGACACGGTCCGGCTCGTTGTCCGTTGTCCAGAACACGACTGTCTGGGCTGAAACGACGACAGCCAGGCCGACAATCAAGAGTCCTGCGAGCATTGTGTTGCGCAGCAAACGCATCAGAAGCACCTCCCTGAATCTTACCTTGACTACCTGTTGACAACTGGGGTGAGGTTTCTGGTGAGGGGATCACCTCCGGTGATGAGCTGTTGATGGGCTGATCTGTGCAGCTGTTGGTCGTGACAGAAGAGTGGGGGGCTTGCCTTGCGATATTGGTTATGACAAATCTTGCGACACAACACCCATCCCATACAGCACTCTAGCACAGATGGGTGGCGAAGGACAAGTGCCGGACCCGGCTCAGCCGAGGAGAATGCGGAT
>Ga0272444_10003954_pt1 | contig 13202 bp, 8 predicted proteins | sample SSMForm13_FD_201033 | JGI IMG/M metagenome (GOLD analysis project Ga0272444, IMG submission 201033) | Marine sediment archaeal communities from Little Sippewissett salt marsh, Falmouth, MA, United States - SSM-Form-13 | ecosystem: Environmental > Aquatic > Marine > Wetlands > Sediment ...
CTGGCGGCTTGACCCTCCCGGCGGCGGCCATCGTGATGGCGGCCGCCACGGCTCCGGTCCCGCACGCCAGCGTCTCGTCCTCCACGCCCCGTTCGTAGGTCCGGAGGCCGAGCGCATGCTCGCCGCGCACGGCGACGAAGTCGGCGTTGGTCCCGTCCGGCATAAACGCGCGGTGCTCCCGGATTGCCCTTCCCAGCTCCACCACGTCGACCGCCGCGAGGTCTTCGACCTCGAGAACGGCATGCGGGACGCCGGTGTTGACCCGGTGCACCCTGAGCCTCTCCCCCAGCACCGTGAGTTCGAAGCCCGGAATGATCGCCCTCGGATCCGCCATGCTCAGCCTGACGTTCTCATCGTCGACGATCGATGCGTCGTGCAACCCCGAGCGGCTCTCGAACGACAGGTCCCCGCCCGCGATCCCGTGGGCGAACGCGAACCTCGCCGCGCATCGTCCCCCGTTCCCGCACATGTCGGCCTCGCTGCCGTCGGCGTTGAAGTAGCGCATGCGGAAGTCGCACCTCGTGCTCGGCACGATGAGGATGAGCCCGTCGGCGCCGACGGAGAGCCGCCGGCGGCAGAGCTGCTTGGCGAGTTCCCGCGCGTCCTCGCCGATGGCGTTCCCGCGATCGTCGATGACGATGAAGTCGTTTCCGGCGCCGGTCATCTTGGCGAATTCGAGAGTCACCCCGTGGTCTCCTCCGCGCCGGCCGCCCGGGCGGCGTCGACGGTGCCCTGCTACTCCGCCTCCGGTGAATCGGGCTCCGCGCGGCCGCCGACCGGGGCCCGCATCGCGATCGCGAGCCCGCCGACCGAGTCGCCCGGCGCCTCGACGCGCGCGGCCGCGGGAACGATCCACCCGGTCTCCGCGCCCGTGTCGTACCGCCCGTTTCCGTTCCGGTCGATGAAGGCCACGAGTGAGTACGCCACCGGCGAGGAACGGACGTTCTCGAGCGTGAACGCGCCTTCGTCCGTGGTGGTCGCGGCGAAGGCGCACGGGGCGATGACACCGAGGGAGTCGGTGGTCACCTCGCCCTCGCAGGCCCACACGACGGCGCCGTCGACCGGTTCCTCGAGGATGGTGACGGTCCCGGTGAGCGTGCCGGCGTCGATCGCGTCCCCGGTGGCGAAGGCGAACGAGCGGGCCCCGGCGATCCGAACCCCGTGGTAGTCCTTAGCCGCTCCGGCGATGGCGGCGAGGAACGTGGTCGAGTCCGGAAGCGCCTCCTCGGGCTCGGCGAGGAGCACCCTCCCCTTCCATCGGAGGCCCCGGAGCGCGACCTCGGGCGTCAGGCCGAACGCTCTCTCGACCGACGGCCTGTCCATCTCCTCGCTGAACTCGACCTCGATCACGACGCCTCGGTCGACCGCGGTCTCCCCGTCCGCCGGGAGCGTCCTCGCGATCTCGGGAGCCGTCGTGTCAGCGGGTCCGCCCTGCGGCGGGCCGGGTCGCGCGCAACCCGCCAGAAGGCCCAGGGCGAGAACGACGGCCCGCGAGGTCCGGCGTGGGATCACGCGGCACCGTCCATGATCCGCCCGGTGGGTGTCGCCTCCGATCATCGGGGCCCCATCAGATCGACCATGATCGCCTTCTGGGCGTGCAGGCGATTCTCCGCCTGGTCGAACACCGCCGACTGGGCACCGTCCATCACCGAGTCGGTGACTTCCTCGCCCCGGTGCGCCGGCAGGCAGTGCAGGACGATTGCGTCGGGGGCCGCGAGAGCAAGCAGCTCGTCGTTGACCTGATACGGACGGAAACGCTTCCGGCGCTCGTCGGCCTCGCCCTCGTGGCCCATGCTCGTCCAGACGTCGGTGTACACGACGTCGGCCCCGCTCACGGCCTCCGCGGGATCGGCCAGTATCGACACGTCGGCGCCCCTCGCACGGGCGGCGGTGAGCAGTCCCTCGTCGGGCTCGTACCCCGACGGCCCCGCGATCCGGAGGGTGAACGGCAGGTTCGCGGCGGCGTTCACCCAGGAGTTCGCGACGTTGTTCCCGTCCCCGACGAACGCGACGACCATGCGGTCGAGGCTCTTGCCGCGCTCGATGCACGTCAGGATGTCGCCCATGATCTGGCACGGATGAAGCAGATCGGTCAGCCCGTTGATCACCGGGACGTCGGCCGCCTCGGCAAGTCCGGTCGCGTTGGCGTGCGCGAACGTCCTGATCATGATGCCGTGGACGTATCGCGAGAGCACCTTCCCGATGTCGTAGATCGACTCGCGCTCTCCCATCTTGATCTCGGCATCGGTCACGTACATCGGGTGCCCGCCGAGCTCGTAGACGCCGACCTCGAAGCTCTGCCGGGTCCGAAGCGAGGGCTTGTGGAAGATGAGGGCGACCGTCTTGCCGTCGAGGTCGTCGCGCTTCCCCCGTGCCCGCTTGAGCTCCGCGGCAAGAGAGAACAGGTCTTCCATCTTTGACCGGTCGATGTCGGCGATCGAGATGAAGTCGTTCATTGCGCCTCCGCGAGTGGTCTCCGAGGGGTCGGGCCGCGCGGTGCGTCAGGCCCGGGGGTGGGACTTCCGGTACACCTCCTTCAGACGCTCCGTCGTCACGTGCGTGTAGATCTGGGTGCTCGAGAGGCTCGCGTGTCCCAGAAGCTCCTGCACCGCCCGGAGGTCCGCGCCCGCGTTCAGCATGTGCGTCGCGAACGTGTGCCTCAGGACGTGCGGCGAGAGCTGGCGTGCCTCGGAGACCTGCCCGAGCCTCCTGGCGACGATCCGCTGGACCGTCCTACCAGAGAGCACCCCGCCGCGTGCGTTGGTGAAGAGCGGCTCGCCGCGCCCCGGGCGTCCGCCGGTGCGGACCCCGAGATACGCGCGAAGCGCCCCCGCGGCGGCGCGCCCGACCGGCACGACCCGTTGCTTGTTGCCCTTGCCGAGCACCCTGACGAGGCCACCCGACAGGTCGACGTGCTCCTTCTTGAGGCCCGTCAGCTCCGAGAGGCGAATGCCGGTTCCGTACAGGAGTTCGAGGATCGCGCGGTCGCGAAGCTCAACCTCCGTCGGTGCTGCCGGCTCCGCGAAGAGGAGGTCGATCTCCCTCTTCCTCAAGAAGGACGGAAGCCGCTTCTCCGCCCTCGGGCCCGCGAGCCCGAGCGTAGGATCGGCCGTGAGCGCCCCGTCCGCCACGAGGAACCTGGCGAACGACTTGACGGCGGCGAGCTTGCGCTGGATCGATCGCTTCGCGAGCCTCGACGCCGAGAGTGACGCGACCAAGCGTCTCACGGATCTCGCGTCAAGGTCCTTCGCGGTCGGCGGTTCGTCCCGCGTCAGGTCTCTGAGGAATCGCTCGAACTGGACGAGATCCCGGCGGTACGCGTCCAGCGTGTGAACCGAGAGGTTGCGCGCGCGGAGATCGTCGAGGAACCGGTCAATGAGATCGAGGAGTCCGGCGTTCGCCCCGCGGGCGCGTCGCCGACGGCCGCTGCTGGAATGCGTTCGCCCGTCGCCTCGTCGGGCGGCGCGTCCGGGCGGCGCCGCCGGAGCACCATCCCGGCGCCCGCCGCCCTCCCGGCCTCGTCCCCTGCTAGACGTCCTCATCGCCCTCGACCACGCTCTTCGGGTCGACCGCCTCTCCGCACTCGAGACAGACGAGCTTCTTGCCGCCGTCCTTCTTCTTCTCGACCATGAATCCGGCCTGGCACGAGGGACAGGTCAGCGGGATCGGCTTGTCCCAGATCGCGTAGCCGCAGTCGGGATAGGAGCTGCAGCCGTAGAACGTGCGCCCCTTCCGCGTCCGCCGCTTGACGAGGACGCCGCTGCAGTTCTCCTCGGGACAGCTCACCCCCGTCGGGATCGACGAGGTGTTCTTGCACTCGGGGTAGTTGGAGCAGCCGAGGAACTCGCCGAACCTGCCGTGCTTGAGCACCATCTGTCCGCCGCACTTGTCGCACTTGATGTCGAACTTCTGCACCTGCTCGCCGTCAACGGGCGCCGTGAACTTGCAGTCCGGATACGCCGAGCAGGCCAGGAAGCGACCGTTGCGGCCCCAGCGCTCGACCATCGCGGCGCCGCACTTCTCGCACCGCTTCTCCGTCTCCTTGATCAGGCTCTCGCGGAGTTCCGTGATGCGGCCCTCGACGCCCTCCAGGCGCGCGCGGAACGGGCCGTAGAACTCGCCGACCACGGACGCCCAATCGTCCTTCCCCGCCTCGACGCGGTCGAGATCGGCCTCCATCTCGGCGGTGAACGCGACGTTGAAGATGTCCTCGAACCCCTGCTTGAGGAGGCTCCAGACCGTGCGGCCGAGGTCGGTCGGCTCGAAGAGCCGCTTCTCCAGTCGCACGTACTTCCTCTTCTTGAGCGTGTCCACGATCGCCGCGTAGGTGCTCGGCCTTCCGATCCCCTTGGCCTCGAGCGCCTTGATCAGGGTAGCCTCGGAGTAGCGGGCGGGCGGCTTTGTGAATCGCTGATTGGGGGAGATGGACTTGAGTGCGACCTCCTCTCCCTCCTTGACGTCCGGCAACTCGTTGAGGTCCTTCCAGACGGCCGGGTAGACGGCGGTCCAGCCGGGGAACGCCACGATCGAGCCCTTGGCCTTGAACTCGTGGCCGTCGGCCTCGACGGTCACGCTCGTGTTGTCGTAGACGGCGGGGTTCATCTGCGTGGCCACGAACCGCCGCCAGATCAGATCGTAGAGCCGGTACTGGTCCACGTTGAGGTGCCGCTTGACCGATTCCGGCGTCCGCTCGACGGACGTCGGCCTGATCGCCTCGTGCGCGTCCTGCGCCCCGCGCTTCGCGCGATAGCGCCGCGCCTTGTCCGGCAGGTAGTCCTTGCCGTGGGCGGCGGCGATGTGCTCCCGCGCCGCCGCCAGCGCCTCCTCGGCGACGCGCGTCGAATCGGTCCGCATGTACGTGATGAGCCCGACCTTCTCGCCGCCGATCGCGAGCCCCTCGTACAGCGACTGTGCGATCGACATCGTCCTCTTCGACGAGAACCGGAGCCGGTTGGCCGCGTCGCGCTGAAGCGTGCTCGTGATGAACGGCGGGAGCGGGTTGACCTTCCGGGTCTTCCTCTCGACCTTCGAGACGCGGAACGCGGCGCCCCGGAGCGCCTCGAGGACCGCGAGCGCCTCCGCCTCCTTCGCGATCTTCGCCTTCTTTCCGCCGATCCGATCCAGGCGGGCCTCGAACTCGCCACCGTCGCCCGTGACGAACAAGGCGTCGATCGTCCAGAACTCCTCCGGCACGAAGGCCTCGATCTCGTCCTCTCGCTCGCAGATGAGGCGGAGCGCGACGGACTGCACGCGCCCGGCCGAGAGGCCGCGGTAGATCGTCCTCCAGAGGATGGGACTGACCTTGTAGCCGACGAGGCGATCGAGGACGCGGCGCGCCTGCTGCGCATCGACCTTGCGCATGTCAATCTCGCCCGGCGCCTCGATGGCGGCTCGGATGGCCCCCTTGGTGATCTCATTGAAGACGACGCGCTTCGTCTTGTCCTCGGGCAGCTTGAGAATCTGGGCGATGTGCCAGGCGATCGCCTCACCCTCCCGGTCGAAGTCGGACGCGAGGTAGACCATCTCCGACTTCTTCGCGGCGGCACGAAGCTCCTTCAGGACCTTGCCCTTGCCCCGGATGGTGACGTAGGTCGGCTTGAAGTCGTCGTCGATGTCGATGCCGAGGTCCTTCTTCGGAAGGTCGCGCACGTGCCCGACCGACGCCTTGACGGTGTAGCCGCGCCCGAGGAACTTCTTGATCGTGTCGGCCTTCGCCTTGGACTCGACTATGACCAGTGCGTTCGCCACTTCGTCTCCGTGGATCGCCGCCGGCGTCTCGGTCCCGCAATGGGCCCGGGGCGCGCCGATCGGGTCGCGGTCAATTGCCCTTCCCGCAGCACTTCTTGTACTTCTTCCCGCTGCCGCACGGGCACGGGTCGTTCCGACCCACCTTCTTGCTCTTCCGGACCGTTGGCGCTTTCGGAGCCTCGCCCGGCTCCCGCTCCCCGGCCTTCGCGGCTCGTGGCCCGCCCGTCGACGTCGGAGCGCCGAACTCCGGCGGCGCCGTCGCCGAGGTAGCGGGCGTGAGCGCGGTCTGCGACGCCCGGCGGGCGTCCGGATGGAGCGCATGCCCGGCCGGCGTCCGGGCCGGGGCCTCTTGGGGCGCCGGACCGATCTGGGCCCTGAACAGGAGCGAGACCGACTCCTCCTGGATCGACTCGACGACGCCCATGAACATGTCGAACGCCTCGGACTTGTACTCCAGAAGCGGGTTCTTCTGCCCGTAGGCACGGAGGCCGATGCCCTCCTTCAGGCGGTCGAGCTCGTAGAGGTGGTCCCTCCAGTTCTTGTCGATCACCTGGAGGAAGACCAGCCGCTCGAGCCGGCGCATCATCTCGGGACCGAGTTGCTGCTCCCTGCGCTCGTAGGCGAGCCGCGCGGCCTTCTGGAGGTTCTCCTTGAGTCCGTCGAGCGTGATGCCCGTGACGTCCGCGTCGGAGAAGTCGATGTCGACCAGAAAGACGCGCCGCACCTCGTCCCGAAGCCCCTCGAAGTCCCACTTCTCCTGGATGTCGCCGGGGTCGACGCGCGACGCCACGATGCGCTCGATGATGTCGCCGAAGATTTCGGTGACCTCTTCAGTGAGGTCGCCCCCCTCCAGGATGTTCAGACGTTGCGCGTAGATGACCTCGCGCTGCTGGTTCATGACGTCGTCGTACTCGAGGAGGTGCTTCCGGATGTCGAAGTTGTGCATCTCGACGCGCTTCTGTGCGCGCTCGATCGCCTTCGTCACCATCGGGTGCGAAATCACCTCGCCCTCCTGGATGCCGAGCGTCGTCATGACCTTGGCGATCCGCTCGGAGCCGAAGAGGCGCATGACGTCGTCCTCGAGAGAGATGAAGAACTCCGAGGAACCGGGATCGCCCTGGCGCCCGCTCCGCCCGCGGAGCTGCCGGTCGATCCGGCGCGACTCGTGTCGTTCGGTCCCGATGATCCTGAGTCCGCACGGCATGTCGGCGAGGCACTCGGCGGTCATGTCCTCCTTGTCGCAGCGCGCGCAGTCCTTGTCCTCGCACCTCAAGCAGCACTTCTCGCACCTGAGCACTCCGGGGCCCAGTTTGATGTCGGTGCCGCGCCCCGCCATGTTCGTCGCGAGCGTCACCGATCCGGCCTGGCCGGCGTTCCTGACGATCTCCGCCTCCCGCTGGTGGTGCTTGGCGTTCAGGACGTTGTGCGGGATCTTCCTCGCCTTGAGCATGCGCGAGATGACCTCGGAGACCTCGACCGAGACCGTGCCGACCAGAGTGGGCTGCTTCCTCGCGTGGAGCCGCGCGATCTCCTCGAGCACCGCGGCGAACTTTTCCCGACGCGTCTTGTAGATCGCGTCGTCGTAGTCCACGCGCCGGATCGGCTCGTTGGTCGGAACGACGTGCACGTCGAGCTTGTAGATCTCGTGGAACTCGTCTTCCTCGGTCTCCGCGGTGCCGGTCATTCCGGCGAGCTTGTCGTACATCCGGAAGTAGTTCTGAAGCGTGATCGTCGCGAGCGTCTGCGTCTCGCGCTCGATCTCGACGCCCTCCTTCGCCTCGACCGCCTGGTGAAGTCCGTCGGACCAGCGGCGGCCCGCCATCAGCCGCCCGGTGAACTCGTCGACGATCATCACCTTGCCGTCCTGGACGACGTAGTCGACGTTCTTCTCGAAGAGCGAGTAGGCCTTGAGGAGGGCCGAGACGTTGTGGATGCGCTCGCTCGTCTGCGCGTAGTCGAGGTGGAGCTCGTTTTTGCGTTTGGCCTTGTCCGCGGGCGAGAGCGACGCGTCGGCGTCGACTTCCGCGAGCTTCTCCGATAGATCGGGCAGGATCAGGAGGCTCCTCTCCTCCGGCGAGAGCAGGTCCCGGCCTCTCTCGGTCAGAGAGACGTTCCGCCCCCGCTCCTCCATGGCGAACAGGAGGTCCTCGTCCAGATCCGACAGGAGCTTGTCGCGCATGAGCTCGCCCTCGGTCCTCTGGACCTGGGTCTTGAGTGAGGGATCCTCGAACATCCGCATGAGGCGGCGGTGCTTCGGCGCGCCCCGGGTGGCCTGCACGAGCTTGACCAGCCCCTCGTACCGCGTGTCGTCGTCCGCGAGGAGCTTCTCGCTCTCGTCGAGGAGCGTGTTCACGATCTGAGTCTGCTTCCTGACGAGCTTCTGGACGGGCGTCTTCAGTCGGTCGAACATGTGCGTCGAGTGCTCGACGACACCGGAGATGATGAGAGGAGTCCGCGCCTCGTCGATCAGCACGCTGTCGACCTCATCGACGATCGCGTAATGGTGGCCCCGCTGGACGCGGTCCTCGAGGCGGACCGCCATGTTGTCCCTCAGGTAGTCGAATCCGAATTCGTTGTTGGTGCCGTAGGTAATGTCGGCGGCGTACTGGTCCCGTCGCTCCTCCGGGGTCATGTCGGTCTGGATGCACCCGACGGTGAGACCGAGGGTCTCGTAGACCTTGCCCATCCACTCGGCGTCCCTCTTGGCGAGGTAGTCGTTGACCGTGACCAGGTGGGCGCCCTTTCCCGAGAGTGCGTTCAGGTAGAGCGGCATCGTCGCGGCCAGCGTCTTCCCCTCGCCGGTCGCCATCTCGGAGATCCCGCCCCGATGGAGCACCACGGCCCCCATCAGCTGGACGTCGAACGGGACCATCGCCCACTCGGCCTCGTGCCCGACGACCTCCCAGCTCCGCCCGACGAGCCGCCGGCACACCTCCTTGACCACCGCAAAGGCCTCGTACATCAGATCGTCGACCGTCTCGCCGGACTCGAGCCGCGCGCGAAACTCGGCGGTCTTCCCGGTGAGTTCCTCGTCAGTGAGGTCCGATAGCCCCGCGAACACGTCGTTGATCCGGTCGGCCTCGGGCGCGAGCTTCTTGATCTCGCGATCGCTCTTGGAGCCGATGACCTTCGTGATCAGCTTGTTGAGCAAAGGACCTTCTCCTGGCGCGGGAGTCCGGAAACGGGCTAAGCTCGAAACCTAGCAGAGCTTCCGAGGGCACGCAAGGACCGTGTCCCGCCGCTCGCCTACCGGTCCCCGGACTTCTCTAGTATGATCTCGATCCCGGCAGTATCTTGGAAGTACTTGCCCGATGAATAGGTAGGCTGGGCCGTGACGCGCAGTGTGTAGCGTCCGGCGGGCAGGGGCCCCGCCGGGCGCCCGGACGTCCCGTCCCATCGCTCGAGGTTCCGCCCGACGGCCCGCCGACGGCCGTCGACGAGCGTGTGGACGACTCGGCCGCGCCTATCCAGGAGGTCCACGGTGACCTTCGCGGTCTCCGTCAGGTAGTAGGAGAGGCTCACCTCCCCCGCACCTGGCTCGAGCGAGGGGGGCGTGGCCTCGAGGCCGAGGATCTCGGTGCCGATCCAGAAGTACTGCGCTCCGGCGCGCTCCGTGACGAACACCTGGCCGAACCGCCGCCAGATCGCGATGCCGCGGGGCTCGTCGAGCTCGCGGTCGTCGGTCCCCGGGCGGCCGAACGACGTCACGTGTCGAAGCTTCGAATCGAACTTGTGGATCATCGAGTTCGCGCGGTCGGTCGCGTAGACGTTCCCGTAGAAGTCGATGGCCAGGTAGCCGAACGACGCGTCGCGTACGGGAAGATCGGCCGCCTCGACCGCGGCCGAGAGGCGGCCGTCCCGCGTGAGCTTCAGGAGCCGGCGCCCTCCTCGATCCGAGACGACCATGAAGTCGCGTCCCCGCGCGATCCACGGATCGTCGCCCTCGACGACCGCCAGCCCGGTCGGCCCCTCGAGCGCGACGCCCGCCTCCGCGTCCCCCGAGATCGAGCCGATCGGCTCCCCCATGAGCGTCATCATCACGATCCGGTCGTTCCCCGTATCCGAGACGTAAACGGTCCCGGAACCGCCCAGCGCGATCTGGGAAGGACCCCGGAGCTGGCGCTCCCCCGAGCCGGTCGAGCCGAATGCCTTGACGAACTGGAGGCGGTCGTCGACGTAGGCCAGTCGGACGACCCGGTCGTTCCCGGTGTCCGCGACGACCACCGTGCCGCGGTCGTCGGCCGCGATGCCGAGCGGGTTCCGGAACTGCCCCGGCCCGCTCCCGCACTCCCCGTACACCTGGACCTCGTAGAGCGACGTGTTGTAGATGATCTCGCACTCCCCGGAGTTCAGGCCGAACACGCTCAGCTCGTCGTCGTCCGCCTCGGTCGACGGGTCGTCCTTGCTCCGGAGCTTGACGGCGGCGAGCCCGGCGGGCTCGTTGAAGCGGGTCCTCCTGCCGAGGTAGATGAACAGGTGAAAGCTCGTGGCTCGGTGGATCCCCAGGCAGTGCCGAAACGGCGGGTAGACGAGGGTCGTCGGGTCGTAGTCGTCCGCCGCCGCGGCGGGAGCGACCGCGAGGGCCGCCGGGCCAAGTGCGACCGCGAGGCCGGCCAGGGCAAGCGAGGCCACGAGGGCCGCCGGGACAAGCGCACCCGCGAGAACCGCCGGCGCGAGCCTGGCCGCGAACCGCCTCATGGCCTCTCCCCGCCCTTGCGGGGCCCGGACGGCGGATCGATGAGGACCCTCCTGCCCTCGACGCGGATGCGTCCCTCCGCGAGGAGCTGGAGCGCTTCCGGGTAGATCCGATGCTCCTCTTCGAGGATGCGCGCCGCGAGCGTGTCCGGGGTGTCGTCGTCCCGCACCGGGACGGCCGCCTGGAGGATGATCGGCCCGGTGTCGACCCCCGCGTCGACGAAGTGGACGGTCGCCCCCGACCACTTGGCGCCGTATTCGAACGCCTGCTTCTGCGCCCTGAGACCCGGGAACGACGGCAGGAGCGACGGGTGGATGTTGACGATGCGTCCCGCGTAGCGCTCGAGGAACTCGTCGTGCAGGATCCGCATGAAGCCGGCGAGCGCGATCACCTCGACGCCGTGCCGCTCCAGCTCCTCGACGTACCTCGCTTCGATCTCGGGCTCGAGCTTAGTTTTGAACCGCCCGGGCGGGATGTGAACCGCCGAAACGCCGGCCGCCCGCGCCCGCTCGAGCGCCTCGGCGTCCGCGACGTCGGAGAGCACGACCGCCAGTTCGACGTCGATGTCTCCGCGGAGCGACCGATCGATGATCGCCTGGAGGTTCGATCCCCGGCCCGAAGCGAGCACTCCCACCCTGAGCTTCTTCACGCTTCTCCTCCTGTACACTCCGAGTTCTGGCCGCGGTCGCTCTCGTCGGCCGGGCCGTCGCGCGCCGACCCGCCGTCCGCCGCCCGGCCGCCGAGGCTCGTGCGGTAGAGCTCCGTGAGCCTCAGGCGGTCCTCGTCCGGCAGGAAGGCCGCCGCGGCGCTCTCGATCACGATGCGTTCGATGCCGTCGCGCCCGACCGACAGCCGGTCGGCGGCGAGGTCGTACTCGCGACTCAGCGTCGTCGAGGAGAAGAAGCGGTTGTCCGTGGCGAGCGCGACCCGAACGCCCGCGTCGAGCATGCGGGGCAGCGGGTGCTCCTCGACGTGCGCGATCGCGCCGGTCTGGGTATTGCTCGTCAGGCACGCCTCGACCGTCACACCGCTCGACGCGAGGAGGTCGAGGACCCGGCCGTCGGACGCCGCGCTCGTCCCATGCCCGATCCGGCCGGCGCCCAGAGTCGCCACGGCCGCCGCGATGTGCGACGCGTCGTGCCCCTCGCCCGCGTGGACGGTGATCCCGAGCCCCCGATCGCGGGCCGCCGCGAACGGTCTCCTGAACGGCCCCGGATCGAACAGCGATTCGTCGCCCGCGAGGTCGACACCGACTACGCCTTCGTCGTGAAAACGAACGGCCAGATCGACGATCGCGCGGGCCTCGTCCTCGCCCATGCCCTCGAGGATTGAGAGGATGAGGTGCGCCGACAGCGTTTCCCCCTCGGTTCCGGAGCCGCAGGACGCCACGCCCTCCTCCGCCCCGGCCAGCGCGGCCTCGACGACCGCCTCGACCGCGAGCCCACGGCGCGTGTGGAGCGGCGGGCACAGCCGGATCTCCGCGTGTCGGACGCCGTCCAGATAGCAGTCCCGGACGAGCTCGCGGGACACCCGCCGGAGCGCCGACACCGTCTGGAGGAGGCCGACGGTCGTTTCGAATCTCGCGAGGCACGAGGAGAGCGACATGCCTTCCCGGAACCGGAGCTGCCGAATTCGCTCGGGCCCCGTCTCGGCGCTCCACAGCCCGGCGCGCGCGCCGAGCTCCAGGAGGGTGTCGGGCCGGAGCGAGCCGTCCAGGTGAACGTGGAGATCCGATGCCAGCATTGGGGTCGTCCCCGAGGGGGTGTTCGGTTCGCCTCTTGACGGAGCGTCCGCTCGAAGGATAGGTTCGCTTGAGCGCCGAAGTCAAGGCGCTCCTCGCACGTCCTCGGACGACGCGCTTGACACGCGGAAGGGGGTCGCGCTGGACGGACCGTTCGAAGGAGCCGCGCCCGAGAGGATCGTCCTTGGGAACGGCCTCACCGTCCTCGTCCAGGAGAGGAGCGGGAGCCGCCTGGCGGCGATCCTGCTCCTGTACCGGGCCGGGTCGCTTGTGGAGCCCACTGGAAGAACCGGGCTCGCCCACCTGACGGAGCACATGATGTTCCGCGGCACGCCCCGCTATCCAACGGGCAGGATCGACGCGCTGACCTCGAGCCTCGGCGGCGTCAACAACGCCATGACGACGACCGATCACGCGCTCTACTACTTCGTCGTTCCCGCGGAGCATTGGCGCGCTCCCCTCGCCATCGAGGCGGACCGCATGGCGAACTGCGGGCTCGAACCCGAGCAGTTCGAAACCGAGCGCCGGATCGTCCTCGAGGAGCGCGGGATGGTCGACGATGACCCGGACGCGGCACTCGACGAAGCCGTGAACGCGCTCGCGTTCACCCGCCATCCGTACGGCCTCCCGGTCGCGGGCCTCCGGGCGGACATCCGCCGACTGACCCTCGCCGATCTCAGGGCGTTCTACGACACCTACTACACTCCCGGCAACGCCGTCCTTGCGGTTGTGGGCGACGTGCACGCCGACGAGGTCGCCTCATTCGCCGCCGAGGCGTTCGGTCCGCTCGCGAGGACGCCGCTCCCCCACCCGTCGCCGGATCCGGAGCCGCCGCAGGCGGCGGCGCGGCACACGGAGGTCGTGGGGAACGACCGGGCCGCGAGGGCCGTGGTCGCGTTCCGCACCCCGCGGGCGACGCACGCCGACTCCCCGGCCCTCGAGGTGCTCTCGAGTGTCCTGTCCGGTGGACGAAGCTCGCGCCTTCATCGAAGCCTGGTGCTCGACGAGCGCGTGGCC
>Ga0272444_10003955_pt1 | contig 13200 bp, 4 predicted proteins | sample SSMForm13_FD_201033 | JGI IMG/M metagenome (GOLD analysis project Ga0272444, IMG submission 201033) | Marine sediment archaeal communities from Little Sippewissett salt marsh, Falmouth, MA, United States - SSM-Form-13 | ecosystem: Environmental > Aquatic > Marine > Wetlands > Sediment ...
TATCATTTTCTTGTTTTTTGGTTACAAAGAATACTCGATTCCCAACCTTTTTATCCGGTTGCATACACCCGATATTGAACACTGGATTTGTGTCTGCGGATGCATCTATCACAATGGGTTCTTCGTCGAAAAACAAAAAGACAATGCCCTCATCCCAACAGAGTTACTGCTGCCTGGATTAATACTGTTGATGATTATTATCGCTGCTGGCGTTGCTGTAAAAAGAAGATAAATTATTACTCAGTCGATTACCGCTATGGGATTCTTACAACAGAATCGCGATTGATGGCCTGTTGATACTGAACAGATGTTGTTCTCAATACCAGGTATGGGTAGAATAATATCAGATGTATATGATTCGAAGGAAGAAAAAATTACCTCTCCCAGGGGAAATTGTGGTCCAGAAAAGCGCTCAATTCCATCGGATGCTCCATCAAACTACCAGGGTCCAGCACCTCAAAGCCCTTGGCTACCTCTTCATTGATGTTCTTGCCCAGATTCATCTCTGGAACCCTTCCCTTCAGAGTATCAACGTACCAAATCTCGTCCCTGCGCAGGTCCACCATCCACCTTCCTTTCTGGATATAGGGCCCGGAAATGACCTTCACACTCTCCCGGTATTTCTCGAGGAAATCCTTGGAGTTATCGTGCCATACCCATGGCCCGCGGTGCTTCTTCACCGTGGACAGTTGACCAGATTCCAGCTCCACAACAACAAGCACCTTACCATCATCCTCGAAATAATCGGCATGGATGGGCGAAAAGCCCAAACTCTGTGCGTCCCTCATGACCGTCTTCACGCATTTGTTGACCTGGGGGTAGAAAACATCATCCACCACATCAGGATGAGTGAACACCAGTCCTGCAAAAAAACTGCCTCTGGCATCCATAGCCGCTCTCAATTCCTTCTCACCCAGCGTACTAACAGGCTCTGGGAAGAAGAACTTCTCTGATGGCCCAGCCAAGTAGCAGCTGGCAGCATGGATGAACCTGCCAAAACTTTCATCTGAAAGAGCGGCAGCAACATTCCTACCGGCATCCGTGGGGTCAATAAACACTAGTGCAGAATCCAGTTTCAAACTGCCACCAGTTAGACTCAAGCAAAGCCCTCTCTCCCATCCGGATGCAGCCTCTAGCACTTCCCTGAAGCTGCCGTACTTGATGACAAGCAATTCAGTGAGATATCCGGAGAAACCCTCGACCCTAGCTTCAGCACCATACACGTCGATGCCCTTCATGAACTGCTTCAAGAGCCGCACCTCGTCCCTGGCCTTCTCCGATAAATTCTTCCTGACGAACTCCGTATGGAATGGGGTCCTGTCGACCGCACTCAATTTCTTGGAGGGGTCCAGGACCTTGTATGAAGGCACAAGGTCAACCTCGACACCATCCACCTCGCCATGCAGGTACGGGTGCTCTGCGAACCTTTCCTCACCATCCATCACCGATTTGGCCAGCAGCAGCCCTTGCTCCTCGAACTCCTGTCTGGGGGTATCAGGTGGGAAGAGCACGAATAGATCCAGGTCGGTACCGGCAAGGTTCGTTTCCTTGGCAATACTGCCAACCACAAGTACCTCCTCGTATCTGATGCCCAGTTCCTGGGCCTTGTCCTTGACCTTTCTGGACAGGGCCCTGATAAGCGTCCTCAACCTGGTCCTTTCCTGCAGATCCGGCTTGACCCTCTCCAATATTCCGGCCTCGAGCTCTGTTCGCATAAGGCCACCAGGGAACTAGTGGATTATAAAACTAATGGTGGTTGTTCAAAAAAGCTATTTCTTCCTGCCGACAATGGCGAACCTATCGCCATCCAGGAATATCTCCATGTCAGGGTGCTCCACTTTGAGCTCCTTTATTTTGTCCAGTACTTCTTTCAATGACAGATGCTCCATGTTCTTATCTATTTTTGCAAAAATTGTCTCATCCAAGCATCTCACCCCTATTTGTTTTTCTTCAGCAGCTCGTCTATCTCCTTCAGGTATTTCTCGGAATCGAGCTCTTCAAATATCTTCCTGGCCTCTATGAGGTACTTCTTTGCATTGTCATCGTCACCCTTGTCTTTGAACATGTTTGCATACTCAATGTACCTGGTAGCTATCATGTACGGGCTCTTCAGCCTCTTCATTATCTCTATGGAGCGTTCGAAGTTCTCTTTAGCCTGGTCCCAGTCCTTCTTGAAACGATATATGATACCATAATTACTGTATATTGCGCCCAGACCAACCAGGTCATTGAGCCTCTTGCACAGCTGGAAGGCATCATTGTTGTTGGTCATTGCTTCGTCCAACCTCCCTGACTTTGCATAGGCCTCGGCCTTGTTGAATTTGGACCATGCCATCATATCCTTGTCCCCGACCTTGTTGGCCATTTCCTCGCATTTGTCGAAGTAATCTATGGCCTTGTTCCAATCATGCCCGCTCAAGGCCTTGTCACCCAGGTTGTTGTATGCCCTGGCCATCTCTCCGTAATCTTCATACTTCTCCAGGTCTACCAAGCTACGGTTGTAGTACTTGATGGCATTCTCGATATCCCCCCTGTCGGAATACACGTTCCCAATGTCGATATACGTGATAGCAACGGTGTGCATGTCTCCAGCGGTCTTGGCATTGGATACCACCTCATCGTAATGCTCAAGGGCATCATCATACTCGCCAAGACGCCAGTGCACGTATCCAAGGCCGCGGTGAGCATTGGCCACTCCCACGCCATCACCAAGCGTCTCTGCCAGGTTCAGGCTCTTGTTGAAGTACTCGTTGGCCTGGTCCCACTTCCCTCTCATTCTGTAGATGTTACCGATCTTCCTGTAGGACTCTGCTACTCTGGTAATGTCCTCCTCCCGCTTTGCCAGCGGTATGAGGAGCTTGTAATAGTTAATGCCCTCGTCCCAGTCACCTACCATGGATGATAGGTCCGCTATGCGGCCCATGAGCTCCATCTTCTCCTTTGTGAAGGTGCCCTCCTTCATCATCTCAACGGATTCAAGGGCAGTTCGGTAGTAGTTTTGAGCATCCTCTATGGCATAGAGCTTCATGGCTTTGTTGCCAGCCTGCAGGGCGTACATGTATGCCTTGGAATAGTTTTTCCCAAGGGTGTAGTCCCTTGCTAGGGTGAACAACACATCGTCCAGGTCATCCTGGTGCAAGGTTTCCGTAGCTTTGGCTATGCGGCTGTGCATGATCCTTCTCCTGCTCTGGCTCATCCGTTTATATAAAAGTGAGCGGATCTGCATGCTCTCGAACCTGTACACCTCCTCCTCGTTCTTGGTGCCAGTTTCCTGGATGAGGTTGGAGTCCAGAAGCTCGTCCAGTGCATCCAGGAGCGGGTCTTCCTCCAGGTTTGCCACGTTCTTCAGGATATCAAAATGGAACTCGTTGCCAATGATTGAGGCGGTCTTCAGGATCTTGAGTGAATTGAATTGCAGACTATCCAGTCTTCTATCAATGACCTCTGTCAAACTTCTGGGCATGGGGATGTTGTCGAGTACATCCGCCTGCCAAGCAGTACCTGCGGAATGCTCCCGCAATATGGTGTTCAACACCTCCTCCAGGTAGAAAGGGTTCCCCTTACTCTGGAAATAGAGATTGTCGATAAAGGTGTTGGAGACATTGTCAGTACCCAAAATATTCTTAGCAATCTCGGCCACGTATTCTGCTGGCAGGGGTCCAAGCTCGAACTCCTCGTATAGATGCTCGGATGCCATTCTGCCAAGGACAGTGTTCAAGGCATTCTTCACCGCAGTATCCTTGACCTCCTCTGGCGTGTATGCTCCCACTATCAGGGCTCTCATGTCAGGAAGCCTTCTAGCGAGATGGTGAAGCAGCTGCAGGGTACCCTCATCTGCCCAGTGGAGGTCATCCAGTGTGAGCAGGAGCGGTGTGTCCTCCGCAATCTTCTCGAAGGTATCTGATATCTGCTCGAACAGCCTGCCCCTTTCCTCGCTCAGGTCCACATCTGAGGACAGGCCCTCACCAGCACTCGCTCCCAAGAAACCGATGCTGCCCATCTCCTCTGTTCCCTCAAAAGCGGCCATTCCAAGCAATCCTATAGAACCAGCTGAGGAAACAGATGAATCCTCCTCATCTTCGGAATCGACCATGTACGGCTTCATGGCATCCAGAAAGGGCAGGTAAGGTGCTGCTGACTCGTTGTAAAGGCACTTGCCGTGAAGTATCCTCACACCCTCGTTAGAAGCTCTCTTAGCCAATTTCTCTAAAAGGGTGGTCTTGCCTATACCTGGTTCACCAACTACCAGTACGAGCTTGCCTTGGCCCTCTATGGCGCTCTCCATGTAATCCATGAGAACGCCCAATTCCTTCTCTCTACCGAGACAGAGGTTATCCTGGGGCAATCAACACCACCAAGTACGACAAGCTAATTCCTATTATATAAGTTTATTCGATATATGCCATAATACCGATTTAATGAGGGGTCCACACAACATCCTTGTTCACGTACAAGAACCAGCCCCTGGACATAGCTTTATTCACATGATCCCTATCAGCGAGCTGAAAATCAATCCCTGCCATTCCACACCTGATATCCCAATATGAGCCTGTCCAGTTTGCGATCATTTCTGAAGTCCCGGCTCCGAAATCCGTATCCAGCTGCTCAAGCACGTCCGAGGCTGTTGCCAGAGATGATGTGCAGTTCGGAATTCCAATGAGGTTCCATCCATGGCCAAGTGTCAATTGCACGGGTGCTGGGAATTTTGAACCATTAGCTGTCCAATCCCCACCAGAACCATTTATTTTGATAAAATAGGATTCTCCAGGAGATACCAGAAAGTCATTGATACTGGGGATCTCTGCGATCCACGGTGTCCAATATTTATTGGTCCACTTGTTAATCTCTGACACGGTGCAGCCTGCACATTCACTGATATCGAACCCAAGATCTGAGGCGGTGGTAATATCATTCTGTAATGGTATAGTAATTAGATTCCAACCATTACTCAAAGGTACTGAGAACTTTAAATGCAGGTCCTGAGTGATCACAGATTTGCTATCATCGAAGGGTGTTGAGTTTGCATCATTATAGATATCCAATTCCGCTGTGACCAGAACAGGGCTGCCATCAAACAGGTCCGCGTCATCACTGGATATGCCCAAACGATAGTATCCCGCATAGTATGTATGGTTGGAGCCCTTGTAAACACCATTGACATATACCTTTACTTCCAAATCATTTATTGGATCCCCATTGGCATCATAGACATACCCATTTATCCAAACACTCCCAGGAGGCGGTGCTACACCTGAGAATGACAATAATCCGATGGCTGCATTAAGAGCCAGAATAAAGGATAGAAGGACGGCAAGGGTTCTAGTCCTCGCCGTCATTTTCGTCTGGCTCTTGGCATTTCCCGTTCTCGGGCTCCACTTCATCCATCTCGACCTCTTCTTCATCATCCTCTTTTCCCTTCTTTCTTCTTCCACTGCTTCTCCTGTAGAACACGAAGAAGAGCATTGTGATGCCGAGCATCGGTACAGCAATGGCATCATACTCTGGTATGAGGTTCAATGTGGCTGACGAGTTATCCAACGCGGGATTATACGTGTGGCCGGTCCAGTTGATGCTCACGTTGTTGGTATGGTTGTCAGTTCCCCAGTTGTTTGGTGGTGGTGCTACGACCTGTATTGATATCCAGAACCACCAGCCATGCTCGTTTGCCTGCACGTCGGTGAGATGCACTGATAATGTCCTAGTTGCTGCATTCCAATTCACAGTGACTCCGCCTATCAACGCACTAAGACCAAGGTCCGATGCATTGTTGCCGACATATATCACATCAAAGAGTGGCAGGGTATCATTGATCCAGACATCAGCTGCATAGCCTGTGGAGTTGAACCATATCAAGAAGTACAGGGAATCGCCTGGGTAGACATCGTATGGATCGACATATGTGCTTGCATTGCCATGGTAATCTGTGTTCCAGTAGCTGGCGATCTTATTGACGTCCATCTCTGCCGGTGGTGCCTCCTGTATAACGACCCTGCCCCTGTCGGAATCGGTGTTGTTGTCGAAGACATGGCCGGTCCAGTTGATGAGAGCGTAGTTGTCTCTTACACCAAGCGGACAGGTAGCCTCCACCCTGAACTCGATCCAGAACCACCAGCCATCGTCATCAACAGGCACGTTGTCGAACACGTAGACAAGCACCCATCTTCCACCGACAAGTGTCCTAGAGCTCAATCCCGCATTGTAACCAGGTACATCGCTTGCATTATCACTCAGCCATGTGAGATGGTTCGGAAGCGTGTCATTGATCCATACCCTGACCGCTCCGCCAGGTCCTGAGTTGTTGAACCAGATATGGAAGTAGCCAGTTTCGAAACCAGTGTTGTTCCTTAGTATCCATTCTCTGCTTGACAGGGTGGTGTTGTCATAGCTGGATGTCTTGTTGATGGTAAGGTTAGCGGTTGTTGCGGGGGTCACCACCACTCTACCCCTGTCAGAATCGTTGGCAGGGTTGTACACATGGTTGTCCCATGTGATGTTGGCATAGTTATCCCTGATGCCTATCGGGCACGTGGCCTCGACCCTGAACTCGATCCAGAACCACCAGCCAGTGTCATTTGCAGGTACGTTGTTGAACACGAACACGAGAACCCACTGGCCTCCCACCAATGTTCTGGAACTTGCCGCTGCATTATAACCAGGTACAGCACTTGCATTGTCATTCAACCAGGTGAGGTGGTTCGGCAGTGTATCATTGATCCATACCGTGTATGCCATTCCAGGTCCTGAGTTGTTGAACCATATATGGAAGTAGCCTGTTTCCGTACCAGTGTTGTTCCTCTGTATCCATTCCCTTGTTGAAAGGGCCGTGTTGTTGTAGCTAGATGTCTTGTTCACCGTCAGGTTGGCCTCGCCACCAGGTGTGATGACCACTTGTGCATCATCTGAATCATTTGCAGGATCATACACATGGTTGTCCCAGGTAACATTTGCATAGTTATCCCTGACACCAAGCGGGCACGTGCTCTCTACCCTGAACTGGATCCAGAACCAGTTTCTGTTGTTGACCAGTACATTGTCGAACACGAACACCAGCACCCACTGGCCTCCAACCAGGGTTCTCGAGCTCAATCCTGCGTTGTATCCGGGCACTGCACTCGCATTATCATTCAGCCATGTCAAGTGGTTTGGCAACGTATCATTGATCCAGACCCTGTAAGCAATGCTTGAACCGGTATTGTTAAACCAGATATGGAAGTAGCCAGTCTCGAACCCAGTGTTGTTCATTTGTATCCATTCCCTGGTAGACCGGGCTGTGTTGTTGTAGCTGGATGTCTTGTTCACGGTTACGTTCGCCAGTCCTCCAGGCAGTATGTACACGGAGCTGTTATCCTCTGGATAAACCAGCTGACCGGTCCAGTTGATGGCTGCGGAGTTGTTGATGTACGGGCCACTGGCAACAGGATCATAGCTCGCATTCACGGTGAACTGTATCCAGAACCACCAGCCAGTATCATTCTGTGGTACTGCCTCGAAGTAGAACACCAAGTAGGTATCTGTACCTACAGTGCTCACTGTCAAGGATATGAAGTATGGTATTGAGCTGGCGTTGTGTGCAACATAGATCAATCCATCCTCCACGGTGTCGTTGATCCATACGCGCCATGCCGTTGCATTCGAGTTATTGAACCAGATATGCGAGTACACCGTTTCTGTCAGGTTTCTGAATACCACGTCCCTGGTGCTCAATGGACTTGCACCGTAGGCAGATGTCTTGTTTATGTTCATGTAGGTCGTCGCTGCTGGTGGCACATAGATGCTGGCATTGCCGTATATCTCGCTTCCAGTGTTCTCCACCCAATCCAGTGTAGCATTGTTCCAGTACTCACCAGAGAAGGACGTGTTGACCTGCACCTGTATCCAGAACCACCATCCGGTCTCGTTGCCAGGCACTCCTGTGAGGGTGTAGTTGATGTATGTGTATCCTCCACTCGTTTCGATCGTCCTCACAACCGGGAACGGCAGGTCCGTGGAGTTGTCTGCAATGAACACCAGTTCTCCGTCCATGGTATCGTTGATCCATACCGTAGTGGAAAGACCACCTGTATTGTTGAACCATATCTCAAAGTAACCCATCTCCGTGTAGTTCCTGTAGATTACATCCCTATCGGACAACACTGTGTTCACGTAACTGGCGTTCTTGGTCATGTTGAACATCGGTGCTCCAGCACCCACCACATGGATCGTAGCATTGTCCGTACAATTGGTTGGGTCAATGGCATTGGTCCAATTGGCACCTGCTATGTTCTCGTAATCACCTAATGGAGTGCTCGTATTGGCCTCTACCAGTATCCAGAACCACCAGCCGGTTTCGTTAGCGATCACTGTGGTCAGGTTCACCTGCACGAAGTGGCCTGTTGCATTGTAGTACCACGTCACATTACTGATCCAGGCACTGTTGTTCAGATCAGATGCATTCGTGTCTACGAAGTTAATACCCACAGGCAGGTAGTCCGTAATGTTCACGTACGGTGCGCTGGCATTGGTGAGGTTGAACCAAATCATCACCCATGTCAGGTTGGTTGGTGCAACCTGGGTTATCCACACCTCTTCATAGCCTGGGTAACCTGTAGCATTGTACTGCACGGTCTTGTTGATATGGACCTCCGGCACTCCAAGTGGAAGTGTGAAGTTCATCCACTGGCCAGGTGTGGTCGTATTTACTGTACCATAGCCTGGCAGTGCAACACCCTCCGTAGTGTTCCAGTCAATGATTCCTGCCAGAGTTGCATTTCCTATCACGAACTCACCGTCATAGAAACCGCCCGTGCTGTTGGTGATGTCGATGATATACCTCCCTGCGGCATCCGTTGTAACAACGAATGTCACCTCATCGCCTGTGTTGTTACCATTGTCTGGACCGAGCAATGTCACGGTTACAGTGGCACCGGCCACTGGGGCACCGCTGCTATCTGTCACGAATCCATAGATGTATTGTGGTGGTGGTGGTGTACCTGTCACAGTAACAGGTGCAGTATCATTGGAACCCGGCCTTATCGTGTTATTTGAATGATATTCCAATTCAGCCAGGTTGTAATAGGTGCCTGGCGGTGTGAGGTTAGATATTGTCACATTGACCCAGAACCAGTGAATACCAACTGTCACATTCTCGAAGTAGAAGTACAGTATCTGTCCCAATTGGCTGAAGCTCACGAAATCAATGCTGTCGGATGCATTGTTACCAACATAGTTGAACCAGACTGACAAGGTATCGTTGATCCATACCTGCTCTGCTGTTGCATTTCCAGTGTTGTTGTACCATATCCTGAAGCTCACTGCTTGGCCTTGTGCCGCAGTTTGACTTTCTGGTGATTTTTCCACGGTGATGTTGGCCAATTCACTGCCAAGTGTGATGTTGAGCCACATGCCGCCTCCAAGGGAGCTTGAGATGGTGCTCTGGTTATAGCCAATTAAGATCGTGGTGTTGGCTGTGCCGTTGATCGTATCACCGGTAAGATATCCTGAAGGCATGTTGCCAAGGTTCACAACGTATCTTCCGCTGGCATCCGTGGTCACGGTTATGCTCTCTCCAGTGTCCAGGTTGGTGATATTAACTGTTGCTCCTGCCACTGGTGTTCCACCAGAGGTTGTGACATAGCCGTACACGTAGTATGGTACAGTGACACCAGAGGTAATATTGGTCCTTGCATCATCATACGTGGTGGGTCCGAAGCCTGTGCTGTTGGTGTAATTCACCTCTACGTTGTTCACGAGCACACCATTGGGTGCACTGCCGTTGATTATTACATTGATATTGAACCAATGCACACCTGGCGACACCATGTTGAACACGAAGTACAGGTTCCTACCTGATTGTAAGAATCCTGCAAATGACGGTATGGCCGATGCGTTGTTGGATACGTAGTTGACCCATGTCGGGAGGGTATCATTGACCCAGACCGTAACTGCGGACTTGTTGCCAGTGTTGTTGAAGTATATCCTGTACTGCAGTGCCTGTCCTGGTCTTGCCACTGACCTGTCAACTGTCTTGTTCACAGATATCTCTGCCTCGCCCCTTCCAAGGGTGACGTTCATCCAGAAACCACCAGTTGTGTTGGACCCTGCTGGAAGTATCGTTGAGTTGTAGCCTATGTAATCCGTGATATTGGCTGTTGCGTTGATGACATCTCCATCATCATAACCAAGGTTGCCGATGTCCACAATATAATTGCCAGATGCATCTGTGGTCACAGTGGTGTAGTTGCCGTTGTTCTGGTTCGTAATGTTCACAGTAACGCCTGCGCCAGCTGGTGATCCATCTGGGAGATAGATCGTTCCATATACCAACAGTGGTGGGTCGGACTGCAAACATATCAGGTCATCCTTGAATGGATTGCTCATCCATGATGGGAACTGCTGGTTGTTCGAGTTCACCATGCCAACCTTATCGTTCTCCTTCTTAGTCACAGAGAATGTGGCATCAGAATAATCCTCATCCGTGTTCCAGGATATCAGATAGAACAATACACGTACCTGTTGAGATGCAGGAATGCCCATGGCACTGTAGTTCAGGGCCACCTCTATCTCGTTCCTGTAGGCCGCACCCAAGGCACTTCCCATGGCATTCCAGGAGTTGGTACCGATATTGTACTCGTAGTACGTGCAGTCCACAATACCCCTGTCATGTCCGTGAAGGATAACTGCGTAATCCGCTCCAAAGGTGTAGCCAGTTGGTGTGTAACCTGTGGCATCGTTCATGTCTGCATCCACTAAGAAGTATCCTATATCGTTACTCGTTGCTGGAACAGTGAGTGTCGCACCTGGCTGTATGGCCATCATGATATCTGCTGTGCGGTTCCCAGCTCCACCGTTGTCAACGGCCCAGATATGGTATGTCACACCTGTGGTGGTCGTCTGCGCAGGTATCGTTGCCTGGTACACACCGCCTCCGAGATGCGTCATGCTAACATTGGTGGCGCCGCTCTCATCGGTGTAATCCAACCACACTGAAGCAACTCCATCGGAATCGGTAACAGTTGCTGTGATGATTATCGGGTTGCCAGTGGCATTGGATGTTACTGGTGTGTGGTCTATCAATGGTGAGTCTGGGTTGTACACAGTTACTGCACTTGGTGTGGTACTATCACCCTGTGCAAGACTGTCCTCAGCGTATATGGTGTACTGTACCTCTCCACGCTGGGTCTGGCCCATTATATGCCACCAGTAGTCTCCGTTGCCGTTAGCATCAACGCTGCTGCCTGTCGGGGCAACACCGCTGCTTGGTGCGCCAAATACATCGGTATAATCCAGTGTAACGATGGAGACTTGAGTTGCATCATTCACATTGCATGAGATGTTGATATACGGGTCATCGGTGAACTGCACCCTGTCTGTGGTGTCCACGACTGTTGGCGGGTCAGTGTCCGGTCCAGGACCTGCCAAGCAGGAAACCGCATTGTTCACAGTGCTCTCCTGTGCAGCGCTGTCATCAGCATGGATGGTGTAGCTCACAACTCCTGCTCCAGTTGGATCTCCAAGGTCCAGTTGGTAGTGGTCTGCACCAAGGTAGTTCATTGCAGTGTTGCCTGTAGCTGGTATGCCTGCTGCTGTTGCGGTCCATGTCACCCATACATTGTTCACCGCAATATCATCAGTTACTGTACAGTCAATTACTACATGATCCGTAGTGTCCCACCATACCGGGTTAGAAGTCAGGTCATTTATTGTCGGGAATGCGTCTGGAACCGGTGTGGTTATTGAGCTGTCTATTGCCGTGTACACTGGTATCTTCACACCAGCAGCTGCATGGCCCTCAACACGGACGTACATTGCCAATGCCTGGGCGCCTGCACCCAAGGTGATGTTCAACCACATGCCACCATCTGAGACCGCCAGGGTATCCTCGTTGTATCCATGGCCCAGTGCTATCACGTATCCTGTTGCGTTGATCAGGTCGCCGTCCAGGTACCCGCTCGGCAGGTTCGAGAGGTCCACAAAGTACCTTCCGCTGCCGTCGGTTACCGCAGTCAAGCCCTCTCCTGAATTAGAGTTGTTGATCCAGACAGTTACACCAGCCTGCGGGTTGCTACCTGTGTCCCAAACATATCCGTATACAATGAATGGGGGCAGCATGCCCATGCTCTGGTTCATTGAGATGTTCATCCAATGACCGCCGCCGCTAGCAGCAACCACGCTTGTGTTCCGACCGTAGTCCGTGCTGTTCCTTGCCGTGCCCTCCAGGTTGTCGCCTGGGTTGTATGCGCCAAGGTTGGCAAGGTTCACGATGTACCTGCCAGCTGCATCGGTCGTTGTGCTGACGGCCCCACCTGCTGAGAGGTCTTCCACTCCGACTGCTATGCCAGCACCTACCAGTGTAGTTCCATCTGCCTCGTAAACGTATCCATACACGAAGTATGATGTTGGCGGCTCCCTGTTCTTGGAAGCCTCGATCTGGCTTGCTGCGTAGCGGATGATATTAACATCAGGGGTGCTGACATCCAGGTTGCTATCTGTATCATAGGTACCCCATTCTCCGAACATTCCATCGATGTCAGATACGACTGCGTTGATGTAGCGTATTCCTATGCCCTGTGTTGTCAGGGAAGCGTTGGCCCATGCATCTGACAGGCCTACTCCATTGACGTTCACAGCTATTGCTGATGGATCTGGTAATGGGTTAGCCACACTGACCTCTACTGTCAATGTGATCGGTGCGCCTTCTGTGACCACAATACCAAGACTGCTGAACATGATCTCTCCACTACTGAATGTGCCAGTGTCGAGCACAGCTGCTCCCTGCATCAACCTGACCAGGTCGATATCCGAATCAACAGCTGTGGAATACTTGTACATCTCCACAGTGATGCTGTCCACAGTTATTGCGTTGCCCTGTGCTCTCAACTCGATATCGATCATCTCATAATTGACTGCTGGGTCATCCATTATCGTGGCATCAGTGACATCTGTTTGTATCAACTGAAGTATTCCACCAGTATCATCATCGAAGACCTTGTAATCACCATAGTCCTCGCGCATGGTGGTCTCGCCGTCAACTGTAGCGAAGTATGCTGCAACGTTGCTCGGGCTGCCAATGCTGCTCACCGGGACCTCCATTAGCAAGGTCTTGCCATTTACGGATGCAACGATGTCAGCTATCTCCGAGAAGCTACCCCAGTCATCCTGGGTCGCTCCACCATAGCTGTACAGCTTGGCACTGCTCATTGCTCCATCGGCTCCGAAGACCTC
>Ga0272444_10003956_pt1 | contig 13198 bp, 6 predicted proteins | sample SSMForm13_FD_201033 | JGI IMG/M metagenome (GOLD analysis project Ga0272444, IMG submission 201033) | Marine sediment archaeal communities from Little Sippewissett salt marsh, Falmouth, MA, United States - SSM-Form-13 | ecosystem: Environmental > Aquatic > Marine > Wetlands > Sediment ...
GGAAGACCTGCCCCGGGACGACGCCGGCGCCGGGTCGGATCCGGGGGACATCATTGATTGGGTGCTGGAAAAAAACAAACGGCGGCAATAGCGAGGGGGTGCCGTCATACGGCTTGGGCAGCGGCGGAGGGTTTGGGGGGAAGCTTCCCGAGGGTGGAATTTTTTAGCTGCGGCAACGCAGCCGCCAGGTGCCGGGAAACGTCACCAGCGGGCGGGACCGATAAGGACGCGAACCATGGCTGAAAGCACTTGGGAATTGCCGGGCCGGCGGGGTCAGCGGTGATATGCGCCTGGCCCAAACCGTCGGCCGGGAGAGCGACTATCCTGAAAGCGTTCCGATGCCCATCGTGTCGGGGCCGTCAGCGGCGAACGGCTCTCACCACCCCGCACTGCCAGTCGGCCATCTGGTCCACCTGCCAATCGGTTTCGCTGCGGGCCGAGACCACATCCACCACCCGGCTCCAACCGTCCGAATAGCGGGTATAGTTTTTGGAGGTCCAGTACCAGACCGCGCCACCGGGGGTCGGAAAGCGCGGCGCTTTTTCGTGAATCCCGGCCAATTCTTCGACGGTGGGCAGGCGCCAGTCCGAAAAACCGCCGACGGCGAGATTCTCCACATATCTCGCGGCGGCCGTGTAATCCAGGCATTGGCCGGTGTCGGCACGCGAGTCCAGCAGACACCAGGTGAGACCGGTTTGGGTGTCCAGCACGGTCCCGGGCTGTTTTTCCTGGAACCGGCCGCCGGTTGCCGCCAGCTGGCTGCGAAGGACGCTGGCAATCACCTGCCGCTTGTGCTCCAGTGCCTGTTGCTCCAGCCGGGCGATTTTTTCATCGATCACCGGCCGCAGACTGCTGTTGGGATAGGCTTTGAGATAATCGACATAGACGGCCCGGGCGCCGGCCAGGTCATCACCGGCGGCCGCCGCCTTGGCGCTCAGACGGGCCAGAATCTCTTCGCCTCGCTGGTTGCGCCGAGCGGTTTCCTGCAGCCCTTCAACGACGGCGGTGCGAGGGTTTTCGGGGTATAGATCGATGAAGCGCTGGCAGAGGGAGATCGCCGCGGCCCAGTGACCTTTCGCACGAAGTACGCCAAGCTGTTTTTCCAGGGCCAGAAAATACTCCGCGCTCATGTCGTCCAAACGCCTGCGAACCTCATCGCGGTGACGGCCCCGGGGGTGGGCGTCTAGGTAGGTCTGACAGGCGGCAACACGCTCTTCGACCTCCGCCGGGGCCGCGGCCTCGACGGCTCTGAAATCCGCGTTATCTAGGGCCTCTGCGGCCGCACGGGTGCGCTCCGCGACGATTTTGGCGCACGGAGTCGCGGCATACTGCTGACCGAGGGACTGGTAGTGCGCGAGAGCCTCCGAGGGCCGCGCCGCTTCCGCCTGGGCGTCGGCCTCGGCAAGGGCTTGACGACACGCCACCTCCTCCAGGGCCTGTCTTACGGACAGCAGTTTTTCCCGGATCTCGGCGGTGTATTTGGCCCCTTCATGGGCGGCCAGATAATCCTGGAGAAGCATTTCTTTCTTGCCGAGATCCGGCTGCCCATCGACCTGCGCCATCAGCTGGCCAAAATCGGCCTTGGCGCGGCTGACCCCCAGCATCCAAGCCGAAGCAGCGCCCAGCACCACCAGCAGCGCCAGCACCAGGAAGGACATGGCCAGCCTGCGCTTCAAGTTGGTGGCGGCTTTTTTGGGCCCCAGGATCGCCCAGTTTTTCTGTCGGCAGTAGTCCTCGATATAGGCGCGGGCCTCATCGCCGTCCATGCCGTAATCCACGGCGGCCTTGACCAGCACCTCGAAATACTCCGGCTTGATTTCACCGTCCAGACCGGCGACGTCGATGTCGGCGTTCAGGGCCGTCAGCTTCGAGCGCGCCCGGGAATAGTCGTAAGACTGGCGGCTTTCCTCGCTTTTGAAAATCTGCAGACACTGCCCGGCGAGAACCTCGCCGGCGGTTGTGACGGCATCCTTGCGGGCGACCTGACGGTAATGGGCCTCAACGGTCCGCGCCTTGACCTGCAGCTCCTCCAGCGGCGCCCCGTTGGAAGCGTCGAGAAACGCGTAGAGGGATTTCTTGCCAACGACCTTGAGGTTGGCGTTGATGACCTTTTCGATGGCCTTGTCCAGCGGTTTGGCCCGCCCCTTTTCGTTGACCCCGCCTTTGCGAACCGGCACCTTGAGCCGTTTGCGGACCACCTCCTCGCTGACCGCCAGCATCTTGGCCAGCTTGGCGACCTCTTCGGCGGTGACGTAGCCCTTGCTGGCCCGGATGCTGAGATGTTTGTCGAGCTGGGCGATCTTTGCCTTCTGCTTCAGCCGGATGCGGTTGCGAATCTCGGTCTCTTGGATCCCGTGCAACTCGGCCAGCTTGAAAACCTCCTCTTTGGTGATGTAGCCCTTGCTCATCCGGATCTCGAGATGGCGGTCGATGGCGGCAAATTTTTTGGCGTCGCGCTGGCGCGTCAGTTCGAGGGCCGCTCGGGCTTCTTTATCGCGGAGTTCAGGGTCTGACATGACCCGTCGAATTTCGGGGATCAGGCCGATGTATTTCTTGGCCAGAATGGCCTTGGTGGGGTGATTGCGAAATTGGCTCCAGCGGGCCTGCATCTTCTTGATGGCGGTTTCGATCCGGTGCAGATCCGTCTCGGGCGGATCCAGCGCAAGCTCCAGCAGCAAATAAAAATTTTCCCGCTCCATAGACTGCCTCTGTTTCAACTTCGCTCGCTCAGCCGGCCGCTCCGGGGTTGCCGGTTGTCACAAGGTAAAAACAAGCCCCGCCGTGCCCCCCCGGGGATGGTCGCGGCTTTAATAGACCACCAGGCTCTGGCTGCGCATCTTGGCCGCTGCCAGCTCCTCGCCCTGGATGACGGAGGCCGTCTCGATGGAGGCGTCCACCTGGCGGCCCTCGGTGGATTCCACCGCCTTGATCTTCAAGCGCCCCTCCTTGTTCAGATTGAAGTTGATATCCACGGGGGTGTCGGCGGCCAGGCCGCGCGGAAGCCGCATAACGGCCGTGCCGATTTCGATGGCATACTCCGGCGGGATGCTCTTTTCACTGGTCTCGGCCTCCATGATGCGAATCAGGACCGTTTCCTGGTCATCCACCGCGGTGAAGAACCGTTTGGCGGCCTCCACCGGCACACCGGTGTTGCGCAAAATCACGCTGTAGACGATCTCCTCGTTTTGGGCGTTGTTGACGACGATGCCGAAGCTCTTGCTGGTGACGTCCTTTACCTTGACCAGCGAACTTTTGACCGACGGCAGGGTGTAGCCCTCTTCGTCGGCTATCTCCTGGGCTGCCGCTTCGACCTCTTCGGGGTTGAGTGCAACATCCCCTTGCAGTTCCTCCACCTTGCGATTGGTTTTGGCCGCAATGCGGCGCACCAGACCATCGTTCAGGGAGAGTTTCCAGCCGAAAATCGCCGCCCCCTTGGCCACCGCCTCATCCGGATCGAAGATCTTGGGTTCTTTGCCGAACTCTTGCTGGATACGCGCGGCGACCTGGGGCATTCGGGTGGAGCCGCCGACGAGGATGATCTCATCAAAATTATTATAACCTTTTTTCTTGGCCTCCTCCAGCATCTCATGGGTCAGATGGACGGTGCGCTCCAGCAGATCCGAGGTGATCTCCTCGAACTTGCTGCGCTGCAGCTCGACTTTAACCCGCTCACCGCCGTGGGTGATTGAAATAGGCGTTTTTTCTCGCTGTGAAAGAACCTTTTTGGCTTTTTCAGCGGAAAGCTGCAGGTCCTGACAGGTGTCCGGGTCCTCCAGGATTTCCTCATCGCTGCCGGTCTGGCTCTGAAATTCCTGTACCAGGTAGGCCACGATACGATCGTCCCAGTCCTTGCCGCCGAGGTTGTGATCGCCACCGGTGCAGATCACCTGGATGGCGTCGGGCTGGATATCGATCAGGGTGATATCGAAGGTGCCGCCGCCAAGGTCATAGACCATCACCACCCGTTTGTCGGAAATCGCAACGGTGCCATAGGCGATGGCCGCCGCGGTGGGTTCGTTGATGATCTGGCGGACATTGAAGCCCGCAATCTCGCCGGCCATGCGGGTGGCTTCGCGTTCGTTGATACCGAAATAGGCCGGGCAGGTGATGACCACGTCGGTGATCTTCGACCCCAGGCTCTGCTCCGCGTCCTGGGCGACCTTGCGCAGGATGTAGCTGGAAATTTCCTCGGCGCGATAGGTCTTGTCGTCGTAGCTGAACAGATAGTCAGGCTCACCCATGGAACGTTTGATGAAGCTGACCACCTCATTGGGGTAGATCTTGCTGCTTTCCTTGGCCACGTCGCCGACGACGATATTGCCCCCGTCGAAAAACACAACGGAGGGGGTAACCCGCTGGTTTTCGGCATTGGGCACCACCACCGCCTTGCCGTACTCGTCCACATAGGCGATGGAGGTATAGGTGGTGCCGAGGTCGATCCCGAAAATCCTCTTCATCTGATCACTCATTGATGGTCCTCATTGCGAAAGAAATTAATTGCCCTTGTAATCGTAGACTGCGACCATTTCCGGCCGAATCACCTTTCCCTCCCACTCGTAGCCGCAGCGCAGGCTCTCAGCGACCCTTTTGTCCTTTTCGGGATCGGCTGTGGCGACTTTTTTGGCCGCCCGCTGGCGAGTGGGATCAAACCCATCCCCCGGGCAGATGAAGGATTTCACCCCCTGCCAGTAAAAGATGTCCTCCAGGTCGGATGGAATGGTTTCCAGAAACTTGAAGATCTTGACCGGATCGCGGACTTCGGAATCCAGCGCGCGGTAGTGCCGCAGCCACTTGCGGATGTCGTCGATGACCTTGATCACGTCCATCAGCACCGACATCAGATGCTTCTTGACGATATCGTTTTTGTATTCCTGCAACTCCTGGTGGAGGGTGTCGATGATGCGCTCTTTGTGGGCATCGTACTTGAGTTTGGCCTGAAACTCGCCCACCAGATGGTCCATGCCGGCCTGCAGCCCGTCCAGCCGGTTTAGCAGTCCCCCCATGCCCTCGGCAGCGACCGCCTCCGGCCCATACTCGGCCGCATCCCGCGGCGGCAGCGCAGCCCCTGTCGGCGCGTCCTGGATCGCCATATCTTCCGGGGCGGCTCCCGCCGGGGTGACCGGCGGGGCGAGGTCGGCGGCCGGTTCCTGCGCCGTCCCGTCACCCGGCTGGGGGCCGGCGTCTACCGGCGAGCGGCCGATCTCCTCGATGGAAAGACCGAGATCTTCGATGGAGAGCCCCACGTTTTCGATTGCCAGCCCCATATCCTCGCCGTCTGCGTTTTCCCGCTGATCGTCCATGGTTGTCTTTCTGACCGTCCCCTTAAGTTTAAGGTGCTCATTTGTTTCATTCGGGATAGCGGCAAAAACAGGCCACGGGGCCCGTGCGAGACTTTCACCGAGGCCTTCCGCAAACCGATCGGCGCGTCCAACGCCGTCCATGGTCACCGAGGATCGGCTGGCCGCCGCATCATTTCGGACCGCGCTTCCTGACCCCGAATAGCGCAATCACAGGGCTTCTTATCGGTTTTGGCCCGGGTCAACTTTAAGACCGAGGGAACAAAATTATACAGGTCCACACCTGCGGCCGGACCAGCGGCGGCACACCCAGGCAGCGATGGCGGCCGCCAGCTTCAATGTCTGCCGCAAACCCCGAAAATGCCACCGACAAAGGCCCGCGCCTTATTATCGGCGAGGATTTTATGCTCGACCGCGGTCAGAATGCGTGTCATGTCCTGCTGCAGGCGCTGCACTTCGTAAACGGGGTGTTCGGCAACGTCAGCGGCCTGCAGCCGTTGGCGGATATCGGCCATCAGGGCCCGGGTGGGGGATGCGCCCACGATCCGGGGCATTTCGCCAAGGGTATTGAGCACAAACTCGTTCAAGCTGCTGGTCAGAAAATCGTGGCCGGCCTCGAAGGTCTGAAACCGCTTGAGGGTTTCCTTGACGGCCTGGATGTTGATCCCGGCCGGCTGATCGGGGTGGAAATTGCGAATCAGGCTCTTTTGCAGGGGCTGAAAACCGCGCTTCAAGTTTTCCATCACGGCCGCGACCCACTGCAGCCGCTCGGACCGGTAGCGGTCCTGAACGCGGTGCCAGTCCGGGTGCACCAGATGCCCGTTGAACTGCTCCAGCGCAGTGAACAGCCAGATGCCGTGGGCCCCAAGCAGGCAGCGCTGAAAGCCGCCAAGGATGTCATTGTAGACCGCGATGACCCTTTCCTGGGCTGCCTCGCGGCGGGCGGCGCCTTCCGGCGCGCCTCCCGAGGAGAGGTCTTTTTCGATGACACCCGATGCCAGCAGCGAGTTGAGCACCTGATAGACCACGAATTCCTCATAGCCGCTGACCGCCACCAGCTCCCGCACCGTTCGGCTGCCGTCCACCAGAGTCATGAAGCGCCACTCCAGGGTGTTGAAGGTGATCTGCCTCTGGTTGGGCGTCTTCTGGGAGATCCGGAAGACAATCCGGTCATTGGGGATCTGCTTTTTCAGGATCGACATTTCATCGATCCGCCGGGTGGCCTCCAGGATGATGGACATGATGTCCAGCCGCGTGACCACCAGCCCGTTGAGATTCAGCCGGGCATCGGTGTATTCGAAGCTGCCCTGGTCCCAGAAGAAGAGATTGAAGATGATGAACTCGGCCTGTTTGCGAATGACGGTTTTCAGCTGCTCCGATGAGATGAAGCCACGGCCCACCAGGATTTTACCCATGGCCAGTTTTTGGCTGCGCGCCTCGGTCAGGCACTGTTGAAGCTGCTCGGCGGTTATCATTCCCTTGCTGATCAGAAGGTGCCCCAGGCGCTCCTCCTTCTGGGAGCCCATGGCATAAATAATGGCCCCATCCTGGATGAAGATCCGGACCTCATTGTCATCGCTGACGACCCGCAGCACGCCGGTTTTCTTTTCATTGCTCAGCAGTTGAAGAATGCTGGCCAGGGACGAGGGATCGAAATCGCCTTTCAGATTCATGCAGACACAGACCTTGTTCGGTGTGGGGGGCCCTCGGCCGACGGCCGGAAGAACGGCAGGCCCCCAGCAGCGTCAACCCGGCCCGACTGGCTGCAGGCAGCCGTGCCGGAAGGCATCGATGAGATGGGCAGGTGGCGCCGGAAGGCTTTTTAAGCCACTGTAAACGCGGTACTTAAATCGACAGGGGGTGGGGATTTCTGAAGCGCTTTGCACGACTCCCGGGGGGCCGCCCCTGAAAAGCCCCGGCCGCATCGCCTGCCTGCCGACTGGCGGGCCGGAACATAAAACGGGCCCGGAGGAATGATCCCTCCGGGCCCGCCGGGTTGGTACGTCGTTTACCGCGGACGGTTAGAACAGCCCGCTGACCTTGCCGGTCGCCGGATCCACATCGACGCGGCGGAAGGCCGGGTTGGAGCCCGTGCCGGGCATCAGGCTGATGGTCCCGGCGCAGGGGCACAGGAACTTGGCACCGGAGTAGATCAGCACATCGCGGATAGGCAGCCGCCAGCCCTTGGGCACGCCCTTGACCACCGGGTCATGGGAGAGGCTCAGGTGGGTCTTGACCATCATGGTGGCGAAGTCCGCGTATTTGGGGTCGTTTTCGAGCATCTTGGCCTTGGCCTCGGCTTCGGGCGACCAGTCGACGCCGTCGGCGCCGTAAACTTCCTTGGCGATGGTCGCAACGCGGTCGCGCAGCTTCATCTCCAGGGGATAGAGGAAATCGAAGTTGTTGCCTTCCTCACAGGCATCGACGACCGCATCGGCAAATTCCAGCGCCCCTTCGCCGCCCTTTTCCCAGTGCTTGGACTCGGCGCAGCGGGCGCCGGCGGCCTCGGCGGCCTTGCGCACGATGGCGCATTCGGCATCCGTATCGGTGTAAAAGCGGTTGATGCAGACCACGGGGTTGATGCCGGCCTTGCGGATCACGCCGATCATGTGCACCATGTTATCGACACCCTTTTCCACCAGCTCCAAATTTTCCTTGGTGTATTCTTCGGGCATGGCCTTGCCCGGGACGACCTTGGGCCCGCCGCCGTGCATCTTGAGGGCCCGGATGGTGCTGGTCAGAACCGAAACGTGCGGTTTGAGACCGGAGAAGCGGCACTTAACGTTCCAGAACTTCTCGAAGCCGATGTCGGCGGCGAAGCCGGACTCGGTCACGTGGTAGTCGAAGAGCTTCAGGCCGACGCGGTCGGCAATGATCGAGGACTGCCCGACGGCGATGTTGGCGAACGGGCCGGCGTGCACAAAGCAGGGCTGATACTCGGCGGTGCACATCAGGGTCGGGTTGATGGTGTTGCGCATGAAGGCGGCCATGGCGTTGCCGACTTCCAGGTCGCCGGTGGTAACCGGTTTTCCGCTCTTGTCAAAGGCCACGGTGATGTTGTTGAGGCGCTCTTTGAGGTCGGCCAGATCCTTGGCGACGGCCAGAATGGCCATACACTCGGAGCCCACGGCGATGCCGAACTTGGACTGCATGGTGTATCCGTCGAAACGGCCGCCGAGGCCGATGACGATATTTCTCAGGGCCTGGGCGCAGAAATCGATGATCCAGCCCATCTCCACCCGGGTGGGGTCGATGTCCAGGCGGCGCATGCCGGTCAGCCGGGCCAGCTGCTCGTCATTGTAGTTGCGCTCGTGCTGCATGCGGGAGGTCAGGGCCACCATCGCCAGGTTGTGGGCGTTCATGATGTCGTTGATGTCGCCGGTGAGCCCCAGGGAAAACTCGGTCATGGGGATCAGCAGCGAGTTGCCGCCGCCGGCGGCCGTACCCTTGACGTTCATCGTGGGACCGCCGGAGGGCTGACGCAGGGCCCCGCCGACGTTTTTGCCGCGCATGCCGAGGCCTTCCATCAGGCCGACGGAGGTGGTGCTCTTGCCTTCACCCAGCGGGGTCGGGGTAATGGCGGTGACCTCGATGTACTTGCCATCCGGTTTGGCTTTAAGGCGCTCGATGACCTTCAAAAAGTCGATTTTCGCCAGCCGTCCCATGGGCAGCATCTCGCTTTTTTCGAGACCGAGCTTCTCCTGCCAATCTTCCGGCGTCGGCATATTTTGTTCCGCTGCCTCAGAAATCTGCCAGTCAGCCATTTCTACCGCGTTATAAGCCATTGATCCATTCCTCCTTATGGTGAGTTAGGTGAGTCCGACGCCCCAAAGGGCACACGCCACTGGGCTTGCCCAAAGCCCAAAAACCGCGATTGTCACCGGGCGGGCGGCCTGCCGGCAAAAGCCGCCGGTTTACTGCCGGTATATGGGTTGGGCCGTGAAAACCGGCGTTAAAAGGTACTATCAGTAGGGTTCGGAAATTCCCGGATGGCTCAACGAACGGTTTGGGAATAATTAACCAAAGGCTCATATCATCAGCGGTGAGTTTTGGCAAGTCCTGAATTAAGGGGCCAACACTTGACTAGGCGGGTCCCGCCGGCCCCGGCCATCCGCAGCCACGAGCCCTTCAGCCGAGGGTGCTTTCGGCCTGATGGAGCTGGAAGTAAAAGCCGGCCCGTCCCATAAGCTCCCGGTGGCTGCCGGACTCGATGATCCGGCCGTCACGCAAAACGAGGATCCGGTCGGCGCTGCGGGCCGTGGTCAGCCGGTGGGCCACGACAATGGCGGTGCGGTTTTGCCTCAGGTTGGCGAGAGCGCTCTGGATCTTCTCTTCGGTCTCGGAGTCCACGTACGAGGTGGCCTCATCCAGGATGATCAGCGACGGGTCGCGGGCCAAGGCTCTGGCGATGGAAATCAGCTGGCGCTGGCCGCTTGAAAGCGAGGCGCCGCCCTCGGAAAGGACGGTGTCAAGCCCCTGGGGCAGCCGCGCGACGATGCTGTCGCAGTGGGCCGCGGCGAGCACCGCGCGCACCTCTGCGGGGCTCAGGTCGCGGCGGCCCTGGAAAATATTGTAGCCCACGCTTTCGGAAAAAAGAAACGGGTCCTGCATGACCAGCGCCATGGCAGCCCGCAGCGACCCCGGCGGCAGATCGCGCACATCCGCGCCGTTGACCAGGATTCTGCCGGCAGTCGGGGTGTAGAAGCGCACGATCAGGTTGATCAGGGTGGTTTTGCCCGAACCGGTGGGCCCCACCACCGCCAGGGTTTGACCAGCCTCGAGGGCAAAGGAAATCTCCCGCAGAACCGGTTCGTTGGGTACGTAGCCGAAACTGACCCCCTCCATGGCCAGGGACCGGATCTGCAGCCGCGATGCCCGCGCCCTGGCCGGAGGGTCGGATCCGGCCGGGGCCTTAGCCGGGGGCACCTCGCCCTCGGGGTTGTCCAGAATCAGGAAGATGCGCTCCGCCGAGGCCATGGCATTTTGCAGGATGTTAAACTTGTCGGCGATATCGCGCATCGGCCGGAAAAACATCCGCAGGTAGTAGATGAAGGCCACCAGCGCCCCCAGGCTGACCTGCCCGCCCAGCACCCCCCTGCCCCCGTAGTAGATGACGGTCGCCACGGTCACCACCCCCAGAAACTCCACCAGCGGCAAAAAGACCGCCAAAACCTGGATCTGGCGCATGCCGGCGAGGTAATTTTCGTGGTTGAGGCGGGCGAAGCGTTCGAAATTGCGCCCCTGCTGGCCATAGAGCTGCACCACCTTGACGCCGCCGATGGTCTCGGCGAAGCGGGTGTTGATCTCCGCCACCTGGATTCGCAGGGTGCGAAAAACTTCCCGCGCCTGGCGCGCAAAGCGCCCGCCGGCAACCACCACCACGGGCAGGACCGCGAAGGTTGCCAGGGCCAGCTGCCAGTCGGTGGCCAACAGAACCGCCGCAATGCCCAGCAGCAGAAAGAGGTCTTTGAAGAAGAAAGCAACCACCGAGGTGAAGAGCTCGTGCATGTTCTGCACGTCGTTGGTCACCCGGGTCACCAGACGCCCCACCGGGTTGCGGTTGAAAAATGCCACCGGCAGCCGCTGGATGTGGCGGAAAAGGCGCACCCGCAGACCGTGCATGGTCATCTGACCAGTATACTCCATGATGGTCTGCTGGAGAAAATTCAAGGCGAAGTTGAGGAGCACGATGGTCAGGAAAACCAGGCTCATCCAGCCCACCCCGCGCAGGTCGCCGCGGCGCAGCGCCAGGCGCTCGGCCTGGTTCAGACGGGGCAGATCGCTGTAAGCGATCAGCACCGCAGGGCCTTGGGTCCTGAAAAAACCCGGATGGCGAGCCACCACGGCCGCCGCCGCAGCCTCCCGGGTGTCAACCGGCAGGTAACGTCCCATCATCCCGTCGGCCCCGGCAACTTCGACCGTGGGCACGATGTAGCGGTCGATGGTCATCTTGGTGATGTAGGGCAGGGACAACTCCATCAGGGTGATCAGGATTACCAGCCCGATCACGCCCGAGAGAAACAGCCGGTAGGGGCGGACAAAGGGGTAGAGCCGCCGCAGCAGCCGCAGGTCATAGACCTTGTCGAGGCGGTCTTCCTCGAAATGGCCGAATTCGGATGGCATCTGCACCTCGCTTGCGTGTGGGCTGTGGGACTCAGGAACGGATCGGGTTGCCGGCGGCCCAGGCGTCCGGCGGGGCCTCTTTCGCCTGCGCCGGGGCGTATTCCTGCAGGCGGTAGGTGCGCGCATAGTACCCGCCCTGGTCCACCAGGGCGGCATGGCTGCCGCGGGCGGCAATGCGGCCGTCGGCCATGACAATAATCTGGTCGGCAAAACGCACCGCCGTCAGCCGGTGGGAAACCACCACCAGCGTGCGGCCACCGGCCAGCTGGCGCAGGGTATCCACGATCCTTGCCCCGGTTTGCATGTCCACCTGGCTGATGGGGTCGTCCAGGATCATCACCGGCGCGGGCTTGAGCAGCGCCCGGGCCAGCGCGATGCGCTGTTTCTGGCCCCCGGAGAGGATCACCCCGCGCTCCCCGACGCGGGTCTCCAGCCCGTTGGGCAGCCCTGCCACCGTTTCCGTCAGGGCGGCCGCCGCGAGCACCTGCTTAAGGCGCCGGTCGTCCACCGACGGATCGCCGAAGGTGATGTTCTCCCGCACGCTGCCGGCAAAAATGAAGGGTTCCTGGGCCATGAAGGAGACGTGGGCACGCAGCTCGGAAAGGCGCAGGTCGCGCACGTCGCGGCCGTCCAGCCGCACTTGGCCACTGCCGGCGTCATAGATCCGCGGGATCAGGCTGACCAGACTGGTCTTGCCGCTGCCCTGGGGCCCCACCACGCCCAGCACCTGGCCGGGGCGGATCCGCAGATCGATCTCCGATAGAACCCCCTCCCCGGTTGGGTCGTAGCCGAAGCCCACCTTTTCAAAAACGATCTCCCCCCGCACTTTGGGAAGCGGGCGGGGGTGCGGGTGCTCCCGGATGTCGGGGCGGGTTTCCAGGATCCTGGCGATTCGGCCCAGAGAGGCGGCGCCGCGCTGGATCAGGTTGGTGACCCAGCCCATGGCCATCATCGGCCAGGTGAGCAGCCAGAGATAGCTGATGAAGGCCACGAAATCCCCGGGGGTGATGGTGCCGAGAATGGTCTGGCGCCCGCCCAGCACCAGCACGATCGCCAGACTGAGGTTGGTGAAAAGCACCATCATGGGGAAAAAGGCTCCGGTGATTCTCACCAGACGGATATTTTTGCGAATGTAGTCGCTGGAAATGGCCTCCAGCCGCAGCGCCTCGCTCTCCTCGCGGTTGCCGGCCTTGATGACCCGGATTCCGGCCAGGCGCTCGCGCACCGCCTCGGTCAGCTCGGAGAAGGCTGCCTGAACGGCCTGATAGCGGCGGTGCATCTTGCGGCTGAAGATGCGGGTGCCGAAAACGATGAAAGGTGCCGGGATCAAGACGAAAAGGGTCAGCCGCAGGTTGATGAAGGCCATGAAGCCGATGGCCGCAGTCCCCATCACCAGGGCGTCGTTGAGGGCCACCATGCCCATCCCGGTGGCCATTCGGACCTGCATGATGTCGTTGGTGGCATGGGCCATCAGGTCGCCGGTGCGCACCCGGTCGAAGTACGCCGGCGAGAGGGTCTGCAGGTGGCCGAAGAGGGCGTTGCGCAACCCCTCCTCCACCCGCCGTGAGGCGCCCAGCAGGCACTGCCGCCAGCCGTAGCGGAAAACCCCGATGAGCAGCCCCATCGCCGCGATCAGGAGCGCATCGCTTAGCAGGCCGGAGGCGTCGATGCCCGCCAGGGTCAGGCCGTCCACCGCCCGTTTGACGATTCGGGGGATGAAAAGCTGCAGGAAATCGACGATGATCAGACACACGATGCCCAGCAGGATGACCAGACGG
>Ga0272444_10003957_pt1 | contig 13196 bp, 1 predicted proteins | sample SSMForm13_FD_201033 | JGI IMG/M metagenome (GOLD analysis project Ga0272444, IMG submission 201033) | Marine sediment archaeal communities from Little Sippewissett salt marsh, Falmouth, MA, United States - SSM-Form-13 | ecosystem: Environmental > Aquatic > Marine > Wetlands > Sediment ...
ACGTTGGATCCCGGCCCGGTGGCCATCACCGGCCCTTCGATCCAGATCGCATTTGCAGACAATGATCCGGCCCCTGACACCATCACCCGTTCTGATGGTGGAGACTTTGGCGCCGATGGTTTCAAGGCCGGGGATAGGATCATGGTGGGAGGCTCTACCGACAACGATACGGACGCGGACAGCAGTGATCCTTTCTACTACACTATCGACACGGTCAGTGCGGGCGCATTGACCCTGGTTGCCACCGATGCATTAACAGACGAACTGGCCGGGGCATCGGTCACCATCACGAGCGGCGTCCTGGTTACTGTCCAGGCCCCCACTCAGACCAATGTCCAATTCGTGAGTACACTAGGCGTATGGGATAGCGGGATTACCACGGTCATCACCAAGGCTGTTGCGGCCGGAAAGGCCCAAGCGGTATTGAGCTCCGCCCATGGAGGTGTCTCTACCGTACAGGTCCTCGACCCCGATGATCCCTCAACTACTGACACGCTAACAATAGCCTTTGCTGCCCCCTCGACCCAGGCGGCCCACATTTCTCTTCAGTCCAACACGAATGTGGTGCCCATCAGCGTGGGGGGTAACACGTATACGGCTACCCTGACAGCCTCCGTGCGGACCAGCTCAGCCACGGGCAGACAGCCCGTTGGTGGGGCACCCGTGGCATTTTCCATTACAGACCAAACAGGTGGTGGAGAGACTATCTACCCTGCCATTGTGTTCACCGATAGTACGGGTGTTGCCACTGCGACCTTTACCTCAGGCTCCCTGGCTTCAGGGGCAGGGGGCGTATCGATCAATGCTACCGTTTTAGGTCAGGGAAGCACCGGGCCGATTACGACTATTTCGTTCAATGATACAAATCCGGACACCATTGTCCGGTCTGATGTTGGCTCCTTTCTAGCCGACGGTTACGAGACTGGCGAACAGGTCAGAGTCCAAGGCTCGGCAAGCAACGACGGCTATTACATCATCGCCAATGTGACGGCCAATACCCTGGAATTGGAAGAAGGCGATACGCTCACGGCCGAAACCGAAGGCCAAAGCGTTACCATCACGGCGGTCACCACGTCTCTTAATATCGTCATTGGCGGGACCGCTGGGTCGCTGGTGATTGGGCGGGGCAGCCAGATTTCGGCGTTAGGCCCCACAACCTATTCCCTGCCCATGTCTGTGCTGGTGGCCGATTCAAACGGAAATCCCGTGTCAGGGGCCACTGTTTCTCTCAGCGCTTGGCCCACGTACTACTCTACAGGAGGTTGGGTGCTCCGCGTGGAAGAGACCATGGACCCCACCACCGGCATCATCACCACAAAGGTGCTGGATATTTGTGATCCCTATGTGACAGACACCTATCCTAATGAAGATATCAATGAGAATCTTTTCCTGGATCCGGGTGAGGATGTGGGCACCGATCCAGGTCACGGCGACGGCCAACTCACGCCGCCAAACTCTGCCGCAGGCACGGTGCCCATGACGGTCACCACGGATCAGAACGGTGTGGCCACTTTCGATCTGGTCTATATGAAATCGAGTGCGGTGTGGATAGTCGATAGAATCCGGGCCAGCACCCTGGTACTGGGGACAGAGACCACGTCCTCCATGAATTTCCGCCTTCCCTATTTGCTGAGTGAAGGCGAGGATTGTACGTTGCCGAATTCACCTTACAATATTGCCCAAGATGTGGCCCATATCTCCCTTACGGCTTCGCCAAACAGTCTCAAGGCAGACGGTTCGAGCACCAGTGTACTCACGGCTGAGGTCTTCGACCAGGATGGCAACCCCATCCTCGGGGAGGTCCTCACCTTTTCCATGGCAACAGGCACAGGGACGATCTCTCCGCCAACGCGCACCACAGACGGAAACGGCCTTGCAGAGGTTGTCTACACGGCCTCCACCACGTCAGGGACTGAAACCGTGATGGTGACAGCGGCCAACGGTCAGTTCGCCACGGTGGATATTGATCTCGTTGGCTCCACGGTGCCGGACAAGCTTTCCCTTTCAACATCGCAGATCAGTGTGAAATCGGACAACTCAGATAGTGCCACCATTACCGCTACGGTGTTGGATGCGGATAACGTTGTGGTGGAAGGGGTCACCGTGACATTTAGCTCCGATGGTGGGCAGCTTAGCGCGTCCGCTGTGGATACGGATGCCAGTGGGCAGGCCCAAGTCACCTTTTCATCTGGAACCATAGACCCCAGGAACCAGATTGTCACGATTACCGCCACGGTCTTAGGGCTTCCTCCTGCACAAATACCGATCCAGGTCGTGGGCTCAACCCTTACCCTTACTACTGACAACAATGTCGTCACAAGCGATGGTTCCACAACGGCGACATTGACGATTCTGGCCAAGGATGCCTCGGGAACCCCGGTCTACAATACGCCCATTACCCTTACTTCCGCAGGAAGCGGTGCCGTTACTATATCACCGTCTTCAGGTAATACGGACATTTTGGGCCAACTGGAGGTGACGGTGACGGGAACGAGCGCCGGAGATGTGACGGTGACGGCAGAAGGCCTGGGCACCACGGCTACTCAGGACTATGAAGTGATCCTGGCCGGGGCAGTGTTTTTCCGCATCATTCAGCCAGAAAGCGATCCTATTACCTGGAATACGCTCGATTCCGGTCCTGTGGCCATCACCGGTCCGTCGACCCAGATCGCATTTGCAGACACGGATCCTGATACCATTACCCGTTCTGACGGTGGCGACTTCACTGTAGACGGGTTTAGCTCGGGCGATCGGATCATGGTCGGAGGATCGGGTTCCAATGACACGGACACAGGAAGCGGCACCCCTCTTTATTACACCATCGACACGGTAACGCCCGGCACATTGACGCTCGTGGCAAGTGATCAACTCACAGTGGAAGCAGCGGGAGCATCAGTGGTCATTGCCAACAGCGTGTTGGTGTGGGTGGAGGCTCCCCCTCCCACGACCTCTGTAAAGTTTGCCACCACATTCGGCACTTGGGACACAGGAGAGTCCGCGGTAGTCACCAAGAATGTCGTCGGCGGTAGCATTTGGGCCGTATTTAGCTCGAGCCTGGCCGGCGTGGCTACCATTCACGTGACTGCCGATGATGATCCTACGTCCTTTGACTCATTGGAAGCGGTGATCTCCGCGCCAAGCGCAGATGCCGCCCATATTACCCTGCAGTCGAACACCTATGTGGTACCCTTGAGTGTCGGAAACGTATCCAACACGGCTACGCTGACAGCATCGGTGCGCACCAGCTCTGCCACAGGCCGACAACCTGTGGGCGGTGCTCCTGTGGCATTTTCTATTCAGAATCAAACAGGTGGCGGAGAAACCGTATTTCCTGTCATCGTATACACAGATGCCTCCGGTATTGCCACCACCACCTTTACGTCAGGCTCTTTGAGTTCAGGAGCAGAAGGGGTCACGATAAGTGCTACGGTACTGGGCCAGGGAAGCACCGGCCCGTTGACAACTATTTCCTTTAATGACACGGATCCGGACACCATCAGCCGGTCCGATGGTGGCTCGTTCATAGTGGATGGCTATCAGCCCGGTGAGCAGATCAGGGTTCAAGGGTCTCAACACAACGACGGCTGGTACATCATCGATAGTGTGGCTGCCGGCACCATCACGCTGGAGGCTGGTGACACCTTGACTGCTGAGGCAGAAGGTAGCGCCGTTACCATCACAGCGGTCACTGCTTCGACCAATATTGTGGTGGGCGGCACCGCTGGATCCTTGGTCATTGGTCGGGGGAGTCAGATCACCGTGCTGAGCCCCACCACCTACTCCCTGCCCATGTCCGTGCTGGTGGCCGATTCAAACGGCAATCCCGTTCCTGGGACCACGGTTTCTCTGAACGCCTGGCCCATCCAGTACTCCACGGGTGAGTGGGTAGAGGTCATTATCCTTACTGACCAGTATTGTGAGGCAAAGATCACCGGTACATACCCGAACGAAGATCTGAACGAAAACCTCTTCCTGGATCCAGGCGAAGATACGGGGAACGATCCTGGTCACGGCGATGGGGAACTCACCCCGCCCAATTCTGCTGCGGGCACGGTGCCCATGAGCGTTACCACGGATGCCAATGGTGTGGCCAATTTCGACCTGGTGTACATGAAATCGAGCGCCATGTGGATAGTGGATCGCATCCAGGCGTCCACGTTGGTCCTGGGAACAGAGACCACGTCGTCTATGACCTTCCGCCTGCCGGCTGAGAAGACCGAGGCATGGCAATGCGACTTGCCGGATTCGCCTTACAATCAAGAACTGCCGGTGGATCATATCAATCTCTCTGCCACGCCGAACAACCTCACAGCAGACGGCTCCAGCACGAGCACGATTCGAGCCGAGGTCTTTGATGAAAAAGGGCTGGCAGTGGACGGCGAAGTTGTGAGCTTTACCATGGCCCCGGGCACGGCCACGCTCTCCGTGCCTACTGCTACCACCGATGATCAAGGTGTTGCAGCGATCACGTTCACGGCCTCCACAACACCCGGGATTGAAACCATCACGGCTACCACCGGAAACGGGACATCAGCGGCAGTGGATATCCAACAGATCGAGGCCCTCGTCGGCTCAATCACCTGCGAGGCCGGTTGTGACCAGATTATTGCAGGCGGTACCACGCCCATACAGATCTCTGCCACGGTACTCGACAACAACGGCAACAGGGTCCTTGACGGTACCCCTGTAACCTTTACAACTACTGCAGGAGAGTTTCAGAATCCCGACGATCCGTTGATACCTACGGTCGAAACTGTATACACCGTCAACGGTGTGGTGGCTGCCTACCTTATTAGCCCGGACAATGTCGGGACGGCTACTATCAAGATCACTGCCGGAGGGGTGTGCTGCGAGACGAGTGTGGCCTTCATCCCCGGGGCTGCGAACACTATTCTCCTAAGCGCCGCACCCAACAACCTGACAGCCGATGGTTGGAGCCAGAGTACCATTCGTGCCCTGGTGACCGATGCAAACGGAAATGCCGTGAACGGCGAGACCATCAGCTTTAGCGTTACCACCACAGGGACGACTCCCGGGACCCTTTCTTCCCAGACGGCAACCACGTCAAATGGTATTGCCACGGTAACCTACACGGCTTCTACCGAGGCGGGCGAAACAGACACCATCAGGGCCGAGGCAACGGACGGCACGGTCTTTGATACGGCAGACATCACGCTCATAGATGTCGTAGTGGGGACTGTGTCAGTGACTGCTGGATCTGATACTGCCGTGGCTGATGGTTCGTCACAGACGTTGATCGCAGCCACGGTTCAGGACAATCTCGGAAACAATGTGGCAGACGGCACCACCGTGACCTTTACGACCACGTCTGGGACGTACCTGGGCGCCGATCCTCTGACCCCCACCACCATCAATGCCACTACCACCAATGGGGTGGCCACGGCCTGGCTTATCAGTCCCTCCAATGTGGGGATAACGACCATTATAGCCACCGTAGGCGGCGTGACAGACAGCACCGGGGTGACCTTCATCGCCGGTGCGGTAGACGGCATCACTCTCACCGCCACACCGAACAACCTGACGGCCGACGGTGCCAGCACCAGTGCTATCCGCGCCGTGGTGACCGATACCAACGGGAATGCCGTGGCAGACGGTGAGGTGATCAGCTTCACTGTCACCAGTGGAACAGGCACCCTCTCTGCGCCCACCGCTATTACCGACGGCGGTGTGGCCACGGTGACCTACACGGCTTCTATGACTGCCGGCATTGAAACAATCAGTGCCGAGGCAACGAACGGCACGGCTAGTGTACCGCCTGTGAGCATCACCCTCGTTGGCGCTACTATAGGTTCTGTGTCTGTCACTGCTGGTACGGAGCAGATCGTGGCAGACGGCTCATCCCAGAGCCTGATCACGGCCAGAGTGCTCGATACGCTTGGAAACAACATTGCAGACGGCACAGCCGTGACCTTTACGACTTCGGCCGGGACATTCCTGGGCGCCGACCCGCTGACCCCGACGACGATCGATGTGAACACGTCTAACGGCTCGGCTATTGCCTATCTAATCAGTGCAAACAATGTGGGCGTAGCCACGGTGAGGGCCACGGTGGGCGGCGTGGCCGACACCACAAGCGTATTCTTCATCTCCGGTGCCGTGGACGACATCACCCTCACTGCTTCACCGAACAACCTGACGGCAGACGGCTCCAGCGAGAGCACTATCTACGCCCTGGTGACCGATGCTAATGGGAATGCGGTGGCAGACGGTGAAGTGATCAGTTTTTCCGTCACCACCGGAACAGGCACCCTGTCTGAGCCCACAGCTGCTACTGTGGGCGGCGTGGCCACGGTAACCTACACGGCATCTGTAACCTCCGGCATTGAGACGGTGACTGCGGTGTCAACCAATGGCGCCACCGATTCGGTGAACATCACCCTGGTTGGCGCTACCATAGGTTCGGTATCTGTCAGTGCCGGTACTAACCAGATTGTGGCAGACGGGTTATCTCAGAGCTTGATCACCGCGAGAGTGCTCGATACGCTTGGAAATAACATTGCAGACGGCACAGCCGTGACTTTTACGACCACGGCTGGTACGTTTGTGGGAGCTGATCCGCTGACCCCGACGACGATCAATGTTAACACGTCTAACGGCGTGGCCATTGCCTATCTCATCAGTGCGACCAATGTGGGTGTGGCAACGGTTACGGCCACAGTGGGCGGCGTGGCCGACACCGCAGGTGTATCCTTTATCGCCGGTGCAGTAGACGCCATCTCCCTCACCGCCACACCGAACAACCTCACTGCCGATGGCTTAAGCGAGAGCACGATCCGCGCCCTGGTAACGGATACCAATGGGAATGCCGTGGCAGACGGTGAAGTGATCAGTTTCTCTGTCGCCGCCGGCACGGGCACCCTGTCTGCGCCCACAGCCGCCACAGTGGGCGGTGTGGCCACGGTGACCTATACGGCATCGGTAACATCGGGCACTGAAACGGTGACTGCGGTGTCGACGAATGGGGTCACCGATTCGGTGAACATTACATTGATTGGCGCCACCGTAGGTTCTGTATCTGTCAGTGCAGGCACTGCCGAGATTGTAGCAGACGGCGCATCCCAGAGTCTGATTACCGCCAGCGTACTGGATACGCTGGGGAACAAGGTCGCAGACGGCACCACCGTGACCTTTACGACCACGGCCGGGGAGTTTTCCGGAGCCAACCCGCTGACCCCGACCACCATTGATGTCACCACGACCAACGGAGTGGCCACTGCCGATCTTATCAGTGCAACCAATGTGGGAGTCGCCACCATTGCGGCCACCTGTGGTGGACAGGGCGACAATACGGCTGTGACATTCATCCCCGGTCCAGTAGATGTCATCACCCTGACAGCTTCACCCAACAACCTGCCGGCAGACGGATCAAGCACAAGTGAAATCCGTGCGTATGTGACCGATGCAAACGGCAACGCATCAGAGGGTGAGGTCATCACTTTTTCAGTCACGACCGGGTCCGGCACCCTTTCCGCGCCAACGGCTACTACCGCAGGCGGTGTGGCGATTGTAACCTATACGGCCTCTACTGCCGATGGCGTTGAAACCGTAACTGCCGAGGCAACGAACGGGGTCTCCAGTCTGCCTGCCAGCATTACCCTGATCGGGGTGCAGATCGCCAGCATCGAGCTGACTGCCAACCCCACCAGTCTGCCTGCCGACGGGGTCTCGTGGGCCACGATTAACGCCACGGTTTCAGTCGTGGGAGGTGGGGCGGCCCCGGATCGAACACCGGTGCTCTTCTCCATCATCGGTGGAGGGAGCTTCGATGGCAACCCGACCTACACGGGAAGCACCGTGGCAGGTGTTGCCAGCGCATTCCTCACGAGCGATACGACGGTGGGCACAGCCACCATTCGTGCCGAAGCAGGCGGCAGAACGGCTGAACTCGAAATTGACTATACGCCCGGAAGTCTGACCTTGACCATTATCCCCAATTCACTCCTGGGCACCGGCGAGGAAAGCGCTGAGGTTACAGCCATCCTGGAAGACGAGTTTGGCGCTCCGGCAACGGGTGAGACGGTTAATTTCACCCTTGACGACTTGAGCTTGGGGACCATCACGCCTTCTGCCGTTAGCGATGCAGATGGCGAAGCAGAGGCCCTCTTTCTGGATGCAGGAATCGGCGGGACAGTCACGGTCACGGGCACGTGGACGACGGCCGGCGTGGATGTCACCGGATCGGGAACCATCGACATCCAGCCACCTCCTGCCTTCATAGAGAATGCAGATGGTTCCCCTGCCCCGGCATCCATCAATATCAAGGGCACGGGCGGACAATCCACGTCCTTGATCACCTTTGATGTGAAGGACTCCAGCGGCAACCTGGTGGCCGACGGCTACAGGATCGACTTTTCCTTGGACAGCGGACCGAACGGGGGAGAGAATATCGTTCCCCTTTCTGCAAGGACGGCAGGCGGACAGGTGAGCACGATCCTCTACAGCGGGTTTAAGTCCGGTCCCGTAGCCATCAAGGCGACCTATCATCACGACAGGAGTATCAGCACGACGACCAGCCAGATTGCCATTAGCGGCGGGCCTCCTGTGGGAGAGGAGTTCGGAATATTTGCCGAGTATGTGAATATATCCGGATTCTGGATGGCCAACCTTCAGGAGAACATCACCATCAATGCTGGAGACATCTATGGCAATGCCATACCCGACGATACGGCCATCTCCTTTAAGACGTACAATACAGGTGGGTTCTTTACCCCGAATACGGCGACGACCATAGACGGAATGGCGACCAACGTTCTTCATTCCGCAGGGAGTTATCTGCAACCGCTTCAGGGCTTCCTTTCCGTCACAGGAGAGGCCATCAATGGAGGTCGAACCACCCATGTGACGTCCCTGGCGGTCACCCCGGCTCCGGATACCAATGTCATCTACGCCGGCACGGACGGCGGTGGTGTGTACAAGTCCATAGACAGCGGCGCCACGTGGGTCAACATCAGCCGCTCGTCTGAGAACGAAAAGCAGGGTCAGAACTGGATCGATCCTCACGTCAAGGGAAATAGCGCCATATGCGTTGATCCAGACGACCACAACCGTATCTATGTGGGGACAGGCTATCTGGGCAGGGGCAATGTGTACCGCAGTCTGGACGGCGGTATGAACTGGAACAGCAACAATGTGGAAGAGTGGCACGGGATCTTTGACACAGAGGAGGCGGTTCTCACCGTGCTGTGTGATGGCGGTGGAAGCGACTATATCTGGATAGGGACCGAGGGCCTGGGGGCACTCTTTGCTACTGATGGGGAGACTTTCCAGTGGGGTGGAATGGTCCAGCCTGTCGCCCCCACTGCGGAGACCTTCCCGGGCAGTGGTGTCTATACCAATGCGACGAATGTTGGCGACGGCACCATGCCTGAACCAACGCTCAGCGCTTCGTCCAAGACGGAGCAGTGGACCGCCACCTACGAAAAAACAGGGGCCACGGCTTCAACCCCGGTGTTCACAGATGTCTCGGGCGCAGGCGCAGGGGGAACCATGTCATCGGTTTCAGCCACAGCCACTGCCGAGACGGAGACCTGGACCATGACGTACACCGGAGGGGTCAGCATCGGTTATGGCACGGCTACGGCCTTGGGCACCGGCTTCATCACTGTGTTGTCCACATCAGCTACGACGTTCACAGAGACTTGGGTCGTAACATGTACTGACGACAGTTTTACCGGTACCGCCACTCTTGGCAGTGAGCCTTTCTCAGTGGTTGGCTCTGCGAGCGGGATTCATACTTCTGCCAGTGCAAACGTAAATTATACCACTGATGGCCAAGAGATGACCTTTGTCATTACAGGTTTAAGTTTCACGATAGGCGACACCATCACCTTCACCACCACCAGAGACGGGTGGTCCGTGTCTGGAAGCGTATCAGGCGCTATGACGGAGGATGCCAGAACGGGTGCGGCCTACACCTCTGACAATGGTGAGGTCTCTTTTACGATCAACGCCGCCGGCAACCGGTTCTATCAGACAAATGACCAATGGACCTTTGACACCACCATTACCGGAGACTGGGAGGTTGTCGGCACTGTGTCCGGGACACAGTTTAACAGGGCCCGAAATAACACGCTATACGCTTCGGACAACTATGAAGTGCGCTTCATGATCTCTGAAGGGGCCACCGCCTTTGATCCGGGAGATGATTTCTCCTTTAATGTCACAGAGAGCGGCTTGGGTTATGGAAAAGTCGTCAGGGATATGGTGAAGGTCCCGGGTACCCATGGGGCCACGGCCGTCCTGTATGCCGGCACCAACACAGGGGTTTTCAGGAGTACTGATGGCGGTATTCTGTGGAATCCCACTACCGCCTTTACCGGGGACTTCGTAACGACCCTGGCGCTCCATCCTATAACGGCAACGGTCGTATACGCAGGTACTGAAGATGCCGGGGTGTGGGTGAGCCATGACAGCGGCACCACCTGGACCCCGTACACGAGCGGAATGGGTGAGGGCCTAAGCGCCACGAGCCCCATGGCTGATCCGAACAATGTGGGTAACGGCGTGATAAGCGCGGTGACCGTAACTGGAACCACGGATTCGGAGTATTGGTCTGCCACGTGTAATCAAGCAGCCGCGGCCACGACCCCGGTGCCTGGCGCCAATACCGGCAATGGGACCATGAGTGCGGTGACCGTTAACCCGTCCAATACGGTAACAGAGAACTGGACAGTCACCTGCACGGCAGCAGCCGTTGACGGAGGGACGTTTAGCGTTACAGGAAGCGTTTCAGGGCCGCAAGCGAATGCAACGGTAGGGGTGGCGTACACATCCGGAAGCGGCGAGGTTTCCTTTACCATATCAGATGGAAGCACCGACTTTATCGTGGGCGATTCCTTTACCTTCTCGACCACCGGTCCCACCACCTTTAGCGTCTCAGGGAGCGTTTCAGGACCCCAGGCAGATGCAACGGTGGGGGTGCCTTACACATCCGGTCTAAGCCAGGTCGCCTTTACTATATCAGACGGGAACATTGATTTTATCGCAGGCGACACCTTCACCTTCAGTAGCACCAGGGATCCGGGCCGGACTATCATGGATCTTCAGGTGGTGACAGACAATCCTCTGCCTACCGACAACGATCAATTGTACGCTATTACCTATTTTTGGGGTCCCCTTGAGCCCCACGCCGTGGGCAATGTCTATGTCCATCCATTAGACGATGATGGTACGCAAAGCGTTTCGCTTACCATTGGTGACATGGAATCGGCAGGTAGCTGGAGCGAGGCAAACACAAGCCTCCTTCCCGCCTATGATCCGCCCGACGACATGGCGCTCTTTGCCCAGCATGTCATGGCCTTGGACGCCTCTGTGAGCCCCACTGCCCTTTACATAGGTGGAGAAGGGATCAATCTCTACAAGGCCACTGGTAGTAGTGCATTGGCGGCAGGTGCGCCTGTTTGGCAGGAGAGCAAGAGCGGTCTTACGAATTTGATCATGGCGAGGATGCCGATTCTTTTCAGCGGTGTCTGCACCATGTCTATCTTCACGGAAAGGAACGGCAACACCGTTACCTTCACCGTGTACATCCAGGACGAAAACGGCAATCCACCGCTGGAGGGTTCGATCTTTTTCGGAGAATATGAGCCAGAGACGGGCGATAATGTGGTATTGGCAAATGTAGCCTACCCGGATTGTTATGTCCACCGGGGCACTTTCAGGGACCCCGGGGATCCAAGTACGAATGATCCATACATGTTTAGTGTAACCGTGCTCCCAGGAGACAAGGTGAATTTCGTGTTCACCCCATGGTGTACGGACACTGCCCCTGGCTGCTCCGGTTCCGTTCAAGAGCAAACGTACCAATACTAGGTATAAGGAACGGTTCACCGTTTTCCGTTGTCCGTTGAGCGGCAAAGAACAATTGACGGGCAGGGACAAAAGGATGACAGGAAAGCTTTACTACGAAGCATGAAGTTGTCTCCCCCACGCACAGGTGGGTATCTCCAAGGGGCAGGGAGGAGGATCTTGTCCCCCTCCTCCCTGCCCGGTTTCCACCACGCAATGGGGGTGTTGACGGAAACCAGTATCGTCAAGGAACTTGTTAGGAAATTCTGATGGTTCGAAAAACAGTCTTTTTTCTTTGTGTTGCCATGGGGCTTGGCTGCCCTTGTCTGAAAACCGCCCTGGCCGACGAGGACCCGGAACAGACCGTCAGGTTTGAGTCAGGGCTCTACTACACGGTAGAAAAGGGTGACACCCTGTGGAACATCGCCGAGCAGGTCTACGATGTCCCGTGGGTCTGGACGGACCTTTGGGAAAGGAACCCCCATATCGCCAATCCTAACTGGATCTATCCAGGTGAGCGGATCCGTCTTTTTTGGCGAGAGGAGCTGGAAAGGATACTTGGGCCTAAAGAGGGGATAGAACCGGAGGCAGGCCTCGGGCGCCGGGTACCTCGATATTTTCTTTACCCTGCCATTGACAGCGTAGGATTTGTAAGAGAGCAGGCCGTTACCCCGTGGGGGAGGATTTTCAAGGTAAGGGAAGACAAGGTCATGATCAGTGAGGGGGACCTGGTCTACATCAGGGCCGAGGAAGAAGCGACCCTTAAGACAGGGGACTATTACACCGTGTTTCGGACCCTCAGGCCCTTAAGAGAGCAGGGCGCAGACAAATTGATCGGCATTCAGCACTGCATCGTGGGCGTGGTCAAGATCACCGAAGTGGAGCCAGCGTTTTCCATGGGCAGGGTTATTCTGTCCTTCCAAGATATTAAGGTGCAAGATCTTATCATGCCTTATGAAGGCCGCTCGCCGAAGATAGAACTGGTCGAGAGCGAGGAGGGGCTGGAGGGAAGGATCATTGTCTCTGAACGTCGTAGTCTTATTATTGGCGATCGGACCGTTGTTTTTATTAACCGGGGACGCAAAGACGGCGTGAAGGTAGGCCAGACCTATAGCGTCTACTACCAAGAGAGAGAAGATCTTGACGCCGATGGCAAAGAGAGCGTTTTGTTGCCCCCTGTCGATTTTGGAGAGATTCTCATCCTGCACACCGAAGAGACCACTGCCACGGCCCTTGTGACCATGGCCCAAAAGGCCATTCTACCGGGGGCGAAAACCCACACCTGTCCACACTAGCCATTGGTAATAGTCTCACCGCAGAGACGCCGAGAGCGCAGAGACGGCGGATTTTTTCACCGCAAAGCTTGCTATATTTCAGTAGGCCTTGAG
>Ga0272444_10003959_pt1 | contig 13193 bp, 7 predicted proteins | sample SSMForm13_FD_201033 | JGI IMG/M metagenome (GOLD analysis project Ga0272444, IMG submission 201033) | Marine sediment archaeal communities from Little Sippewissett salt marsh, Falmouth, MA, United States - SSM-Form-13 | ecosystem: Environmental > Aquatic > Marine > Wetlands > Sediment ...
ACTGGGTCGCCTGCGATCACTTCAGGTGCGGGAGGGCGGACCACGGCGACGACTTCGTTGGGATCTTGGCCGGGCAGAAGCTCAGTCCAGAGATAGACTTCATCGCTCGGGGAAACGGTTGTGTTCGCCGTCCAATCTTCGAACGCCGGGAAAAATTGGTTGACGTCTTGCGTCGACTGCACACCATAGGCCCAGGTCGCACCGAAGAACTCCCGGTCAGCGTTAAGTGTGCCTGTCGAGTCATCGACAATCTCGGGAACTTGCGCCGCCACCGGAAACTCTTCGAAGAAGCTTTTCCCCGCTCGCCATGCTTCGCCCATCGAGTTGCCCATGTAGGCACTGCCGAGGAAGGCGTACATGAACGATGTCAGATCGGGCGGAGGAAGAAACACCGCTTCATTGTAGGGACCGGTCGAAGCAATCACGATGCGTTTTCGGTCTCCCGGTGCGCCCTGGCAATCGACGACAAATTCGCCTGAGTAACAGGAGTCCACCACCAGCGTCACATCCACCGGGTAGTTAGTTTGGAGACCATCTAGCCAAGTGTCCAGTGTCGTCGTGGGAAGTACCTGGTCATGGTTAATCTCGTATGCCATGATCTCGCCCGTGCGGTAGCCATGACCCAACAGAATGATCATCAATCGCCCTGCGCCTTGGGCAAACTCGCCCGTGAGTGCCGCTTCGAGGTTTTCCAGCGTCGCCCAGGCGTCGACGTCGTTGAGTCCATCGCCATCGGCGTCTTTGAAAGGTTTGGTGGGTTCTTCCGGGTCGATGAGATTGAAGGCGGACAGGTAAAGAATGTCTTCCGGTTCATACTGCCTTCGCTTCAAGGTCTTGTACGCGTACGCTCCCAGCTCATCCACCTGATCGGCGATCGCATTGCCAGAGTAGTCTCCTCCGCCGGCAACGACGACCGCGCGGGGTGGCGACAACTCCCAAACCTGTACGGGACCATTTAAAGACGACGCAACCAGTTTGCGAGAATCGGGTGTGAATTTCGAGAAGTAGCAGTCCCCGCTAATTCGGAACGTTTTCCAGGACTCATAGGAATCTGCGTGCCAGACTTCAACGACGTCTCTTCCGCCCATAGCCAGATAACGCCCGTCATATGAAAAATCCAATACATTTCGTCCCGAACTTCCTTGATTGTCGAAGACATGCAGGGGCATGCCAGAAGAAGCACTCCAGACAATTGCCTGGGCTCCATCGCGTGTTGTGACACGTTCACCATCAGGAGAGAACGAAACGCCTCGGAGGTTGTAGGAGTGTCCGCTGAATACTTGGAGAACCGATTGTGTCTCAACACTCCATATTCGAGCAGTATTGTCATCACTTCCCGTCAGAAGCATCTCGCCGCTTGGATTTAAGTCCATCACATTAATTCTCTCGTTATGACCAGTAAACCACTTCTCCGGCTCTCCTGAGCTGACGTCATGCAGAATCGCCGAATTCGGTAAAAGCTGATCCCCTGAGGAGGTGAACACCCCCGAACCATCTTGGGAAAACAGAGCCCACATGATCCTGTTTCCATTGCCAATGTAATCAAGCATGGAGAAGTCTGCCACATGATTCCCGGTGTTCACATCTAATACATGGACGGGATCCCATTCGCCCTGGTCGACTAGAACAACATACTCTCCATTAGGCGAGAAGCTAGCGCAGAACGCATCTGTGATGCCATAGTCAAATAGAGCCTCTCCTGTTACAATGTCCCAAAGCACTGCAGATAGGCCGTCGTGCCCTGTTACTACTAACTGCGAGTCCGGTGAAACCGCTCCTGCGTACAGAGCACCAGTGTATCCTGTGAATTGGCGAACGACAGACCGCGTAGTCAGATCAAACAAATCCATTTTCCCCGCGTCGCATTTTCCCAGGAGGAGATATCGCTTATCGGGAGAAATCGAAACGAAGTAGTTGGATATTGGTATATCAAAGCTGCGAATGACTTCTCCTGTGTCGAAATTCCACTCAGTATAGATCCCTGAACCCGCCGCATACAGTATTGACTCGTCCTCGGAGATTGCAAAAGTCGATGGTTCCCAATAGCTCCATGGGTAGCTCCTGATTTCCGCTCCTGTTGCTATGTCAAGGAGATTGACCTGACCGAGCTCAGTGCTATTTGCTATGAACGCCGTAGATTCCTGAACAAAAAGAAATGGCTTGCGCGCATTGGGAAAACTTCGGATGAACTGTTGAGTTGTGGCCGAATAGAGATGAGCATAGCCATCCACCCCACCATGGCTCATCAGCAAGGTTCCGTCGTGGGAGAAGGTGCTGTATTCTCGACCACCTTCGGCAATCTTGGCACCGGTATCGGCATCGAGAACGCATACGCCGCTGGACGGGTGACTCGTTACCAACAATTTTTTGCCGTTGGGGGAGAAACTCAGCACTGAAGATACAGAATCATATGTACGAATAAGATTCCCTGTGTCAACATCCCACAACCGTGCAATCCGATCTGAATGTGCAGAGAGAACCCGACTTTCGTCTGGGGATAGCGCGACGGTCCCAACTGCCGTTATGGGTCTTGTCGCGAAGATCCGAATTACCTGTTCTGTGGTGACGTTCCAGAGCACGGCACCTGCCCCCGCCGCGGAGACAGCTCTCTCGCCAGTAGCCGAAATCCGTCCGGGGATATAAGTTACACCATTCAATGCACCCAGACCGCAGAATTGAATCTCGATTTCTGTTTCTCCAGATGCGCTGAGCACTGGTGACAACAAAGCGCTCAGCATGAGCATACAAGAGAAACCTCTAATCATGATATTAAGCCTCCCAACATTGAGCAGGAACAAACCACATCCCTACTCAATCGGAAATATGACCTATTTTTGATCTCGCCTTCCTCTGCCAAATAACCATGCTCTACTTACCGCCGATATTCAAATCACAATATCAACAATCCAATGCTCATTCGTCGCACATTTGTCATTTAGTCCTCCTGTTAGGACCTTTGGCCCATCCGGTGAAAACGCCACGGCAACAAGATTCCTCAGCCCATATTGCTGCAGTGGGGTGGTCACCGTCTCCGCTGTACATAAGAGAGAGGAGGTGAATATGAATATCAAAGTCCTAGGAATAATGCGAACAATCCTCATTTTGCGTTCCTCGTCTCACTCACCCAAAACCAGCGGTCAGGATCTCTCAATCATCCACCACTCACCAAACGCAAAAAGGTCTTTATAGTCTCGATTCTCGTCCCGGTTGAGGTCGTATTTTTGATCCATGCCGTTCAGTCCGATCAACAGTTCGATCAGATCCGCGGCGTCGACTCGTCCGTCGCCTGTGAAATCGGGAATCTCATCGGTTGCACTTAAGGTTGTCGCCGGCACCGGCGCGGTGAGTTGTCCGCGATTGCCCGCGGCGTCGATCTCGTCAATCAAGTAGAAGTAGGTTGTGGAGGGAATCAGGCCGGCGTCAACCGCTGCAGTCGTCTCGGCGGGAACTTCATGGACCGTCGGGTAAGGCCCTTTCATCTCTGCGGAACGTCGAACCGCAAAGCCTTGTATATCCGCTTGTCCGCTTGGCGACCACTTAAGATGAATCTTGGTACTCGACAGGACCTCCGCCTGCCCTGGCTGAAGTCCCAACGGCTTGTAAATCCTTAAATCGTATCCGAAGTCTTCTTCCGGCCAGGGGCCTGCACCCGACACCTGCACATAGAATCGACCATAGGAGGGGGCTATCCAGGTCAGCGATTCTGCGATGCCGCCGATTTCATCGTCCACGTGGAGCAAAACCTGATAAGGGGTTTCGTTGGAGTAGACTGTGAGGGCAACGTCCAGGTTTTGACCGACGTTCCCCGCGGTGATTGAATAGGGATAGGATCGTATGGCGTCGAAATAGACCCAGTCCTCATCGGTCGCCGAGTGCAGCGTGTGATGCTGACCCGGGCCATCGACAATGAATGGAGCTGATTGAGTCCTTGCGTCGTCCGGCTCATAGGCGTCCTGAGCCCAAGCGGCCGCGACAAGAACCATTCCCCCGCCAAGAAGCAGTGCAAACCAGCGCATGCGAAGAGCGATTTCCCTTATGTATGGAATGACGTACCTTCAGCTCGTCCAACTACCAAAGACAGCAAATGCCCCCCAAGCCTTACATCCAAAAGGCCTGCGCCAGAAAAATCACAATTTTACACCAAAATGTCAAGGGATTGTAACTCAGCAACACAGATATGGCAAGTTATTTCGCTGAATCGTCTCTGCGGGGTGGCCCACCCCTTGGGGTGGGAAATCATTAATGGAGCTTCTGACCGGCGAGGGCGCCGGTCCCACATATTAGAGTGGTTCTCGAAATAATCGTCCAAATAAAAAATAAAGAGCGGCGATAGACCTCTCTCCCCCTTACCAAGGGGGAGCTAGAGGGGGTTGCTTTTTGAGGCAAGAAGCAATACTGCTGGGAAAAAAATTACCCCACCCCGCCTCCCCTTGTAAAGGGGAGGAGAGGGAAACGGACAAAACTTTCGAGAGATACTCTAAACAACGCTCTTCTCCAGCCGGAGCGTGGCGATCTCCCCGCCGCGCAGCGGCAGCGCCCATCCCCGGCCCTTCTTTTGCAGCGGCTCGAGCTCAACCGTTTCGTCCATGCGAACCTTTCGAACCGAGTGCAACGGCAAGGACGTGCGAAGCACCGCGCTGACTTTTTTCTCCTGAGTATTCCATACGCGGAGTGTCAGCGCCTTGCCGTCCTCACTTTGACAAAAAGCCGAGACCATTACATTGCCCGCTGGATCGACCTTGCAGATTGACTGCGCGGCGGGCAACCGGCCCGGCTTCGGCACCCCCTGAAGCGCCCGCACCGGAATCTTGTGATCGTACGCCTGCTCGAGCACACCGCCCGAGTTCCAGTCGCCCGCGTGTGGATAGAGCGCATAGTAGTACTCGATCTCGCCGAGCGAGTGTTGGCCGCGAATACCCTGCTCGAGCTGCTCGGGCGTGAGGTCGTCCGTGCTGGTCATGTAGGCCCGGTGGGTGCGAAGCAGCGTAATGGCCAGCGTCCGCCGGGGATCGTCCATCACCTCATACTCGCGCAGTCCGCGACTGAGAAACGCCAGACCCCGCTTGCTATCGCTAATGTCGACAAAGTTCTGCATCGGTTGGATAGGATAGTGGCCTTCGTTATTGTCTCCCGTCTCGTTCCACAACACGCTTCGCTCTTCGATGGCAAACGCGCTTTCAACCGCAACCTTGTCGGTCTTGATCCCGGTGGGAAAGAGAACGCGCAGGCGATGATCGCGCGCAGAGTTCGCCAGCCGCGTGCGAATTTCAAGCCGCCTTGATCCTTTGCGCAGCGTCAGCCAAGTGGAGACCGGCAAGTCGACGCGTTCCTTGAGCCGGTCCTTGCCGTCGCGCGTAGCCGCAGCGGGCACCTTCAACGTCAGGTCGATGCGGTAAACGCCGCGCAGTGGATTCGACTCCTCCAAAACCACTTCGGCGGCGCCCGCCAGAGTCGTGATGGCAAAATCCCGCAGCGGCTTTTTGAACAGATGCGCGTTGCCGAGCGCGCCGTCATCGACCAATAGATGCTGGTCTTCGTATCGCTTGCCGGTTTTCTTATCAATCAGGGTGAACGTACCGTTCGATGCGATCTCGACGCCGAGGAATTCATTTTCCATCCGACCGCCGGGCTGAGCGATGAGTTTGCGTTCGGGGCCGGGCTTTGGATGCGGGACGAAGCGCGGCTCGCGCGGTCGCAGGGCGTACGTCCGGTAGCCCATCGGCGGCACGTCCACGTCGAGCAGCAGCCGAATTCGCTCCACGGGAATCAACGCCGCGGTGTCCAGCTCGCACTCGATGCGGTTCTTGATCTTCTCGCGGCTGAGCACGGTGAATTCGACCGGCCGGCCCCGGTCGTCAATCAAGTCGAAATACCGGTAGCTGGGAATCGAAGACTTTCGCTCGATGACCGCGCCCACGCCGAGCGCTGGATCGCCGGTCGTTTCCACGTCGAACTCGCGCGGCGCGTCCACCGTCAGCGGAAGAACGCCTTTTCGAGCAAAGGCTGCGGTATTGAACACGGTCAGCGTCAGGTCGTCCGGTTCGAAAGCGGACAGATCGATCTGCTTCCACAGCTCCTCGCACGCGCGGCGGCTGACCTCGCGGGCCACGGTTCGCGCCGCGGTAAATCGGGGGAGCATGTCCTCATGCGCCTGGTCGATCGCCGCGCCGACGATGTTGTCATGCGCGTGATTGAGCAACAGTTGCACCCACGCCCGGTCGAACAGCGAGCGGGGATAACGCCAGCCGAACAGGCTCGCCCAACTGGCCAGCGGTTCGGCCACCAGCGTCAGCTCGGTCTCGGCCTCTTCGTTGAGCAGCTTCAGTTTCACCCGCGAGGAGTGGGTCGCTCCGAGCAGCGCGTTGAATCCCGGCTCGACCGCAGTGAAACGCAGCTCGCCCCGATGAACGTGCAGGTTTTTTCGCCGCGTGGCGCGGATGACCGTGTCCACGTAATCGTCCACGCTCTCCTGCACAAACGCGCTGTCTTCAGAGGCCCGGTTCAACGCGTCGATGAGCCGCGGTAAATGCTCGTAAGGCTTCGCGTTGTCTTCCATGTCGAGCGCGAGCACGTGCCGGCCGATCGCCTGGGGATAGGCCTGGTCCCGGAGATAGTCCAGCGCGCGCTGGAGGGTTTTCTTGTCTTTTCGAAACCGGGGATCTTCGGAGAGAATTTGAAAGTCAGACAGCACCATCGCCTCATCGGCCATGTGCACGGGATGATCGTCGCGCGAATAGTAGTAGGAAAGGTCGCGCGCGGGCTTGCCGAGCACGACCGGCTGATGCACGTAGAAGAACCAGTTGGTGCGGGTCACTTCATCGAAACATCGAACGACGTGCAGCCGGGAGCCGTCGCGGCCCTGCCAAAGAAAGATCGGCGGACAGGCGTGCTTGTTCGTGCCCCGGTAGAAGATGGCCGACTCGATACCGAAGCCCTGGTAAATCTGCGGCAGCTGTGAAGTCTGGCCGTAGGAGGTCGCGGTGTACCCGGCGCGCATCGAGCCCCCGAGCGGAGCGGCGATTCGCTTACCGACCAGGAGATTGCGAATCAGCGACTCGGGCGCCACGGTATAGGTTTCCGGCAGCGTGTACCAGTTGACCAGCGAAATGCGCCCCGAGCGCATGTGCCGCTCCAGGCGCTCCCGGTTCTCGGGCCGCACCGAAAGGTAATCGTCAAGGACGACCGAGCCACCGTCCAGGTGATAGCAGACAAACCTCGGCTCGCGGTCCAGGAGATCGAGCAGGTTGTCGATCAGGTCCGCCAGGCGCAGCTTGGACTGTTCCGCCGTGTAGCGCCATTCCCGATCCCAGTGCGTACCGGAAATGACGTGAACGGTGTATTTCTTCTTTGCCGAAGCGCTCGGACCTCGACCCTTTGGCTTTCTTCGCATTGAAACCATCCTCCTCGGAAATCCACTCAAAGCGACGGGCATTGTAGAATAAGTTGCGCTGGAATCCAACCGGCGTTTCTGTTTATTGGGCTCCTCCCGGCAGGAGGGGCGGACCAATGGTACGTGCCGCTTGCCGAGCGGCGCACCCAATATCAACACACATGCTGATAAGCAAGTGTCCCGACCTTCCTGGTGTGCCAGAGTCTGCTTTGGCGGTCAGGGAAGGCAGTAACCGAGGAATCCCAAGTGATGTTTCACGGACCAGTCGATAGGGGATTCTCGAACAAAGCAGGCCCTGAACCGCAGCGTTTCGCTTTCAGGGCCTAACTTGCCTGCGTTATTCAGCCCTTGCTATATTGAAAAAAACGCCAGCATCTTTTGCGAAGTCACTCGATAATATAGAGGGCAAGTTAGACCCTGCCACACAAAGAAGGTGGAAATCGAGCAGATCGGGCTTTGATCGCACAACGGCCTCGAAAAGCCCACAGCCCGGTCGAGGCAGGACCTCGGGACTCTCCCTTTGCCAGGCACCTGTCATTCACGAACCAAAAGAACCGCGCCCGGCGGGGCATTTTCCAGTGCGGGGATTGCATTCCGGCGCCTAGCGATTCTTTATTTCTCCATTCTCCACTTTGAAGGTTTTGCTTTTGACTTCACCCGACCAAATCCCAAATCGCTCTCAGAAAGTCACTCAAACTTCCTGTTCCAGCCGACCCGGGATTGTTTGGCAGTGATTTCGCGACTGAGCGATATCCCGCTCTTTGTTAACATCTTCTTAAATTGCCCGTCTGTGATGCTGTCGAAGCAATCGATTGTGATGCGGTAGCGTGCGGCCTTCGCCTCCGAGGGCGGCGTGACAAGTCTTGCTTTCAGCAGTTCCTCTCGTCGCGACCGAATTTCGCTAAAGAAACGGGGCCAAAAGTCTTCACCGTACTTCTCGCGGAACGTCCAAAGAATGTGCGCATGGACACGATCCGAGAGATTTCTTGGGACATCCTCGGGAACAGTAAAGTCGTTCGCCACGTAACGGTCATAAGTCTTCTTCTGAATTCTTCTGGTATTCCATAACTGTGCGGTATGGAACGGATTCTCCGCAACTCCTGCAAAGGCTTCCTGACAAATGCTCCATCCCACCATTTCCCAACCGAACAAAGCAAGCGAGGAAGACACGAAATTGTGGCCCATTTCCTCCATATAGCCCGAGACATGAGGCACCTTGTGCTTCCGCCATTCCGGCGACTCATCAAACCTAAGGTTATCGTAGGAATATCGGATCGTGCACCTGGCGGTTCCGCCGATACGATACGGATGATCTTTTGGAAAATGATAGACAATGATCTTATACTCGGTGTGCAGACCTACAATCTGATAGAGCTCATCGTAGGCCTTGGCCAGGTATCCCAGGATAATTCCTGCTTCCTTTTCATATCGCTTTGGGGCGTATATTCTCACATGGCGATCATCAAGGACCACGGCTTCTTCCCCGATCTCTTTTTCATAAGATTTGAGTGTAGGAGTTTTAGGGAATGGCCTGATCGGAACGGGTCTGTCGGGAGTGGTGGCAAGAACCAGGCAATCAAAAAGCAAACCATTACCTGATATACCTCGCAAAACGATTTCGTTCACTCCTTCCTGCTGTCTCAGACTGAATCGCTCCCATGTTCGCCTGCCAAGAGTGGTGACCGCGTCAACTTGATTGCTTTTGCCGATCAGTTTGCCATTGAATAGTACCTCGAACTGTTCTTTGCCGCTTTCCCCCGTCAGCCATGCGATGTGCAGCCAGGAGTCCTGGGCGCGAAACGCACTGTAACGAAAGACGACTTCTGTTATCTTCTTCCTGTTTGGTCCTGGACCACCGATCCCTCTTGGGCAAAAGGAGTTCTCATCATCGACATCCACAACGGCTCGGTTTCCGTCCATTGAGATCCGTTCGTTCGTAGCATCAACACGCCCTTGACCACCCATATCCCAGATCATCCCTGTCTCATACCCAGCAGCGTTGATCCAAGACACAGCCAATAGGGCCGCCAACAAGAAGACCTGCATGGATCTACCCATTTTTATCAATCTCCTCGCATCAACGCTTCTTGCCGCCCGGTGGATGCTTTTGTGATGTTTTTTGTCGCCTATATCGTTATGATTTCGTAATGATTTCCTGTCAATGCTTTGCCGCCGTCCTTGGTGACCTCGAACGTGTTCTCGGTTCCCACCATTCCAACGCCGGGGAATCCAATCTTGGGTTCAACGGCCAGCACCATGCCTTCTTCCAGCGGCAAATCAAAGCCCTGGGCGATTACGGGGTATTCGTCTATGGCCAGGCCGATGCCATGGCCGACAAAATCGACTTTATTGTTTTCCAGGCCCATAAAACCATCGGACCAGGGGCTCTTCGAAGCAAGTTCTTCGCACCGGTTCCACAACTGACTTGGGATCGCCCCCGGCTTGAGCTGCTCGGCGACCATCGCTTGCATTTCAACACAAAAATCGTGCGCCCGCTGAACAGACTCGGGAATGCTGCTCTTGTCGCCCAGCCAGTACACTTGAGTTTTGTCGGTATGATACCCCCCCCACACAAAACCATTGTCAATGATCAGGAAGCTTTCAGGATTCCAAGCAATCTCTTCGGCTCCCATGTAGGGCACAGCGGGATGAGCGCCCCGAAGACCGACCGGACCGTTAAAGAAGCTTGGATAATTGGCGCTGTCACCAATTGAGACGAAACCCAAGAAGACCTCTTCCCCAAAGGTTTCCATTCTTAGAATTCCCTGGTGGCCCTCGGAGTAAAATACTTCAGAAAGTCGATGAGCGATTTGCAGCTCACCCATGCCCTCATGGAGCAAAGGCGGCAGGAGCTGAGTGAGGCACTTGTGATGCTTTTTGCCTGCTTCGCGCAAGAGTTCCAGTTCCCACTCCGACTTTATAGCCCGAGTCATGGCAATGAGCTTATCGCCGGGAAGGAACTCAACATGGGGCAGATACTTTCCAAGGCTTTTTGAAAGGGACCAGGGCAAACCATTCATCTCGGCTGCAACTTTGGAAGGCAGGATCATCGCGAAATCTGTAAAGGTTTTCTCGATATCTCCATACGAGCTGAACGGAACGATATTCTTGAGTGGGGATTCAATTTGGGCTCGTTCGGCCCCACGCCTGCAAAATAATAGGGGTTCACCTTCGATTGGCAACCAAAGGACACCATTGGCGAATGTGCCAGTAAAGTAAAATATATTTAATCGGGAAAAGATAAATGCTCCCTCAGCTTGCGGAAGGTATTGCCGGAGAAATTCTTTGTATCTTTTCCAGCGTGACTCGATCTCTTGGGATGGAGTATATTTCATGATTCATCGTTTTCCTTTTTTTTACATAATATGCGCAAGACAAGAAAGGTTGCCAGTTACTGACAATCATCATCTTATCGATGATTCGTTCGATCTGTAAGAAATTTCTTGTAGATCTGGTAGTGTTCTGTTTCCTCGTACTTGATTTCGCATACGGGCACACGATCGAAACTGTAAATCTTAGCTCCTTCGCCTGCCAATAGAATCGGAGAGTGCGTGGCGATGATAAACTGCGCATGTCCGGCCTGACTATTTTCTCCAATAATCTCAAGAAATTCGAGTTGGCTTCGCGGCGAGAGGGCTGTCTCGGGTTCATCAAGAAAATAGATGCCCTTGATTTGGTAGCGGGAACGAAAATAGGACATCATCGACTGACCGTGTGACTGTGTTATTAAAGATTTTCCTCCAAAGTACTTCAACTGCCCTGGATCGGCTGCAGCCCATTCATCGAGGATACCGGCGAAATCTCTAAAGAATTCTGACCCGAAATAGGCTCCCGGCACTCTCCCGTTCGTCCATTCCAGAGATAAGTATTCATGGAATTGTTTTTCATACCGGTTGACTTGATAACGAACGCCTTCAGGTTTCCTCCATATATGGATTTCACTCTTTCGTGCCAACGCCTCCAGCAACGTGGATTTTCCAGCACCATTCTCCCCAACAAATAGAGTGATCGGGGTGTCAAACACTAACTCCCTGGTTTGACGGAAAATTGGCAAAGTGAAGGGATAATGATCCTCGGTTGGATATTTCTCATGCAGCAAAGTAACTTTTCTTATATATTGAACCATTGGATTCCTTTCAGGGCAATCAAATTTCTCACCCCTCTCACCAGGCTGAAAGTGCGCCTCAGCAGTAAAAGGCGAACGAACAAAACATTTAGAAAACACCCAATAGAAGACTCTTCCGCCCCATCGTTCCTTTATAACACATTAACACCAGAAACGGTATTGCATCACCCTCAAATCATGCACATTCTGCCTTACAGAATCCCAACTTCAGCCCCATGATACTTCTTCCGTACCGCGGTGTACAATCCTATTACAACCCGATCGGGCCGCGCTCACCACACTGAAATACATGAGATAGAATCGATTATCGATTCCTGGCGCTCTGCTGATAATCTTACTACTGGCGCTGGGGTTGTACCCCAGTGCCAAAGTATTGGTGGGGTTTAACCCCCTTCTCTCTTCAGCACGATCCCGACTTGTTGGAAAACTCCCGCGCTGGCAAAAAATCTATCCAACTCTAATTCCAGTCCTCTATCAACCTGTACCAGTCCTTGTTAATTGGCGAGTAGTATTGTTCGAAACCATTTTCAGGAATCGTCTTGTAGTTGGGAGAATAGATGTCATATACTCTGATGAACCCAGCTTCCAAATGAAACTTCGCGCCACTGAGTCTGCCACGTGGATCGAATGTGACCTCGTTAATCACTGAGATGGGAACACCAATCTTATCAATCTGCTTGCTGATAGAATCGAACACGGCCCGGGCTTCATCGTCAAACGCTTGGGGGTCGTTGTGTCCAAGGGCAGATCTGGAATCCTTGGTGGTGGTAAAGAACCCTTTCGAGTAAGAAAGGCGTTGATACCAATCGAGATTGTGGTAAGAAGTCACTCGGTGTTTCTCGATTAGGGGAAAGAGTTTTTCCAACTCAACAACTTCTTGCTTTGCTTTCTCTCGTCGATTCCCGCAGCCGCCTAGATTGCCTAAAACACACACTGCTGTGAAAAGAAGTAAAATACGTAATATGATATGCGCAAACTCACCCACTCCCCTTTTGCCCCTCATAGGATTGATCCTTCCCCGTCAGTGCGTAAGGTAGATGCCAACCCACCTGTTAGCTGTTCAAGAACTCAACACTCGCCTTGTGTGCCGGGGTCTACTTTGCCCGGCTTGGGAGAAACAATCAACATATTTCGATCTCTGTCCTTGCTTCAAAGGTCAATCAACAGCGGCTTTTTCGAACAAAGTAGGCCCTGAACCGCAGCCTCTGACTTTCAGGGCCTAACTTGCGATCACTCCATTCGGTATATTTCAATTGCCAACATCCATCATTCATCGAATGAGCCGACCACGACTGGAGGGCAAGTGAGACCCTGCCACACAAAGAAGGAGTGTACTGGATCCATCGGGCTTTGATCTCTTGTGGCGATGAAAAGCCCGCCACACAGTCAAGACGTAACCTTGCGCTCTCCCCTTGCCAGGCACTTGTCATTCAGGAACCGCGGAGACCGCGGGCTAGCAAAACCCACTCCCTAGACCCAAGCCCCTAAACCCTCCTACTCGATTCCACTTTCTTTAACGGCTCTTCGGTCTTTTTCTTTACTGTTTCCTTTCAGTACTGTCCCGTTAAGATTTTTTGAGATGTTCGGAACAGCAATAGATTCAAGGTGTTGTATATGATGCAGACTTTTTTCGATTTCAATTTTGCGCTACCTTCAGGTCATGCTTTGTCCACTCTA
>Ga0272444_10003960_pt1 | contig 13193 bp, 11 predicted proteins | sample SSMForm13_FD_201033 | JGI IMG/M metagenome (GOLD analysis project Ga0272444, IMG submission 201033) | Marine sediment archaeal communities from Little Sippewissett salt marsh, Falmouth, MA, United States - SSM-Form-13 | ecosystem: Environmental > Aquatic > Marine > Wetlands > Sediment ...
GTGTTAATGCTCTACTGTTTAATCCTTTATATTTTATCATCGGATAATCTACTTCATGTCTTTGAGGCCGTATTTCTCGATCTTGCGGTAGAGTGTCGAGGGATCGATACCCAGGATCTCGGCGGCCCGCTGCTTCTGCCACCCCGATTCCTGCAGGATCCAGTAGATATAGGCCCGCTCGATCGCCTCCATGGTGGGATTCTCCGGTTCCTTGCTCTTGGACAATAACCGGCCCTGTCCCTTGGCGATCTTCTCCGGGAGATCCTTCTCCGTGATGGTCGCCTTGAGACCCAGGGTCACGGCCCGTTCGAGGACGTTCTCCAACTCCCGGACATTGCCCGGCCAGGCATACTGGGACAGGACCTTCTGGGCCTCGGCGTTGACTTTCTTGGTCTTGCCCTCCTGGTTGATGTACTTCTTGAGGAAATGATCGATCAGCAGAGGAATATCCTCCTTGCGATCCCGCAGGGGCGGTATGTGCAGGGGGATGACATTCAAGCGATAGTACAGGTCCTTGCGGAAACGTCCCGCGCTGACTTCACTTTCCAGATCGGCGTTGGTCGCTGCCACCAGACGGACGTCGACCTTGATCGGGGAGATCCCGCCCACCGGGACGATCTCCTTCTCCTGCAGGACCCGGAGAAGCTTGACCTGAATGCGGGGCGACATCTCGCCGACCTCGTCCAGGAAGAAGGTCCCCTCGCTGGCCACCTCGAGGAGCCCCATCTTGTCCTTGATGGCTCCGGTAAAGGAGCCCTTCTTATGGCCGAACAGCTCGCTCTCCAGCAGCTCCTCAGGAAGGGCGCCGCAATTCACGGTCACGAAATGATTCTCGCTGCGATAGCTGTGTTCGTGAATGGCCCGGGCGACGAGCTCCTTGCCGGTGCCGCTCTCCCCGGTCAACAGTACGGTACTGTCGCTGTCGGCGATCTTGCGGACCTGGTCCAGCACCTCGAGGATACCATCGCTCTTCCCGATGATCGTATCGAATCCCTCCGATTTCTTGAGCCGCTTCTTGAGATAGACGTTCTCGGTCCGGATCTTGCCCTGCTCCAGCGCCCGGGCGACGGCCAGCTTGATCTCATCCACCTTGAAAGGTTTGGTGATGTAATCGAAGGCCCCCTTCTTGAGCGCTTCGATAGCCGATTCGATGGTGGCGAAGGCGGTCATGATGATGACATAGGGAGCCGATTCCATCTTGGCTATCTCCTCGATCAACTCCAGGCCGCTCATGCCCTTCATCTTCAGATCGCTGATGACCACATCGAAGGTGTCCTTGGACATCTTCTTCAGGGCCTCCTTGGCCGAGAGCGCCGTGGTGATCTGATAGCCCTCCTTCTTCAGCATGATGGAGAGGAAATTACACATGCTTTCTTCATCATCGACCACTAAGATCTTTTCGTTGGCCATGAATGCTCCCTTCATGCGATATCCGGCAATGCCCCGATCTCGGAGATCTCATCGGGCTTTATCACGATCCTCCTCGGGATCCATCTGATCGGGAGAACGAGACTCCTCATCGGCGGACCAATACTGCCGCTGATCATTCTCCCATTCCTGCTCCTGGATGCGCCTCAGAACCTGCTTCCGGCGCCGGTTGCGCATCTCCTGCTGCTCGATTCTGTGCTTCTTCATCTTCTAACCTCGCTGAATCATCGTTCCGATAACAGGGAAATGGTACATATCGTTCCTTTCCCCGGCTCGCTTTCCACCGCCAGCGTTCCGCCGTTGTTCTCGACGATACGCTGGGCGATGGACAATCCCAGACCGGTGCCGTTCTTCTTGGATGAATAGAACGGCTCGAAGATCTCCCCCAGATCCTCGGGCTCTATGCCTGTACCGGTGTCCTGAAAAAAGATATCCACCATTTTGAATCCCGGTTGCTGCTCTTCCGCCGACCGGTCCTTCAGGCCGACCGTCAACCGCCCTCCCCCGGTCATGGCCTGTAAGGCGTTGATGGCGATATTGAGGAAGATCTGCTTGACCTGATCTCCATCGGCCCAGACACGGAGGTGATGATCCCCGATCTCATTGATGATCTCGATATCATCGCGATAATCGTGATGGTTGCGGATCAGCGTGAGGGTCTCCTGGACGACCCGGTCCAGCTCCACCGCAGCCGGCTCGGCCGGCCGGATGCGGGCATAGAGCAGAAAGTCGGTGATGATCCGGTTGAGCCGCTCCGATTCATGGGTCACCAGCTCGAGGAGCTTGCGCTCCTCCCCGGACAGCTGGGGCGTGTCCCTGAGCAGCTCCACCGAGCCGCTGATGGTGGCCAGGGGATTACGGATCTCGTGGGCGATGGCCGCCGAGAGCTGGCCCAGGACGGCCAGCCGGTCCGCCCTCCGGGCCTTCCGTTCCAACTCCTTGGCGTCGGTCAAATCCTGAAAGACGGCGATCACCCCGCTGCGCTGACCGTCCCCGGCGCCCAGCAGCGTGGTGCTGATCCCCAGGGGAATGTTCTTCCCGTTCGGGGAGGTGATGGTCAGCTCCTTACGATCAAAGATCACCGCCTCCTCCAGGGCGGTACGCAACACGGCCGTCAGTTCCCTGTGATTCTTGTCGAAGACCTGATCATAGGGGTGATCCTTGATCTGTGAGATGCGGAGCCCGAGGATCTTCTCGGCCGCGCCGTTGAAACATTCGACGCGCCCCTTCCCATCCAGGGTCACCAGCCCGCTGGGAATGTTTTCCAGGATATCATCGGTGTCCAGCTGCATCCGGCGAAGGCGCTGTGAGGTGGTCTCCAGCTCCTCACCCTTGCGGCGGAGCTTCTCGGCCAGAAAACCGCTCAGGACGGCCACCAGAAAGAAGAAGCAGATATTAAGGAACACGTTGAGGGGCGATTGCTCCGGGGCACGGGACAGCCGGTCCGGCTCGAAGAAGGAGACGGTCTTCACCAGGCCCTCGTATTGAAGCCAGCTGAGCAGTCCGTAAGCGGCCGATGCCAGAGCGGTGATGATGAGCATGCCGCCTAGGCGGAGAAACATGCTGGCGCTGATGATGATCAGCAGATAGAGCAGCGTCAGGATACTTTCGGCTCCGCCCGAGTAGTAGAGAATGCCGGTGACCAGCACCACATCCACACTGAGCTGGACGTAGATCAGGACCACCGGCGAGATCTCCCACTTGAGCGCCAGCCAGTAGAAGACGGAGATCAGATAGGTAAGGATGAGCAGACCGACAATGGGGATCAGAGAGAAATCCGCCCGGCTGCCTAAAAGGAAGACGATGACGGTTCCCAGTATCAGCGTGATCAGGATCAACCGGAAGATCATCAGCCCGTGAATCGACCTGATGTCAATGCCCCGCTGGTTCTGCAGCAGCATGACAGCAATCCCCTATTGTACGTTGATCGGAATGGTTTTCGGGAATGAATGAACACGCTCCCGAGACGATCCGTTTCCCCTAGCGCTCAGTCGGATGGAACGGCAGGTGATCATTTGATGACGCTGATCAGATCGAACATGGGCAGGTACATGGCCACCAGAATGCCGCCGATGATGACGCCCATGAAGACCACGATGATGGGCTCCAGTACCGAGGTCAGGGCGGCCACCGCCGCATCGACCTCTTCATCGTAGAAATCGGCCACCTTGGTGAGCATGTTATCCAGCTGGCCGGTGCGTTCTCCGATGGCCACCATCTGGGTCACCATGGGCGGAAAGACCCCCGATTCCTTCAGCGGCTCGGCGATGGTCTGACCCTCGGCGATACGGGAGCGGGCCTTGTTGACCGCCTCCTGGACCACGCTGTTGCCGGCCGTCTTGGCGGTGATGGTCAGGGAATCGAGAATGGCCACGCCGCTGGCCAGCAGCGTTCCCAGGGTACGGCTGAAGCGGGAGATGGCGCTCTTTCTGATCAGGCTTCCGAAGACGGGAACCTTGAGCAGGAATTTATCGATCTTGTATCGCCCGCCCGGCGTCCGGTAGATATATCTGATCCCGGTGGCCAGCAGACCGACGCCGCCGAACAGGAACAGGTAGGAGTTCTGCAGGAAGGCGCTGACCATCAGGACGATCTGGGTGGGCAGCGGCAGGATGCCGCCGAATTCGGCGAACAGCTTGGCGAAGGTGGGCACGATGGTGGTCAGCATGAAGATGGTCCCGCCGATGGCCACCAGGCTGATCAGAGCCGGATACACCATGGCCCCCCGGATCTTCCGTTTGAGTGAGTTGGCCTTCTCCAGATAGGTGGCCAGACGAAGCAGAATGGCATCGAGCATGCCGCCCATCTCGCCGGCTTCGACCATATGCACAAACAGTGCGTTGAAGATTTTAGAATGCTGACCCAGAGCCTCGGCCAGCGTCTTGCCGCTCTGCACGGATTCGCTCACCTGGCCGATGATCTCCTTGAACCGCTCGCGGGTGACCTGTTCCTGGAGGGTCTGGAGGCACTGCATGATGGGCAGGCCGGCGCCGATCATGGTGGCGAACTGCCGGGTGAAGGCGGACATATCCCCGCTGCGGACCTTCGACCGGAGACGGAAATTCAGCTGCAGCATCTTGCGCTGCACGGAGGTGACCAGGACGCCCTGCTTGCGCAGGATCCGGGTCAGCTCCTCGGGGCTTGCGGCGGTGAGCTCGCCGGACACGGCGCCGCGATGCCGGGCGCGTCCTTGATAGGCATAGTTAGGCACGATCGCTCCTTGTTGTGGAAAATCCAACCGCTCCGCTCAGGAAAGATCGGCGAAAGCCGCTAGCTGAAAGATTCCATCGATCGGAACGGAATCATTTTTTCCGGGTCGCCATTTGCCACTTGGCTTTGGCCTCGCTGCCCTCCCGCCCCTGGCCGACCGTGAGCATCTCCTTCAGCTCATCGGGCTTGGCGCTGCACTGCAGCGCATCGTTCATGGAGACCGTTCCTGATCGGCACAGTTCCGTGAGAGATTCGTTCATCGTCCGCATGCCGTATTTAGTGCCCGCCTGGATGAGACTGTAGATCTGATGGACCTTCTCATCCCGGATCAGGGCCCGGATGGCCGGCGTACAGATCAGCGTTTCCAGCGCCAGGCAGCGTCCGCCTCCGATCTTGGGAAGCAGCTGCTGAGAAACGATCCCCTCCAGCACGAAGGACAGCTGGGTTCTCACCTGGGGCTGCTGATGAGCCGGAAATGCATCGACGATACGGTTGATGCTCTGATCGCAGGAATTGGTATGCAGGGTGGCCAGGGCCAGATGGCCGGTCTCGGCGATCCTGAGGGTCGTCTCCATGGTCTCCAGATCCCGCATCTCCCCCACCAGGACCACGTCCGGGTCCTCGCGGAGGACATACTTGAGGGCGTTGACGAAGGAATTGGTATCCTCATAGACCTCGCGCTGGTTGATCACCGAACGATTGTGCTGATGGAGGAACTCGATGGGATCCTCCACGGTGACCACGTGACAGCTGCGCTGGCTGTTGATCAAGTCCAGCATGGCCGCCTGGGTGGTCGATTTGCCGCTGCCGGTCGGGCCGGTCACCAGCACCAGACCTCGGGGTTTGAGGGCCAGTTCGCTGATCACCTTGGGCAGACCCAGTTCCTCGAAAGAGGGAATTGAGTACGGGATCTGACGGATGGCGATGGCCACGCAACCCCTCTGCAGAAAGACGTTGGCTCGAAAACGGCTCAGGTTTTCGATGCCGAAGGACAGATCCAGCTCCTTGCTTTCCTCGAACTTCTTCTTCTGATTCTCGGTCAGCACGCTGAAGGCCAGCTGCTGGACATCCGGAGGTTTGAGGATATCATAGGGCGACTGGACCAGCTCTCCATCGATTCGAAAAACCGGCGGAACGCCGACGGTGAGATGAAGATCGGAGGCGTTCTTGGTGACCATCTCCTCCAATAGCTGTTTCAATGTGAGCATATCTACCTCCCTATTCGGGACAGATCACTCATTGACCGTCTCACGGAGCACCTCTTCTAAGGTGGTCACTCCCTGTCTCAGTTTGTTGAGCGCCGCTTCTCTCAAGCTCAGGACTCCCTCCGTCAAAGCCTCGCGGCGCAGCGCCTCACGGGAGGCGTTCTCCACGATGAGCTCTTTTAGACAGGTGTTGATCGGCATCACCTCATAGATCCCGATGCGGCCGGAAAAGCCGGTCCCGTGGCATTCCGAACAACCGGCTCCGTGGTAGGTGTCGAACTGCTCCGCCTGTTCGTGGCTGAGCCCCAGTTGTTCCAGAAGCTCGGTGCGCTCCCTGGTATGCTCCTCCTTCTGCTTGCAGTAAGAACAGATCTTCCGGAGCAGCCGCTGGGCGACGATGAGGTTGAGAGAGGAGGAGACCAGAAAGGGCTGAACACCCATATCGACCAGCCGGTTGATGGTACTGGGAGCGTCGTTGGTATGCACCGTGCTCATCACCAGGTGACCGGTCAGTGCCGCCCGGATGGCGATCTCGGCCGTCTCCAGGTCGCGGATCTCCCCGACCATGATGATATTGGGATCCTGCCGCAGGAAGGAGCGCAGAGCCGAGGCAAAAGTCAGGCCGATCTCGGATCTCACCTGGACCTGGTTGATGCCGTCGAGATGGTACTCCACCGGATCCTCGGCGGTCATGATGTTGACGTCCGGCTTGTTGATCAGTCTCATGGCCGAATAGAGGCTGGTAGTCTTGCCGCTGCCGGTCGGACCGGTGACCAGGACGATGCCGTATGGTCTTTGAATAGCCGATTGAAAATCATGCAGGGCCTTGCTCTCGAATCCCAGATCCTCCATGTCAAGCATCAGATTGGTCGGATCCAGGATTCTCATGACCACTTTCTCGCCGAAGATGGTCGGCAGGGTGGAGACCCGGATGTCCACCGTCTTGTTGCTCATCTTCACCTTGATCCGGCCGTCCTGGGGAATCCTCCGCTCGGCGATATCCAGCTCCGACATGATCTTGATCCTGGAGACGATGGCTGCCCGCAGACTATAGGGCAGGGACGGCATGTCTATCAGGGTTCCATCGATGCGATAGCGGACGCGAAGGGCTTTCTCGTGGGTCTCGATGTGAATATCGCTGGCGCCCTTGCGGATGGCGTCGGAGATGATCCCGTTGACCAGCTTGACCAGGGGAGCTTCCTGAACCGCCGAGCGCAGCTCCTGGATGTCGGGGAGCTGCTCATCCTCCCCCTCCTGTACCACCTCCAGATCCTCATCGTCGATCAGATCCTTGACGATCTCGGCGATCTGATCGCCGAGATGGTAGTACTTCTCGATGGCCCGGCGGATGGATGAATCGGCCGCCACCACGGGTCTGATCTCACACCCGGTGACGAACTTGAGGGAATCGATGGAAAAGACGTTCCCCGGATCGGCGATGGCCACCGTCAGGGTGTTTCCGTCACGATCCACCGGGATGGCGCACAGCTTCTGGGCCATCTCGGCCGGGATCAGATTGACCACATCGGGGTCCAGCTCCATCTCGGAAAGCTTCATGGCGCCGACATTGAGCTGCCGGCCGAGGATCTCGACGATGGCCTCCTCGCTCTCGATATAGCCCAGCTCGAAGAGGTTCTCCCCCAGTTTACCGCCCAGCTCCTGCTGCCGTTCCAGCGCCTCCTCCAGCTGCTCCTGGGTGATGAGGCCCTCGGAGACGAGCATCTCTCCTAAACGTTTGCCCACAGATTCCTCCGTAAACCGATATCACCGGCCGGACGACAGGTTCCCGGGGAAGCCTGTCTCACCGGTTGAGAATTCCAAAATAGCGTATCAGAAAGATCACCAGGACCAATAACGCCACCAGCCAGATCAGCCGGGCCAGCTGAAAGGGCGGCTTCCGCCGCTGCCGCTTAAATTCGAAGCGCCTTCCGGAGCCCTCTTGCTCGTCCCGCCTCAGCTCACGGGGACGGCGCAGCCGAAACTCCCTGCGGGAGCCGTCCCGCTTCACGGCCGGTCCTCCCCCCGCGGTTGCCGCCGACGAACGCCGATGCCCGGCCGGTCCGGAAGGATCAGCTTCCCGTCGGTCACCTCCACCCCTTCATAGGGATCATCCTCGATGAGCAGGTGGCCGTCCAGATCGGCATAATCGACCAGGGGCGAGAGCTGGGCTGCGGCGGTGATGGCCACGGAGGTCTCCACCATGCAGCCCAGCATGATCTGAAATCCGTGGGCCCGGCCCACATGGATCATCCGCAGGGCCTCCCTCAGGCCGCCGCATTTCATCAGCTTGATATTGATGCCCCGGGCGCACCCGGCCAGCCGGGGAATGTCCTCGGCCGTGCGAACGCTCTCGTCCAGCACGATGGGCATCTCGGTCCGTTCCTGCAGCCACCGCAGGCCCTCCAGGTCATCGGCCGCCAGGGGTTGTTCGACGAATTCGATATCGTAGGCCTCCAGCGCCGAGATCTTTTCCAGGGCCTGGGGTGCGGTCCAGGCGGCGTTGGCATCCACCCGGAGGATGGCCGGGGTGATCTCCCGTATGGCCCTGACGATCTCTTCATCCCGCTCCCCGCCCACTTTGATCTTGATGATGGGCGCCGGTCCCAGCTCACGGACCTTGCGCTGCATCACCTCCGGCCGGTCCAGGCCCACCGTGATCGAGGTCCGTGGCGTCCGGCCGGGATCCAGGCCCAGCAGACGGTAGAGCGGCACGCCTAGCGTTCTGGCCACCAGATCATGGAGGGCGATGTCGATGGCCGCCCTGGCTGCCGATTGGTGAGGCAAAAGGCGTGCCATATCGGCCAGAAGGTCCTCCAGAAGGAAGGGATCCCCGGCCAGCCGGTCGGCCGCCCGGCGAAGCGCCTCGCCGGCCGAGTCGGCATCCTGGCCGTAGTAGATCGATGGGGCCGCCTCGCCGACACCGAACGTATCGCCGAAATTGATGCGGCAGATAACGTTACGCCGCTGGTCGCTCGCTTCCCGGGAGGTCCGGAAGGTGTGTTTGAGATGGAGGATGACCTGGTGATGAAGAAGTTCCATGACCGTGCGCCCTTTCTCGATCATCTGTCGGGCTGCAAAAAACGTGCCTCAAACCCTGCGGGCAGATCGAAAACGGCCCCGAAGGCGCCATTCGGACCGCATCAGGCCCGTCGGCCGTCCTGCCGAGCATCGTGAGACGATGTTAACTGACTTCTGATCCACTACTTTCAAAAGTTAGCATGAAAACTTGCAAAATGCAAACACAAACCGCCGCCCGCGTCTGCCCGGCCGAGCGGTGATCAAAGGCGCAGAAATTGAACAATCTCCGCTCCGGCGAACAGGCCGCCGAAGTACTTGACGAAGGGGGCGATCATCTTCCACAGCAGGGAACGACCGGTCAGCACCACCGCCAGCAGGAGCAGCGGCCCGTAACGGCCCAGCGCTCCATAGAGACCGGCCGCCCGAACGGGCAGCAGGCCCTGGAGGACCTTGCTGCCGTCCAGAGGCGGCAGCGGCAGAAGATTGAACACGGCCAGCACCAGATTGATGATCATGCTCCAGAGGAGGAACGGAAACAGTACCGATCCGGCGGACGATGAGACCGCCGGACCGGCGAACGTCCACAGCCGGAGAACCAGCCCGAATCCGAAAGCAGCGGCCATGTTCGACAGGGGTCCGGCCAGCGAGACCCAGACCATGCCGGACCGGGGATGATCGAAATTACGAGGATCGACGGGCACCGGGCGAGCCCATCCGATATGGGCCACCAGCAGCATCAGGGTACCCAGGGGATCGAGGTGCTTGAGGGGATTGAGCGTCAGCCGGCCGGCATCCCGGGGAGTCGGATCTCCCAGCCGGTCGGCCACCAGCCCATGGGCGTATTCGTGAATCACCAGGGCCAGGACGGCCGCCGGGAGCAGGGGGATGATCTGGAGAATGCGTTCCTCCATCATGGCGGTCCTCACCTCCCCGATCCCGGCCCTTCGGCCGGCGGCGGCTCGTCCGGCGAGGATCCCCTCCCCGCCAGACTCCGGGCCATGGTCAGCTGCTGCCGTCGGCCGCCCACCCGGCCGTCCAGCCGGGCCATGAGCACGCCGTCGAGGATCCGCCCGTAGGCCGTTCCCGGAGACAATCCCATCTTCTTGAGGTCCTCGCCGCTGATCTCCAGGTTCACGTCGCGCAGCCGGGCCCGGTAGCGGAAGATGCGACCGGAGACCGCCCGCCGGCCGCTGGCGGCCATGAGGGCGATGAGCACCTCGCAGGGGAAGCGGTGCAGGATGCGATAGAGGACGCTGTCGGGCGGACGCCTGGGGACGGAGAGGGCCTTGATCACCTCGGCGCCGAACCGGTGGAACAGACCGAGCGCCTCGACCGCCCTGCGCTGCAGGGTAAGACGAGCGGACAGCCGGTCCGCGTCCCCGGCCGGCAGAGAGGAGAGCAGCCCCAGCAGATACACCATCCAGGCGGACACCGTCTCGTCCGGCCAGCGCTCCTTCCAGCGCAACAGATACCGGCCGGTCCTTCTCAACAGCCGGATCCGGTCGGGGGTCAGCGCCAGGCCGGGATGAAGGCTCCCCAGAATGCCCATCCGGTCCAGCCGGCGAACGGCCGGCAACGGATCGGATTCGCGCAGCAGGGTGAGCAGTTCCTCCCGCAGGCGCTGTCCGGAGATCCGCTCCAGCATGCGGGCTCCGGCGGCCTGCCGGAGCAGATGCCGGGTGCGGGCGCTCATCCGGAACCCATAGCGGCCCTCGAAGCGCACCGCCCGGATCATCCGGGTGGGATCGTCCAAGAAGCTGAGATTGTGCATCACCTCGATGATCCCGCGGCGCAGATCACGGCGCCCCCCGAAGGGATCGACCAGACGTCCGAAGCGATCGCCGGAAAGATCGATGGCCAGACCGTTGATGGTGAAATCGCGGCGGTACAGATCATGGACCAGGGCGCCCGGTTCGACGGCCGGTAACGCCCCGGGATGCCGGTATTGCTCCCACCGGGCGGAGACGACATCGAGCTTGAGGCCCCCCGGAAGGACCATCAGGGCGGTGGCGAAACGTTGATAACAGACCACCTTGCCCCCGTGACGGGAGACGTAGGCGCGGGCAAAGGCCATGCCGTCCCCGACCACGGCCAGGTCCATGTCCCGATCCGCGATATTCAACAATAGATCGCGGACGCTGCCGCCCACCAGAAAGACCTCCTCGCCGCGCCGCTCCCCCAGCCGCCCGGCCCGGCGCAGGATCCGCAGAATGGCCGGCGAATACCGTCTCTCCATGGCCGGGCGCAGATCGACCTGTTCCTCCGGTCCGGACCAGGCGGCCGCCGCCGGCTCCTCCGCGTCGGGTCCCCGGCGCAGCAGATCGGACTGGGCCACCATGCCCAGCAGCCGGCCCGCCCGGACCACCGCCAGATGCCCGATACGGTTCTCCGCCATCAGCCGGTAGACCTTCCCCCAGGAGGCGTCCGGGCCGACCGAGGGCAGAGGGACGGTCATGATCATCTCCACCGGCTCCCGGCCCAGACGGTGCTCGATGGCCTGGACCAGATCCCACCGGGAGACCATGCCCACGGCCCGACCCCCGGCCGCCACCGGCAGGGCATCGACGCGGTCCCGGCGCATGCGGTCCTCGGCCTCGGCGATCGAGGCATCCGGCGGGAGTGTTTCGGGCACGGCTTTCATCAGCCGGCCGGCCCGCAGCCGGAACCGGCCGGGCTCTCCCTCTTCCTGTGACGCCGGCCCTTTTGCCGGCACCATGGATAACCAGATCATCGATCAGCCTCGGGGATGAAAGGTGCGGTGGACCTCTTTCAGATATTCCCGGTCGACATGGGTGTAGATCTGAGTGGTGGAGATGTCGGCATGCCCGAGCATCTCCTGGACGGCCCGCAGATCGGCCCCGCCCTCGAGCAGATGGGTGGCGAAGGAGTGCCGTAGGGTATGGGGACTGACCCTGGTGCGGATCCCGGTCATGGCCACATACTTTCTGAGTATCTTCCAGAATCCCATCCGGGATAATCCCTTTCCCCTGAGATTGAGGAACAGCACCTCGTCCGAGAGCGGATTGGACAGCAGCGGCCGGACCTCCTCACGGTACCGTCCGACCCAGCGGATGGCCTCGCTTCCCACCGGGACCACCCGTTCCCGCAGACCTTTGCCCAGCACGCGGATATACTTCAGCTCCGGCAGCAGATCCGCGGTCTTCAGGGCCAGCAGCTCGGAGACCCTCAGCCCGGCGGCATACATCATCTCCAGCATGGCCCGGTCCCGCACCCCCGCCGGCGCGGAGATGTCCGGCTGGGCCATGAGTTCCTCGATCTCATTTTGATGGAGCACATCGGGCAGCCGTTTCCATAGCCGGGGCGAGTGCAGGTGCTCGGTGGGATCCCCGGCGCAGCGTTCCTCCGTGACCAGAAACCGGTGGAAGGTTCGAACGGCCGAGAGGTGCCGGGCCACCGAGGAGGGCGCCAGGCCCCGCTGGCGCAGGCGCACCAGGTGCTCGGTCACCAGGCCCGGGGATATCCCGTCGGGGGAGGTCACTTCTCGGGAGGTGAGGAACCGGAGGTATCGTCCGATATCGCGCCGATAGGCGTCCAGGCTGGCCGGCGCCAGCCGGCGTTCAACCTGCAGATAACGGACGAATTCGTCCCCGGCGGATCTCAGATCCATGGCGGGCTGCACCCTCAGGCGATGAGAGGATTCCCTGCGGAACGGACGGCCACAAGCCGGCGGTCTATAACGTTCCGGTCGAGAAGAACGGGTTATGACGCTTCTCGTCGCCGATGGTCGTCGGAGGCCCATGGCCGGGATAGACCTCCGTCTCATCGTCCAGCACGAGAAGCTTGTTGCGTACCGAGGCCAGCAGGAGGTTGTAGGAAGCGCCGGGAAAATCCCACCGGCCGATGGATCCGGCGAAGAGCGTGTCGCCGGTGAAGACCAGCCCGTCGCCGAGCAGCGAGATGCCCCCTGGGGAGTGCCCCGGCGTGTGGGCCACCTTCAGCTCCAGATCGCCGACCTGGATGACATCCCCCCCCTCCAGCAGACGATCGGCGGGAGGAGAGGTGACCGGTTCGGCGAGCATGCTGGAGAAATTCTTCCGGGCGTCGATGAGCATCCCGCCGTCGGACCGATGGATCAGCACCTCGGCGCCGGTCCGTTTTTTCAGCGCCCGATTGGCCACGATGTGATCGACATGGCCGTGGGTGTTGACGATCGATCGCACCCGGGCGGTGAGACGGTACAGGACGGCCAGGATGTGCTCCACATCTCCCCCCGGATCGATCACGATGACCTCTTTTTCGGTCGATGAACCATAAATATAACAATTTGTTTGTAAGTCGCCTACAACGATACGCTCAAGTATCACATTAGGC
>Ga0272444_10003961_pt1 | contig 13192 bp, 13 predicted proteins | sample SSMForm13_FD_201033 | JGI IMG/M metagenome (GOLD analysis project Ga0272444, IMG submission 201033) | Marine sediment archaeal communities from Little Sippewissett salt marsh, Falmouth, MA, United States - SSM-Form-13 | ecosystem: Environmental > Aquatic > Marine > Wetlands > Sediment ...
GTTAATATCAGAAAGGATGGAATAAAAACAAAAGCAATAAGAATTAAAATAAAAAGAAAAGACTCTGTAATTAGATTCTATAGGCTTATAAACTTCGAGACCAAAGAAAAGAGAGAAAAGTTAAAAATAATATACGATAAGTATAATATTAATGGGGAAGCTGGGGCAGTAATTCTCAAAGGGAACTGCAAGCTCAGCTCGGGAGAGCACGCGACTGAAGATCGTGTTGTCGGGGGTTCAAATCCCTCCTGCCCCATTTATAAATCCTTTGGTGGAATAGAGAGCTATGGGTAGAATAAAAATAGTTGCAGTTAAGTCCATGGGAGACGAAATCATAAAAGAACATGGAAAGAATTTTTCAGAAGATTTTGATAGCAACAAGAAGGCACTTGGTGAGATAAAGGACATCAAATCCAAGAAGATACGAAATATAGTTGCTGGTTACATTTCCCGTGAGATGAAGAAGATAAAGACATCAGGTATATAGTTATATTTTTCCACAACCAAACAATTAGTATGAATTTACTAGATTATTCTGAAGTAGCTAAAACTTTTGATTTAAGAGAGAGTGTAGCCAAAATAACTTCAACAATGTTTGACACAAAAACATACAATATAGTTCTTACAGAAAATGATAAATACAAAGGTGTAGTATTGGCACGCGATATAGCCAAAAGGAACATAACAAATCCAGATAAAGTTGAAGCAAAACAGTTTTTGAGAAACATCAATCCAATATCAATTGAAACTCCTATCAAGGATGTTGTAGAAGCCTTTGTTGTAAATGATTACAACACAATACCTCTTGTGCATGAAAAACAAATACGTCTTATAACAAAACTCAGCCTACTTAACGCAGTAAAGGATAATCCGTCCGTCAAGAAAAAGAAAGCAAAAGATTTGATGAAGTATCCATATTGTGTGAGTGTCGGTGATAGTATAAACACAGTCATTTCCGTCATGAAAGAGATGAGTGTTTTAAGAGTTCCTGTATTGTCTGGAAAAAGTAAGATAGAAGGAATGATAACAAATATAGATCTGCTCAAAGCTGATGTGAAAGAGCAGAGATCGACTTCAGGCGAAAAATACGGAGAAAAAACAAGAACTAGAGGGCATCCAGTGAAATCTATTATGGATAAGAAGGTAGTAAAAGCTAGACCAACAGATACGATGCAGTCCATAATAGAAAAAATGATTTCAAATAAAAAAGAGACAGTGCTAATAGAAGACAATTCCAGGATTGTTGGTATAATAACACCAAAGGAAGTATTCAAACAAGTTGTCAAGAAGACAAAGGAACAAGAAATTGAAGATAAAAACAAGGGAGTATATATCAGAATAAGTGGAATACAAGAAGAAGATATATACATAAAGAGTTTGATAGATAGTGAAATAACAAACGAAATCAAGAAACTAGGAAAGATACTTGATATAAAATATCTGGTGTTACATGTAACAACAAGACGAACGTCAGGTCAGAGAAAGAATTACTCTGTCAAAGGAAAGCTCATAACAGAAAGAGGATATTATTTTGCTAAGAATGATGATTGGGATCTTACAAAAGCAGTCAGAAGCGTAATGAATAAATTTGAACGAGAGATCCTAAAATACAAGGGCAAAAGACGATAAATATAAATACAAAAAACAACAAGCGATATTATGAAGATTAGAGAATTCAACAGTAGCATAGTATACGTGATACTGGGAGTACTACTAGCATTTGGAATAAATCAGGGATTGGCTCTAGCTTTGTCTACAGATATACCTGTAGTTGCAGTTGAATCCAATTCAATGGTTCCTACATTCCAAAAAGGAGATATTCTAGTTTTACAGGGAATTACTGTGAATGATCTAATAGTAGGCGATATAATCGTGTTTTCACCTATTGTGCAGGAAACCCCTGTAGTCCATAGAGTGATTCAGATAAATGATGACGGAAGCGTACAAACCCAAGGAGATGCAAATTCAAAACAACTTCCATTTGAAAAGAGGATAGAAGAGGATCAGATACATGGAAAGGTCATCACAATTGTGCCTTATCTTGGATGGGTAAAGATAGGAATGGCGGAATATTTGCTCCCAAACGCTCATTGGGCTTTACTCGCGGGCGTGTTGATAGTAATTTTATATATGATAATGTACAATAAGCTATAAACTACAACAATCTTTTATAACTAACTAGTTAAATATTATGGGGTGTGTAAATGCATTTTTGTGATAAGTGTGGTTCTGTTATGGTTTCTAAACAGGATAGAAATAAGATTGTCCTAGTTTGTAGAAAATGTGGTAAAAAAACATCAGAATACAAGCCTCTCGAAATCGAAGAACAAGTTGAAAAGAAACCTTCAGATGAAGTCATATTTTTGGAGAAGAATGAGGAATCACTTCCTAAGACAAAGGCAGTTTGTCCAAAATGTAATCATAAAGAAGCAGGATGGTGGCTACAACAAACAAGATCAATAGATGAAGCTCCCACACTTTTCCTTAGGTGTACAAAATGTAAACATACATGGAGAGAATACGGATAAAGCACTTAAACACATAGTACACTTTATAATATAGTTGGTGATTTAGTGTTAGAATTTTCAGTTTTTGCGGTTTCCCTTATAGTAACGTTTATAATAACTCCGATATTCATACGGAAATTGAAAAAGGCAGGAATCGTTGGAACTGACATACACAAAAAAGATAAACCAAAGATACCTGAAATGGGCGGATTGGCAATATTGTTTGGGTTTTCTGCAGGAGTTCTTTTTTCAATACTTTTCGTGGCAACAGATCTAGTTCAAATATTCGCGGTTCTGATTTCCATACTCCTCTTGGGAATAATAGGAGTTTGTGATGATATATTTGGTATACGTCAAAGAACCAAGATAATACTTCCTGTTTTTGCAGCCATACCATTGATGGTGATACAAGCAGGAGTTCATTCTATGAGCCTGCCGTTTATAGGCAGGATTGAATTTGGAATATTATACCCGCTTTTATTAATACCACTCGGAATTACTGTTGTATCTAATTCATTCAATATGCTTGCAGGATATAATGGCATGGAGGTTGGTTCAGGAGTAATAGCTTGTGGAGCAATTGGGTTAATAGCATTTATGTTAGGTAATTCAGCAGTTGCGATTTTAATGTTTTCTATGTCAGGAGCGTGTCTAGCATTCTTGTATTTCAATAGATATCCAGCTAGAATATTTCCGGGAGATGTGGGAACATTTTCTATTGGTGCTGCTTTTGCAGGCGCTGTTATTATAGGTAATATGGAAGGTATAGGAGCTATCATAATACTTCCTCATATAATAAATGGGTTGATGACAATCATAGACATCATTAGAGGTAAGCCAATAAAGAAATTTTCAGAAGTTAAAGATGGTGTTTTGGTTCCACCAAAAACACAGCATGTCAATACTCTATACTTCTTTTTAGAAAGACGATTTAAATTGACAGAGAAAGGAATTGTTCATTTGGTATGGTTACTGACATTGATTTTCGCCCTGGCAGTACTGTCAATATATTTTCCATTAAATATCTGATATTTATATAATTAAACCAAAAAAAATTAAGATCTTATGAAGACGGTTGAGTTCCTAAAAAAACACTGGTATCTTTTTTTGCTTATAATTATTGTAGTCATGGCTTTCATGATCAGGGCCGCACCAGCAAGATATGGTGAACTACAAGCACTTGATCCTTTTTATCTTTACAGAATAAGCGAATACGTGGTTACGCATAATTTCCAGATGCCCGAAATAGACATGCTTAGGAACCATCCTTATGGAGATACCCAGTTCGATCTTCTGGTTGTGCATTATTTTCCACCAATACTATATGTACTTCTCAATCCTATAATGCAGACAACATTCTTTAACTTCGCCTTGATTTATCCAGCGATAATGGGAGCATTATCTGTATTTATCATGTTTTTTGTAGGAAAAGAACTATTCAATGATAAAAAAGCAGGGCTATTCGCGGCATTTTTCCTAGCAACAGTTCAAGCATTTATTACAAGAACTTCTGCAGGTTTCTTCGAAAAAGAACCTACATCAAGCATCTTCATGTTTTTGTCAGTATTATTCTTCATTAAAGCATTCAAACAGGGAGATTGGAGATATGGAATTTTGTCAGGTGTAATGTTAGGATTGATGACTCTCTCGTGGGGAGGTAGTCAGTACATGTACATATTATATGCTATATTTGCATTGATCATGGCTTTGATGAATCACAATATACGAGCTGTTGCATTTTCATATATACCTGCAGCGATATTCGGTATTCTGGTTCCAGTGTTCATACAGCCTAGAATTGTTAATATATTCTCCACAACAACCATGCTATCACTCGGTGTACTTATTATAATACTGCTTAGGGTACTTATACAAAAATTCAGGGTTGTTAAAACAGATCAACTCAAATTTGTCACACCATCTTTGATGGTTGTGGGTGCGGTGGTATTCCTTATAGGATCCATGTTCATCGATTTCATGTACAACATCTTATACGGTTTAATTAGCATGCTTACACTAGACCCGACAAAGAAGACAACTGTAGCAGAAAGCGTCGGAGGAGATTGGAATGTAATAGTTTCGCAAACAGGATTGGGCCCAGCTTTAGGCAGCCTAGGACCTATAGTATCATTTGCAGCACTGTTTTCTTTGTGGACATTCTCTGTACTAGGAGTTTTAGTATTACTATATAAAATATACAAAAATAGAGATTGGGTAGCATTGATTCCAATATTATGGTTATTCCTTGCAGCCTTTGGTGTATTCTTCGCAATCAGGCTTATCTACTTCATGGGACCAACCGTAGCACTCCTTTCAGGATTCTTGCTTGCTTGGTTACTAAATAAATCAAGGGATGTATCATTCCTGCCTGATGTCAAACGTACATGGCAAATCTATGGAATAGTTGGAGGTATAATGGCATTCCTTGCGATATTCTACGGAGTGACAAACATATTGGTAGGAACAATATTTGTAATACCTGCAATTGTATTGTTCATACTTGCATATCTGATAAATTCAACATCTAAAGAGAAATCCGTATTCAAGCGGATACATGAAGCAATTGTAGGAAGCCAGGAAAAAATACTCACTATAACAGCAATTCCAGTGATACTAATAGTGTTATTCAGCTTAAGCTTCTACACAGTCAGTGGTTACAACTATGGACAGATGCTTGGTCCATCCATAAATCAGTATTGGTATGAAGCAATGGATCATCTAAGATATGAAACCCCAGAGAATTCAAGTGTTTTGTCTTGGTGGGATTTCGGATATTGGTTCCAAACAAAAGGAAATAGACCTACTATAGCAGATGGTGGTGGTGTAGGTAATACATCAAGATTTGATCTAGCTACGTGGTTTACAGCTAATTCCTGGAATTGGACAGATTATGAACCGTGGTTGGTAGAACAGATAGATGTTGATTACATACTCATGGATTATACTCTTCCAGGTAAATATGGAGCTATCACAAAGATTGCATCCAGAGAAACGACTGTCATAGGCATAATGCAATTACAGCAATCTGGTACATTCCCACAGGACAATTCAACTATATTTGAATTCAGAAACGGTCCTTATGTTGTATGGGTCCCTATTATTGAGGGAGCTATCACAAGTTCGCCTATGTTCCTTGTTGATCAGGGAGGAGGACAATACACTTCACAATCTTATGTAAATGATGTGTGCACAGAACAAGGAATGATACAGATGGGAGATAAACAACCATCTCTAGGAGGTTGTCTGGCAGTTACAAGCCATGGTGTTTATTACATACCTGAAGAAGCAAAAAATACAATATTCACCAATTTAATGTTCATGGATGGATATGGACTGCCTCTTGAAAAAGTGTTTGATAATACACTGATAAAGATATACAAGGTGCTCCCATCTTCTTCAATACAGACTTCTGGAATAGAAGTGGTAGAGTCTTTATAAGCAGTTCTCCACCCTTTTTATAATATGAAAGCCCTAGTACTAGGAACCAAAGAGTATCCTTTAGGAACCAACAAGGATGATCCATCTCCAAGTGGTGGGATGGAACTATATGTTGAACACTTGGTTAGAAATTTAAGCGATATAGATTTGACTATAGTTACACGAAAATTCAGCGGTTCTAAATCACATGAAAAAAAGAACGGCATAGAGATAATACGAGTGTCATGGCTAAATGGGTTCTTTTTTAGAAATCCAACGTTCAATCTCAATTCCTTTAGAAAGGGAATAAGTCTAGATTATGATGTTATAATTTCACATGGTGAAGTCGCCAATTTTTTCAGTCTATTTTTATCCAAACTAAAAAGAAAGCCAGTTATAATGGTAAATCACGGCCTAGCTTCAGAACAGGAACAATATAATTCTATTCTGAAAGCAGGATTCAGGTTGATAGATAAGATAACATATTCACATGCAGATGCGGTTGTGACACATTCACCATCTAAACTTCCAGATAATGTAAAATATAATTTTATCAAGCCGGGTCTTGACACATCAAAACTGAAGATTGATACAAGCTTGAAAAAGAAATACAAACTCAAAGGAAATGTGATTGTTTTTACTGGAAGACTCATGAAGACTAAAGGAGTCGAATACCTAATAAAAGGGCTTAGTAAGCTGAATACTCCCTACACATGTTTTGTTGTTGGAGACGGTCCTGAAAGAAAGAGATTGGAACAATTGTCTTCCAATTTGAAAACAAACGTTATATTTACTGGCTTTAGAAAAGAGATAAACAAATTTCTCTCTATTGCCGATGTATTTGTTTCACCATCACTTTCGGAGTCTTTGAATTATTCAATGCTGGAAGCAGCCTACATGAAAGTTCCTATAATTTCAACAGATCTTGGAATCATGCCTAAAAATAGTTTTATTAAAATAAAAGATAAAGATCCAAAATCAATAACAGCTGCAATTGAAAATCTTCGTAAAAGGTCAGACATGATAAAGAATGCGTATCAATTCACACTTCAATTCAATTGGAAGAACGCAGCTAAAGAATATACAAAATTAATAAAAAGGATACTAGAGGAGAGAAAATGAAAATATTGATGTTGTGTCCCTTGATAAGTAGCAGTTCTTTTATAACTACTTATCCATTTGCAAAACTATTATCCAAAAAACATGATGTAGAGATAATGGGACCACTTCTAGGGGAAAAACAATACATAGAAGACCCTAAACTCAAATTCACATTTATTGAACCAAGAGTAAAAAAACCAATACAGTTAGCATTCCTATCCCTCTACAAAAAGAATCTCAATATCTTGAAGAAAAAAGATTTTGATGTAATTCATGCTTTCAAACTACTACCACACACAGGCCCGGTTGCAGCAAAAATAAAGAAAAGAACAGGAACCCCGTTTGTTTTAAGCATCGATGATTATGATGCAGCTGCTTCAAAAAATAAAGCAAAAAGAGTGGTTTTGGAGTGGGCAGAAAAGTCATACAAAGATGCAGACGCAGTAACAGTCTCCTCTGAAATGTTGAAGAAGATATATGGTGGAGACATAATATACCAGGTTGCAAATGAATTTGTGTTCAAGAGAAAACTCAATCCAAAAGCCTTTGCAAGGAAATATGACCTGGAAAACAAGATAGTTATAGCACATGCAGGTACGTTTTTCGATCACAAGGGAATGGATGTTCTGATAAAAGCCGTGAAGAAGATAAACAATAAAAATGTAAAGCTCGTACTCGCAGGAAATTCAAACATAGAAAAATACAAAAAAATTGCAGGAGATGAAACCGTCTTCACAGGACGAATACCAATGAATGATGTAGCTAACTTAACTCAATTATGTGATATATATGCGATACCAACCAAAGATACCCCTTACGCTAGAGCTGAAATACCTGCAAAGATATTCGAACCCATGATGCTTGGAAAACCAGTTATTGCAAGTTCCATATCAGATATACCTAGAATTCTTGATAACGGAAAATGCGGGCTCTTAACAAAACCAGGAAGCGTAGATGATCTAGCTAAGAAAATACAGTATTTAATAGATAATCCAAAGGAGAGGATCAAATTTGGAGCCAAATCTAGAAAACGATATGATGCGAACTATAGTTACAAAAAGATTGAGGAGAAAATCTGGGAAATATATTTAAACTTAAATGTCTATTAATTGATAAACGCAAGGAGGATAGTATGAAAGTATTGATCACCGGCGGTACCGGATTTATAGGTTCACACCTTATACAAAAATTGCATGAGAGAGGACATCATGTAAATGTTATAGTTAAACATTCGACACGACCATTCAAGTTACCTGATGGAGTTGAAAGCATTACAGCTGACTTGCTTGATATTCAGGGATTAAAAAAGATAGTAAGAGACTATCAACCAGAAGTTGTTTGTAATCTAGCTGCAATGACTCCTGTTAGATTTAGTTTTGATAATCCATTCATATACGGTCAAACAAATTATATTGGTACAATGAACATGATTTTTGCTGCAATGGAATCACCAATTCTAAAGAAATTTGTCCATGCTTCAACAGCAGAGACATACAAGCCTAAAGATATTCCAATCAAAGAGACAGATGAATTATATGGTTCAACTCCTTATGGAGTTAGTAAGGTTGCAGCAGATTATTTTGTAAGAGTGGCAGGTGAATGTTACGGATTACCTTACATCGTTTTAAGGCCTTCAAATACGTACGGAAGAAAGAACGAGAGAGGATATTTCATAGAGAAGGTAATTACAACAATGCTTACCTCAAAGAGATTGGTCTTAGATGGTTCGCCTGATGTAATAAGAGATTGGATGTATGTAGATGATCATGTCCAAGGTTATATAAGATCCATAGAAAGTGACGTGAAAAATGAAGTATTCAATGTATCAACTGGAGTCCAGAGCACACTAGGAGATACTGTTGAAAAAATAAAGAGTGTCATGAGCTGGGATGGAGAGGTGATCTGGGGCAACAAACCAAGACCAAAAGATCCAAAATACCTAGTTTTAGATAATTCTAAAGCCAGACAGCTGTTGAATTTCGAACCAAAATACAGCTTGGAGAAAGGATTCGAAGAAACAATAAATTGGTGGAGACAGGAACTATCAAAAGAGGTCAAATGAAAGTAAGTTTACTTGCTCATACAACCCCGTTTAGTGGAACAACCGGTATGGGCGGAGGAATAACTAAAATCCTATATAATGTTGGAAAAGAGTTAATTGGAATGGGCCATGACGTAAAACTCACTGTGAGGAATGACTACGTACCAAAAGAAAAGTGGATAGAAACTGTTTATTCTCCAAAGATTTCCTGGATGTTGTATCCGTATTTTCTCAAGGGGAGATTATCCAAGATCGATGCTGATGTATACCATGCAGACTACGTTACCACAGGAGCACCTCTTATCTGGAAGAAAAAAAGACCATCAGTCGTATCCATTCATGATGTAATTCCCTTCAAATACGACATGTCTAAACAATCTAGGGCAAACAAACTGCGAGTATGGTGGTATATGAAGAATTTCAAGACAATATCAAGAGCAGATTCCATACTTGTTCTCTCAGAGTATGCCAAAAAAGAAGCTTTGGAATACACGAACCTTGATGAAGATAAAATACGTGTTGTGTATATAGGAGCTGATGTTGATCACTTTCACCCTCTGAAAAGAAAACCAAACAAAAAACTGAAGATTGGTTATGTAGGAGGACTTGATGGAAGAAAGAATGTGACATTACTCATAGACGCATTCAAAGATCTCCTGAAAGAGCGTAATGATGTAGAATTGCATGTGGGTGGCGGAGGATCAAATCTAGAAAAATTTAGGAGTATGAACTTAAAGAACGCAAAATTCTATGGCTTTGTGCCTGATAAAGAATTAAACAAATTTTTGAATTCACTTGATGTTTTCGTTTATCCAACACTGGATGAAGGCTTTGGACTTCCACCATTAGAGGCTATGACTGCAGGAACACCTGTTGTAGCAGCAAATACATGTAGTATGCCTGAGGTCGTAGGAAAGGCTGGACTTCTTGTAGAACCTAATCCAAAAAGTATGAAAGAAGGATTATTAAAAATGATAGATAGTAGCTCTTTAAGAAAGAAGTATTCCAAATTAGGTATAACTAATGCAAAAAAATTCACATGGAAGGCATCTGCAAAGAACACATTAAAAATATACAAGGAATTGGTTGAGTAATATGAGTCTAATTAGAGAGCTTAGGATAATAAAGGATCATTGGTATTTCAGAACAGTGAAGAGAACACGTCCATGGGCAATCCATACAGAATGTATACACAAAGACAATGTGTGGAAGGCTGTTCAAAAATATGTAAAATCAGGAAGAAAAGATATTTGGTATGTTGTAACTCCTGAAAACTTCGATTTTGTTAAGACAGAAGCAGGTGTGGACATAAGTCAAAACGAATGGAAGAAAAAGATACTAAAAAGATACAAATGGCTCAAAGATAATGGCCAAGAAGTACAGCTACATGTTCATCTAAGAATAAAAATGAATCTTTATACAGGTGAAGAGATGAAGAAAGATGTTGACAAAAAAGTGGCAGGCGGTCTCAGATGGCTGAAAAAGAATGGATTTGATCCAACGAGCATAGTATTTGGATGGTGGTCTTACAACAACTATGCAATCTCTGTTGCCAAAAAACACGGACTTCATATATCACAAAGACTTGACAACTATTTCATACACGATTATGATGTGATAGGATTAGTTTAGAATATCTTTCTTGAAAGTTCCTTGACCATTTCTGCATCCTTTACTTTTCGCTGCCTTTGTACATATCTTCTTTTTTTGCAGATTATATGTGGATGTGAGAGAATCCAAAAATATGCTCTGACAAAACTGGAGAAATATCCTGTCCTCAATCCATTTAGCAATCTTCCTAGAGAAAATATAATATTATGGCCAAAATACCTCATAATCGTCCTCTTTTCGTAGAAGATGAAATAATTCACCCACCTATTCCTCTCATCAAGATATCTGTAAAACTTAGGTTTTCTTTTTACTGTAGGGCTGCCTTCGTGTAAAACTTCTGCTTTCATGATCCGTTTGCATTTGTATCCCTTGATGTTTACCATCAAACCACAGTATACATCTTCTCCATAAAAGAAATAATCAGAATCAGTGTAACTATCCAAACATGATTTTTTAATTATAACAGGCAAACCAGGATAGGCTTTCTTCTTCACATTTTCATTTTGAGGAGTGTTGAAAAACAGCACATTCAGATTGCTGTTATACACCTTCCCGTCATGATGTCTGCAAACACCTTCGGCGCAGCCTAGTGTTTTATCATCTTCCATGCCCTTGACGAGTTCTTTTACACAGTTCTTATCTAGTATAGAATCATGTGAAATCAGTATTACATATTTCCCTGTTGAATTCGCATAACCTGTGTTATATCCGCCCGCAGCACCTAAATTTTCACTATTTCTTACAACTTTAATACGTTTATTTTTCAAAGCAAATTCGTAACTACCATCTGTTGATGCATTGTCAACAAGTATTATTTCTAAGTTTTTGTAAGTTTGTTTCAAAATAGAATCAATACAAAGCTTAATGCTTTTGCCTCCGTTCCAATTCAATGCAACAACTGACGCTTTTGGTAACATTCTAACCTCTGAAACTGAATTTGAATGCACCCTGAACTTTGTATCTAAAGAAACTCATAGTTCCCCTTTCGAATGAACTCATCATCTTATTTATCATTCCCATTTGGAATATTTTGAAAAGTGTTTTATACCTAACCTTTACCTTCAATTTTCTATGAATTAGGTTTCTAAAAATAATAGAATAATTAACAGCATTTCGAAGCGTATCTATTTCATTCTGTTGAAGCGTATCTAAATTCAGACGTGAATTGAAATAATAATCATAGTCAGAAAACGTTCCTGGATTAACGAGTTCATTGGCTTCACAATAATCGTATAGTGTTGTGCCTGGAATAGGAGTTGTAACAGTTACCTGTGCAGCTGTTGGTTCTATTTCGTCTAGAAGTTCTACAGTCTCCAATACAGTTGCTCTCGTCTCTCCGGGAGAGCCTACCATCAAGAACGAATGTGAACCTATTCCAACTTTATGCAACCTCTTGAAGGCGTCTCTTATCTTGTTTTTTGACAAATTCTTTTGTAGTATCGTATTACGTATATAATCATTACCGCTTTCAACACCGATTGAGAGCTTCTTACAACCAGAATCTTTCATCAATTGTAACATGTCATCAGATGGGAGAGTATCAGCTCTAGAACCAGCTACCCAAGGAGTTACAAGCTTCTTGTTTATCAGGGTCTCGCAGAAATCTTGTAACCATTTTTTATTGTAAGTAACAGCATCATCTTGGAAAACATACGTAGTCACCTTAGCTCCCATTTTTTTATACAGCTTATTTGCGTTTCTTATCTCTTCTATTGATCGTTTTATACTGAACCTTCTGCAAGTTAATCCAAATATCTTTGTCAAAGTTGTCTGACAAAAAGCACACCTAAATGGACATCCACGACTCAGCATGAAATTAGGAGTTCCGTTATCGAAGTATCTCTTATCCAACAACTCCCTTGCCGGTAATGGTATCTCATCCATGTTCTTAATAGGCTCGGCTTTTATCACTTTCCCTCTTACCTTCCCTTTAATGAGATCTAGGAATATATATTCTCCTTCTCCGACAACAACATGATCAACTCCTTTTATTGGGTTTGGATGTGCAGATGCATGCGGGCCTCCAAAAACAGTCTTGATCTTAGGAGAACGCTTTTTGATCTTTCTTGCCATATCCAGTGCATCATCCGCGTATATTGTTTGGACAGAGAATCCAGCGTAATCATATTTACCAGAAACTATTTTATCAATTATTTCTTCTTTATCAATTACGGTTCCATCAAAGAAGGTCACATCGATTCCGTTCTTCTTCAGAATTGCAGCTATGTATAACAGTCCTAATGGTTCAGCTGCGAAATTTCTATGCTTGAATCTTGGGAATACTAAAGCTACTTTCATGTTATCACTTTTTTATTTTCTTTAAAATTTTTAATACTTGAGTATCATATATTTCTTTTATTTGCTCCTTGGATATGCCTTTTATTATCACCATTATGATGAAATATGCAATCAAGCTAAGCAATCCGTATATAATAAGTTCTATGAGAGAGTTTACAATTAAGTATATGCTTAAGTAGTAAACTATAGCAGATGCTATTAAAGGCTTGTATATATG
>Ga0272444_10003962_pt1 | contig 13189 bp, 9 predicted proteins | sample SSMForm13_FD_201033 | JGI IMG/M metagenome (GOLD analysis project Ga0272444, IMG submission 201033) | Marine sediment archaeal communities from Little Sippewissett salt marsh, Falmouth, MA, United States - SSM-Form-13 | ecosystem: Environmental > Aquatic > Marine > Wetlands > Sediment ...
TCCCTATCTACTTTCTTCTTACACTTGCACTTGCACTTCGTACAACAACCGAAGCCAATGGAATATCAACGCCTTGCCTCTCCTTTCGCCCGGCGGCCTTCCTCGTTATAATGATGCGCTGCAGGTATTACCGAGGAGACAACGATGCACCGATTCGTTTTATTGATTACGCTGGCGGCGCTGCTGGCGCTGCCGTTGACTGCCGCGGCACAGACCATCGAACAGATCCAGGCGGCGATCGAGGAATCCGGCGCCGAGTGGATCGCCGACGACAATGAAGTCTGGCGTCTGCATGAAGATTTCGGCTGGTACGAGCCGACGTTGGCAATGCCGCAATTGACCGGCCTGGAGCAATACTTTGTTCCGACCTACGCGCGCGACCTGCCCACCACGCTCGACTGGCGCGACATGAGCGGCGTCAACTGGGTCAGCGAGCCGCGCAACCAATACAGTTGCGGTTCGTGCTGGGCCTTTTCCACCACCGGGCCGATCGAAAGCCACATCTGCTTTGCCGAAGGCTGGCAAGATTGCCCGCTTGATTTGTCCGAGCAGCAGATGCTCAGTTGCGACAACAGCTTGGGCAACAACGGCTGCAACGGCGGCTTCACGACCACGTCGTTCGAGTACGCCGAATCGACCGGAATCTTCGACGAGCAATGCCTGCCCTATCACGCCAGCGATACCTGGCCCTGCAGCGACCGTTGCGAAGACTGGGAAGACCGTCTGTTCAAAATCGACTCGTGGGAAATCGTCAGCGTGGTGATGAATCCGCCCGCGATCATGGAAGCGTTGCAGATCGGGCCGGTCGGCACCAGCCTGACGATCTACAACGACTTCTACTCCTACGTCGGCGGCATTTACGACACCGTACTCGGCGTGCCGCAAGGATTTCATGCGGTGACCATCGTCGGTTACGACGCCGATCAGGAATACTGGATCTGCAAAAATTCCTGGGGCGACAACTGGGGCGAAGGCGGCTACTTCCGTATCGCGTGGGACGCGGCGGCGGTCGGCCTGTTCACCATTCTGCCGCATTACACGTCGCAGAATCTCGGCCCCTGGCCCGACGATGACGACGACACGGTCGACGACGATGACGACAACGACGACAACGACGATAACGACGATAACGACGACAACGACGACAACAACGACGACGCCGACAACGACTGCGTCGACTTCTGCAACCGCGTCGCCGAATGCGACCTGCTCGACGACCTCGACATGGCGACCGAAGGCGATTGCCTCGACGCCTGCGACGACATCAACGACGATGTGCTCGCCTGCGCGCTCGACGCCGCCGGTTGCGACGAACTGGAAGCGTGCCTCTTCGGCGACTCCGGCGACGACGACGATGACGACGACGATTCAGGCTGCGGCGGGTGATCGACGGCACCTATAAGAAAAACAAAGGGCGGCCCCGCGGGGTCGCCCTTGTTACCCTCAACCAATGAAAACGTTTACGCCGTTTCAACTTTCTCCGCGTCTTCCAGCTTCAATTCCTTAATGGCGATTTCGCGCATCTTGAACTTCTGGATTTTGCCCGTGACGGTCATCGGGAACTGCTCGGCCGAGGTGACGAACTTCCAGTAGCGCGGCACCTTGTGGTGGGTGATTTTACCCTTGCAGAACGCGCGCATGGTTTCTTCGTCGAGCACAACGCCTTCGCGCGGAAGCACCCAGGCCATCAACTCTTCGCCGTATTTGACATCAGGCACGCCGACCACGTACACGTCGACCACGTCGTCGTGGGTGCGCAGGAACTCTTCGATCTCGCGCGGGTAAAGGTTCTCGCCGCCGCGGATGACCATCTCTTTGATGCGGCCGGTGATTTTCACGTAGCCTTCTTCGTCCATCCGGCCCAGGTCGCCGCTGTGCAGCCAGCGTTCGACGTCGATGGCTTCGTCGGTGGCTTCCGGGTTGTTGTAGTAGCGCTTCATCACCTGGTAACCGCGAAAGCAGATTTCGCCCTGCTCTCCGCGCGGCACGACCAGGCCGGTGCCCGGGTCGATGATTTTGATTTCCTGCATCGGCATCACGCGGCCGACGGTGCCGACCCGGCGCTCGATGCTGTCGTCGCGGCGGGTCATCGTCGTCACCGGCGACGACTCGGTCATTCCGTAAGCGATGCAAACATCGCTCATGTTCATCTTGTCGATCACCTGCCGCATCGTGTCGATCGGGCACGGGGCGCCGGCCATGATGCCGGTGCGCAACTTCGAGAAATCGTACTTAGCAAAATCCGGATGGTTGAGCTGGGCGATGAACATCGTCGGCACACCGTGCAGCGCCGTGCATTGTTCTTTCGTAACGGCTTCGAAGACTTTAATCGGATCGAACACTGGGCTGGGAATGACCATCGTTGCGCCGTTGGAAACGCAAGCCATGTTCGACAGCACCATGCCGAAGCAATGATAAAACGGCACCGGAATGCAGAGGCGATCACCCTTGTGCAGACCCATGATGTGCGCGACGTGGTGCCCGTTGTTTAAAATGTTGAAGTGGGTCAGCGTCACGCCCTTGGGAAAGCCGGTCGTGCCGGAGGTGTACTGGATGTTGATGTCGTCGTCGGGGTCGAGTTCGGCCATGATCGCGGCCAGGTCGGTTTCCATGTCGGCGCGGCCGTTTTCGATAATCTGCTCGAAAGCAAACGTGCCGGGCTGGTCGGTGTCGATCAGAATCACGTTTTTCAGCTCGGGCAACGTTTCGCAATGCAGCGCGCCCGGCTTGCTGCCTTCCAGCTCGGGACAGATCGACAGCAACATCTCGCGGTACATTGACGCTTTGAAGGAATCCATCAGAATCAGCGTCTGCGCTTCCGACTGCTTCAGCGCATATTCCAACTCGTGGGTGCGATAGGCCGGATTGATGTTGACCAGCACCGCGCCGAGCTTGGCCGTGGCGAACTGCACCGCCACCCATTCCCAGCGGTTGACCGCCCACATGGCGACGCGGTCGCCGCGACCGACGCCGATGCCGCGCAGGCCCTTGGCCAGATCGTCGGTCAGCGCGTTGAATTCGCGGTAGGTGAAGCGCTTATCCTGGTACACCGAAACCAGCGATTCGTTGTCCGGGTAAATCCCGGCGATGTAATCCAACAACTCGCCGATGGTGATGTAAAGCAGCCGCAGATCGCTGGAGCCGTGTTCATAGCTGGGATTTTTTGCGGTCATGTTTTTTTCCTTACCTCGTCGATTGCCTTGGCTGTTGCCCTATTTTTTCGAGCGCAGTTTGCTCATTCCACGCCGTTTGTCAAGAAGCCAAAATTGCACAGTTCACAATAGCCTGTTTTTGTAATTTCCAGAATCGCAACCATGCTTGGCGCTGATTCTGACATCTTGGCCGCCGCCTCTTGTTCGCCCCTTTGTTTGTGCGCTAACGTATATTCGAACATCCATCGACAGGAGACCGTGTGCAGCCGATATTCGTCGTTGACGACGAAAAGATGATCACCTCGCTGCTCGATCGGGCGCTGAGCGGAGCGGGGTTTACCGTGGAAGTTTTCCACGACGCCGAGCGCGCGCTGGATGCGATACCGAATCGGAAGCCCTTCCTCGTGTTGCTCGACCTGCACCTGCCGGGGATGAACGGTCTGGAAGCGTTGGAGCGGCTGCGCACGCTGTCGCCGGAAACCGAAGTGTTGATGATCAGCGGACACGGCACGATCGATGTCGCTGTCGAAGCAATGAAGGCGGGCGCCACCGATTTTCTTTCCAAGCCCGTGCAGTTGCCCGAGGTGATCTCGCGGGTCAGTCGCGTCTACGAAACCCGCAAACTGCGCACCGAAGTGGCGCAATTACGCGACAAGCGCCGCAGCGACTTTTTCGCCGGACTGCATCGCGGCGAAAGCCCGGCGATGGCCCAGCTTTACCGCACCTGCGACCAGATCGCCCAATTCCCCGACATCATCGCCCTGATCACCGGCGCTTCGGGTACCGGCAAGGAAATGGTCGCGCAGTATCTGCACTACCAAAGCCCCTTCAAGGGCGGACCGGTCGTCGCCATAAATTGCGCGGCGATTCCCCACGAACTCATTGAAGCCGAGTTGTTCGGTTATGCACCCGGCGCTTTCACCGACGCCCGCGCCGAGGGCAAAGAAGGCAAAATCGAAGCTGCGCTCGGCGGCACATTGTTTCTCGACGAAATCGGTGAATTGCCTCCCAGCGCGCAAGTGAAATTGCTGCGCTTTCTGCAAGATCGCTCGTTCACGCCGATCGGCGAATCCATGCCGCGACACATCGACTGCAACATCATCGCTGCGACCAACCGCGACCCGGAAAAGATGGTCGCCGCCGGGGAATTCCGCGAAGACCTGTACTACCGCATCAACGTCGTCCGCCTGCATTTGCCCTCGTTGGCCGAACGTCAGGAAGACATCATGTCCTTCGCTGAAATTTTCCTCGCTCAGTTCCGCCGGGCAATGGGGCGCCCTTTCGAAGGCTTCGACGAATCGGCCTGGCGAAAACTGCTGCACCATAGCTGGCCGGGCAATCTGCGTGAGTTGCGCAATGTCATCGAGCGCGCCTGCCTGCTTTCCGCCGGACCGATGCTCACCGCCAGCGATCTGTTGATTAGCGCCGGCGAGGTCGCTGCCGAAACCGGCGCCGGCCTGGTTTTTCCGCGGCAGCCGATGTCGCTGGACAAAGCTATGGCGATCTACGCCCGCCAGGTACTGGAAGCTCTTGAGGGCAATAAATCCGAGGCGGCGCGGCGTTTGGGCATCAGCCGCAACCGTTTAAAAAGGATTTTGGCCGAAAATTGATCCATTCCGGACCACTTTATGTTGTGGTCCATAACAGACCATACTAATTGTCAAAATTTAGACGGATTGACGGTACTTTGACGCTACAGTTTGCCGACTAAGAAATGGCCATTCGCCAAACGCTGAAAAAATAAAGATAAAAATCCAGGTCATTTTTTTTTTCACAACTTGTCCACACGCGGCATGCTCCTTGCTTTGCACTCAGTGCCAAAGCGGCAAAAAAAACTTGATGTATTGTGAGCAGGTTGGGGAAACCGTTTAACAGCAACGCTGCCAAATGAATTGGCCGGCGAGAGAAGGCAGGGGGATCTCATGGGCGCTACCAAATTGAATATCAAACACATCTCTTCGATCAACACCGACGACCTGGCGGTATTGGGCTTTGAACTCTGCGACGATATGAAATGTCGCTTCGTGTTGAATCAGCCGATTCCCGAAGGCGAAGTCGTTTTGATTAAAGCCTCGTTCAAAGACGCCTGCGAAGCCGCCGATGTCGAAGACGAAAACGTGCTGTATCGCCGGCGCGTGGTCCCCTTCGTCACCCGGGTGAAAAAAGCCCTGGCCGGCAAGAAACAAAAGGGTGTGGTCGTTTCGGCACAGATCGAAAACATCACCGAAGACGACCGCAGCTACTTCTATCGCAAGTATTTCGCCGAGAATGATACCGGGGGAAATCCCCTGGAAATGGATATCGAAGGCAAACACATCATCTTCGCGGGCGCCTGAGCGCCGCGGGGGTAATGCGTTTCCCCGTTGTATCGGATGTTGATGGTCTGTTCATGTTGAAAGGTGGGTGAAATGAGTATTTTGGTTTTGGATCGAGATGGGAGATGCCAATTGCAACGGCCTTACTTGAATAAATTCTCCAACAGCGAAGTCTTGGTTAACGCCGTCTGGGTCGGACACAGCGAGCCGATCGAAATCATCGGCGACGAAGGCGAGGCCTTTATCAAGGCTTCCCACGATCAATACTCGAACTTCATCATCAGTTGCGGTGTCAGCGACGGCGTCAGCATGCTCAGGCGGATCCGCACCGATCAGGCAAGCAATAAAATTCCAATCACCATTCTCTAGGTTGGCGTAATAACCTAGTTTCCCACATTCCTTTTTCCCGGCTGGCGACCTCGCGAACCCCTCGCGGGGTCGTCTTTTTAAGGGCCTTTTCGACCGCTGAAATTGATAGTTATTATAATACCATTTTCCTCTTTGCCGACTGCCCGTGCAAGTCGTTGAAATTACACAAGATAAAGTATGTCATTTTCGTTGACACCACAACGGAATGTGTTATAATAGTTCGATTTAGCAACCTGCCGTCCGAGTGACAGCTCAGCCGATTGCGGGCGTTGCACGGGGCGCCGCGTCGGAGTCTTTCGGCAGGCCTGAAGTTGATCAACGAATGAGGCTATTTTCATGACCGCAAAGAAGGCGAAAAGCAGCAAAAAAGCTCAAGCGAAAAAAGGCGACAGCTACAACGCGGAAAGCATCCAGGTACTCAAAGGACTAGCGGCGGTGCGCAAGCGGCCGGCGATGTACATCGGCTCGACGTCCGCCACCGGCCTGCACCATATGGTCTACGAAGTGGTGGACAACTCCATCGACGAAGCCCTCGCCGGGCACTGCGACCGCATCGAAGTGACCATTCACATCGACAACTCGGTTACCGTCGAAGACAACGGCCGCGGCATTCCCATCGACTGGCACGCCAAGGAAAACAAATCGGCCGCCGAAGTCGTCATGACGGTGCTGCACGCGGGCGGCAAGTTCGACCACGACTCCTACAAGGTCTCGGGGGGTTTGCACGGCGTCGGCGTCTCGGTCGTCAACGCCCTGTCCGAACGCTGCGAACTCGAGGTGCGCCGCGACGGTAAGGTCTACACCCAATCTTACGAGCGCGGCGTGGCCGTTACGCCCCTGGAAGAAAAAGGCAAAACCCGCAAGCGCGGCACGCGTACCTGGTTCAAGGCCGACCCCGACATCTTCGAAGAGCTGGAATACAGCTTCGACGTGCTCTCGCAACGCCTGCGTGAGTTGGCCTTCCTCAACAGCGGTGTACACATCGCCATCGTCGACGAACGCACCGACAAGCGCCACGACTTCCATTACAAGGGCGGCATCCGCAGCTTCGTCGAGCACCTCAACCGCAACAAGAACGCGCTGCACCCGAAGGTCGTTTATTTCGAGTCGGAAAAAGAAGGCGTCAGCATCGAAGTCGCCTTCCAATACAATGACGGCTATTCCGAGCAGATCTTCTCGTTCTGCAACAACATCAACACCGTCGAGGGCGGCACGCACCTGGTCGGTTTCCGCAGTGCGTTGACCCGCACGATCAACAACTACGCCACGAACAACAACCTGCTGAAAAATCTGAAGCAGAACCCGTCCGGCGAAGACATCCGCGAAGGGCTGACGGCGGTGATCAGCGTCAAGGTGCCCGATCCGCAATTCGAAGGCCAGACCAAAACCAAGCTGGGCAACAGCGAGGTCAAAGGGCTGGTCGAGGCGATCGTCAACGAATCGCTTGGCGCCTTCCTTGAAGAGCACCCGCCGGTGGCGCGCAAGATCATCAACAAGTCGGTCGAAGCGGCCCGTGCCCGCGAAGCGGCCCGCAAGGCTCGCGACCTCACCCGGCGCAAGAGCGCGCTCGAGGTTTCCAACCTGCCCGGCAAGCTGGCCGACTGCCAGGAAAAAGACCCGACCGTCTGCGAGATCTACCTGGTCGAGGGCGACAGCGCCGGCGGCTCGGCCAAGCAGGCACGCGATCGCCGCAACCAGGCGGTGCTGCCCCTGCGCGGCAAAATCCTCAATGTCGAGAAAGCGCGCTTCGACAAGATGCTCAACAACCAGGAAATCCGCCTGATGATCCAGGCCCTCGGCACCGGCCTGGGCCGCGAAGATTTCAAAGCCGAAAAGCTGCGCTACCACAAAATCATCGTCATGACCGACGCCGACGTCGACGGCAGCCACATCCGCACGCTGCTGCTCACCTTCTTCTACCGGCAAATGCCCGAGCTGGTCGAGCGCGGCCACCTTTTCATCGCGCAGCCGCCGTTGTTCCGCATCGGCAAGGGCAAGCAGGCCTGGTACGTCAAAGACCAGGAAGCGCTCAACGATTTCCTCGTCGAGCGCGTCGTCGAACAGATCAAGGTCAAAGCCGGCAAGAAAAAGGTTTTCGAAGGCCGCCGGCTGGTCAAGCTGATGAAAGACCTGATCAAGTTCGAGTACATCATCGACAAGCTCGGCCACCACGGCTACAGCCGCACGGTCATCTTCGAACTGCTCGGCATGGGCCTGCGTTACAAGAACCAGCTAACCGACCGCAAGGAGGTCGCCGGGCTTATCGACAAGCTCGAAAAGGCGGGTTTCCGCACCTCCGAGATGGACCAGAACGAAGAGCACGGCACCTACGAGTTCGGCGTCGCCGTCGAACGCAACGGCGTCACCAAATTCCGCACCGTCGGCTACGAGCTGATCGGCGGCGTCGAATACCAGAACCTGCGCCAGATCTACCAGGATCTGGACGACCTGGGCGACCCGCCCTACACGATCACCGAAAACGGCGACGTCATTACCGTTTCCAAGCGGCTCGAACTGCTGCACCGCGTGCTCGACACCGCCAAGCGCGGCCTCAACATCCAGCGCTACAAAGGCCTGGGCGAAATGAATCCCGACCAGCTTTGGGAAACAACGATGGACCCGGAAAAACGCGCCCTCCTGCAGGTGCGCGTCGACGACGCCGTCGCCGCCGACGACACCTTCACCGTCCTCATGGGCGACCAGGTCGAACCGCGCCGCAAGTTCATCGAAGACAACGCGCTCAAGGTCGTCAATTTGGATGTGTAGGTAGGGGCCGGGGACGAGTAGTCAGGGATCAGGCTGCTGATTTCCGGAAGGTGAAACTCACCTTCGAGCGGTGCCTCACGTGGCGGTTGTGCAGGTTTTCGCGATCTGTTTCGAGCGTTTTTTGTTGTCCGATTCCATATGGCATCTCTTGTATTTTTTCCCGCTTCCGCACCAGCAGGGATCGTTCCGCCCCAGGTCCGGAATGGGTTCGGGTTTGCTCAAGCCAAAAATTTTCTTAATGAAGCTCAACCAGCAATCTCCTCTCAATCGTTTCGCTTCCGCGACCTACCTACACTATTTACCGCACAATTTCCAGAACCTATTAAAAATTACGAATTACGAATGACGAATGACCGCAAGTCACCGACAGTGAAGTTGATTACCCGGAAGTCACGTCCAGGGCTTCTGAATGCTTAGTGTTAGTGTTTTGTGCTGGTGACTTCAACCGACATTAACCAAAGTCAGCCAACGGTCGTTCTGCGGGGGAGTGACTCGATTTGTCCCTTCCTTTTGTCCCCCTCCGCAATACGGAGGGGGCTCGGGGGAGGTCCTTTTTAATTACGAATGACAATGTGCACTTTAGGTTCAAGACATAGGTAACACTTTCGAAACGATATACTCGTATACTCGTTTATGCGGTTATACGGTCGAATGAAAGCGCAGTCATAACGAAATGGCAAGACAAGGCGCAGCCCCTTGCATGGTGATCACGGGGCAAGACGCTAAAGCACCTTGTTGGAAACAAGGGCACACCCGACCAAGAACTAATGACCAAAGACTAAAGACTACGCTCATCGTCCGGTGAGTGTGCGGGCATAACGCATCCGGCGTTTGAGCGCCGTCCAGGACGTCAGGTTTTTCAGCTCGCGGAAAACGATCTTCGGGCGCAGGTAGAAGCGGCGGTACATGCGGCGGACGGCGGCGAAGCTCTGCTCGGCGGAAAGTGGGCCGGGCCAGAGCGGCGCGGTGAACTCGCGGGACGGATCGGCGGCGAAGTCGCGCCAGACATCACCGCCCCACAGATTTTTCCGCAGGCCCTCGTCGTACAGATCGGTCGCCGGATAAACGGTGTAGACGGCGGCGTGAATCATGTCCGGCTCGAGCTGCAGCATGAAGCGCTCGGTGGCCGCTACCTCTTCCGCCGTTTCCTCCGGATTGCCGACCATAAAATACGCCAGCGTCTTCAGCCCCGCCCGGCGTGACGCGGCGAACACTTCCAGCGCCTTGTCGAGCTTGACCGGCTTGTTCAAGCGCTTGAGCACGCGATCGGTCCCTGCCTCGACGCCGAAGGTGATCCACTCGCAGCCGGCGTCTTTGAGTTCGCGCAGCAGCGGCTCGTCGACGCTGCCGACGGTCGCGCGCACCATCCAGGGCAGATCCCAATCGCGGCGGCGCAACTCGGCGCACAAATCGCGCACGCGCTGGTTGTCGACGGTGAACACCTCGTCGTAGACCAACACCGCCCGGTAGCCCAGGCGCTTGAGCAGTTCGAAGGTGGCGACGACGTAATCGACCCCGTGCGCGCGGAAGCGTTTGCCGGTGACCGACTGCGAGCAGAAGGTGCAGCGGTAGGGGCAGCCGCGGCTGGTGATGGCGATCGCCGCCGGGTGCTCGTCGGTGAGCACCGAGCCGTAGAGGTCGGCCTTGAGCAGGTCGTAGGCCGGTTGCGGCAAGCTGTCGAGGTCGGTGATGACCGGGGCGACGCCGGTGTCGACGAGTTCGCCGTCGAGCAAAAAGCGCAGGCCGGGCGTGTCGCGCAGGGCGGCCAGGTCGGGCCAGTGCTTGCACAACGCGGCGATCGGGTGCTCGCCCTCGCCGAGTACAAGGCCGTCGACGCCGGGCAATGCCAGCGTCTGCTCCGGATACAAAAACGGTTGCAGGCCGCCGAGCCACACCGGCGTGTCGGGCAACTCGGCCTTGCAGGCGGCGATTTGCGCGAACACGTCGGGCATGGTGAACGAAACGGCGGTGATGCCGATCAGGTCCGGCGCGAACTCACGGGCGCGCGCGGCGGTTTGCGCGGGCGTCAGGCTTTCGGCGTGGGCGTCGATCAACGCCACCTCGGCCCCGCCCCATTCGCGCGCAGCGGCGGCGACCTCCAGCAGGCTGATCGGCGGATTGTTGCCGCGCACCGCTTCGATCTCCGGCGGCAGGTTGGCCTGCACCGTCTGTCGCTCGGCCGGGTTGATCAACAACAATCGTGTGGGTTTTTTCATCTGGTTTCAGTTTGAGCATGCAACCGGTTTTTGCAAGCCCGCAAGCATCGTCTGAAAATCGATTTTTCCAAAAATCATCCCTTGTTCAGCAACGGCGCGTTCAGATGCATCTCGTGACTGATCGGGCTGAATACGAGCCAGCCGACGACAGCCAGCAATAAGGTGACCACGGCCATAACGGCAACGATTTTTCTCAGACGCGCGCGGCGAACGCCAAGCCAGGCGGCCAGAGCCAGCGTGACGCCGTAAAGCGCGAGGGCCTGCGCGGCCTTGAGGGCCGTATCGACGGCGACGATGACCTTGACCTGTTTGGTCTGCAAGGTGTGGCTCTGATCGACCACGCCGACCAGAACCAGCAACAACCAAAGCAAACCGGCATGGGGAAACAACGCGAAAAAGCCGGCGACGAACATTCCGCGCACCAGCCACGTCAACCACACGCCGAGTACCAGCGGTTCGGTGCCCGCGGCCTGAAACACCATGTAGGCCGCGCCGGTCAACAACACCCCGCCGATCACGCCCGTCGCCGCTTCCGCCCGTCGCTGGAAGAAAACAAAGAAGAACAACACCTCGCTGGTCTGCACGGCTATCTGAAACAGCAGGAAGGAAAGCGAACCGACCGCGCTGTGCGGGCCGCTCAGGTCGTAATCGCGAAATAAAAGAACAAGAACGACGACGGCAAAGCCGACGAGCAGGCGAGTGCGACCGACGCGTTTCCGAAACAGATCCTGCTGCGCTTCGTGGCGCCGCCAGTAATATGCCAGCGGGATTAACCACAGAATGAAGAAATTGATCGGGATCCAGTCGATGAACTGACGGTGGTCGGGCAGATAAAACTTGACGACGTTCGCCGGCACGATCAACAGGCAGGCGACCAGCGCGAACCAGAAATCACCATCCGTTCGCCGGCAAAACAGCGGCGGCCTGTCGTCGCCGAAAAGATGACTCGTTACCTTCGCCAATGCCCCAACCTTGTTGCGTTTGTGTGGATGCCAAGCTAGCACAGGCCGGACTCACGCACCAACCGGCGCGACCAAATTGATTCTGCGCGGCAAACGGTTCATAAATAGATGATCCGAACCCAACGCCACCGAAACGAGGAAGACATGTCGTTGTCGAAAAACCTGCAACTCACCGTACTCAATCACGCAATGGATTTTGCCGACAAGCACCCGCGTCTGGTCAAAACGCTGCTGCGGCCGCTGGCCAACGCGCCGCTGCTCGGCGAACGCATGATGGTTTTCCCGCGCGCGTTCATGGGCGCGACGGCTTTCGAGATTCACGACGTCGACTTGCAAAGCGGACGCATCGGCATCGGCGGCGTCGAGGAGATCATGGCCGGGGCGAAGATCATCCACCTGCTGCACACCACGCTGGCCGAGCGCATCGGCGAAGACGAGAAAAACCGCGCGCTGTACGACATGGGCAAAACGCTGTGCACCTGGGAAGTGACCCAGGCGATCGAAGGCGGGCGCTGGGCGCCGGCGGTGCTGACGCCGCTGATCTTCAACGCCCGCGTGCTCGACCAGGTGCAGAGCGACCCGCAGATGGCGCGGTTTTTCGGCAACGTGATGAAGATGATGTCGAAGCTGATCACCGACGAGGGCGGCTGGGGGCATCTCGACTTCGACTTCTCGTCCTTCCCGCTGAAGGTGATGCTGACCAACTCGCAGGAAGCGCGCTGGCTCGGCCCGTCCGACCGCCCGACCTGCCACTTCTACGCGGGTATCGTCGCCGGTTACGCCGGCACCATCTCCGGCGAAGACCTGATCGCCGAGGAAGTCGCCTGCGCCGCCATGGGCGCCCCGCAATGCGTTTTTGAAATCAGGAGGGAAGCGGAAAAAGTAGTCATGTAGAAAAAAGATAATTTTCCCTAGTTTTCCCTGATAAATTTTCAGGTAAATAGTTTTTCAACCACTTTTTAAGAATTTAGATATTGTCATTAGATCGGGAACACCTTCCAATTCAGCAAACAGTGAGTCCAGAAAAGCCTTATCCTTTCCCATCCAGATGACTTCTAGCTTAGGAGCAATTTCGTCAATTCCTTTCTTTTCAATTCCCATTTTCCTGGCCATTAATTGAATAAATTTATTGATCTGACCCGAAGAAATCGGCTCAATTGATTCTATGTCATTCGAATAAACAACCCATTGTTCGTAACGACTTACTGCACCATCGTTATTTGAAATTGGGTAACCTTCGGCCACTAAAAACCCGATTTTGCGGTTACCAGTCAATCCAGATAAATTAACAGCATACGTAATAAAATCACAAATATTTACATCCCTATCATCGTTTGCGCAAAATCTATGATTGTTTTTTTGAACTTTTTCTTGCAAAGTTAGCAACTGTCTATCCGATGAATTAATTG
>Ga0272444_10003964_pt1 | contig 13184 bp, 18 predicted proteins | sample SSMForm13_FD_201033 | JGI IMG/M metagenome (GOLD analysis project Ga0272444, IMG submission 201033) | Marine sediment archaeal communities from Little Sippewissett salt marsh, Falmouth, MA, United States - SSM-Form-13 | ecosystem: Environmental > Aquatic > Marine > Wetlands > Sediment ...
CACCAAGATGCTATGCACGAACGCGTTCTACATTCAGTCCCCCAGGCTCCAAACCGCTTCTCCTGTCCAAGTATCGGCAAGGATCGGTCTGAGCACGCGGCTGCCTCTGTCAAATGCCAGCCCATCTTGGCTCCGAAGTCAGCCTCGGACCGGTTTGCTGGGCGAAGGTTCAGTTACTCTGACCTGCAATCATGCTTGGTCTTCCTCGAGGATCTCGAGTTGCGCCGCCGTTGGCGGTGCGATGATGGACACGGGGCATCCCGCCAGCATCACTAGCGAGACAATTGCGGCCAGGACTCTCATCCTTCCCGACGTGGTGGTCTCGCTCTTCTTCTCCCTTCCTTCCTCAGTTCCCTCAACCCCTCCTCTCTCGGGCCTGTCAGCGCGCGAGAGGAGGAGGGCAGGACTGTCGACCTGCGCGGCGCGGAGGTTGTCGTACGTCCTACCAATCGAAACTGAGTGCCGCGGAGATGGAGACATCGAGCGACCAGTCTGAAGCCCCGGCCGACTTGGAGAGAGACGCTTGCAGTCCCATGTCGGCGTGTCCGAGCGTGAATCCGAGAAACGCAGCGACGGTCTGGCTCGTACTCGCAGGCTGTCCCAGAGGTTGTACCCGCAGGAGGGTGTAGGTTGCCCGAAGCGAGCTCGTCGCGGACAGGATGTAGTCGTAGGACCCTCGTACCTTGATCGTGTTCTGATCCATGAAGTTGATGGGCCCCGAGAGACCGGCATGGAACAGGAGCTGCCCGTCCGGGTTCGGCACGAATGCTCCGTCGGCGGAGGCCGTGACAAGGAAACCGTGTGACTGGTTGTAGGGATCGATCAACTGGTACCCCGCCCCTGCCTGAACCGACCAACCACAGTATCGGCTGTCATCCGTGGCGAGGATCATGTCCTCCATCTTGAGAACCTGGCGAGGTGTGAGGGTTACGCCCGACGCCGTTTGGATCTGATTCACCACGTCGGCGATCTGATCCTCCGGCGAGGCGTACTCCTTGCTCCCGATTGCCATCGCGATCGCCATCAACACATCATCTGAGAGCGGCATGCGAATCGCGCCCGCTTTGAGCAGTTCCATCTCGATCTTGAACGCCTTGGCAAGCGGCGTCACATCGTTGAACCGCCCGTATCCGAGCCCGGCGCTGACATGTACCGCCGGTTGCGGTTGCCCCGTCGAAATGGACGCTTCAACGCCGCCGAACCCGAAGGTTGGCATGTCCTCCACAAGGAAGTAGCGGATGGTTCCCGCCGCGTCCGCCTGGGCGCTTGTCGGGAAGAGATCCGCCAGAAGGAGTTCCGCATTTCCGCTCAACGTGTACCCGAAACTCGGCGAATCATAGAGCAGGCTATAGTCTAGGCCGACTCGCCCTCCGCTCGAATCCACTCCGGGCGTCGCCCAGTCGTCGAAGTAGCGGTAACTCATTGCGAGTCCCAACGACTCCAGAGATGTTACTGGCGATACGTAGCTGCAGATAGTAAGGGGGGCAGGCGACGCCCCGAAGCTCAACACAACACCGATGATCCCAAGCAACAGCACTGTCCGTTTCATTTCAGATGCCTCCTTGTTGCTTCATACTGCTTTCCGCCTTGGGGAGAAGTCGCGCCCTTGTTGTCTCTTGCAGCGCGTGCTTCTTTGGCTCCTTTGAGTGGAGTGCTATGACTCTGCGGGCCATCCCGAAGTCCTAGACTCCCACACTCTTCTGTGGAGAGGCTGCCTTGCGTCCGATGAATCCAAGAGCTCTCTTGAAGCTCCAAAAAGCTGGCGGGACCTCGGGGTAGATCAGTAGAACATTCGTAGTGGTCCCCTATCGAACGAGTCTCGCTTCGTGCCCAGGGTTTGGGCCGCGACGCCAATCCAGGTTTGGCAGTCAGCCGCGCTTCAAGGCCTCTGTGACATACTGCTTCAAGGCTGTGCGGATGATCTCGGACTCCGAGACCCCCTGCTTCTCTGATAGCTCCTGCAACTGGGCTAGGAGCTTGGCGGGCGCCATGAAGTTCTTCATCACCAGAGGGTTGCTGGGGTCGCGCTTCCTTGGCGTCATGTTCGATAACTATACAACTAATGAACTAGCTAGTCAATCCCCTTTGTGAGCCGGCATCACTCCGCGGAGTTTCGCGTGAGTGAATCTCACGACAGCGTCCCCGATGTCTCTGGCCGGGGACAGAGAGATTCCCCGCTGAGCAAGGCTGACAACTCCATCCTGCACGCTGGTCTTCACCCGTGAATGCGGTCCGAGCGTGATGTCAGATTCGTGAGTTGTGGACATCACGAGGAGCGGGATTACCCACAGATCCCTAGGTGCATTTCGTCTGTAGGGGTCTTCCTGGGTGGGACATCCATCACCAGGAAGCTCGGAATGTCCTGATTGGCGGTAGCGCACTTCTTGACATCGGCCTCCATCCGTGGTGGACTTCTGTCATACCACACGGTAGGAGGGTTCGATGAACACCGTGGAAGTCTTCAAGAGGTTCCCGACCCAAGAGGACTGCGTTTCCTACCTCGAACAGGTGCGGTGGGGTGACGCGCCGAAGTGCCCATACTGCGGATCGGACAACTCAACACCGCTTCCGAATGAGAAGCGCCATCACTGCAACAACTGCAACACGTCCTACTCGGTCACGGTAGGAACGATCTTCCATCGCACGCATCTTCCCCTTCAGAAGTGGTTCCTTGCCATCAGCCTCATCCTGAACGCCAGGAAGGGCATCAGCGCAAGGCAGCTCGCCCGGGACATCGAAGTCCACCGCAACACCGCCTGGCGCATCTCGATGAAGATCCGCGAGGCGATGTCACAGCGCCATCAGCGGGAACTCCTAACCGGGCTGGTTGAGATGGACGAAACCTACATCGGTCCGCGCAAGCCCCGGAAGGAGCACCCAGGGCAGCACTTCCAGGGGCGGCCGAGGCACGGCGAAGCAGCCCGTAGTGGGCATGGTGGAGCGTAGGGGCATGGTATCCAAGCAGGGCCTGCGAGCGAAGAAGCTGAACACCCTGATTCGAGACACCGTAGACATCGATAGCACGATCCTGATCACGGACCAGTACCGGGGCTACTGCCACGTCTCCGAGTTCATGGAGCACCGCACGGTGAACCACAGCGTGTGGTACGTCGCAGCCGACGGCAGCCACACCAACAACATCGAGTCGTTCTGGGCACTTCTGAAGCGGGGCATCGTGGGCCAGTTCCACAAGGTGAGTCGGTGCTACCTGCCGGCCTGCATCGACGAATTCGCGTATCGGTTCAACAACCGCCAGACGACGGACCTGTTCAGCTTGACCGTGGCGAGAGGATTGGGGGTGGCATGACAGCAAAGAAGAAGACTCCAGAAGCGCAGTATGAGGGCATCCTCCACATCGGAGACGCGGAGATCCCGTGCGCTGTCCTTGATGATGGAACGCGAGTGTTGACGCAAACCGAGATACTAAAGGCACTTGGTCGATCTCAACGCCCGAAGAGCAAGGGAAGCCGGGCAGTCGACGAACTGCCACCTTTCCTGGCGACGAAGAGCCTGCAACCCTTTATTGATGAGGACTTGCGCGAGTCGACGAAGCCAGTCGAATTCCGTCCGCTAAGAGGCGATGAGGACAGCAGGAAGACAGGCTATCGGGCCCATGCGCTTCCCAAGATCTGCGAGGCCATGCTCCAAGCTCGGGATGCAGGCGCATTGCACTCTACTCAGATTCCTCTAGCGAGGCAGGCAGAGATCCTAATGCGCGGCCTCGCCCACGTTGGCATCGTCGCACTTGTCGACGAAGCAACCGGCTACCAGGAAGTCCGTGATCGGATCGCCCTCCAGGAGATCCTCGACAAGTACCTGACTGACGAGTGGGCACAGTGGACCAAGACTTTCCCTGACGAGTTCTACATCCATCTGTTCCGGCTAAAGGGCATTCCGTACCCTCCACCCGGCAAGCACAAGAACTGGCGCCCTAGCTTCGTCGGGCACTGGACCAACGATGTCGTCTACTCACGCCTAGCCCCGGGCGTTCTCAAGAAGCTGAAGGAGCTGAACCCTCGGACCGAGAAGGGACGACGCAAGCGAACTCATCACCAGCACCTAACGCGGGACTACGGACACCCTGCACTACGCGAGCACCTGGGCAATGTTATCTTCCTGATGCGGGGTTGTCGTAACTGGGATGACTTCAAGCGAAGGCTTGAATCCGCTGCGCCGAAGCATGGAGATACGATACCGTTGCCACTGGACAGCTAGGGATCTCTATAGATATCGTGGGAATTGGCGACTGCGCGCAACACAACCTGATCCGCTTCCCAGTTAAACGTAATCCGGATTGATCTAGACGCGCGCATTGACCAGATATTCCTCTTGGTGTCTATCTTCTTCGCCCTTAGGGAGTTGCTGCGCGGATTTGATGCGAAACGTCGGAGCGCCTCCTTCACATGCTCCTTGTCATCTGGGTGAAGGCTCCGATAGCACCTATCAAACCGCCGCGTTGACTCAAACTGGACCGAAGGCACAACACCTACTCGGCCCCCTCCCGTTCCAACTTGTCTAGCCGCGACAGAAGCTGGTCAATGCCCAGCGCCGGGGAGAGATGGCCGCTGGCAATGTCACGATCTGCTTCAGCCTCCATTGCCTGCCATCTATCGCTCCAGAACCACATTGGCGACACCTGTGCGTAATCGTACGTGATCGGCCCTTTCGCGGGGCTTGTCACTTCCTCAAACCAATGGGTGCAGAGATAGAGGGCTTGCGCCACATACTGAATCTCATCACTGCCAGTGCCGCCAGTGATCTGCGCCGCCGTGCTATTCATTGTTTCCCCGCTTCCGCTTCAAGTCATCTGGCACAACTGCCATGACAACAGTCTGTGCCTTTGTTACATACAGCGGATCCCCATCCTCGTTCCACTTGTTCTTCGCCCTGTATGCAGCCCCAAGTACGAACTTGATTCGGATGGTGGTCCCGTCAGCAAGCACGTACTCTGACCAAGGCTCTGACGACTCTACAATCTCGACAAGATCCGCCTCAACAGGCCTCCCTGCCTGGTCTTTGATCTGCATCGCACGCGCTCCTTTCACGAGGATTATACTCCACCTTCCGAATCCGTCAGCCTGCTCATCCCCTGCAACTGTCGAATCCACGATCGCCCCTACCTCAAACTGGGGCATTCCGACGGGGCTACACACGAACGCGTTCTATATTCAGCCCCCCACAATCCAGACTGCCCTGCTCTTGCGATTTCCTGGAGAGGCTCTTCGTCTGCTCTCCGTTGAGAACAGAATCGCACGCCGCATGGCGCAATCCTGTGTCCTCCTGGATGGACGGCCATGAGCCCTCCACAGGACACACCTCTGGTGCTTCTTCGACGTGCTGATCGGATGTTGCCTTTGAGTCTCTCCGGGATCTAGAGTGCTTCAGGAGGTGGCAGAATGGGAACATCTGTGGCTGTCTACTTCAGCTCATCATCTGAATCGGGAAACACGGCCAAGCTGCTCACGGCGTTCATGAGGGGATTGGAACGAGGCGGCGACGACACCGCAATCCTCGACGTCAAGGAGATCGAGCCTTCGCCATGCACGGGTGAACTGCACTGTTGGTTCAAGGATCCGGGCAACTGCTACATCGAGGATGGTATGCAGGATCTCTATCCCGTCTTGCGGCAAGCTGATACGCTCGTCCTGGGAACGCCAGTGTACGTACCTTTGCCTGGCGAGATGCAGAATCTGCTGAACCGGCTTTGCCCGATAGTCGATCCAGAGCTAGAAACCCGAGACGGACGCATTCGTGGCAGAATGAGGGAGGGCGTAGCCATCCAACGGATCGCGTTAGTCGCCACAAGCGGTTGGTGGGAGATCGAGAACATGGATACCGTCGTTCGCATAGCACGCGAGCTTGCCGAAGACGCATCCGTTCCTCTTGCAGGCCCCCTTCTCAGGCCACACGCAGCAATGGCTCTCAGCCCGCAGGGGAAGCCTTCCGAGATCCTTGGGGCGGCAGAGCAAGCCGGATTCGAGCTCGCGTCGTCCGGGAAGATCAAGGCTGAGACACTCTCCGCAGTCTCGCAACCTCTGATAGGGCAAGAGGAGTACAGGCAGTACATGAACCAGATGCGGGCAGGCGCAAGCAAGTAACAGGTTGCTCGCTGGCTGCAGTCCCTCTCTGACACCGACAGTGTCAATCTCGATGAGATCAACTCGGAAACCACTGCGTACCTCTTGCCTGACTACGAGGACGGCGACGAACGGCAGCATCTCCTCGCCCAGTACTACGACCTGATCTTCGAGGACCAGCTGGCCGGCTGGTGGACTGAGGAAGGCGACTGGCCAGAGAAACGTGATCTCATGACGTTTACACGATCGTTCAGTGTTGACTTCCACTCAATAGCCATCGACCTCGTGGACGATCTTCTCCGGGGCGAAGACTACGATGCAGCGGCTCGGTAGTGCCAGCCGTCACCACGCAGCAACACACTAACTCGTTCTACATGAAGTCCCCCAGGCTCCAAACCGCCGTTCCCATCTAGACATCGGAGACCCCTTCTGTTCGCATTCGCGCCTTCCCGCAGAATTTGCCGGTTCATGTCGATTCCGACATCATGTTTGGACCGGATCCCGGGGTGAAGGTCAGTAGTCGTCGGTGTGGGAACGCTGCTGGCGGTCGCTCACACGAGCTCGGTGTTGGCTTTCGCAAGCGGAATCCGCCTAGACACTGAACCAGCAATCGGCCGAGCCATGGGCAGCTGGTCAAGACGCAGATGAACGGCCGAGGAGGGAGATGCCATATGCGTACGAAGAAGAAGGAGGAGCCACCGGTCAGTCTGTTGAAGGAGTTGTGCGGCGCGGATGCCGACTTGTACGCTGTTCTCAGTCGCCATTTGTACGAGACTCCGCTGGCGGCTATTCCAGGAAGAAGCATCGATGTCCTCACCAAGGAGGGGGAAGAGAGCGGCAACTTCGGCATCGCAATGGATAAGGCCATCTTCGAGGGCGCCCAGAAACCGGAGGAAAGGGAGAGGTACATTGAAGTCATCAAGAACCTCGCGTTGATGACCATGCACGCGATGGAGCGAGAGAAAGAAGCGCGCGCGAAGGAGGGATCCACCGATAGCGCAGCTTCCCTTGGGAGCAGAATCGAGCATCAGAGACTCTTGAGTGAAAGAGCCGGAGACGTACTGGACGTGGCCTCCAAGTTCTACAACGAGAGACTACTGGAACGGCAAGAAGACGAGAACAGGAGAGCGAGAGAGCAGCAGAGAAAGACAGCCGAACGCGAAGAACAGAGGATAGAGGGACAGGAAAAGGGCGCGCGAAGTGTAAGAAGACGAGAGAGAAGAAAGATGGGAAGAGCAGAGAAACGAGAAGCCAAGCGACGGCAGAAGCAAGAAGACCTGGCTGCGGAGGGAAGGAAAGAGGCGCGAGAACACCAGAGACAAGCGGCTGAGGAGGAAGAGAAGAAAATCACGGAGCAGGAAGAGACGGCGCGAGAAGCAAGGAGAGAGGAGAGAAGCGGGGAATAGCTTCAAGTCCCAAGGCCAGACGAATTCGCTTCTCGGTGTCGAAGTGTTTTGCTCATTGACTTCCACCCCTGATTCCGGTCCTATCGCAATGCCAGGATCGTGAGCCATTGACCTTCGCCCAGGAATCCGGTCCAATCGTGATGTCAGGGATTCCATGGCTTGGAAGCGCCCGCGAGATTCGGAGAGGCGGCCTATTGCTAGACTCCAACGGGCTTCCTGCGATGCGACGCCGCTCGGACTGATACGCCCATCACCATGCGGCAGCCCACGAACGCGTTCTGCATTCAGTTCTCCAGGCTCCAGAGAAACCTGTTAATCGCTGATGGCATCAGCACTTATCGCTCTTCATCGATTCCGTGGTTGAACTGATGATTCCCATATCGTTCGACAGGGACTGCGTTTCCAAGTTCGATTCCCCTAGGGTCTGCAGCGCAGGAACCACGCGATCGCACCGGGGAATCCCGTGGCGTGGGACTGGATGATCTGGGTGTCCGTTGACCCGACGCCGGCTCCTCTGACGAACCCGACCATCCCCGAGAACCAGCGGCCCAGCTTGCAGCCCAGCAGCACGATCAGGATCCCGAAAGCCACGAGCATGCACCTACAGCCGCTTGATCAGGAGATCCTCCCAGACATCATCGAGGTAGACATCCACTCGCCCAAACGACTCGTAGCCAACCGCGTGGAAGAACCCCGGCGTCTGGAGCGAAAGGCAGCTTGCTTGGACCGCTGTGCATCCGCGAGATCTCGCGGTGTTCTCAGCGGTCTCGATCAGCCGCCGCCCGTATCCCTGCCCTCGAAACGGGTCTGCAATCCAGATCTTCTCAATGGCTAGCACTCGAACCGGTGTCGACGCCGTCAGGCCGCCGACCAGCTCTGCCTTGCTGTCTCTCAAGGCCAAACGCACCGGGGCTCCCTGGTAGCCCTCACCGGTTCCGACGTGTGCAACGCAGTGGGAGTGAAGACCAAGGTGGACGACACGCATCTCTTCCTTGGTCGGTCGGTAGATCATCTCGAATCCGCTGTTCTGGTTCTCGGCCGCGCGGTACGCGACCGCCTGCCGGATGTCCGATGCGCTCGGCAGGCGTTTTGACAGAACATGCTCTGTCATCCCGCGGGGATATCCGTTGTAGGTGCCATTCAAGTCGTATCCGATCCTCGGGTAGAAGTCCGCGCCTTGCCAGTTGAACGTCCAGGTGCCCGCTCCAACGCAACCTGCCTCGAAGGCGATGCGCTCCGCTTCGAGGATGAGCCAACTGGCGATTCCCCTCCCGCGGTACGCCTCCGATGTCCACAGGACTTCGAGCCACATCACGCCGAGGACCGAACTGACGTTGACACCTCCCACGACGCCTCCATCCGGTCCGCGGACGGCGAGATCGAAGGAAAGGCCTGGTTCTTGGGTTCCAGGGAAGTGGATTCTCCCGTCGGTCTCGTGTTGGTTGTACTCCTCGATCCTGAGCGAAAGGAGCGAGATCTCCTCCTCCGTCGGGCTGTCGCAGATCGTGAGGCGGTCTGGTGAGTAAGATGACACTGGGTGCTCCTTCAAGGATCCCGAGTGTACGGAGTATGGCGCCCATGGGAACTCTTGCCTGCCCCCCATGGCCGTTCGCTTCCTGCAGAGGGTCCGGCAACCACTGATCACACAACGGCGAGACCCTGAGCAGCGAGAGCGCAGAACCTAGACGTATTATGCGGTTGCCATGCTCGCATGAAAGAGACACCCATCACCGCTCCGCAACGCACGCACGCGTTCTACATTCAATCCCCCAGGCTCCAGAGAAATCCACCGATCACTGATGGTACCTGAGTTGTCCGCCGCTTGCGGATTCCCTGGCCGAATCCGCAGACGGCGACCGGTTACCCGCTGGAGGGGCGGGGGCGGTCCGTCACTCGCTCGGCTTCTCGGTCTTGCCCCAGTGTTTCCTTTGCCAGTGCTCCCTCTTCAAGAACTGCAGTCCCCAGAAGAAGACGCCGATCCCGGCCAGCAGCAACCCAATGCCTCCCGCACTTCCCCACCCCAGTATGTCGTCCACTGCATTCCCCTCCCTTTGACGAGGTGTTGTTTCGTGCGACAGTCTACATCCGTCGGCACGGAGGAGTGAAACGCCGAGGACCGGACCCGGTGCAGCCGTCCAGGGATGAGCGTGTGCGGGACGATGCGCCGGCGACAGCATCGAGCCGATTTGGATCCTCGCCTCAGAGGTCGACAGCGAGCCCGTAGTCGCCTGTTGCCAGGCTGGCCAGGAGGGGAGGGAGAGGCGGCGTCGCCCGAAGGAGTGAGCGCCGCAAGGCGGACGTACAGAAGCACGGAGATGCAGCCGGCGGGATCCTCGTCCGCTGTGCGGCGACGTGGTGAGGATGCGGTCCAGGGCTAGGCTATTGCGGCGAGTGCGCGACATCGGCTTCGCGATCGTGGTCTTCCTTGGGCGTGCGTCGATGCAGCCAACGCCCGGGAGCTTGGGGCGCGGGGAGATGGATCGTTCGCGACCAGACGCGGGAGATCCTTGCCTACCGACGCAGTCAGCGCCACAGCCGTGCGGTTGCAGCTCGAGTGAAGCCCGCAATGGCAGCGATGGTCTCCCTCTTCGAGGCGCAGCCCGCTCAGCAGCTCGTTACACCACCGCTACGAATCCTACTAGGCGCGAATGAATGCTACGGGTAGGCACTGTGGAACGGGTGTTTGCGGCGAGTCCCCACGCGTAGCGCGATCGATCGCCGAACAGTGGATGGCAGACGGGTCATTCACCCGGTTGACGCGTTGCAGGCGGCCTACTGCTGAGCGATCCACGCGAACAGCAAGGAGAGGACGACTACGAGTGCCGCCGTCCCGAGCACCAAGAGCGTCGCTAGTCGATGTCGCATAGCACTAGGCGAGGTTGAACCTCTCGGTATGGATGTGCCGCAGCGGCACGCCCATGTCCACCAGCATCTGCTCCACTGCGTCCATCATCGGGGCAGGGCCACAGACGAAGACCTCGCAGTCACCTCCTTCGCAGTCCCGGGGCAGCAGTCCGGCAAGCATCTCAGGTCCGATCCTTCCGCTGGCTCCATGCCACCCCGCATCCGCAACGGTAGGGACGAGATGAAGCTGCAGGTTGAGATCCTTCTGCAGCGCCTCAAGCTCCTCGCGGAATGTCATCTCACCCAGCGAGCGGGCAGCGTAGAGAAGCGTGCAGGCTCTAGCGTCTTGTCGGTCGCGCATGGTGCGAAGCATGCTCATGATCGGGGTGATGCCGATTCCGCCGGCCACGAAGACGAAGCGGCGGGCGGATGGCTTTCGATCTATGGAGAAGGCTCCGAACGGGCCATCCACGTAAACCCTGGTTCCGGCATCCAGGTCCGCGATCGTGCGCGTGAAGTCGCCCGCGGCTTTGACTGTGAAGCTCGGCCCGCTCGGATTCGATGCGCTGCTGGAGTACGAGAAGGGGTGCTCCAGATCGGCGAACGGCGAACGGGCGACGGTGATCCATGCAAACTGCCCAGGGGCAAACCGGGTGCCGGCGTGTCCGACCGGGCTGAGGCGGATCGTCCATGCGCTTCCCCGTTCTTCGGCGATGCTTTCGATCTCGTAGGGACGAAGCTTCATGAGAATCGGGCGGACGACCCGAGCATACGCCAGTGCGCCGATCCAAAGCGCCGAGTAGAGAGCCCAGAGGATCCGCTTCCAGGGGAGCGCAAGGTAGATGCCGACGAGCTGCATGTGCGTCATGGCGAAAGCGACCGCCGCCATGGCAAGAACGCCATGTGTGATCCGCCAGGTGGTGTACTCCAGTCGCAACCGCTTGCGGAAGATGGAAACCAGGACGAGGCCGAGAAGGCACAGCAAAGACGCGACGGCGAACCGCGCACGCGTAGGCGCCACCCAGAACGCGAGCAGATCCCATGTGGCCCTATCCTCGAGTCCGAGTACGACGACGTGGAGCACCACCAAGGCAACGGCCAGAATGCTGATTCGGTGATGGAAGTAGTACACAACATCACTGCCAAACGGACGTTTCAGCGAAGGTATGCGGGCCGTGAGGACGAACTGAAGACCGATGATGCTCATCGCGGAAAACGCCATGGCCACAGAGAAGTCACTAAGAAGGGGTCTCCCCTCTGGCCGAGGCCCCAGCAGCATGATGAACACCGGGGCTGCTACCACGATCCCGTAGACGAGGATCCAAGGGAGCCATTCGTTCCCTGGGTGTTCCCTTCCATGCATGAGCTGATTCTACTGCCGGGTGTGCAGCCATGGAACACACGGCGGGCTGTTGCGGTGCCTGCGTCTGTCCGGCGGCGCTTGCCTGGCACGATGCATCCGCGATTCCGCCGAGAACCTGTCAGCCGGGCCGAGCCGTGGGAGCTTGGTACCGCGCTGCGGGACCCTACCTGCTGTAGGGGAGCAGCTCACGCAGGATCACGACCACTCCCTCAGCGACCAGCACCTGTGCTTCGGAGTTCTTGTCGTGAAGCTGGCTGATGAACTCGCGACATCGTCCGCAAGGCGGCAGGACACGACCGTCCCAGTTCACGGCCACCATCTTCGACACACGGCTCTCCCCCGCGGTGACCATGGCTGCGGCAGCGGCGTGTTCGGCACAGAACCCCATCGAGCTTCCGGTGTCGATGCACACGCCCACATACACGTTCCCGCTCTCGGTCTGGATCGCGGCTCCAACGCCGCCGGCTTCAGCCGCTTCCGACAGTCGACGTGGATTGAGAGCAGACCTGGCTTTCTCGTACAGATCATCGAAGTCCATTGCCCTTCCGTTCGCCTCCAACCAATCTCACATCGTCCGGATTCCTTGCCTTGGGTCAAGACCTAAGGGGAGGCCGCCGCCCATCGACGAAGATGTGGAGGTGGCGACGGTCGCATCGTGACGGCCAAGCCGTGGGCACGGGCCGAGTTCACGATCCGGGCGGCGCGCGTCGCCGGAATCGTGGTGGAGAAGCGGGCGATGCAGCTGTACCGCTACCCGCGTGGTGATGACCCACCCTAGGCTGTCCAGTGTCGGAATCGCGTTTGCAGATAGCGTGCTGAGCGGGGAAGCATGTCCTGCGACGAGCTTCGGTCTCCGGCAACGTGAGTGCCGCCTGCCGCGAGGCACGAATCTCGCTCGTGCGGGGCAACCGCTAACATGCCCGACACCGGTCAGCCCCCAGCGGGTTCCTTCGCTCCTGCAGCTTCGGCCGCCCCGCCGGGGACATCGTACCTGGACGGTGGCTCCACCCCGGAGGGCAGGGTGTGTGTGGTCGATGGTGTCGCCTCCTTGTACCCTACGATGACAGCCGTGGCATCTGCGCTGTGTGCGGCAGGCGACGAAGACAGACTGTAGGAGGGGATTCGAGCCTTTGAAGCTGCTGATGATCTATGCGGACAAGTTCGGGTATGAAACGAGCGTGAAGGCGCTCGACTCCGAAGTGGAGCGGACCGAGAAGCGCAACGTTGGGCAAGTACTGGTAGGGTTCATCCATGCCGAGCCGCAGGACGAAGAACGGGCGGGCTCGGTGGAGACACACCTGGTCAAGAACCTGAAGTGGGCTGCGCGGAAGAACGAGACCAAGCGAATCCTGCTTCACTCGTTCGCTCATCTTGCAGAGGAAAAGGCGTCGCCCGGGTTCACCAAGCAGCTGCTGCAGAACACGGAGCAGCGGCTTGCAGCCGCGGGCTACGAAGCAACGCAGACCCCGTTCGGCTTCTTCCTCGACCTGCATC
>Ga0272444_10003965_pt1 | contig 13181 bp, 10 predicted proteins | sample SSMForm13_FD_201033 | JGI IMG/M metagenome (GOLD analysis project Ga0272444, IMG submission 201033) | Marine sediment archaeal communities from Little Sippewissett salt marsh, Falmouth, MA, United States - SSM-Form-13 | ecosystem: Environmental > Aquatic > Marine > Wetlands > Sediment ...
TGCAAAAGCAGCATGCCCCCCTGCCGAAAGGGGCTGCGCGGCGCACGCCAGGGTCAATCGAGCCCTAAAAATGGATACGCGTCCAGCTCGGCGCGCGTCCAGAGCGACAGACCGCCTTCGGTTCCCAGGGTTTCGACGGCCACGATGGCATCCGGCCGATCGAAGTTGATCCATCCCGGAGTCCCGGCCTTTTCCAGCTGCGCCAGAATGTCATCGTCCAGCAGACGCTCCACCTCCGGGCTTGAAAGGCGGCCCCTAAACCCCCTGCGGTGCATCCGGACGTGAAACCCCTTACCCGCCAGCTGCGGCGCCAGCCGGCCGGCGATCCGCCGGGCGCCATCTTCAAAGTCTTCGGGGCTCTGGAAGTTGAAGCGCTGGGTGACCGGGATCACCCGCGACAGCGCGCTAAACATCTCGGGGTGGGCCGCAGCTTGGAGACGAAGGGTCTCCAACATCATCAGGATGTCGTCCGCCAGCAGCACCAGCACGTTGAAATAACGGGTGCCCGCAACCGGCCCGAAACGCTGCAGCAGTTCACGGCAGCGCCGGAAACCGTTTTCATGGGCCGTGGCGATCACGTTCCACTCCCCCATCGGCGACTCCGCAATGGCAGCGCCCCCAGCGGCGGCCGGTTGACGATCCCGCGGGGGGCGTGTGTGGGGTCAGGGTGCACCGGGCCGGGTCAAATCGAAGATCCAGCGCTTGCCTTCGTCGGGCGTCACCTCGCGCATTTTCTCTCCGCAGCACACCAACTCGCCTTCGCCGCCCTGGACAATGGCGGCGATGTTGCCGCATTTGTCGCATTTGAAGACCTGACCTTTTTTTGTCATGGCACACCTCCTGATTTTGGGGTTTCAGCCAAAGGCAACGCATCCAAGCCGCAAAGGCATCGGGGTCTTGCCGCAATCCAAAAGCGGAATCGCTCCCATGGGGAGTTTTCGTAATATTATTTTACCCCACAGCGAAATTATTACCATAGGGCCGAATCTTATTTGAGATGGGGAATCCACCCAAAAATGTGTCTTTCCCCTATTTTGGCCGAATCGCTGCCGGACAGGCAAGCGCCCTCAGCGGGGGAATTCGGGATGAATCGAAGGATCGGTTTGTGCATCGAAAAAAGACGCTGCGGGCAGGCCTCAGAAGTGGCTGGATCCATCCCAGCAGTGGGTGCAGAGCTGGGATTTCGGCAGCCCGATGGCCGCCACCAGGTCGTCCAGGCGCTGGAACTTGAGCGAGGTCAAGCGCAGCTTGCGTCGGATGCGCTCAACCATCGCCAGGTTGCGCCGGCTGCCGGCGGCGGCGTAGTCCTCCAGATGACGACTGGCACCGTTTTCCAGCTCGTGGATCATTTTACGGCCGGCCAGATCCAGGGTGGAGCGCGAGGTGGAAAAATTGAGGAAGTCGCAGGGATACACCAGCGTGGGGGATGCCGGGCGCATGTGGACTTCGGCGGCCCCCAGGTCGAAGAGCACCTGGACGTTGCCCTTGAGCTGGGTGCCGCGCACGATGGAGTCCTCGCAGAAAAGGAGCCGCTGGCCTTCAATCAGGCGACGGATCGGAATCAGCTTCATGCGGGCCACGAGATCTCGCAGCGACTGGCTCTGGGGCATGAAGCTGCGCGGCCAGGTGGGGGTATACTTGACGAAGGGCCGCACGTAGGGGACTTTTTTCTCGTTGGCGTAGCCGATGGCGTGTCCGATGCCGGAATCGGGAATGCCGGCGACGCAGTCGATCACGACGCTGTCGTTTTGGGCCAGGGCCCGCCCGCAGCGGTTGCGGACCGCTTCCACGTTGATGCCCTCGTAGTCCGAGGCCGGGTAGCCGTAATAGACCCAGAGAAAGGCGCAGATCTGCATCTCGCTGCCCGGCGGGTTGACCGGCGCCACCCCCTCGGGGGTCAGCAACACCGTTTCACCGGGTCCCAGGAAGCGCTCGATGTCATAGCCCAGGTTGGGAAAGGCGCACGATTCCGACGCGGCCGCATAGGCGCCGGCCTTGTGGCCGATCACCACGGGAGTGCGCCCCAGGCGGTCGCGGGCGGCGTAAACACCGTGGTCGGTCAAAAGCAGCAGTGAGCAGGAGCCCTGGATCGCCTCCTGGGCGTGCCGAATGCCGGCCGCAAAAGAGTCCTCGGCGCAGATCAGCATGGCCACCATTTCGGTGGGGTTGGTCTTGCCGTTGGCGGTTTCGGTGAAATGCAGGCGCCGTTTGAAGGCCTTGCGCTCCAGTTCGGCCATGTTGTTGATCCGAGCGACGGTGACCAGGGCGAAGTTTCCCAGGTGGGAGCCGATCACCAGGGGCTGGGGGTCGGTGTCGCTGATCACGCCGATCCCGGTGCGGCCCGCGAACTTGGCCAGATCGGCTTCGAACTTGGAGCGAAAATAGTCGTTCTCGATGCTGTGAATCGAACGCGTGATCCCGTCGGGGCCCTTGACGGCCATGCCGCCGCGGCGGGTGCCGAGGTGGAAGTGATAATCCGTCCCGTAGAAGATATCCGTCACGCAATCCGAGGTCGAAACCGCGCCGAAAAACCCACCCATCCCGTTACCTTTTTTTCCGCAACGCGCCGGAAGGCGGCGTTGGTTGTGAGCGGCGGGGCACGCCTGAAAATGGCCGCCCCGGAGCCGCACCGTCCACCCGCCCCGGGGCGGCGGTGCCGCCGCCGCGGGCCAAATCCCTGCCGTTTTGCCCCCTCCTGTTAATCTTTCTTTACAAAAATGTAAAGCCACGCTAAGTCACTCGGTGATCTTTTCACCCCCACCCCCTGCCTGCCCAGCGCGCAGCCCCGCGAAAGGAGCTCAGATGCCCAAAAGAGAAGACATCCACAAAATCCTGATCATCGGCTCGGGACCCATCATCATCGGCCAGGCCTGCGAGTTCGACTACTCCGGGACCCAGGCTTGCAAGGCCCTCCGGTCCCTGGGCTACCAGGTGGTGCTGGTCAACTCCAACCCGGCCACCATCATGACCGATCCGGAAACGGCGGACGTCACCTATATCGAACCCCTGAACGCCAAGGTGCTGACCGAGATCATCGCCCAGGAGCGGCCGGATGCGCTGCTGCCCAACCTGGGCGGCCAGTCGGGACTGAACCTGGCATCCGAGCTGCACCGCCTGGGGGTCCTGGACGAATACGGGGTCCAGGTCATCGGGGTCGGCGTGGACGCCATCACCCGCGGCGAGGACCGCCTGGCATTCAAGGAGACCATGGACCGGCTGGGGATCGAAATGCCCCGCAGCCAGACCGTCACCAGCGTCGAGGAGGCCGAGCGGGTCGCCGATGCCCTGGGCTACCCGGTGGTCCTGCGGCCGGCCTACACCATGGGCGGCACCGGCGGCGGCCTGGTCTACAACGTCGAGGAACTGCGCACCGTGGCCAGCCGCGGCCTGGCGGCCAGCCTGGTCCACCAGGTGCTGGTGGAGGAGTCGGTCCTGGGGTGGGAGGAGCTGGAGCTGGAGGTGGTGCGCGACGCCAAGAATCAGATCATCACGGTCTGCTTCATCGAAAACGTCGATGCCATGGGGGTTCACACCGGCGACAGTTTCTGCACGGCCCCCATGCTGACCATCGACCCGGCGCTTCAAAAGCGCTTGCAGGAGCAGGCCTACGCCATCGTCGCGGCCATCGAGGTCATCGGCGGCACCAATATCCAGTTCGCCCACGACCCGGCCAGCGGTCGGGTGGTGGTGATCGAGATCAACCCGCGCACCTCGCGTTCTTCGGCCCTGGCCTCCAAGGCCACCGGCTTTCCCATCGCCCGGGTCTCGAGCCTCCTGGCCGGCGGCCTGACCCTGGATGAAATCCCCTACTGGCGCGACGGCAGCCTGGAGAAGTACACCCCCTCGGGGGATTACGTGGTGGTCAAGTTCGCGCGCTGGGCATTTGAAAAATTCGCCGGCGTTCAAGACCTGCTGGGCACCCAGATGCGGGCCGTGGGCGAGGTCATGAGCATCGGCAAGACCTACAAGGAGGCGTTGCAAAAGGCGGTCCGCAGCCTGGAGATCAACCGCTACGGCCTGGGGTTCGCCAAAAACTTCCACGACTGGAGTCTCGAGGCGCTCTACAACGCCCTGGGCGCCCCCAGCAGCGAACGCCACTTCCAAATGTACGAGGCCCTGCGCAAGGGGGCCGACATCGAGAAGCTGCACGCCCTGACCCACATCAAACCCTGGTTCATCGAGCAGATGCGGGAGTTGGTGGTGATGGAGGAGGAGATCCTGGGCTTCAAGGGGCAAAAACTGCCGGACGAGTTGCTTAAACGCGCCAAACGCGACGGCTTTGCCGACCGCTATCTGGCCCGCCTGCTGGGCTGCGGGGAGGCGGCGATCCGCGAACAGCGCCGGGCCCTGGGCGTGGTCCAGGTCTGGGAGCCGGTGCCGGTCAGCGGCGTGGAGAACGCCGCCTACTACTACTCCACCTACAACGGCACGGACCAGGTGGCGGTCAGCGGGCGCCGCAAGATCATGGTCCTGGGGGGCGGCCCCAACCGCATCGGCCAGGGGATCGAGTTCGACTATTGCTGCGTACACGCGGCCCTGGCGATCCGCGAAGCCGGCTACGAGTCGATCATGGTCAACTGCAACCCCGAGACGGTCTCCACCGACTACGACACTTCGGACAAGCTCTACTTTGAACCGCTGACCGTGGAGGACGTGCTGAGCATCTACGAGAAGGAAAAACCGGAAGGGGTGATCGTGCAGTTCGGCGGCCAGACGCCGCTCAACATCGCCGCCGAACTGGCCGCAGCAGGTGTCACGGTGCTGGGCACCACCCCGGATACCATCGATCTGGCCGAGGACCGCGACCGCTTCCGCCAAATCATGCGCAAACTGGGCATTCCCCAGCCCGAATCGGGCATGGCCAGCACGCTGGCGGGCGCGCGCGCCATCGCGGCCGAAATCGGATACCCCCTGATGGTGCGCCCCTCCTACGTATTGGGCGGGCGCGGGATGGAGGTGGTCCAGGATGAGGAAATGCTGCAGCAGTACATCCAGGCCGCCGTGGAGCTCTCGCCCGAGCGGCCGATCCTGATCGACCGTTTCCTGGACAACGCCATCGAGGCCGAGGCCGACGCCATCGCCGACGGCGCCGGGGCCTTCGTCCCGGCCGTGATGGAGCATATCGAGCTGGCCGGCATCCATTCGGGCGATTCGGCCTGCGTCATCCCCCCCATCAGCATCGCGCCCAAGCACATCGACACCATCAGCGAGTACACCCGCAAAATCGCCGTGGCCCTGAACGTGGTCGGGCTGATGAACGTGCAGTACGCCATCTTCGAGAACACCGTCTACGTCCTGGAGGCCAACCCGCGGGCCTCGCGCACGGTGCCGATCGTCTCTAAGGTCTGCGGCATCTCCATGGCGCGCCTGGCCACCCGGGTGATGCTGGGCGCCAAAATCGCCAAACTCGACCTGGCCCCGCGGCCCATCGCCCACTACGGGGTCAAGGAAGCGGTCTTCCCCTTCAACATGTTCCCGGAGGTCGACCCGATCCTGGGCCCCGAGATGCGCTCCACCGGTGAGGTCCTGGGTTTGTCACACTCCTTCGGACGGGCCTTTTTCAAGGCCCAGGAGGCCACCCAGGTCACCCTGCCGCTGGCCGGCAGCGTGCTCTTCACCATCGCCGACCGCGACAAAAAGGCCGCCCTGGAGCCGGTGCGCCGCTTCCGCGACCTGGGCTTCGGAATCATGGCGACCCCCGGCACCCACGCGTTTCTGAAGGATAGCGGCATCGAGGCCGAACGGGTCCAAAAACTCGGCTACGGCCGCCCGGACCTGGTGGACGCCATCAAAAACGGTGAGGTCCAGCTGCTGGTCAACACCCCCAGCGGCCGCCAGAGCGCCCAGCACAGCTCAGAGGTCCGCCGGGCCGCCATCAAGTACAAGATCCCCTACATCACCACCACCGCCGCCGCTATTGCGGCCGCCAAGGGGATCGCCGCCCGCCGCGAAGGCGCCCCCAAGGTGCGCGCGCTGCAGGCCTATCTGAAAGGGTGAGGGCGATTTTCAAACGATGGTCAAAAGCCACCTGATCAGGCGCGCCAGCACCAGGGTGGCGGCCAGGCCGCCCAGCCAGAGGGCGGCAAACCAGAGCCTCTGGCGATGTTTTTTGCTGAGGGCCATATTGCGGAAGTGGTTTTCGTTTGAGGCGTGGGGCATCCACAGGGCGAAACCCCGAAAAAAACCGCCGGCCGGAGCGCCATCCTCCGGCCGGCGGCCGTTGCGGCCGTGGCTCAGTAGGCACTTTCGTGGGAGGCCTTGCCCCTGAAAAGATAGTAGCAAAAGCCGGTGTAGGCCAGCACCAGCGGCAGCAGGATGACGGTGCCCACCAGCAGCAACGATTGGGAGGTCGGTGCTGCAGCCGCCTGCCGGAAGGTGACTTCAAAGGGCACCAGCCAGGGCCAGAGGCTGATCCCCAGGCCGATGTAGCCCATCAGAAAGACCCCGAGGCTCATCAGAAAGGGCCGGTACTCCTCGCCCCGGTGCAGATCGCGCCAAATCAGGACAAAAAGCGCTGCGGTCACCAGGGGCACGGGCAGCAGATAATAGAGGTTGGGCACGCTGAACCACAGCGCCCGCACGTCGGCATTCATCATCGGCATGCTGAGGCTGACGATCCCCAGAAACACCCCCACGTAGCCGAGCACGTAGCCCGCGCTGCGGCGCGCCCACTCCTGGGTGCCCTGATCGGTTTTCATCACCAGCCAGGTGGCCCCCAGCAGCGCGTAACCGAACACCAGCGCGACCCCCGTCATGACGCTGTAGGCATTCAGCCAGTCGAAGGCCCCGCCGGCAAAGCTGCGCCCGCTGACCTTGACCCCCTGCACGAAGGCCCCCAGGATCATGCCCTGCATCAGGGTGGCCACCAGCGAGCCGAAGTGGAAGGCGTAGTCCCAGACGCGCCGCGACCGGTCGTGGGCCTTGAAGCGAAATTCAAACGCGACCCCGCGGAAAATCAGCCCCAGCAGCATGATGATCACCGGGATGTAAAGGGCCGGCATCAGGATCGCGTAGGCCAGGGGAAAGGCCGCAAACAGTCCCCCGCCGCCCAGCACCAGCCAAGTCTCGTTGCCGTCCCAGAAGGGCGCGATGGAGTTCATCATGCGGTCGCGGCATTGATCCGAGGGGGCGAAGGGAAACAGGATCCCGACCCCCAGATCGAACCCATCCAGCAGGACGTAAAGAAAAATAGCCGTTGCAATCAGGCCGAACCAGATCAGCGGCAGATCCAGAAAACTCTCGAAACTAAACATTCCCGCCTCCTTTTTCAGCAACCATGCCAGTGACCAGGGGCGGCTCCTTGACGCCGTGGGAACCGTAGAGGTCCTCTTCGGTATCCGGCCCCTTGCGGATCAGTTTGACGATATAGTAGGTGCCGGCGCCAAAGATGAAGCCATAGGTGAGGACGAAGGCGGCCAGCGATATGACGATAGGTTCCCCGTTGAGGGGTGAAATCGCCTCCGCGGTGCGCATGACCTCAAAGACGATATAGGGCTGGCGGCCGATCTCGGTGACGAACCACCCCGCCAGAACGGCGATGAAGCCGGCGGGGGCAAGCGCCATGCACCAGTACTGAAACCAGCGTGTGTCGAAGAGGCGCTTTTTGAGGAAAAGCACCAGACCCATCAGACCGGTCAGAATCATCAGGGTCCCGATGCCCACCATGATGCGGAAAGACCAGAAGACCGAGGCCACCGGCGGGCGCTCTTCGCGGGGCCAGGCCGTCAAGCCCTTGACCTCGCCGTCCAGTTCGTGGGTGAGGATCAGGCTGGAGAGTTTGGGGATTTCGATGGCGTAGCGGGTGGCCTCGGCCTCCGCGTCCGGCCAGCCGAAAAGCACCAGCGGCGCCCCGCTGCGGGTTTCCCAGAGGCCCTCCATGGCGGCCACCTTGGCCGGCTGATGCGCGAGGGTGTTGAGCCCGTGGAGGTCGCCGACCAGCAGCTGCAGGGGGGCGACGACGATCGCCATGATCATCGCCATCCCCAGCATGATCCGGGCGTGGGGCACGTGGCGGTCGCGGGCGAGATAATACCCGCCCACCCCGGCGGCCACGAAGGCGGTGGTCAGATAGGCGGCGGTCACCATGTGGGCGAAGCGGTAGGGAAACGACGGGTTGAAGATCACCGCCAGCCAGTTGGTGGGGTACAGCAGCCCGTCTTCACCGCTGGAAAACCCCTGGGGGGTATGCATCCAGCTGTTGGCCGAGAGAATCCAGAAAGCGGAGATCAGGGTGCCGGCGGCCACGATCAGGGTGGCGGCGAAATGCATCTTGGGGCTGACCCGGTTCCAGCCGAAGAGCATCACCCCCAGGAACGAGGCCTCCAGGAAAAAGGCCGTCAGCACCTCGTAGCCCAAAAGCGGCCCGAGCACATTGCCGACCCGATCCGAGAACACCGACCAGTTGGTGCCGAACTGAAAGGACATGACCACGCCGGAGACCACCCCCATGCCGAAGGTGACCGCAAAGATCTTGACCCACATGCGGTAGGTTTCGGCATAGACCGGGTTGCCGGTTTTCAGCCAGCGCCATTCCAGGACCGCCAGCCAGCTGGCCAGACCGATGGTGAAGGCCGGGAAGAGAATGTGAAACGATACCGTGAATGCAAACTGAACACGCGCCAGGATGACCGGATCTAGATTTTCAAACATGGGGTAACCTCTGCCGTCAAAACCGTTAAAATCTGGATGGTACACATAAAATGCCAACGGCACAGCAATTCGGGGTGGGGGTGCCAAGACTCCGGCTGCAGGGACGCCGGGGGAATGCAAGCCGGGAAACCGGCGCCCCCGGCCGGGGCCCTGCGGAACAGATTGGAACGCTGAAAGTTTCCATAGCATTTTTCAGCGGCAAGATAAAGACAGGAGTTGCCCCCGGGACCACCCCACGGCGGCAGCCTGCCCATACAGGTAGACCCACGGATGGGCGCCTGGGATTTTCCCCCTCCGCAGGCAGCGGCCCCTCCACGCGGCGGCCACTGGCGTGGTCGACTCAACCCTTCGGCAGATCCCCCTTGAAAATCGGGGGCGATGAGACTAAGCTTCTCCCCCGCCGTCTTGGAAGCCACCGCGCGGCCCGCCGGCCTGCTGGTCAAGGCGGCAATACCCTTGGGTCTCTGTCCAGCAAAGCTGCGGTTTTGCCGGAATCCGCCTCCCTTATTATCCCCTCTGGCTCCCCTTTAGCCGGGGTTTTCATAACCAGCCATGATGCAGCACCCGAGCCCCGGGACCTTTTGCGCTGTCCCCAAAAAACGTCCGATCCCAAAGAAAACGGAACGCCATGAAAAAGATTTTCGTTAAAAGCGACAACATCGCCACCCTGGTCTGCGACGGCTGCGGCAAGCGCCGCCGCAAGGACGTCAGCCGCTTTACCCGTCTCAAGCAGGAGGTCCGCCTGAAATGGACCTGCCCCTGCGGCGCCGTCAACCGGGCAGTGCTTGAGCGGCGCAATTTCGTTCGCTTCAAGGTGAACCTGTCGGGAAAGTTTTCTTATCATTCCCAGGATGGCCAGCACTCGGTGGCGCCCCTTGTGGTGGTGGATATTTCCCAGGGCGGTTTGCTCTTCAAGCGGCGCACGGGCCTGGGCAGCTACCCGTTTCGGGAGGGGGATCGCCTCAGCGTGCAATTCGATCTAGACGATCAAAACCGGTCTTCCGTCCAGCGGGAGGTGGGGGTGCGCACCATCCGCGAAGACGGTTCGGTGGGCGCGGAATTCGTCTCAAAGGAGCATTACGACCGCTTGGGTCCCTACCTGCTTTACCACAGCGCCTGAACGGGGCATGCCACGGGCGGATAAACCTTCCGGCGGCTGCGACACCCCGACGGCTGCGGCCCCATCGGCGGACGGTCCCTGTGGGTGTCCCGGAGACAGCCGCAGTTACCCGCGTATGCGCCGCCCCGGTAACCCAAACCTTTCATTATTCTTCCAAAGACGCTTCTTCGCTTGCGGTTTCGGTTCTGTTTTTACCCGCTTTCTTGGCGCTGTAGAGCGCCCGGTCGGCGGCCGCGACCATTTTTTGAGGTGTGTCCGTCGATCCGCCGAACTGGCTCACCCCCACACTGATCGTCACGCCGAAACCGTTGAACTTCAGATTTTCCACCGCCTGGCGCAGGCGTTCGCCGGCTTGAAAGGCATATTCGATGTCCGTGCCGGGCATGATGACGACCAACTCCTCGCCGCCGTAGCGCGCGGCCACATCCATCGTCCGGACCGATTTACGGATGGTGGCCCCCAGTCGGTTCAAGACCTCGTCGCCTTTCAAATGGCCGTGGGTATCGTTGACCCGTTTGAAATCGTCGATGTCGATCATCAACAGGCAAAGAGACGCCTCCTGGCGGCGGGCGCGCTCGATCTCTTTTTTCAGGAGCGTCTCGAAGACATCCCGGGAAAACAAGCCGGTCAGTTCATCCCGCAGCGTGGTGTCCGCGATGAAGCTGATTTTCTCCTCTTCGATTATTTTGGGGTGGGACAACCGGTCCTGGATGTTGGCCAGGTAGTCCAGCGAGGCCACCGCCACGCCGACCTCCCGGCCGAGGGCATCCTCCAGTTGCCGCATATGGTGCACGATCGCATCCCACAAGGCAAGGGCTTCGGTCTCACTGAAGGGTTCGTGGGTCAGCGATGTGAGAAGGGTCGGGTAGAAACTGTCGCCGTACTTTTTTTCAAATTTTTTTCGAATCCCCTCATCCCGGGCAATGGCCTCGACGACTTCCAGCGGCATGGCATCCTGATCGACTTCAAGGATGTCTCTAAGTTGCTTGTTGTCATCGTCCTTTTCCAAAAGCCCTCTCTCCCCCTAAAAGAGCTGCAGCCGCTCGCGGTAGGCGTCGATCACATCCCGCGGGTCGTGGGTAATCACGATATTGTCCTTGACCCAGGCCGGCGCCCGGCCCTTTTCCACCATCCGGTGGATCTGACGGGTCATGTCCGCCCAGAAGCGCCCGTCGCCGTCGGTGTCGAAGAGGATGATGGGGACCGGCTCCATGATCGAGAGCTTCATGTTGCACAGGGTGATCCCCAACTCCTCCAGGGTCCCCAGGCCGCCGACATTGAAGATCGGAAACGAGGCGATCTCGAACCATTTCTGCCGGCTGTGGCGGCAGGTGGACTGGAAGACCTGGCAGAAGTCCACATCGGTGGTCATGGCCTGGTCGGTGATTTCCAGGAAGTTGGCCCCCGAGAGGATCCCGCGCGCCTTGGCCAGCGTGTTGGCCTTTTCCATCACCCCGCTGCCGCCGCCGGTGACGATGCCGATGTGGCGCCCCCAGAAGTCCACCAGCGCGTCCAGCAGGGCTTCCAGGCGCCGCACGCCCCGGGCGTCGAGCTCCGTGGTGGAGCCGTAGAAGGCGAAGAGCATGGACTTGTGGAAATCGGACAGCCGGTCGGGGGTCACGAAATAGCCCATGCCGTCGCGCATGGTGTGGGCCATGATGCGCCGGGTCAGGCTGGAGACCCAGAACACCTGGACCCCGAAGGTGTGGTAATCCTGCAGACGGCCGTGGTCGTTCTGGGAGAGAAACGGCCCGTGTTCGCGCGAGGGTTCCAGGAAGTAAAGGGTGTCGATTTTGCCATCGCAGACCACGTTGATGATATCGCGGTGCTCGACGATGTTGGGGAAGTACTTCAGCACCAGGGCCGAGGGGGCCTCGATGGCCGCCTCCCTGAGGTGGGCGGTGGCATACTGGTGGGCGCAGCAGCTGCGCGGCGAGAAATCCCGCCGGGCCAGGGCGCATTCGGCCATGGTGGCGGGACAGGGCGCGTCGGGGCCGTTGACGAAAAAGCGCGGCTGACCGTCAGCCTTGGCGAGCAGCCCCACCGGTTTGTCGAGAAAATGGCAGGTGGCCGGCCGCAAGGCGTCCAGCTGACCCCCCAGCGCCTGCATTTCCTGGAAGGTGTAGTGCGGCCGGCCCTTGTCGCTTTTGCGGCGGCTGGGCCGGATGGTGGGCGCCCGGTAGATCTTGGCGGTGATCAGCGGGTTGACCAAAAGGTGGGCGGTGCGGTTGACAATCTCCAGGTAGATGCGGATGCCGCGGGTCTTGATGGGGTCCAGGATCGTGGCCGGCAGGTGGCCGCCAAGCTCAAAGCCGCTTTGGAGCACCACGTAGTGCTCGTTGAGGTACATGGAGCAGGTGGTGATGACCCCTTCGCCGGCCGGGATTTTAAGGGCGGCCACGGGCCGTCGGGCCTGATGGCGGCCGAGGATCTCGCGGCCGTTGTCCTTGATCAGAATGCGCCCCAGGACTTCGCGGCCGATGGGCTCCTTCAGCTCGCAGACCACCCGGTGGGGGGCGATCACGATGCTGCCGTCGCTGGAAATCGAGGTCGAAGCCGGCAGCTTCAAGGCCGAATCCTCGATGGCGGCCAGCACCTGGTCGGAGGTCATCAGGGCGTCGGGGTCGCAGTAGACCAGGCGGCCCACCGGCAGCCCGGCCGTGAAAAAATCCCGCAGCAGATCGAGCCCCGGGTAGCCGGCAATCACCTGGGTGGCGGTCAAATCCAGGACGGCGCTGCGCCCGTCGAGGCACGCCGCGGTGAGTGGAGGCCCCTTGATCTGCACCCCCAGCCGGGCGATGCGCGAGCGTTCGCTGAAGATCACGTCCTGGGGCTGGTGCCGGATGCATTCGATCAGACGGTCAGAGAGGCTGAAGGCGGCCTGGAAGCGAATCTGCCGGCCGTTTGACTCCGAGACCCGTGTGATCAGGCCGTCGGGGGTCTGCAGCAGGCCGCGGAAAAGCTGGGTGGGGGGTTCGGGTGTGATCATGCCCTCGTTTCTCTGGAAATGGTATCCGGGAAAAAGATACAGCGCCAACTTGCCGGGACCGGGGGGAACCGGCCGGCTAATTGGTGCCGGCCCCGAAGCAGCTGCCCGCCTTCTGCCAGCTGCCGGCCTTGACCCAGCGGTATTTTTCCCTGAAGAGGGTGTCGCTGCGGTGGTAGCGGCCGGTCCGGCTGCGCTCGAGAAAGCGGCCGAAGTCCCCGGGGCCGCCGTTGTACATGCCGTAAAGCAGGCCGGCGAAACGCTCGTCGGAGAGCTTGGCGGCCCGGGCCCGGTTCTTAGGGTTGCCCTCGATGTATTTCGCGATGTAGAGGTCCAGCACCTCGCAGCCGGCCAGGGCGTTGTAGCGGATGCTCCAGCGCAGCCGGTTGAGGTCGTAGAGCCCGCGCCAGACCCGTTCGTTGATCT
>Ga0272444_10003966_pt1 | contig 13179 bp, 12 predicted proteins | sample SSMForm13_FD_201033 | JGI IMG/M metagenome (GOLD analysis project Ga0272444, IMG submission 201033) | Marine sediment archaeal communities from Little Sippewissett salt marsh, Falmouth, MA, United States - SSM-Form-13 | ecosystem: Environmental > Aquatic > Marine > Wetlands > Sediment ...
CTACGATGTATGGCGTGAGCAGGCCGACGGCCAATCGTGCCGTGCAGGAGCTGATCTCGAGGAAGTGGCTCGTCCGAGAGCGCGGGCGCGGAACGTTCGTGGAAGAGCAGCAGCTCATCGGGCTTGCTCTGCTGAGCGACCACCTGAGTCTGACGGAGCAATTCCCTCCGGACGCGACCCTGCATACAACAATCTCCCGCCGGTCGATCTTGGATGACGCAGCGTCGATTGCGAGTCGTCTCGGACTACCGCGTGGCGAGAAGATACTCTTCTTCCGAAGGCTTCGGTCAGTCAATGATCGACCGGTCATGGTCTGTGACTCGTATCTCCCGCTGTCGCGCTTCGAGGATCTGGGGATGACAGGCTGGATCGACAACAGCCTGTACGCCACGCTCGAGCAGAGCTACGGGTACGTGATCGAACGATCGGAAAGAAGCCTGGCCGCAGGCGAGCTCCTCGATCAGCAAGTCGCGGACTTCCTCGACGTTCCCCCTTTCAGTCCGATGCTCTCGCTCAAGGGACTGACTTTCGTTGAGGGGGAGGAACCACCGATCGAATACATGGAAGCCTTTGTCCGCGAATGCATCGCGTTCTCGAACACCGTACGTCGGCGGGGCACGCCCCAAGATCAAGAAGACCAGCCCAACAGAACAGAGGAAGCCTGATCCATGAGTGTTGAGCCGATGTCAGCATCGAAGACCGAGAGGGCAGTGGATCCCAGGAGAAACGGCCACCTGGTGAGGATGGAAGGGATTGTCAAGCAATTCCCGGGGGTCCTTGCCGTAGATGAGGTTGACTTCGATCTCAGGCCCGGCGAAGTACACGCGCTGTTGGGTGCCAATGGAGCCGGCAAGTCGACGCTGATCAAGATCCTCGCGGGGGTTTATCGAAAGGATGAAGGCTCAGTCATTCTGCGAGGGGAGCCCGTCGAGATCCACTCGCCCAGACATGCGCAGTTGCTTGGGATCGCAACGATCTACCAGGAGTACAACCTCGTCCCGGACCTATCGGTGGCGGAGAACGTCTCATTGGGACACCTCCCTCGAGGACGCGGCGCCTTCGGGAGATTCGTGATTAGCCGACGGCAGATGAATCGCAAGACGGAGCAGATTCTGAGCGATCTCCAAGTGGCCATTGCACCCTCGACGCCCGTTCGGCGTCTTGGCGTGGCGAAGCAGCAGATGGTCGAAATCGCCAAGGCGCTGTCGCTCGAGTCGGAGATTTACATCATGGATGAGCCGACGGCCGCTCTGAGTTCCGGAGAGATCAAGGAACTCTTCCGCGTCGTCCGCCAAATGAAGGAACGTGGATGCGCTGTCATCTACATCTCGCATCGTCTCGAAGAGGTCGGTGAGATTGCCGATCGCGTGACGGTCATGCGTGACGGTCGAAGGGAAGAGACGCTCGACGTCGAGGATGCAGGCATGGATCGGCTGGTCCAGCTGATGGTCGGTCGGGCGGTCAGCCGCGGGAATCCTCGCCCTCCTTGTGAGGCCGGCGAGAAGCATCTGCGAGTGGAGAACCTCACACGCCATGGCGTGTTCGAGGACGTCAGCCTCGATGTTTGTGAGGGGGAGATTGTAGGGCTTGCCGGCGTGATGGGATCCGGGCGTACAGAGGTCGCTCGAGCCATCTTCGGTGCCGACAAGATCAACCAAGGGCAGGTTTACGTCTCGGGTGAACCTGTGAAGATCAAATCCCCAACCCATGCTGTACGCAAAGGGATCTGCTACTTGCCCGAGGACCGGAAGGGACTTGGGCTCGTCCTCTCTGCGAGCGTTCGCGACAACATCATTCTTGCCTCTCTCACTAGGTTTAGTCGCTTTCGCCTGCTGGGAAGGGGGATCGTTCTTGACTTCAAGCGGATACGCGAGGAGGTGATGCAACGAGTCAAATCATTAGACATCAAAACCCCGAGGATCCAACAGCTTGTTGAGAACCTGAGCGGGGGCAACCAGCAGAAGGTCGTGATCGCCAGATGGTTGTGCTCAAGTGCACGGGTCTTCCTGTTTGACGAGCCGACGCGCGGCATTGATGTCGGTGCGAAGTCGGAGATCTACGCACTTGTGAGAGCACTTGCGGATGACGGTGCTGGAGTCCTCATCATCTCATCTGAGGTTGAGGAGTTGGTCGATGTCTGCGATCGGGTCTATGTCCTGCGTCAAGGGCGCATTGTCGACGAACTGCACCGCGAAGAGATCTCCAAGGAAACCATCCTCGCAGCGGCCCTAACGGGGACAACAGGACAGAACGGCGGTCATTAGACCGAGAAGTAAGAGGCACTCTGTGTAGGGAGGACAAGGCTTATGAAACGCGCGTTGTTGATTCTGCTCGTCGTCGGGTTGGTTGCGGTACCTGTGATCAATGCGGCGGCAGCTACGTACAAAGTGGGCTTTGCGTGCATGACGCTTGCCTACACCTGGATGACCTATGCCTACCAGGCGGTCATCGATGAGGCGGCGAAGTACGACGAGATCGAGCTCGTCGTCGAGAACGCACAAGGGGATGCGGCCCGGCAAGTCGATATCATGGAGAACTTCATTGCTCAGGGATTCGACGCAATCTTGGTGAATCCACTGAACGTCGATGTTCTCGTGCCTGTGATCGAGTCGGCAGAGGCCGCGGGAATCCCCGTAGCCACATTCGACCGCCGGGCCTTCAACCAGGATTCTACCATCTTCCACGTCGGAGCGGATGATATCTTCGGCGGACGGCTTGCCCTCGAGTACGTTGCGTCGAAACTCGACGGTGTTGGGAAGATCGTGCACATCCTTGGTGAGCTCGGCTCCTCGCCGGCGATCAACCGAGAGTTGGGCATCAAGGCTCAGCTGGTTCACTACCCGAGCCTGGAGATCGTCTTCGAGCAGAGTGGTCGTTTCTCGCCGGACGAGGGCCTTCGCGTGATGGAAGACGCGATTACGGCTACCGCAGGCGACTTCGACGCCGTGATCTGTGCGAACGATGACTCTGCGCTCGGAGCGGTTCAGGCAATGATCGACGCCGGGATCGACTTCGACGACGTCATCGTCGTCGGCTACGACGGCGTACCTGGCGGACTCCGTGCCCTCGAAGCGGGCGAGCTGGATGCAACGATCCAGTACCCGGTCGAAATGGCGCGACTCGCCACGGAGCAGCTGTGCAAGTACGTCATCGACGGCACGCTGCCGGAGAACATCGACTACGACATCAACCCTTGGATGCTCGTGCTTTCGAACTACGAGACCGAGGCGGAGATGAACTACGAGCTGTAAGCAAAGCTAGACTTGCGGGGAAGGCTCAGGCCTTCCCCGCTTCTCTCGGTACTAAGACAACCGGCGCCGGTCTACGGCAGGGCACCCAGCGAACTGGAGAGCAGAGGATAGAAGGATGGAACAGATGCGCGAGACGCTGACCCGACGGACCGGACGGGTCTTGCTGAATGCAGGGAAGCACCTCTACAGGGAGTACAGCATTCTCTTCGTCTTCCTATTGGTGTGCATCGTCATAGCGAGCATTCGACCGGTCTTCCTCAGCGTGAACAACATCTTCAACGTGATCCGACAGGTTTCCATGATCGGCATTATGTCTGTCGGCATGACGTTCGTGATTCTCTCGGCAGACATCGACCTCTCCGTGGGGTCCGTCGCGGGTTTCTGCGGAGCTCTGACGGCCGGCCTGATGGCCCGGCAGGGTCTCTCGCCTGCGGCTGCGATTCTCGTGCCCATCCCGATCGCCGCTCTCATGGGTTGGGTGATGGGCATCATCATCACCAAGTCCAAGGTGCATTCGTTCGTTGTCTCTCTTGGGATGATGTCGATCGCTCGGGGTATGGCCCTCGTCTACACGAAGGGACTCTCGATCGGGAACCTGCCGAAGTCCTTCGGCACGCTGGGCGGCGGAATGGTCGGACCGATTCCGGTCCCCGTCATCGTGTTCGTCGTCTTCATGATTGTGGGATATCTGGTGTTGACCAGAACGCCCTACGGACGAGCCATCTACGCCATTGGAGGGAACCAAGAAGCGGCAAGGCTCTCCGGGATCAAGGTTGACCGATACAGGATTACCAACTTCATTGTCTGCAGTACGCTGGCTGGATTCGCCGGAATCATCCTTGCGTCTCGTACTCGCTCGGCATGGCCTGCGGCCGCGACCGGCTGGGAGCTGGACGTGATCTCGGCGGTCGTTATCGGCGGAACGAGCTTCTTCGGTGGCCGAGGAGGAATGGTGGGAACCCTCATCGGTGCCCTTTTCTTGGGCGTTCTCCGCAACGGTGCGAATCTCGTCGGTGTCTCACCCTTCTACCAGCAGATCCTGATCGGTGTGCTGGTTGTCACTGCGGTCGTGATCGATCGCCTTCGCCAGAGGAAGAACGCATAGGCTCAGAGACCAACTAGGGATAGGTGGAGGAGGAGAAGTGAGCCCACTGAAGATCGGCATGGCCGGCGTCTGGTACGACTGCTTCGACGAGGAGCTTTCCAGGGAGATCTACAACGAGTCTCTCAATGTGCTCCGGAACCTTGGGGAGACGATGGACTTCGAGATCGTCGCCGCTCCGGATGTCACAAACCAAGTTGATGTCTGCGCGGCCTTCGCACGCGAACTCAAGGAGGCCCAGGTCGACATGGTCCTTCTGCAGTCGTGCGCCTTCGCAGCCGGAGAGATCGTCGCCGGATTCGCCGATTTGGGAGTTCCCCTAGGCCTTTGGGCGCTGCCGGAACCGGAGACGACGGGCCCCCTTCGCTTGAATTCGCTGTGTGGCGCGAATCTCTTCGCAGGAATCCTCGGAACGTATCTGGCGGAACGGGATGTGAGGTACAAGTGGTTCTTCGGCTTCGCGGACAGCCAGCTCTTCCAGGAGCGTTTCGATCCGACGATCCGGGCTCTGAAGGCAATCAAGGCACTCGATGGAGCGAGGTTCGCCAACATCGGAGGAACGCCCGAGGGCTACTATGACGTGTACTGGAACGATGGACGGCTCCGATCGCTGTTTGACATCACCGTTGACCGTCACGAGTTGACTGACCTGTTGGCGCAGGCGAACGCCCTGCCAGACAACGCGGTTGCGAAGGCTGCGGCGGAGATCGAGAGCCAAGTTCCGGCCAAGGGGATCACAGCGGACGAGTTCCAGAAGCTCGCTCGCGTCTACATGGTCTTTGAGCGGCTGATCGAAGAGAACGGCTACACGGGCGTTGGCATCGCATGTTGGCCGCACTTCCAGGCGGCATACGGGCTCACGGCTTGCACGACGCTTGGTCGCCTCAATGAGAAGGGGTACGTCGCCGCCTGTGAGGGCGACATCCCGAGTGCTATCTCTATGGCCATTCTCAAGGCGATGGGTGGGGATCGTCCCGTTCTGATGGATCTCTCGGCTCTCGATGTGGAGGGCGATTCGATCCTTCTCTGGCACTGCGGAGTCGGGCATCCCTGCTGGACCGAGAACTGCGTCCAGTGTCGCCATTCGATCATCGATGCGGCGGACGACGGCGGCACAGTGGGCCCTGCTCCAGCCGCATTCGACATGGTGCTCAAGAAGACGCCGTTCACTCTGATGAGGTTGACGGATGGAGGGAGCCGCATCCTGCTGGCGACCGGGGAGACGCTCGGGGACACGAAGCCGTCCCCTCGTGGCACGCGTGGCTGGGCGACGGGATTCAAGATGAAGGGGGAAGAGCCGATCTCCGCACTGGAGTTCACGAACACGGTCATGGTCAACGGGTTCGAGCATCACTTCCCGCTTGCCGTGGGGGATCTCAGTGCAGCGGTGATGGAGTTCGCGGCTTGGAAGGGCATCAAGCCACTCGATCGTGTGCCATATCGAACGTACCTGCAACGGCGCGATTGGTAGCTGGTTGATCCCGCTCGGAACGGACGAATGAAGGAGGACAAGCAATGAAGGGCCTGGTCGTCTACAAGGACGGAACCATGAAAGTGGAGGAGATGCCGAAGCCGGTGATCGGCGACTACGGGGCTTTGGTTGAGAATCTGAGTTGTGGGATCTGCAACGGGACGGACTTCAAGCTCATCCACGGAAGCTTCAAGGGCTTCGACACCTACCCTGCGGTGCTCGGTCATGAGAGTGTGGGCCGAGTCGTTGAGGTGGGGAGCAAGGTCACATCCTTCAAGCCGGGAGATCTTGTCCTTCGATCGATCATCGAGAAGGTCGAGGACGACTCTTTCGCTTCCGGTTGGGGGAGTTTCGCCCAGTTCGGCGTCATCGGAGACATCGCCGCGATGAAGGCTGACGGGCGGGACGACTACTACGACATCTACCTCGCACAGCAGATCGTCCCCCCGAGCATTGACCCGCACCAGGGTGTGATGCTGATCACGCTCAAGGAAGTCCTCTCCGGGCTGCAGCGATTCGGCGTCGGCAAGGGAGACTCGGTTCTGATCCACGGTGCCGGCCCCGTCGGCCTGTCGATGGTCCGCTTCGCGTCGCTCAAGGGTGCCGGCCCGATCGTCGTGAGCGAGCCGCACGAGGGACGTCGTGAGCGAGCGTCCAGGCTTGGGGCGGATGTCGTGATCGATCCGAAGAACGAGGACCTCATCGAAAAGGCCAAGTCGATCGAGTCCGAAGGGTTCGACTTCGTGATCGATGCAGTTGGCATCAATCGTCTGATGACCGACAGTCTGAAGCTGGTCAAGTTCAACGGCAAGGTGGGCGTCTACGGGATTGCCGCGGAAACGAGTGCCCAGATCGACTGGGAAGCAGCACCCTACAACTGGGCGATTCACTTCGTGCAGTGGCCGACGTTCGAGGATGAGGCGGCGGTGCATGAGGAAGTGCTCTCGCTCATCGAAGCTGGGAAGCTCGACCTGTCTGACTTCGTGACGCACGTTATTCCGGGCCTCGATGCATTCCAACAGGGATTCGACACGGTCTCGTCTCAGGAGGGCATCAAAGTCACCATCGACCTCACAGCCTAGGGACTCGAGAGGGGAGACGACCATGGCAGACGCGTACCTGCTTGCACACGATCTCGGGACGACCGGCAACAAGGCCACACTGTTCGATGCCCGCGGCACGTTGGTGGCCAGCGCTCTGGAGACGTACGACACCTACTACGATCGCCCGGGCTGGGTCGAGCAAGATCCGACCGCCTGGTGGCAGGCGGTCTGCCGTGCGTCCGTGGATGTGATGCAGAAGGCGGGGATCACGAAGTCATCTGTTGCTGCCATGAGCTTCAGCGGACACATGATGGGCTGCGTGCCCATCGATGACTCCGGCAATGCTCTGCGCCGAGCGATCATCTGGGCCGATACGCGATCGAGTGCACAGGTTGCGCAGCTTCTCGATTCTCTCAGCGCGGAGGAGATCTACCGCATCACCGGTACGCGTCCGAACCCGAACTACTCCCTCGAGAAGATCATGTGGATTCGGGACAACGAACCGGACGTCTACTCGAAGACGCGGTTCGTCCTGCAATCGAAGGACTACGTCGTCGGGCGCCTGACGGGCGAGTTCGTGACTGACTACTCGGACGCCTCGGCAACGAATGCCTATGACCTCGCAGGCAAGGCGTGGAGTGACACGCTTCTCAAGGCCGGGAATATCCCTGCGCGCATCTTCCCGGATGCCCTGCCCTCGCCGACGGTTGTGGGAAGAGTCACCGCGGTCGACGCGCCGGAACTCGAAGGCATCCCGGTCGTGTTGGGCGGCGGCGACGGCGCATGCGCGACGGTCGGCGCCGGTGTGATCCGGGCGAATGAAGGTTACAACTACTTCGGCTCCTCCTCCTGGATCGCGATTGCGACGGAGGCGCCTGTCTTCGATCCCGGAATGCGGACGTTCAACCTTTGCCACTTGGAGCCGTCCCTCTACATGCCCGTCGGGACCATGCAGAGTGCCGGCGGGTCCTACGATTGGCTGCGCGAGACCCTGTTTCAGGAGGAGTTTGGCAAGACGACGGATGAAGCCTTCGATCTGCTCAAGCGCTGGGCGAGCACGTCTCCGCCCTGCGCGAACGGCGTGCTGTTCCTGCCGTACCTGATCGGTGAGCGAAGCCCCCATTGGAACGAGGACGCTCGCGGCGCCTTCGTCGGCCTCGCACGGAGTCACGGCCTTGGAGATCTCGTGCGCGCCGTTCTGGAGGGCGTGGGCTTCAACCTACGGATCATCTTCGAGGCGCTCACTGAGCAGGGGGCGGAACTCGATGCGCTGCGAATGATCGGCGGTGGGATCAAGAACCAGGTCCTCTGTCAAGCGCTGGCAGACATGCTGGGCATTCCGATCGCCCGGCTCGAGAGTGGGGAGTTTGCCACGTCCCTCGGCGCGGCTGTCTGCGCGGGGGTCGGAGTCGGCGTGTTCGAAGACTTCAGCGTGGCGGCCACCCTCTCGCCGATTGCCGGGACCGACGAGCCGAATCCGGAATACAAGGCGGCCTACGATCGATCGTACGAGATCTTCCAGCGTGCGTATGCGTCGATGGAACCGCTCTTCGGCGACATCGTTGCCATGCAGCGGGAGAGGGCCGAAACGTAGCTCGGCCAAGAGACATCTCGACGAAGAAGAGGAAGGGCATGGCGGACAAGAGAACGAGCGATGGGAATCGGAAGCCAAGGGAAGCTCCGACGGTGCTGGAAGCGTTCGCCAAGCGGATGATGACGGCGACGTTCTCCCCGGCGGCGACGGAGGAGGATGCGCAAACCTTCCTGCGACGCTTCGCGGAGTACGCACCGATTGACGCGATCTTCGTGGATCAGCCGTGGGTTGGTATGGCTCGCGAGATTCTGGCTCCGCTCGGCATTCGCGTCGGCGTGGAGGCGGCGTACCCCGTCGGGAACTGGTCGATACAGGCCAAGGTCGCAGCGATCCGGGAAGGTGTTCGATTGGGCGCGGAGGAGATCGACATTGGCGGACACTTCGCTGCCATCAAGTCGGGCGACTTCGATGCCGTACGAGATGATGCGCGAGCGATGATCGATGCCGCCGCGGGCGAGATCTGGGTGATGGTCCTGCCGGAGACAGCGATACTCACGCGCGATGAATTGGCACGGACTCTCGAAGCATACGCCGAAGGCGGCGTCGGGGGGATCAAGACATCATCCGGGTATGGATGGAACACACAGATCGAGGATGTTCACTTCATCCGGCGTCTCTTCGGGGAAACGTTTCAGATCGATGTGTCAGGGGGCGTGCGAACGCTGGACCATGCGCTCGGATACTTCGCGGCGGGAACCGACAACATCCACGCTAGCCCGATCTTCCGGATTCTCGATGAGGCAAAGGAGCGATTCGGATGAGCAGGGAGCGAAACGTTCGAGAGGCGATCGAGTACACCGACTTCCGGAAGACGATCTCCGAGCGCGACATCGAGACGATGTGTGCTGAAGCCGTTGCCCATGGCTTCGGTGCCGTCATCGTACCCTCTGCGGTCGTGAGCTGGGCCAGAAGAAGCTTGAGCCAGAGTTCGAGTGGCCCCCGGGTCTCTATCGGAACGGTGATCAGCTACCCGTTCGGGTCTCAGTCGGCTTGTGTGAAGGCTATTGAGGCCGAGACTGCTCTGAGCGACGGAGCAACCCGACTCGACATCGTTCCCCACTTCGGAACGATTGCGGCCGAACGCTGGGAATGCGTACGAGGCGATCTCGCGACGGTCCGTGACGTCGCTGGGGATGCTGAATTGAAGCTGGTTCTTGAGATGTCGTGTCTGACGCCACAGCAGATTCGCGAAGCTTCGGCGATCGCAGCAGACCTTGGATACACCCATGTGTCGAACACCGTCGGCTTCCGGATTGTCTCGACCGATCCGACGAAAAGCACGGCGAGCGGAGAGACCGTCACGTCACTTCAGCAGCTCGTAGGGGAGACGCTTCGAGTCAAGGCCTCCGGAGGGATCGAAACGAAGAGGGACGTCTTGGGACTTCTCGATGCAGGAGCCGACCGGGTCGCGGTCGCGGTCGCTCCAGGCAGGCTTCGGGTGATGGGTTGGAGTGCCGAGGCGGAAGGAGGATCCGGTGAGTGATATCGAAGGCATGCGGCGTGCGACCGAGGAACTCGCGGAGTCGATGGCGTTGCTCTCGAAGTCACCGTATGGCTCGACCGTCTCTGCGTGGAGGCGGTTCACCGCCTCCGCACACGCTGACGGAGCGGTCTCGCGAAAGCAGAAGGAGCTGACCGCGATCGCGATTTCGCTTGTCAAGGGCTGCGAGCGATGCATCTCCTATCACGTCCGTTCAGCGATCACCGCCGGCGCGTCGGATGAGGAGATCATGGAGATCGTGTTCGTCGCGGTGATCATGGATGGTGGGCCTTCACTTGCGCACGCAGGCGCAGTCCTGGCAGCAATCGAGGCGCACCGAGCGGAGGAGGCAACGTGAAGCTGATCCTCATTTCCGCCGAGCCGGAGGAGATTCGCCAATTCTACAGGATGGGCATCTTCGTTGGCGTGGCCAGCAATCCGAGTCTCGTGGCGGCGGCAGGACTTCCCTCGGGAGACCTTGTGCGTGCCGTCCTACCCATCGTTGAGGACCCGGTCTTCATCCAGGTCTCAGGCCTGCAGGCCGACGAGATGATTGCCGAAGGACGCGAGCTTGCGGCGATCGACCGAGATCGTGTCGTCGTCAAGGTCCCTGTGACCGCTTCGGGGATCGAAGCGATTCACGCACTCGCATCCGACGGCATCCGCGTTACAGCGACGGCCATCTGTGCAGCCAACGAGGCGCTCCTTGCGGCGAGAGCCGGAGCTTCTTTCCTCGCGCCATACATGGCGCGAATCTACGACGTTGGAGGCGACGGGTGCCAGGTCGTCGGTGATATCGTGGATCTTGTTGAGCAGCATGATCTTGACGCCAGGGTGATCGCGGCAAGCGTGCGCACGCCGGAGGAGTTGATGTTGGCCTGGAAGGTCGGGGCTCACTTCGCGGCCATTCAGGCGAACGTAGTCTCCAAGACGTGCTCGAACCCGGCGGTTGAAGCGGCAACGCAGAGCTTCTACGAGAACTACACACGCACCTTCGGAGCACAGGGACACAGGGAATAGAAAGGATGGTTGGCATGAAGTACGAGAAGGTGACCGGAGCACAGATCCCGGCCCTAGGATTCGGCACGTTCCGCATGAAGGGGGACGAGTGTGCGAAGGCCGTCGAGAACGCGCTCAAGATCGGCTATCGCCATCTGGATACGGCAGAGATCTACGAAAACGAGAAAGCAGTCGGCAACGGCATGAAGGCCGTGGGCCTGCCTCGTGACGAGCTGTTCATCACGACCAAGGCGTGGATGGACGACCTCTCTCCGGACGGGGTGCGAAAGAGCCTGGATCAGAGCCTCACGGACATGGGTCTGGACTACGTCGACTTGTGGCTCATTCACTGGCCGAACCCGAAGTTCGAGGTGGAGGAGACTCTGGCTGCGATGTCGAAGGAGGTCGAGCAAGGGAGGGTCAGGCATCTCGGTGTCAGCAACTTCCCGACGGCTCTGTTCGAGCGCGCCGTGAAGGCGGCGCCGGTCACCTGTAACCAGGTCGAATACCATCCATACCTGTCGCAGGCGAAGGTGATCGACGCGGCGAGGAAGCACGACGCGTTGGTGATGGCCTATGCGCCCCTCGGCATTGGGGCATGTCATTCGGATGAGACGATGGCGAAGATCGGTGCCAAGTATGGGAAATCTGCGGCACAAGTGACGTTGCGCTGGTTCATGCAGCAACCGAACGTCGGGGCGATTCCGAAGGCATCGGGCTACGACCATGCCAAGGAGAACCTCGAAATCTTCGATTTCGAGCTCTCCGCAGAGGACATGGCTGCGATCAATGGCCTGGAACGTGGAGAACGCATGATCGCCCCGGACTTCGGTCCGGAGTGGGATACGTAGGTCGCTCCAGCATGCATGACGGGGGAGAAGCGCCCGTGGCCTTCAAGACACGCCGGGTTCCCACGCTCTACTTCATTGGCGTGACGACCGGACATTCGTCAATCATGCGTGTCTTCCCCCGGTGGGCGGACGCGCTCGGCCTCGACGCCGAGATTGTCGGCGTGGACTTCGCGCTGCACGACCGCCCCGAGAACTACCGGCGAATCGTCCGGTTCATCAAAGACGATCCTCTCTCCAAGGGTGCGTTGGTCACGACGCACAAGCTGAATCTACTCGAGGCTGCAAGAGACCTTTTCGATGATCTGGGTCCGTACGCATCGAGCCTCGGAGAGGCAAGCTGCATCTCGAAACGAAACGGCAGACTGACGGCGAAAGCGATGGATCCGCTCACGAGCGGACTGGCGCTCGATGCAGTCGCCTCCAGCGAGCGCTGGACCTCGGGCGCCGAGGCATTGATCCTCGGCGCCGGTGGGTCCTCTCTCGCTTTGACGGTCAATCTGCTGGAGCGAGCACTGGATGGTCTTCCGCACCCGTCTCGACTCGTTGTGACGAATCGGAGTCAGACTCGCCTTGACGAGATGCGAGAGGTTCACGGGGCTCTCGGGAGCCCTATGCCGGTCGAGTACGTCTTCGCGCCGGAGCGGGAAGACAACGATCGAGTCTGTTCTGAGATGTCGCCGGGATCCCTCGTGGCGAACGCGACGGGTCTTGGCAAGGACAGACCGGGTTCCCCCTTGACGGAGGAAGCGGTCTTCCCTGTGGATGGGATCGCCTGGGACTTCAACTACAGAGGGGACCTCACGTTTCTTGTTCAAGCGCGCAGGCAGCAGACGGAAAGACATCTCACCATCGAGGATGGCTGGATCTATTTCGTCCATGGGTGGACGCGCGTGATCAGCGAGGTCTTCGATATCGAGATTCCGACATCCGGCCCCGAACTCGAACGCCTGTCGGAGATTGCGGCGCAAGCACGGGCAGAAAGCTGAAAGGACGAGGCTTCATGGGACGATACGACAGACCGTTTGGCGTAGCCGTCGACTTTCACTCCGGCGCGATGGAGGATGCAGACCGAGTGATCGAGCGAAGAGCTTCAGACCTGCGGGGCTACTACGCGGATTCGCAGGCTCTGGAAGCCATCATCGCCGCAGGAGATCCTATCTTCTACCGTGTCTATGAGAAGGCGATTCCGGAGGAGGACGGACACCTCCTGTTCTGCATGAGCATTCTGCTCCCGGGAGTGGTTGGGGAGGAGTATGCACTGACGAAGGGTCACTACCACACTGTCGCTGGGACTGCGGAGACCTACCTTTGCGTGCGCGGCCGCGGCTTCCTTCTCATGAAAACAGCGAACGGAGAGACGCACGCCGAGCCGTTCGAGCCGGGGCGGG
>Ga0272444_10003968_pt1 | contig 13174 bp, 6 predicted proteins | sample SSMForm13_FD_201033 | JGI IMG/M metagenome (GOLD analysis project Ga0272444, IMG submission 201033) | Marine sediment archaeal communities from Little Sippewissett salt marsh, Falmouth, MA, United States - SSM-Form-13 | ecosystem: Environmental > Aquatic > Marine > Wetlands > Sediment ...
AGAGACAGTGTCTAAACTGCGGTAAAATGATGGTGGAATGGAAATTATTTTTCCGATTCTTCGGAGAAATCCTCACTCGTACCCGGGGAGGCTTGAATAATGAAAACCCTGATAAGGATTTCAGTATTTGCCTGTCTTCTTCTGCTGCCGATTCTCATTGTTCCCCCCCAGGCCGCCGGCCTTTCCCCCGTATCTTGTGTTGAATCTACCGGCGGACCCCTGGGCCGGACCAACCTGCTGGGCACCACATGGTACGACAACCAGCACAATGGCACCATCGGCCGGATGGTCTCGATGACGCCCGGCCGAGGCCTGCACTTCTGCTGGACGAACGGGCTGGACTCGCTGGCCGCCAGCCGGCATGTGTTCTATAATTACTGGGATCCGGCCACGAGTGATCTAGCTTGGCCGGACATCGGTTATCAGATAGACCAGGGCTACCGCGGTGGATATTCGAATGTAGCCAATTACAGTGGCGGTGAGGTTCTTATAGCTTATCACACACAGAATGACCCTGAGGGAGATTGGTATATTCAGATACTGACGGATTTTATGATAGGATTCGGCCCGTTTTGGAGCACGATCGAAAATCCCTCTTGGGGCCAGCTCTGCTGGCCGAAACTGGCGGTCTGCGGCCGGGACTTTATCCACGTCGTCGGATTCGAGAACAGCGATCATGAGCACAACCGGATCGCCTATGCCCGGTCCCAGGACGGCGGGATGATCTTCTCGGAATGGGAGATCGTCGATACGCTGTTAACCCAGTCCGTCGAGATCGCCGCCTCGCCGGTCTCCGACAAGGTGGGTATGGCCTATACGAGAAATATCTCCACGGCCACCGATTGGTACACCTGGCCCTGGATATACCATTTCTTCAACAATGATGCCATTCTGATAGAATCAGATGATGGCGTTCATTGGGATTTCTCAGACCGGAAGAACATCACCCGCATCATCGATCCGGACACCAGCCGCTATCCCGACACCACCTGGGCCTGGGGCGATACCTTGAGGCCTTTCAGCGATGTCAGTCTGCTGTACGATCAAGGGGATTTTGCCCACCTGGCCTTCACCACCAGGGGCGTATGGAAGTTTACCCCGGTCTTCGGGCCCATCCCTCATGACTCCAGCGGCGTGTATGTGACCTACGACGCCTCCATGATCTGGCACTGGAGCGAGCAGCACGACACCCTCACCCGCATCGCCGACGGCTGGTACGATGTGGGCGATCCTGATGCGGGATTCAACGAGCACCGCGGGACCGGAAATTACCGCAGCACCGTGGACCGACCCTGCCTGGCCGAGGACCCGGAGACCGGGTATCTGTACTGCATCTACACGCGCTGCGTCCAGGGCGATACATCCGGCGGCCCGGAGCCTAGCCACGGCTGGGCCAATGGCGAGATCTACTGCTCGGCCTCCACCGACGGCGGGCTGAATTGGTCCGAGGGCGTCAATCTGACCAACACGCCCAGCCCGGGGTGCACGCCGGGGGACTGTTTCGACGAAGACTATGCCTCCCAGACCCGTGTGGTGGATGACACCCTGCACATCATCTATATCGAGGATAAGGACGCCGGCGGGGTCGTCTGGACCACTCCTCAGGAGGGCGTCTGGACCGAGAATCCGGTCATCTACCAGAAGGTGCCGGCCGATTTGATCCCTGCCGGACCGCCCTACGTGCCGAACTTTTACTTTCACGTCGGACCGATGGGGGCCACCAAGGTCGAGGAGCCACAGCGGACCATCGGAGCCGTTCCCGAGAATTTCATCCTCCGCCAGAACTATCCCAATCCCTTCAACGCGATTACCGAGATCCGTTATCAGATCCCTGCGGCCGGGCACGTCACTCTGAAGGTCTTCAACACCCTGGGCCAGGAGGTGTGCCGGCTGGTGGACGGCCCGCAGGAGGCTGGAGAATACACGGTCCGCTGGGATGGGCGGGACGCCAGTGGCCGCGAAACCGCCAGCGGGCTGTATTTTAGCAGGATACGCGCAGGAGATTTTGAGAAAACCGTGAAAATGGTCCTCATGAAGTAAGTGGAGTGAACCGCTCAAGGGAGTGTTAGCAGTGAATCGTGGAGTCATCGTCTGTTTCTTTTGGGCATTGGCATTATCGCTGATCGTTCCTGGGGCCATCGTTCATCATGGGATCGTTCATAGTGCTGCCGGAGATCTTGATAATGGCCTGGTCTGGAGCACCTTCCTGGGTGGAAGCGGCGTGAACAAAGGGCAGGCCATTGCGGTCGATGGTGAAGGAAACGTTTACGTGGCCGGTGCGATCTATGAGCTTGATTTTCCGGTGTCTCCGGGAGCCTTCGACCCGAACTTCAATGGGGCTTTTGATGCTTTTTTGGCCAAGCTCAACCCGGAGGGGACAACACTTCTCTATGGGACCTATCTGGGGGGAGATTCGACCGATTGGTGCTGGGACATCGTCGTCAACGATGCCGGCGAGGCCTATGTCTGCGGCGACACCTGGTCATTTGATTTTCCCACCACCGAAGGAGCATTCGACCGGAGTTTCAATGGCTATACCTTCTATGGCGGGGATGTCTTTGTCACCAAGATCAATGCTGCAGGAACCGACCTGGTATACTCCACGTTCCTTGGGGGATGGTATGAGGATTGGGGTGGCGGCATTGACATCGACGATCAGGGCTACGCTTATATCGCCGGCCAGACTTGTTCCAATGATTTCCCTACCACGCCGGGGGCTTTTGACAGGCATCAGGATGGAGACGAAGCTTTTGTCTCCAAGCTGAATCCCACGGCCAGCGCCCTGATCTATTCCACCTATTTGGGGGGAGCCAGCGAAGATGACGGAGCCCAGGCCATCGCCGTGGATGACTCCGGGTATGTCTATCTGGGCGGGTTCACCGCATCGATGGATTTCCCCGTCAGCGCTAACGCCTTCGACAGCACCAAGAACGGGTCGGAGGATGGTTTCGTGGCCAAGCTGAACAGAGAGGGAAGCGCTCTGATCTATGGTACCTATCTCGGAGGGGGGAGCAATGACTGGGTCTGGGATATCGCCATAGATGATCAAGGATTTCTGTATGCCGCCGGGGTGACTCATTCTATGGATTTTCCGGTTACTCCCGGATCCTTCGATCTCATCTGTAATGGATCCGATGGTTATGCGGTCAAAATCAACCAGACAGGCAGCGCCATCGAGTACGGCACATTTCTTGGCGGCAGTGATATTGAGGATCGTATCTCCATGTCCATAGATGGATCCGGTCATGTGTATGTCATTGGAGAGACCCGATCGATCGACTTTCCGGTGACACCGGAAGCGTTCGATATGACCTTTAATGGAGATGTAGACGTTTTCCTCACTAAGCTGGGCCAAACTGGAAGTGCCCTTGCCTACAGCACATACCTGGGTGGAGTCGGAGAAGATGGATCCTGGGGCTGGGGCAAAGGAGATGTCACGGTGGATAGCGCCGGAATGGTCTATGTTACAGGAGGGACCGGGTCTTCCGATTTCCCAGTGACTTCAGGCGCATTGGATACTGTCTATAATCTTGCGGAAGCCTATATCGCCAAGTTCGATCTGCGCCGCTATCCGGTCCCGGTGATCCTGGCCGACTTTCAGTCCTCTGGAGGTTCAGGCATGATTACGCTGCAGTGGACTACGGCTTCGGAAATAGATTGTTACTGCTGGGAGATTCATCGCAGTAGCCAGGAAAATGGAGATTTTAAGAAGATAGGACAGGTGCATGGTCGTGGTACCGATGAATCGCCATACACATACTGGTGGGTTGATCGTCAGGTAACCACGGGCTTGGTCTATTTCTACAAACTCAAACAGGTGGACTTCGATGGTAGCCAGTGGTGGTCATACACCGTTTCTGCCGCAGCGACATCAGAGGTTCCGCAATCTTATGTCCTCCGACAGAACCACCCCAATCCCTTCAATGCCGTCACCGGGATCGGCTACCAGCTACCGGAGGCCGGCCCCGTCATCCTGAAGATCTTCAACACCCTGGGTCAGGAGGTGCGCACGCTGGTGAACGGCCCGCAGGAGGCTGGAGAATACACGGTCCGCTGGGATGGGCGGGACGCCGGTGGCCGGGAAACCGCCAGTGGATTGTATTTCTGCCGGATGGAATCGGGAGAGTATATTACGGTGATCAAACTGGTATTGTTGAGATAAGATCTGTGAATGAGCTGAAAGCCCTCCCGGCGTTTTTGGGAGGGCTTTTTTGTCACTCCGAGTCCGGCGAGAATTTCGCTTGACAAAACAGCTCGTCTCTGATAGACTTATAATGAAAGAGCGGATCCAATAAGTGGAAGGATGTCTCTGTTGAAAAAAAGCAACTTTCGACAGCCGGTACATGCCGTCATGCTGACGACCAGCCTGATCCTGACCGTTGTTCTGTTCTCTTCTTCGTCGCTCTTCGCCAAGCCGGTCATCAACGCCGTCACCGCCAACGCCGACACCATCGGTCTGTATGACAAGTTGGAGCTGGCGGTCGACCTGACGGCATCATACGTCAATCCTTTCGATCCCGGGGACATTGGTCTGCGGGCCGTGTTCACATCGCCCGCATTGGAGCTCTGGTCCGTCAACGGCTTTTGGGACGGAACCGGCTGGAAGGTGCGCTTCGCGGCGGGGGATACCGGATCGTGGAGCTACACGGTCTTCGCGGATGACGGAGCGGGGCAGGACAGCAGTGCCGGAAGCTTCGAATGCGGCATGTCACCGCACCGCGGATGGCTGCGAGTTTCCCCGGACGATCCCCGTTTCCTGCGGCATGACGATGGCAGCCCTTTTTTCGGCATCGGCCAGTGCCGCTGCTGGACGCTGGACGACGTGCCCGATATTTTCGCCGACATGCAGGAACACGGAATGAACACCCTGGTCTACTGGATGCCCTCCTGGGACAATATGCTGGTCACCCTGGCCACGGGGTATGACCAATATGACATGAATCGCGCCGCCGAGGTGGACACCGTGGTGGATCGTTGCGAACAACACGACATCTCTTTGATCTTAACCGTGTGGAACCACGACGAGCTGCGCGGCGCCGGCCATCCCTGGCCGCGGAAGTACTTCGACGATGACAACCCTTTCCGTGATCTGACCGACGCCACCGGTTTCATGACCGATTCCACCTCATGGGCCTATCAGCAGAGATTGTACCGCTACATCATCGCCCGCTGGGGATACTCCCGGGCCATAGGACTGTGGCACACCGTCTGCGAGATCGACGGGACCACCAATTCCTATAATAACGATGCCGCTACCGATCCCTGGCATATCAAGATAAACGACTATTTCACCGGTAACGATCCCTTCGGCCACCCCGCCACCGCCTCCAAGTCGGCCGGCAGCGTGTGGAACTGGCCGGCCGGTTTTGCCGTGATGGACGCGGCCCAGGCCCATGTCTATGAGGACGGCGTGGGCATCTCCAGCACCATCGCCTCCCGGACACAGACATTGTGGTCAGCCTATGCCAAGCCCAACTTCATCGGTGAGTTCGGGGCCAACTACGGCACCGCCCCGACGATCAAGCATCTCCATGACGGCATCTGGGCCGGCCTGGCCGCCGGCGGGGCCGTCGCCCCGCTGGACTGGAACGACGGCGGCGACTGGGGCGATCTGACCCCGGAGATGTACGACCAGCAACGGTATCTGGCCGACTTCATCTTCGGGCTGCCACTGGACCGGCTGAGCCTGAGCCCGCTCTCGTTGTCCATCGACGCCGAGTTCAACGCCTGGGGCATGGTGGGGGACCAGGTGGGGTACTTTTGGATCCAGGATGTCAGCCCCGGAGAGGTGAACGAGGGCACTGCTCTGACGCTCTCCGGTCTGACAGAGGGTCAATGGTCGTTCGACTGGTACGATCCCTGGGCCGGTGAATTCCTGCCGGACCGGATGGTGGAAAGGACCCTGGACGGATCCGTCACCACCATCGTGCCTGATTTCACCGATGACATCGCCTGCCGCTTTTACCGGGCGGGCGATCACGGCCAGACCATGGTCCATCTGGATCCCATCGGGGATGTGACCACCTGGCCGGGCACTTCGTACCGCTGGAAGGATATCGCCGACCATATTTACGCCCAGAGCTATCAGGATACCTTTACCTACGACCGGCCGAGGGTCACGGCGGCCTTCGATCCCTACGGCCAGACCTTCCGGGGCATACTGCGGGGTTACGGGCTGAAACCGAACTTCGCCTACCAGATGAAGCTGGTGGGTAAGCCCACCGGCCTGTGGGGCCAGGAGGCCGACGACCAGGCCAACGAATACATAGGATACCAGGGGCGCTGGTGGCGGGAACAGCCCGATCCGGGGAACAGCACCGACGCCGACTATCAGGCCCATAAAGATGACTCCACCTACATCTTCGTCGGATATCTGCTGTTCGATTATTTCGTCACGGATGAATACGGTCATGGGGAGACAGAATTTGAGCTCAACAGCAGCTACCACGTGCTGTGGAACACGGTCCTCAACACGCGCCCCCCGGGGCCGAATGACTCGCCCGTCACCGGCCACGTGGTCCGGGCCGCGGGGTACCATCCGGCTTACGATACCGCCTCTGCGCCCGGCGTCGTGGGACTCTACGCCGAGTGGGAGCCTGGCCGGGACCTGCCCGGAGAGGTGACCCTGCCGGCCTGGATGTATCGCGTGCAGTTCATCCTCACCGAGGAGAGTTTCCACCAGAGCGGTATCGGGGGATATTGGGCCGGGGCCATGGGCTGTGATACGGTCCTGTTCAGCATTCCGGATAGCGCCTCATCGCCGGCTATCACCGCCATCCTGCCGGATATCGAATCGATGTGTCTCCGCCTGGAGTGGACGCCCATCCCGGAAGCTGTCTTCAACGTCTATCGCGATACCAGCCACGATTTCACGCCCGCTGTTCCGCTGGCCACCGGACTGGCCGGGACGACCTACACCGACAGCGCGGCGAACTGGCTGGGTCATCCCGACCGGAGCTATTATTACACCGTCACCGCCGTGATCGGCGGCAAAGAATCATGGCCGTCCGGCCGCGTCGGGGAGTTCGATGTGGAATTGTCCAATATAAAGTAGGAACGGTTCGCGAACCGCCCCTTTTCTTTTCATGAATTGCGTCAGCCGGCTCTCTCCGGCGTGGAATTGGGTATGTTTTTTGCAGCATGCATATGATTGTGAGGGAATCCCCGGAAGAACATCACGGTCTCGAGATCGGCGACGGAAAAAATTGGGGGATAAATTCCTTGACAGGAACATCGAGATTGAGGTAACATTGAATGAGGAAGGTTTTTCATCAAGAGCTGCTACCGTCGGATGGATTTATCAAACCGGGAGGCCCAAGAATGTCGCTCAAGTCTTTCATCGTCATGCTGTTGTTTCTCTCCGTCCTGATCAATGCGCCTCCCTCGTGGGCGGTCGAAGGGCCGGGTTATGTGCCCGGCCAGATCATCGTCAAGTTCACCGACGCGGTCGATGTGACCGCTGCGGTCAAGCTGGCTGGACCGCCGGTTCTTGATATCGCCTCACTGGATCAAAAGATACGACAGTATGGTGTCCGCCGTGTGCAGCCCCTCTTTCCGCACAAGACCTCTCAGTTGGGCCATATCTGCCAAATCGACTTCGACCCGGGGCAGGATGTCCCGGCCGCGGCCGCCGCCTTTGCCGGGGACCGGCATGTCATCTATGCCGAGCCGCGCTATATCGACCGGCTCTGCGCCGTTCCCTCCGATCCCGATTATCTGACCGACATGCAGTGGTACCTGGAACAGGTGCAGGCTCCCCAGGCCTGGGATGTGGTCCGGGGCGACAGCTCGGTGGTCATCGCCATCGTGGACCAGGGGGTCGATTGGAACCATCCCGACCTGTACGGCAACATGTGGATCAATCCCGGAGAGGACATCGATGACGATGGCCAGATTACGAGCGTCGATTGGAACCTGTTCGACGACGATGGCAACGGGTACACCGACGACTTCTTCGGGTGGGATTTCGGGGGGTACGGATACCCCGACTGGAATCCCATGGAGAATCCGGGTCCCTATGGACCCCACGGGACCCACTGCGCCGGCATCGCTGCGGCCGTCACCGATAACGCTCTCGGGGTGGCCGGGATGTCGTGGAACTGCTCCATCATGGCGGTGAAGGTCACCGAGGACGAGAATCCGGCCGTCTATTACGGCTACGAGGGCATCCAGTACGCCGCCGACAACGGCGCCGACGTCATCAATGTCAGCTGGGGCCGCTCCATCGGCAATCCCAGCCAGGCTCAGCAGGAGATCATCGACAGCGCCTTCGCCCGGGGCTGCATCATCGTGGCCGCCGCCGGAAACGATCCCGGCGTCCTGCCTCCGGACACCTGCGGCTTGTACTATCCGGCCTGGTATGATCACGTCACCGCCGTGGCCGCCACCGATGCCGGCGATCACATCCTGGACTGGTCCTTCTACGGCTCCTGGGTGGACGTCTGCGCGCCCGGGAGCAATATCTACAACACCTTCTGGGATGACGTCTACGGCACCCGGGAGGGCACCAGCATGGCCACCCCGGTGGTGGCCGGAGTCGCCGGTTTGTTGAAAACGTCACAGCCGGACATGAACAGCGACGAGTTCGAGATGCAGATACGGACCGCCTCCGATGACATCGAAAGCCTCAATCCGGGCTATCAGGGCCGGCTTGGGGGCGGCCGTCTGAACGCCTATCGGGCGCTGCAGGAGAATGTCGCCGTGGTGCTGGCCGGTTTCCAGGCCACCGCCGGTCAGGATCACATCCTGTTAAGCTGGGTCACGGTCTCGGAGACGGACTGTCAGAGCTGGGAGATCTATCGAAGCTCACCAGTGGGGGGCGAATACGTGAAGCTGGCCGTGCTGCCCGGCCGGGGTTCGTCGGAGTATGAGCATCGATACGAGTGGATTGACCGCCAGGTCGTGGCGGGACTGACCTATTCCTACAAACTGAAGCAGGTGGATTTCGATGGCACCCTGTGGTGGTCGGATCCGGTTTCAGCCGCCATTGCCGGCGGCGGCGCGGTTCCTGAAAGCTATGCTCTTCGCCAGAACTATCCCAATCCCTTCAACGCCCATACCAATATCAGCTATCACATCCAGGAGTACGGTCACGTCACCCTGCGGATCTTTAACATCCGGGGCCAGGAGGTGAAGACCCTGGTCGCCGCCCAGAAGAATGCCGGATTGCATGAGCTGTCCTGGGATGGTCTTGATGCCGGCGGTTGCCCGGTGGCCAGCGGTTTGTACTTCTGCCGCCTGGAGGCGGGAGGGTATGGCGAAACGGTGAAGATGGTGCTGGTCAGGTAATTCCCCATCCGATGACCCCAGATATAAAAAAAGCCGCAGGCTGAAAAACCTGCGGCTTTTTGATTGTAGAACGATATTTCAGGCCGAGACATCAGGAGGCCTTCTCACCCTAGTCCTCGGGTTTTTCCTCCTCGGGCTTCTCCTTTTTCGGCGCTTTCTTTTTCTCCTCCGATGGAGGTTCTTCTTCCTTTTTCTCCTCGGCGGCGGGCGTCTCTGACGTTTTTTCCTCCTCCACCGAGGCTTCATCAGGCTCCTCGAACTCCTCGAAATCCTCCTCCTCCTCGTCCTCCCGTTCCAGCAGGTTCTCGTCGTCCTTGCGCTTTCTGATGATCAGGTAGATGATGGTCTGGCCGGCGCTCCAGGTGGCCATGCCGTAGGACAGTACCAGGCCGAAGATAACCAGCAGAAAGACGCCCAGGATGACGACGGCCGCCGATTCGGCGCCGTGAAGCTCCATGCGGGGCATCCGGTAGATCGAGATCAGGGCCAGCTTACCGGTCCACCAGCCTTTGTCCCACAGGGACCAGAGGCTCAGCCGGGTGGGCAGCCAGTCGATGGCTGCCACGGCGATGTTGTGCAATTTGGGCCCCATGGTCCAGCCCATGATCACGTAACCGGCCTTCAGAGCCCAGTAGCTGAACAGACCGAAAACATAGACGGCGGTCACCACCAGACCGCTCAGCAACCCGTTATAGATCACGAACCGCCAGGTTTGGCTCCAGATGCTGGAGAAGAATTGGATCATGGTCTCGAAGGAGTCCTCCCGTGCCGTGGCCACGATGGCCGGGCCCATGATCATGCCCACGGAGAAAACCACGCCCAGGAAAACCAGGAACAGCGCCGCTCCCCAGATGGGAATGGTGAAGACGGCCACCAGGAGCTCTCCCAGGAAGGGGATCTTGCCGATCAGTCCGGCGAGGATGCCGCAGACGACCAGAAAGGCCATGATGATGATGATCATGATGGGAGAGATGATGATGGCCTTCCAATTCTTTTTGATGAACTCGATCGATTCCCGGGCGGTGTAGAAATCGTCGCCCTTGAGTTGCTGATAGGTGATCTTGGCGGAGGCGGTGCTGTACATCAGCCACATGATCAACCAGAAAATGATGCCGGCGATGTAGATGATCCAACCCGGCCATGACAGCACCCCGGGCACGACCGCGGGAAACAGCCGGTAGGTGGCCCAGGTCGCCCCCAGGCCGATGCCGCTGAGCAGCAGAGCGATATAGGTGAGGACGAAATACCCTGCATATCCGAGCAGAAAGCCCCAGAATTGCAGCAGGATCTTCTTGCCGCTGAATCCGTACCGGGCAGCTCGAAAGACGTCCCGGAAATCGAAATACAATTTCATCATCGGATCCCCCTTTCTGGATGAAAACACCTCAGAGATTCAAGTGTAGCTGGTCGTGACGAAATTCTAACGCTTTTTTCAGTCTCTGTCAACAAAAAAATTGCCTCGAGGCGTAAAATTCGTGGGGAAAGGGTCAGAATTTAATTGACAACGAGGAATAAAATGATATTATGCATATCAATAGCTTCTCCGGAAATCTCTGGTCGTATGGTCTGCCGATCGTCTTTACCGGAAGGAGGGCTCTATGGCTGTAGGGAGAGATCGCTGGGACAGCCGGTCCGGTTTTGTCCTGGCCGCCGTGGGTTCCGCCGTGGGCCTGGGGAACGTCTGGCGGTTTCCATATATCTGTTATGAAAACGGAGGCGGAGCGTTTCTGATCCCCTATTTTGTGGCCCTGCTGACGGCCGGCATTCCGCTGTTGATCCTGGAATATGCATTGGGGCATCGGATGCAGGCCGGCGCTCCCAAGGCTTTCGAGAGCATCTCGCAAAAAAGCGGTTATGTGGGCTGGTGGGCCGTCTTCGCCGGCTTCGCCATCGTCATCTATTATGCCGTGATCATGGCCTGGGCTTTCGGTTATCTGATCCATACCCTGAGCCTCGCCTGGGGCGCCAATGCGGAGTCCTTCTTCCATAATACGCATCTCCAGCTTTCCGGAGGGCCGGGTGAATTCGGGTCCATCCGGTGGCCGGTGTTGCTGGGACTGGTGGCCACCTGGATCAGCATTCTGCTGATCATCCACAAGGGCGTCAAGAGCGTCGGCAAGGTGGTCCTGGTCACCGTGCCGTTGCCGATCCTGCTGCTGATCATCATGGTCATCCGGGGGGTCACCCTGCCGGGCGCCGCCGAGGGATTGCGCTATTATCTGACGCCCAACTTCGAGGCCCTCACCGATCCCAACGTCTGGCTGGCCGCCTACGGCCAGATCTTCTTCACCCTGACCATCGGGTTCGGGGTGATGATCGCGTATGCCAGTTACTTGCCCAAGAAATCTGACATTACCAATAATGCTTTCATCACCGGCCTGGTCAACTGCGGGACCAGCTTTCTGGCCGGATTCGCCGTGTTCAGCACCCTGGGGTATCTGGCCCACATGACCGGCACGGGTGTCGAAGATGTGGTCACCAGCGGGATATCCCTGGCCTTCATCACCTATCCCACCATGATCGGGCTGCTGCCCTTCGGGGCGACCATTTTCGGGCTCATCTTCTTTCTGATGCTCTTGACCCTGGGCATCGACTCGGCCTTTTCCCTGGTGGAGGCGGCCGTGGCCGCCGGCATGGATCGCTGGAAGTTTTCCCGCAAGGCCATCAACCTGTTCACCTGCGGAGTGGCCTTTCTCCTGGGTCTGATCTTCTGTACGCAATCCGGGCTGTACTGGCTGGACATCGTCGATCACTTCATCAACAACTTCGGTCTGGTCCTGATCGGTCTGTTCGAATGCCTGGCCATCGGCTATGTGTTCGGCGCCAAGAAGATGCGCGAATACATCAACTCCGTCTCGGAGATCCAGCTGGGACCCTGGTGGGATTGGCTGATCAAGGTCGTCGTGCCCATCATTCTGGTCGTCACCGTGATCATGAGCACGGTGAACCTGTTGCGGGTGCCCTATGGAAACTACCCTCAATGGGCTCTGGTCATCGGGGGATGGGGAGTAGCCCTGATCATTCTGGCCCTGGCCCTGCTGGCCAACAGGAGGTATTTGCCCCTGGGCATTCTGTTGACCATCATCTGCCTCATCGCCATCGGAGCCCTGACATCGGGAGCGGTGGCCATGGCCCTGTTCGGCTGCCTGGTGCTGTACGGCGGTCTGTTGCTCTGCCTGCGGCGGACTTTGAAGAAGGGTGATGTGGACGAGTGGGAGGACTAGAAATAGTATCATTGTAAAAACAAAGAGCATCGGAATTCGGGATACGAGAATCGCGTATCATGGGGGCGGTGAGTAAATCGCCCCCTTTTTATCAGTTTCCAGAGCAGTTTCCAGGAAATCCTTGACTATTGTTGGCGATTTGGTTAAATTGCCAAATAGTAGATATGAATATTCTCACCAATAGGTTCGTATCGAAGACGGGATGGCTTCACGATGAAAGAACAAGAATCTGGATATATTATGATCTCCGGCCGACAGGTCGGCATTGTTCGGCTGCGGTCGATTCTTGAAGCGGTCGCCTCTCTTGAGATCGATGATGAAAAACGGATAACGGCACAGCTCATTAAGAAGATCAGAGACTGGCTTCAAGAATTGTGCTGATCGATAACAAGGAGCATTCCATGGATCCGAAGAAACAGGCCCGTTACGAGGCTCGGGCCAAAATCATCAAGGCCATGGCCCACCCCACCCGGCTGTTCATCGTCGACGAGCTCTCCCGGGGGGAGAAATGTGTCTGTGAGTTGACCGAGATGGTCGGTGCCGATATGTCCACCGTATCCAGACACCTCGGGATTCTCAAGAATGTCGGCGTCATCCGCGATGCGAAAAGAGGCGCACAGGTTTTTTACTCATTGAGAGTTCCCTGCGTGCTGAATTTTTTC
>Ga0272444_10003969_pt1 | contig 13172 bp, 10 predicted proteins | sample SSMForm13_FD_201033 | JGI IMG/M metagenome (GOLD analysis project Ga0272444, IMG submission 201033) | Marine sediment archaeal communities from Little Sippewissett salt marsh, Falmouth, MA, United States - SSM-Form-13 | ecosystem: Environmental > Aquatic > Marine > Wetlands > Sediment ...
GATCCTAACTTGTTGAAATAAAATCTAAACGACCGTTTCCTTGAAGCTGGTAAAGACGGTAATAATATCCCTTTTTCGCCAAAAGCGCGGCGTGATTACCGATTTCCACAATGCAGCCGTTGTTCAGCACCACGATCTGATCGGCGCTGCGGGCCGTGGTCAGGCGATGGGCCACCACCACGCAAGTGCGATTCTGCATCAGGTTGGCGATGGCCTCCTGAAGCTGCATTTCGGTTTGAGAATCCACATACGAAGTCGCTTCGTCGAGAATGATCACCTCCGGGTCGGCGGCAAACGCCCGGGCCACGGAAATCAGCTGGCGTTCACCACTGGAAAGCGAGGCACCCCCCTCGCTGATACGGGTGCCGATGCCGTCAGGAAAGCGATCGATCATTGTCTGGCAGCGGGAGGCGTCGATGATGACGTCACGCTGCTGGTCGGTAAGGTCGGAGCTCGCAAAAAAGATATTGTCGCCAAGGGTTCCGGTAAACAGAAACGGATCCTGCATGACCAGCGCGATGCGCCCTCTGAGAAGATCCGGCGGGATGTCGGCGCTGTCAATACCGTTGAACGTAAGGGCACCTGCGGTGGGATCATAAAAGCGGACCAGCAGGTTGACCAGTGAGGTCTTTCCCGATCCGGTGGCACCCACGATGGCCACGGTTTGACCGGCGGTGATAGTCAGGTTGATGGCTTTCAATACCGGCTCGCCTGGATTGTAGGCCAGGGTTACATCGTTGAAACGGATGACCGCCAGTGGGCCGGGAATGCGTGGTGTGTCGGTTTTCGTCACCGGGGCCGTGGGCGTGTCCTGGAGCAGAAATATCCGTTCGGCGGAAGACATGGCGTTTTGCAAAATGTTGTATTTTTCGGCCAGGTCCCGAATGGGGCGGAAAAACATGCGCATGTAGGCGATAAATGCCGCTAGCACACCGATACTGACCGATTGATTCAATACATGACCGCCGCCCACGTATATCACAATGGCAATGCTGGTGACGCCGAGCATTTCGATGATGGGCATGAACACAGCGAAAATGTTAATCTGGCGCATACCGGCCAGGTAATTGTCATGATTGAGATGCGCGAAGGCCGAGAAATTTACGCGCTCGTGGCCAAAGGATTGAATGACTTTGATGCCGCTGATGGTTTCCGAGAAGCGGGTATTGATTTCCGCCACCTTGATGCGCAATTCGCGAAACACATCGCGCACTTTTTTGGAAAATCCAAAAGCGGCCATGGCCACCAGGGGCAGCACCAGAAAGGAGAGCAGGGCCAGTTGCCAGTCCATGGCCAGAAGCACCCCGGCAATGCCCACCAGCAAAAACAAATCCTTGAATACCATGGAAATAAAGTTGGTAAACAGCTCATGCATGTTCTGGATATCGTTGGTTACCCGGGTCACCAGGCGGGCCACGGGATTGCGGGTGAAAAAATGAAGCGGCATGGCCTGAATATGGCGGTAAAGCTCGACACGCAGGTCATGCATGATGCGGTTGCCGGCCAGTTCCATGATCAGATTCTGGATGAAGGTGAGTACAAAAATGAAAATGACCACGGCCATGAACATAAGGGTGATGACCAAAAGGCCGGACAGATCCTTGTGGCGCAGCTGCATCAGGTGGCCAGGGTCGATACGGTGCAAACGGTCCAGAGGGATCTGGGCCTGATCGTTCTCAATCCGAAAGAGATGCTTATAGCGACGGACAGTCCTGGCCGCCTGCGGATCATTCAAATCAATCGTCAGCCATTGCCGCTGGTTGTTATCGGCCTGGTCCGTGTTACTGACGATGCGCTCGCGGGGCACGATGTGGCGATCGATGATTTCCTTGGTGATATAGGGGATGCAAAGTTCTAAAAACGTGATGGCCAGCACCAGTACCGCAGAACAGACCAGGGTCCACCGGTGGGGTGATGCATAGGGCAGGATGCGTCCGAGCAGTTTAAGATCATAGGCTTTGCCCAGACGCTTTTCTTCTTCGTAGCCGTAATCAAAACGCATCTTCAAGCTCCTGCAGACGATACGCTTTTGAATAATAATCACTGGCGGCCATCAGCTGATTGTGGTTTCCGGCAGTAACGATACGGCCATTTTCAAGCACCAGGATCTGATCGGCGTGGCGCAGCGCAGAAATGCGATGGGATGCGATCAACAGGGTTTTGGTGCCGGCCAGTGAGCGAAAGCTGTCGGTGATCCGGGCGGCGGTCTGGGTGTCCACCTGGCTGACCGGATCATCCAGAACCATGATCGGCCCGTCTTTCAAAAATGCACGGGCCAGGGCCACACGCTGCTTTTGGCCACCGGAGAGAATAACGCCTTTTTCTCCCACCACGGTGTTGAATCCGTCGGGCAACTCGGCGATGGTACTGCCTAACGCTGCGCGGCGGCTGGCCTGCTCTATCGCTTCATCGCCAATATCCATGCGGCCGACGGTGATATTCTCACGAACCGTGCCGGCAAACAAAAACGGCTCCTGGGGCGCATACGAGATCAATGCACGCCAATCGGCGATCTTCAGCCGGCAAAGATCAATGCCATCGACACGGATGGTGCCGTCACTTACATCATAAAGCCTTAACAACAACTGCAACAGTGTGGATTTGCCTGATCCGGGCGGGCCGACGATGCCCAGTGTCTGGCCCTTTGTTATGCAAAGGTTGATTCCACGCAGTACTTCTCCGCGTTTGCCATCGTAAGAAAAACGGACGTCGTCGACGGTCAGTGCTTCGGAAAAATCAGATACGGGCAGGGCATCCGCATCTTCGGTCAACTCCGGCTGGGTGCTTAAAATACCGTCCAGGCGATCCAGGGAGGCCCGGCCGCGTTGAATCAGATTGGTGACCCAGCCAAGGGCCATCATGGGCCAGGTGAGCAGTCCCAGATAGCTGATAAAGGCCACGAAGTCTCCAGGCGTGATCCGGGCGAAAAGGGTCTGACGGCCGCCTTGAAAAAGAACGATGGCCAGGCTCAGGTTGGTCAAAAAAATCATCAGCGGGAAAAATGCCCCGGTGATTTTTACCAGATCGATATTCTCTTTGACATACGTCTTGGAACTGCGCTCGATGGCCCGGCTTTCAGCAGCCTGAGCATTGTACGCCATGATCACACGGATCCCGGCAAAGCGTTCGCGCACGGCTTCGGTCAACTCGCTGAAGGCGGCCTGCACCCGTTTGTAGCGCTGATGCATGCGCCGTCCGAAATAGCGGCTGCCGACAACGATCAGCGGCATAGGGATGAGCACGTAAAGGGTCAGTTCCAAATGGATATACATCATGAACCCGATGGCCGCCGAGCCGAGAAAAATCGCATCGTTGAGCGCCACCAGCCCCATTCCCGAGGCCATGCGCACCTGCTGAATATCGTTGGTGGCATGGGCCATGAGATCGCCGATGCGCATACGGTCGAAATAGGCCGGAGAAAGAGTCTGAAGGTGGCTGAACAGCCGGTTGCGCAGGGCTTCTTCGGTTTTGCGGGCCGTGCCCAAGAGGCAGCGACGCCAGAAGAAACGGAAAAAACCAATACACAGCCCCAGGGCCAGGATCAACCCCGCGTAGCCCAAAAGCCCTTTGGCATCCACTTGCAAAAGGGTCAGGTCGTCCACCACCCGTTTGATCACCCGTGGAATGAAAAGCTGCAGCAAATCCACGATGATCAGGCACAGCAGCCCGAACACGATGGTGGCGCGATTGGCCAGCAGATAGGGTTGAATGAGTCGAAAGGGTTTCATAACTCGGTGATCGGTTAACAGTAATCGGTGATCGGTGATCGGTTATCAGTGATCAGTTGTCGGTTGCCGGTGATCGCTGAACGGTTGACCGTAAACCTGGGTCAGGACGGCAGCAGATTCAGTGCTTGAACCCGGTAATCGTTTGTCTGCCGATCAACAAGGGTCAGTGCCCCATAACCCAGATTGATGCGAAACAGGTTTTCCGTGGGCATGCCCAGGATATAGCAAAGAAGCATGCGGATCACGCCTGCATGGGTGACGACCAATACAGGAGAATCGGAGTTTTCCACGGCGGCTTCAAATGCCGGCACCACCCGCTTTTTCAAATCCAGAAAACTCTCCCCATCCGGCGGCCGGAAGCCGGCCATATCCAGACCACGCTGCCGATAGGCTTCGGGCCAGCGGCTTTTCACCTCACTGACGCGCACCCCCTCCCATTGGCCCAGGCTGATTTCACGCAGCCCGGGAATCGTTTCAATCTCACACTGACCACCGGCAACGATCCGGGCGGTTTCCAGGCAGCGGGACAGGGGGCTGGCGACGACCGGTCCCAGCGCCAGCGAGGCCAGACGGGACTGCCAGTAGGCTGCCTGCGCTTTGCCAACAACGCTCAGCGGCAGATCGATCTGGCCGATAAACCGTTTCTCATGGGTTGCGGTTTCAATTTGACCGTGGCGCAGCAGCAGAATCTTCTTCCGCTGATCCGCAGCCAGCCAATGGGTCAACATGGTTTGCATCGCTTACCTGCTGCCTTTTGAGACTATTATCTGGTCGATGGTTGCCGCTGCCGCGCGTTCGATCTTGGTTTGAATCGTAAGCGCCGCCTGCCGCCGTTGCTCGATCTTCTCGGCGACGATTGGGTCATGGCCGTATTTGTTGAGTTTGGCGTCAAACCGTTTTGCCAGACTCACCACGTTGCTGCCTGAGACTAGTTTGTCGGCCAGATGCACCACCTGGGCTTCATCGATGGGTGAATGCTTATCAACATGGATCTGCATGTGCACGGCAACAATTTCAGCCAGACCGGGAAAGCCCATTTGCTCAAGCAGCCGGGCCCCGGCTGCCGCATGGTTTTTTTCAAGCCGGGCCACATCATGAACCAGGGCTGCTGATCGTATCCTGGACATATCGAGTCCGGCGCCGGCGGTGTTGACGGCTTGGGCCAGTCGAACGGCCACACGCGCCACCTGGCGGCAGTGATCGATGATCGATGCCGGCAGGCGGACGACCTTTTCCATAAGCTGCCGACACTCATCGTCAGTTAAAATGGCCGATGTCTCCGACCGGTTGGAAAGCAGAGCATAATCATCGGGCGTGTCCATGTCCAAAAGCACACCGTTGTCTGCCACCGGTATGTCCCTGGCCTGGTCACCAAAGCGGTCGAGCAGGGTGCGCAGGCCCCCCTCGCCGTCATGGGCAAGAATTGCTTCTTTAAGATCACCGCGGATCAGCGGCGGATGGCCGCGACGGTCATCAAAAGTGGGGTAGGCGATGGCCGGGGAGTGGATGCGTCCGGTTTCCAGAAGCACGCTTAACGTATGCGCACGGACCAGGGGGATGTCCACAGGATGAACGAAAAACGCCGGCGTCGCCTCCGGCAGGGCATTGACACCGGCCAGAACAGACGAGAACATGCCTTTATCGTGATCTGGATTATGCACCAGATCAACCGAGCGGCTACGGACCGCCGCTTCGATGGTTGCCGATCGAAAACCAGTGACCACATGAATATCAGTAACGCCCACTGCCTGGTAAAGGCCGATCACCCGATCAATGGCTGCCAGACCGGATAGTTCCAGCAGGGGCTTGAATTCTCCCATGCGGCTGGAATAGCCGGCGGCCAGGATAATTGCTGAGGGGGAAGGGGGGGCTGGCATGTATGTTTTGTCCTTTACCGCTGTTGGATATTAACACTTATCGAGTAGGGTCCGGTATTCCGCTTCACTCAACACCTTCACACCCAGCTTGGCGGCTTTTCCCATTTTTTTGGCGCCCACTTTCGCGCCGCAAACCAGATAGTCGGTCTTCCCGCTGACGGCCGTCTGGACCCGGGCGCCCAGGCCCCGGGCCTCGGCCTGCATGTCCTCCCGCGACATGTTTGTCATCTTGCCGGTGAAAACAATGCCTTTGCCGGCAACGGGACTGTCCGTATCCGCCACTTCCGATGCCAGGGGCGTGCGGCGAAGGTTGAAGCCCAGGCCCAGCATATGGGAGATCAGCGGCCCCAGTCGTTTCAGATCCGCATCAATGGCCTGGCTGGTGATTTTGCCAAAGCCCTTGATCTGTTCGATCCGCTGTTCGGTCAGGCTAAGAATATCATCAATGGCCACATGGGCCAGAAGCTTGCGGCTGTCTCCGGTTCCCAGATTACTGATGCCAAAGGCGGCCAGAAAGCGCCAGTCCTCCACCGGCCTTGTGCGGCTGATGGTGATGGCTTCGGCCAGGTTTTTGGACTGTACCGGACCGAATTGCATATCGAGAAAATCCTGCTCGGTCAGCGCATAGACTGCTTCCAGGCTGCGGTAGCCGCTTTCCACAATGCGGCGGATGGTTTTGATGCCGAACCAGTCGGCATTGCCCAGAATACGGAACCAGTGGCTGATGCGTTGCTCGATCTGGGCCTGGCAGTCCAGGTTGGTACACTTGAGAAAATCGTTCTGCCATACCAGTGGATTGTCGCACGACGGACAGGTCTCCGGCAGGTGAATTTCTCCATGGGCCTCCAACACCGCTTCCAGTTTGGGAATTACTTCTCCGCTGCGGATGATCTCGATACGGGTGCCCGGGCCGATATTCAGATTGCGGATATTGCCGGCATGATGAGCGGTCACGCGCCGGATGGTGGCGCCGGAAAGCGGCACCGGATCCACAATCATGACCGGTGTGATATTACCGGTACGCCCCACCTGCCACTGGATGTCCGTCACGGTCGTCTCGGCGGTCTCTCCCTTGGACTTGATGGCAATCTGCCAGCGGTAGTGATGGGCCGTGGCGCCCAGCTGTTCTTTCAGCCGATCGTCGGTGATTTCCGCAACTACGCCGTCGGTGGGATAATCCACCTCAGCCAGGAGCGCCTCGGCCAGTTGCCGGTACGATTCCACCAGCTGGTTTTCATCGACGGTGATCGATTTTACCTGGTTGTAGGGCAAGAAATGAACCATGCCGTCATCCAGGGCGCGTTTGGCATTTTCGTTGAGCGTGTCCGAGGTGATGATTCCCACCACCATGTTACGGGGGTGTTCGAAAAACTCGACCATATTCTCGTCGAAGTAGGATTTGACGGCAACGATTTCGCCCACGCCCTGGCCGCGACCGCCAATGGGAACCACGCCTTTGGCAAAGGCGCTGGAAATCTCATACCCGGTTTCGCCATTGCCCCGCGTCGCGAAGATCGTGCCGTCGTCCCGGCCGGCCAGGCCATCCAGTTTGGGCGTCAAGCGGTACTCGACCGATCCCAGTCCCAGGGCCCGGGCTTCTTTTTGCACGCGGGTGACGAACCGTTCCAATTGCTCCCGGTTGTATGCCTTCTCAATGGAAAGCATCGGTACGGGGTGGCGCACCTGGCGGCGGTCGGCAAATTGCTCCACCTCCACCGTGTGCAGAAAAGGATGCTCCGGCGCCATGGCGCGCAACTGCTCGACCAGGGTGTCGTATTCATCATCGCTGACAATGGGTGCACCCTGGCGATAGGCGCTATTATAGGCTTTGAGCAGATCGACCAGTTCGGTTATGGATTCTTGAGACATACGGGGGTAAGGTTTATTGTTAATTGTTTGTTGTTAGTTGATTGTGGTTTGTGGTTCAAGGACGAAAAGGGATAGCATACCTTTCGCTCTCAAAACCCAACCACCTCTGGCCAAAACCGACAACCGACAACCACCCTCAGTCACTCCCCAACGTCCGCGCCACCAACAACGCCGCCCGGCAAACCTGCTCACGGGCTTTCTTGAACGCTGGGATTTTAAACCCCGGCCGCCACTGGTAGTCGGATAGTTCGTCGGAGACTACCAGAATGCCCGCCGCCTGGACGGACCGGAACCCGGCCACGCTGAAAATAGCGGACAGTTCCATTTCCACGGCCAGGGCGCCCTGGGCCTGGTAATGCTTCACCTTTTCCACGGTTTCGCGAAAGATGGCATCGGTGGTCCAGATGGAACCATCGTGGTACGGGGCCTGATGGTGCTGCAGGGCCAGCCGGGACTGCTCGGCCAGTTGCCGGGTGGGCAGGGCCACATGGCATGACGGCGAGCAGTAATGCCCAGATGTGCCTTCATCGACCATTGCGCTTTCCGGTACGATGATATCTCCGGCCTTGACGCGGGAAGAAATGGATCCGCACCAGCCCACAAAGAGAACTTTATCGACCCCCCAAACAGCCAGGGTTTCCATCAGCATGGCGGCATACGGGGCGCCGACCAGTGGGCCGGCCAGGGCAAAACGACGATGCGCATCCGCATGGATTTGCAGTTGGCTCATGTAGAATTTGCGCTGTTCCACCATCGGGGTTGCGGCGAGCCGGCCCAGAAGGCGCAGATCACTCTCGGTGGCGGCAAGGATGGCCATGCGGCCGGTAACCGGTGGCGTTTTGCCTTTTACGGGATTGACGATGGCACGACGATCGGGCATGGGTCTGTTTTATCTTTGGGTCTTAAGGTTTATTCCGGAGCCTGCATATCGGTCAGGTCGTCCTTGAGCTCATCCATGATATCGTAGAGCCAAAGGATATCCTCGATGGTCAGGCGGCCGGCCTTGACCGGGGCACGGTCACTGCCGTCCTGTTTTTTGAGAATACGCGGGCCGATCTGTACTTTGGCCTCGCCTTCACCATAACGGTTGATTGTTACGACCAGTCCGGTTTCCGAGCACTTCCATTTCTTGAGCACTTTATCTTTGCTGGGATCAAAAGCCATGCTGATCTCCTATTCAGGGTATGTGGGTTGAATTCATGTTTCTTCATCTCTGCGCGTACGTCCACCGACGGCTTGATTATCCGATTAGAATGTCAAATGAGAAGCTCCAAATGCCAAATGAAGGATTAGAATCGATTTTAAAAGGACATCATTCCTTCATTTGACATGTTGAATTTTGCCGTTGGCATTTTTGATTTTTATTAGGTCGATATCTGTGAGAAGTCGGCAATCTGACCGAAGATGGCCGAGATGGATGCCAGCAACGCCAGCCGGTTTTGGCGAACCGCGGCATCGTCGGCCATGACCATGACATCGTCGAAAAATTTGTCCACTGGACCTTGCAAGGTCGCGATGGTCCCCAGTGCGCTGTCCAGATCACCCTGGACCAACTGTTGGTTGACCTGGGTACTGGTTTTCTGACAGGCGCTGAATAGATCACCTTCTGCAACCTGGGTGAACAAACTTGGATCGACGGCTGCGGCCGGTGGCGGGTCTGCTTTTTTGAGGATATTTTCCACCCGCTTGAAGGCTGCGGCAAGGGGGGTGAACTCAGGCTTGCCTTTGAGTTTTTCCAAGGCTTTGGCCCGTCGTTCCACATCCGGAATCTGATCGGCAGAGGCGCTGATGACGGCGGCAATTACGTCCTTGGAAAGTCCTTCATCGGCCAATAGGCGGGCAAGACGGTTGTTCAAAAAGGTCAATACGGCGGCCTGGGTTTTTTCAGACGGCTCGGTCTGTTTGTCGGCGAACAGGGAAATGCTTTTTTCTACCAACTGATTTAAAAAAATGTTGATGTTACGAGCGCGCATGATCTGCAAAATGCCGATGCTCTGACGCCGCAAGGCATACGGATCGGCGGCACCGGTGGGAATCAGCCCCACGCAGAAACAGCCGCAGATGGAGTCGATTTTCTCGGCAATGGAAAGCAGCGCCCCGGTTTCCGTTTCAGGCAGTTTTCCGCCGCTGTGGGTGGGCCGGTAATGCTCCTCGATGGCTGCTGCGACATCGGCGGGCTCACCTGCTTTCTGAGCATAAATCCGTCCCATGATACCTTGCAATTTGGCGAATTCGCCCACCACCTGGCTGACCAGATCGGCCTTGCACAGATGGGCGGCCTGGACCACGTTTTCCTTTACGTCCGGGTTGACGGCATCCGCCAGCCAGGCGGCCAGGGTTTCAACGCGCATGACCTTGTCATGCATGCTGCCCAGCTTGGCTTGAAAAAGCACCCGCTTGAGTTTTTCGACCCAGTCTTCCAAAGGTACCTTGACATCGGCATTGTAAAAATAGCGGGCATCGGAGAGCCGCGCCCGAAGCACCCGTTCATGGCCGGTGGCCACCAGGTCCATGTCCCGTGTACGGGTGTTGTTGACCGCCACGAAACCGGGCATCAACTGTCCGTCTTTGTCCACCACGGCAAAGTACTTTTGATGTTCACGCATGGCCGTGATCAGGATTTCCTTGGGTACTTCGAGAAAGATATCGTCGAATTTACCGGCAGTGGCCACAGGAAGTTCCACCAGGTTGGTGACGATGTCCAGCAGTTCTTCATCGGGAAGTACCTGGCCACCGATATTTGTGGCGGCCTTGGCAACTTCATCGGCAGTCATTTGACGGCGCCGGTTGATATCCACCACCACATTGGCCGCCAAAAGCGTTTCTTCGTACTTTTCAGGCGCGTCAATGGAAACATTGCCCGGATTCATGAACATATGCCCGAGCGCGTGGCGGCCGCTTTCAATTCGACCGTCCAGGGTAAAGGAGATCACGTTGTCGCCCAAAAGCGCCACGACACTTTGGATGGGGCGGGCAAACTGGATCGACATGTCGGCCCAGCGCATGCTTTTGGGAAACGGGGTGGCCAGAATCACCTCGGGCAACATGGTCTCCAAGAGCTTTTCCGTTGCCTGACCATGACTGGTTTTCTGTGCACTTAGGTAGCGGCCTTTCTTTGTTTCCACGACATCAAGCCCGTCCACGGCCACACCGGCTTTTTCGGCAAATTTGACTGCCGCCATGGTGGGTTTGCCCGCATCGTCAAAGGCAACTTTTTCCGGTGGCCCCATGAGCTGTTCGGTAATGGTTTCCTGCATGGGCGCGACCTGATCAACAAACACCGCCAGTCGCCGCGGGGTTCCGCAGGTGCGTGCCTGACCATGGCCGATACGGGCCGCGTCCAGGCGCTGCAAAAGATTCTGGGCCATGGCGTCCAATGCCGGCTGAATGTAACCGGCCGGGATTTCCTCGGCGCCTATTTCTAAAAATAAGGTATCCATGTTCACCTCAATTACGATTTCACGTTCGATGTTAACGCTACCCCAAATGGATCAGGTGGTCGGCTTAAGGAGCGGAAACCCCAGGGTCTCACGCTGTTTCAGATAGCCCACGCCGCAGGCCCGGGCCAGATTGCGGATGCGACCGATGTAGCCGGTGCGCTCGGTGACGCTGATGGCGCCGCGGGCATCCAGCAGATTGAAGGTGTGACTGCATTTGAGGGTGAATTCATAGGCCGGCAGCACCAGATCGTTTTCAATCACCCGTTTAGCCTCTTTTTCATAGCGGTTAAAAAGGTCCAGCAGCATGTCAACATCGGCAATTTCGAAATTATAGGCAGACTGCTCCACCTCCTGCTGGTGGTGAACCTGACCATAGGTGACGGTGTCGTTCCACATGAGGTCATAAACGTTGTCGATGCCCTGCAGGTACATGGCGATACGTTCCAGGCCGTATGTCAACTCCACGGAAATAGGCGCCAGTTCCATACTGCAGGCTTGTTGAAAATAGGTGAACTGGGTACACTCCATGCCGTCCAGCCACACTTCCCAGCCCAGGCCGGACGCGCCCAGGGTGGGAGATTCCCAGTCATCCTCAACAAAGCGGATGTCGTGTTCCAGCGGATCGACACCCAGTGCCTGCATGCTTTGCAGATAAAGCTGCTGAACGTCGGTGGGGGAGGGCTTGAGCAACACCTGGTACTGATAATAATGCTGCAAGCGGTTGGGGTTCTCTCCGTAGCGGCCGTCGGTGGGGCGCCGGGACGGTTGAACGTAGGCCACGCTCCACGGTTCAGGGCCCAGGGCTTTCAATGTGGTATGGTGATGAAACGTGCCAGCACCCACTTCCTGGTCATAGGGTTGAGCCACCACACAGCCTTTTTGGGCCCAAAATTTGTCCAAGGTCAGAATCACATCCTGAAAATTCATCTTGTGTTCCTCGATTGTTTGGTCCGACCTCATCTTCGGTCCGTCAACCAATTGAATCAATTTGTAATCGAATACTATTTGCGACCCTTACCAAAAAGGTCCAATAACCGCCTTACGTAGCATTTCAATTGGGGTTTAACAAGCCCTAGGTTGGATAATGGCTTATTAGACGACTCCTTGTGAATCCACCCGGCAATCGATCAATCCCGCTGTGGGACGCTCGGCAAGCAGCGTTTCCCAAACCGGTTTGAGGGCGGCAATAGCATCCGCCTCACCCATGGCCCACAGGCATCCGCCGCCACCGGCACCGGTAAAGCGGGCCCCGCACTGCCTGTCCATGGCGGCGGCAGCCAGCCGCTCACCCATGGATTCGAGCACCTGAGGCGTCATGGCTTTACGCAGGGCGGTTTCCTCATTCATGGCCGCTGCCGCGCGGCGCATGTCAACGGCTTCTAATGCATCGGCGAATTGATGGGTCAATTCGATGATGCGCTGCCACACGGCGCGGTCCTTGCCGCCAATGAATCGCCTGACCCAGGTTTGGTTGACATCTTTTGAAACGTGGGTCACGCCCAGATAGGCCACCAGTAGATGGCGGTCGAGGCCGGCGCATGCCGATGGGTCTGCCAGCGGGCGGCGGGAAAATGCGGGGTAGTCGGCCGTGGCCGGCCACCCCCAGCAGTTGACACCACCAAAAGCAGCGGCCAGCTGATCCTGAATCCCGCAAGGCACGCCGGCCACCCCTTGCTCGATGGCATGGGCCAGGAGCACCATTTGCGTTCTGGGGATCGGCGACCGGCCCATGGTTACGCCTAATTTGGAAAAAGCGGCGATCAGCGCCACAGCGGCCACCGATGACCCGCCCAGACCGCTTTGAGGCGGAGAGGTGGAATGAATGCCGATGTGCACCCCTTTCGCGCCGAAATAATCAGCCACGGCGAACATCAGTCCCAGAGGATGGTCGTAAGGGGCCGCCTGCGGTGCAAAGGCTGCTTCGGCGATACCATGCGACGAAATCCATATCCGGTCATCTGTTGCCGGGCGCAGGCTGACGGTGGTGCGCTGGTCAAGGGCGATATTGACTGTAGCCGGTCGATGGATTCTCAGCGGATAGTGAAACGTGCTGATGTCCAGTGTGCCTCCGAAATCGATACGGCAGGGGGCGGATGCCTTCACCGGGGTGTTCTCAAGCAGCGGGCCGACAGCGCCCATGGTCAGATTGTCTGGGGTTGTTGATATCATTTTTTACAAGTCAATCCAAACATATGGCCATTGCTGGTTGGCCATTTTTTTATGCAGTTTTGAAGAAATATCATGAGGGTACCATTAAA
>Ga0272444_10003972_pt1 | contig 13169 bp, 9 predicted proteins | sample SSMForm13_FD_201033 | JGI IMG/M metagenome (GOLD analysis project Ga0272444, IMG submission 201033) | Marine sediment archaeal communities from Little Sippewissett salt marsh, Falmouth, MA, United States - SSM-Form-13 | ecosystem: Environmental > Aquatic > Marine > Wetlands > Sediment ...
CCAAGCGCCACCGCCGAGGCCTCGCACTTTGCGGCCACAGAGGTCAGGAACTCGTACCTGGCGTTCCGCCCCGCTTCCTCAATGCCCAAACCAAGACGCCTGGCCTGAGAGCCCACGTCGCATGAGCCGATCTCAAAGTCAAGCGACCACTTTCGCGCTAGCTCGGACACGAAATCCGCATCCGCGTCGGCCTGGTCGCGCAGTTGGTGGTTCAGATGTGCAACAGTCAATCGCCACTTCCGCTTACGTGTGGCCAACTCGCGCAGAACCGCCAGCAGGGCGACGCTATCTGCGCCGCCGGATACCGCTACGACAATCCCTTCTCCAACCGGCGCCAGCTTGTGGGCGCTCAGGAAGTCCCTCACCTTTGTCACGAACGGATCTTGATGTTCTCTGCCGGATTGCATGGAAAGCTCTAACCGGTTGTCTGGCTTGGCCGGCAAGCTATACTATCACGTTCACAGTCCCGCTTCCCGTCGCAAAAGGCGCATCATGAGGCCGATACCGCAGACAAGGCACCTGTTGGCACTTCTGCTATTCGCCGCAGCTTCTTCAGCAGCAGGGTACTTGGCCTTCTTCGACGACCGTATGAGCGATACCCAGGTCAACATCGCCACCGCCGCGGTTAAGCGCCACCAAACCGACCTCTACCCCAATGATCCCGTCTTTGGGCATGACCGAAGATGGAGATTCCAGACCCCTGCCGTTCAGATTCCCCTGGAGTTGATGCTTGTCCCAACCGATTACAAAGACCCTGTTCTTCCATTCCAGGCAATGACCGGCCTGGTCACAATGATCTATCTTTGCGGGATGTACGCGCTGCTCTATCGCCAGTGCCGTAGTTGGTCTGTCTCGGCCTACGTGGCTCTGCTCAGCAGCAGGGCCATCGATGCGATCGGCGGAGGACTCTGGGGAATCGGATCACTGAGCTCAATCACACCGGCAGGAATGGTCATAGCCGCGACTCCATTGATGGTCTTATCTTACCTTCGCTACGAAGACCAATGGCGAGTTCTTCTCGTCTTTGCCTTTATTGGCCTTTGTGCAAACATCCATCTTGTCACGGCCATCAATCTGGCGATCGTCATGCTGATTGTGTTTCTTGGAAGGCATCGGTTTCGTCCGTCCTGCTGGCCGACCGCGATAGGGTGCGCATTCTGTGTGTCTATGGCTGCTCTTCCCTATGTTGGTTACTACATCCACCTTCGGTACTCGGGCGCCCCGGCAGCTATGGCCGAAGTCGGCCAGGTGCGGCAGGCTCTCAAACTGGGAGGGATGGAGCTGTTCTACCCCGAGATGCTCAAGAGCCTGGTTTACTGGCTGCTGTTCGTGCTCGTTCTGCTCATGCCGGCCGCAGCCGTCCTGTCTCGCGTGGAACGCTTCAGAGCTCGGGACCTGTCCTGCTGGGTGTGGATGGCGATTGGCTCGCTGCTTATCTGCCTCGGACTGCACGGGTCCAGCCAACTCGCAGGAATTCTATCCGGAAAGTCGCCGCCTATTTCGGACTTCGCACAGGCTTCAAGCATTGTAATGCTTCCGCTATATGTTTTATTCGCGCAGGCGCTGACGAATCTGTTCAGGCTCATGCGATCCCACAAAGTGCGCCTGAGGTGGGTTCTGGTTGCCTTCCTCGCGGCATGGATGGCGCCTTCCGACAATTTCCGAGTTGTCAGGCATGTTGCCTATGATCTGGCGACTTCTTTCGTTGACGAAGACAAGAAGCCTCTGAGGGTGCAACAACTCCACGCACGGTCCGAACGCAGAGCGGAACTTGCCAGTATCGCAAGTTGGGCCAGATCAAATACCCCGACGGAGTCCGTGTTCCTCATCGACAGCGCGGAATTCCGGATGCTAAGCCAACGGTCGATCGTTGCCGCCAGAAGCGACATAAGCTACTTCCACTATGTCACACCTTGGCAACTGGGCGAATGGCGCGACACCGTTACCGCACAGAGACGCGCGTTGCGACCACCAACCGGTAGAACGAGCGACCTTGCGATACTCGATTTTGTCAATGTACACGTTCGAGATAACACAAAGCAGGCCGAACGATGGTACGCTATTCTGAGAGTTGCAGATGCGCCAGAAACGCCCGGCGCGCTGGTTGAGGTTACCGGCAACGGATGGGGGAGCCACTACCGGCTCTACCTCGCCCAGTAGATATCTTCTCGGCGATTGATATATGGGATTGTCCGCAAGAGCCAATCTGTCCAGCCGCCTTTACTGAAAGGAGCTGCAATGAGAACCGTAAGCTGGCTTGCGATAGTTGTATTGCTGCAGGGGGTGACGATGCTTGGGTGCACCACTGCCGCCAAGGAGGTGGTCGGAGTTGCCACGGGAGCAAAGGGCGTATATGCGCCGATAGTCGCGGTATCCGCCGACCAGAGCGCCAAGCCCTTGGGCCAGTACCGCAAATTCGAGTTGGGTGCCGTTACTGACGACTTCGGAGGAAATGTTCCGGGGGACCTGATCTCGCACCTCAGGCAGGCGTTTCCCGAGGCAATCGCCAACGCCAAACTGCCGAACGAGCCCGGCGGAAAGACGCTGCTGGTGCGAGGCCGGATCCTGCACTACGAGGATGCCGACACTCTAGGCATTGCCATAGGCCCGCTTGAGGAAGTCGTGGCCCGTCTGGAAATGGTCGACAAGGACAGCGGACAGGTCTTGGCCCAGGCCAACTGCATCGGGCGGACGACAACTCGGACGACACTCGGTGTTGCCAACAAAGGCCGCGGGCTGGCCAAGGCGATTGCGTCGTGGATAGACAACCGCTATCCCGAGCAAGGGCGTCCCGAGTAGCCACCTGAACTCAATCTGGGTATGAAGAGCGGCGACTCAATTGAGTCGCCGCTTTTGTTACATCTGTCGTTATCCACATACCGGTCAGATGCTTTCGCCCCAATGGTCCAGGACGATATCCAGGTCTGCCTGTCCGACCGAGCCGTCTCCACTGGGGTCTGCGCGCGGGTCCGAAGGCGGGCTTTCGCCCCAACTGTCGAGGATAATGTCCAGGTCTCCCTGACCGACGCTGCCGTTTCCGTCCAGATCGCCCGGAAGCGTCGGTGAGTAGGTTGCCGTCACCTCGCAGTCATATGCTGGCATAGTGAACGTCGTTGACTCGGCCTGCACGTTCCCGACCTGGCCGGTGTCACCGATCCACTCGTCAAACTGCATGTTCGTTAGAGGGGCATCGGCATCGATATCCACCACAGCGCCGGATGGATACAAGCCGTCTCCGGTTCCGCTGTTGACCGTCAGTGTGTAGCCCCAGCCGTACACGGCCGTCACCGAAACGTCCGCCGCCGGCATCGTCACGTTTGTGTCGGCGGACGCGGGGTCGTCCAGATAGATGGTATCGCCTATCCAGGCAGCGAAGAGCTTGCCGGAGTCGGGCGCGTCGGCGGAGATCGCCACTATCTCGCCTTCGTCGTAGTTTCCCGAGCCGCTGCCGTTGGTCACCGTCAGCACGTAGGTTTCCTGCAGGTATATCTGTACCGTCTTGGTGGCATCGACGGTTACCGACTCGGTCCTGTTGTCCACACCGTCATCGACGGTGACGCTGTGCGGCGTGTAGTAGGTCTTGCCTGTGGGCTCGTGCAGGTATTCGAGCAGCAGGGCATCGCAGAGTCCGCTTCCGTTGGCTTGACCGGTGAAGACAACGCTGCTGCCGACGTTCCGGATTGTCACGTCGTTGAGGGGCTCGGTCTCGACCGTAAGTGTCCATCCGACGGAGAAGTTTCGCACGCCCGAGCCATCGAAGCGTATCTGGTCGTACCCGGCGCCGCCTTCGAACGAGGAGTCGTAGAACTTATGCCCAGCCGACCGGTATCCGGAGTAGCCGACGCCTATCGTGCGGTAGTCGGGCCGGTCAGGGCCAACCCGCACGAATGTGTTGTCGTAGAACTCCGCGTTCTGTCCTGCCCCGTAATAGTCCTCTCCCATCCGAGCGTTGCAGAAATTGCTGATCAGGCGGTTGTTCTCGTAGATGATAGGCACAGTGCCCGTATCGCTTGTCCCGCAGTGGACGACGCATCCCTGGGTATAGGTGTCCAGCGTCGTAAGTACCGCCTTGAGGACATTGTTGGTGAACGAGCAGTTCGTGACGTTTACGCCGGCAGTGATCCACACGCCGCGGACCATTCCACCCATGCCGTCTGCTCCGCCGTGACGGCCATAGGTTATTCCGTAATTGCTGTCATACCTGATGTTATCGATGGTGGCGCCGTAGTTGGTGATCCTGAAGCAGTACGCACCGCTCTGGGCTCCGTACTCGTCGAAGCGAGTGTCTGCCTTGATGGCTTGCAGATGCGTGTAGTTGTCATGGATATCGAGATTGAATATGGATCCGGTTGCGCTGTATCCGACTACCAGGTATCCGGTTCCGAATGCCCTGTTGTCATAGACCTCCTGGTCTTCCACGGAGTAGAGGGAAATGGCGAAGGCGTTGGTGGCACAACTGTCCACATAGACTTCGTTGCCGTAAACGTCGCTGCCGTCTTTACCGGACACGCCGTTCTGCCTGACTCGCTTGAGCAGGTTGTGATGAGGATTCGTGGCGTACCTTACTCCATAGGGAGCGCCTGCGTGACGGTCGGCGATGTAAGCGCCGCGGTCGAGGATGACGTTGTGGTGGACGTTCCAAGGGCCGGGATAGTGCAGGCCGATGCCCTTGAGCGATCCGCCGATGTATTCCATCGACACGCCCATGATCTCGCCGGAGCCCTGGTAGGCGAGGATCGGATTGTAGCCGAGACCGTCGCTGTCGGAATCGTTGCATCCGGCCCCCTGTTTGATCGTTCCGTTGACGACGGTGACGTTGCTGTGGTTATAGACCCTCACGCCAAAGGGCGAGGTCCCAATGAAATTGCTGGATACCTGGTAGTCTTCCTCGTTGTAGGTGACCCTGTGCCCGCCAAGGTCGATGGTGATATTGTCGGCTTGGACTTCGAAAGCGGTGCGGTTGCAGACCAGGTCTTGGGTTACCAGATATGTCCTACCTGACTGGGTGAGGTTGTAGGGCGGGCCCGAGACGCCTCCGGGCACGTAGATCACGTTGGCCGGGGTCGCTGTCGTAAAGGTCTTGTCCGGTGAGTAGATTGCGTTTCCTCGCTCGTCCTGGGCAACATAGCGATAGTGATAGAGCGTGTCCGGAAGGAGGTCCGTCAGATATGCCAAGTGCAGGTAGTAGTACCTATCCGTCTCGATAACGGCCTGGCTGCCGTAGGAAGTAGTCTGCCCGTACTCGACGTAGGTCTTGGCGGGCAGATTTGTCTCAAAGGCAACGCTGGCGGACGTCTCGGACACGTAGCTCCATTCGCTTCCCGACCTAGACAGGAACGTGAGCGTGCTGCCGTGCATGTCGTAGGCCAGCGGCTCCAGTTCGGCGCCGAAGTGAGCTTTGCAGAACGCGTCGAAGTAAGGCCACCAGTCGTCCGGGCTGTTCGGCAGCCTGTAAGTGGCTGTCAGCGTCATGTGCTGTGCGGGCATCGTGTAGGTGGTCGAGCTTGTCTTCATCTCGTCCCATCCCGCAAAGCCGTCCGGATCGCCTGCCCACATGTTGAACACCTTCCCTGAAGGTGCCGGGTCGGCAGAGATCGAGATAACTGCCCCCTCGTCGTAGCTTCCGTCTCCGCTTCCGCTTTCGACGGTCAGGTAGTAGCCGACAAAGGCGGTGTAGCTGGCGGTGACCGTAACATCGGAGGCGGGCATTGTGACGGAAGTGGTCACTGCGCCCGTGTCGACGACAGCAGTGGTGTCTCCCACCCATTCCTCGAAGACGTATCCGGAACCGGGCGCGTCGGCCGAGATCCCGACCACGGCGCCGGCGCCGTACTGACCGTCACCCGATCCCGAATCCACCGTCAGCGTGTAGGCGGTTGCGTACGTTGCCGTGACCTCCGCGTCCGATGATGGCATGGTAATGGTCGTGTCGGGCGCGCTTGGATTCGCGACGGTGGCTATGTCTCCGGTCCAGACGCTGAATCCCTGTCCGGAAGGGGCGGGATCCGCGGAGATGGACACTTGGACACCGGCGGCGTAGTCTCCGTCTCCGCTTCCGCTGTTGACAGTCAGGGCGTATGTGGTAGCCGCTCCCAGCTCGGCGATCTCACCGGGAGTAAGCGCTCGGTCGTAAAGGCGAAGTTCATCGACCATGCCGTCGTAGTATGTGCCGTCGCAGGGCCTGCCGACCGCCACACCTCCACGATCGGTTGTAAGCGTGTCCACCGAGTTGGACGTGTCGTCATAGGGAGCGCCGTCATAGTAGATTGCCTTCGTGCTTCCGGAGACGCTGTAAACGAAAGCGAGATGATGCCACTCGCCCACAGTGACGGCCGGAATTGGCAGGTCGTTGTCTCTTGAACCGGTCGGACCCGTGGTGGCGTCGCGCGTGTACCATCCGCCTTCGAGTATTGAGAATTGCCAGTACTCGTTCCAGTCGCCGCCGTATTCGTCATAGATGGTGTTGTCCGAAACCCATTCATCGGGCTTGATCCACATTGTCAGCGTAAGTTCCGACCTGCCGGCGGCCAACCCGCTGGCCGGGAGCGACACGTGATCGTCAGTGCCGTCAAGCGAAAGCACGTTTCCTCGGACGGGGTCGCTCACAATCGACGCACCGTTTTCCAGCGTGCCGTGATTCGAACCGACCGAATCCTGCGCGTCCACGTCGAACGTGTAGCGGGAAACAAGGCCGCTGGTAACATCGCCGGATGCGGGTGTCGATCCGGCAAGCACCGCAGCCGCAAACATCACGCCTGCCAAATATCTCATGATTTACCTCTCACCAATTGGAACGCAGAATCGCTCTGCTGTCGGGTGTGTCCTCTCTTGCGGCAAAGCAAGCTCAATTCAATACATATGATACCCCCAAGTCCATGTTATCGCAAGAATTATTCCCCATCAGCAGGGGTCTGCGACGCCTTGGAACGTTGCTCTTTGCCTGGGCTGCGTTTGTGCCAATCCGGGATTCTGATAGTGGCGGATTGGCGCCACGCTGCCACGTACAGCGAGGCAGTGAAGGCTGCGGCTCGTCGCATCCGCTCGATCGCGAATTGCTCCACTGGTCCGCCCGGTTCGAGCGGTTCGGCCAGCGAAGGAAGCTCTTCCTCCAGTTGGTAAACCTTGTCAACCAGCGCGTTGCTTCGGCGAAGTTCAGCCATCACGACCGGGAAAATCCGCTCGATGCGCTTCGGTGAGATAAGCCCTGCGGCTGTGACGCGCTTATGATCGGTTTTTCCGATCAGCGCGTCGGTTTTCAGGTGAATTCCGGACCTTGGCGAAGAGCCGTCTTTGCGCGCCCTGCCGTCGTAGTGGATTGTCGTGTGTAACGGGTTGCACAGGTCTTGTGCGTAGTGAGAGGCAATCCCCGCATAGACGAGGCACTTGGATTTAATGTGCGGGTTGTCCGGCCACTTTCTGTGCTCCGCCAAGGCAACGGAGAGGCGCTGTGTCCACTCGGTGATGGCGTATGGCAGCAGGCCGATCTTCGTCGGATCGGTCTTCTTTACTGCGCATAATGCCAGGAATTCGTAGCGTGTCTCGGGTAGTTTCCAGCCTTCGACCAGTTCGAGGTCGAAGTAGTGTTCGCTCCTTTCGGCGCTGGTCAGTTCCGGCGGAGCGATAGGCCGCGTGAAAGCGTCGGGGTCGAGTGAACAATGGGCGATCATCTCGGCGCCTTTTACAAAGAAAGAAGGCATTTCGTCCTTTGCTGTCGCGACGGCAAGCGAGGTCGCAGCATGGTGGCCCGGATTGTGCCATCCCCGCACGATGGACCCAAACGCGCATATGGTAAAGATGATCGCCAGGAAGGTGGTCTTTCTCATGAGGGACTCCTTGGTTGGATTCTACAGACGTCCCCGCAATGCTAGCCAACCCGGCCGTGGATGTCCATGTGCCTATCGCTGACCTGCTCGACGGTCAGGTTTTTGAGCCCGGCCGCGGCGAGTTGCCTGCGGACCTCGTCAGGCGTATATGATGCCAGCAGGGCCCGCATGAATTCGTCCCGCATCAATTCCGACTCATCGACGGTGTACTTTTCAACGACCTCCCACGCCGAAGCGATGCTGGGCGGACGGAACAGATCGCGCATAAAGACCAGCCCTCCGCTTGCGGACAGCCTATTGACCTCCTTCCAGAACCGGGATGTGTTGTCTATGTGATGCAAGATATTGTTGCCGAAGACTATGTTGAAGCCTTTGGGGTCAAGCCCGGTGTCCTTGGCGTCTGCCTGCACCAGTTGGATTGCGCTGGCCAGGCCCGCCTGATTGACCGCATGACGAGCGAACCCCAACATCGGCGGCGACCCCTCAACTGCCGTGACTCGCCAACCCGAACACTTTGCCAGCAGGCGAATCGGGATGTCTGCCGGACCCGTACCGAGTTCCACGCAACGGGCAGTCCGGGCGCCGTCACTCAGCTCGATCAGGCGATCCACGAAGTTCTTGTTTAACTGCGCGAAGTCGGCATGCGCGTAAGCGGCAACCATCTGCGGCAGGTCGATCAACTCCGGCTCGGGCTTTCTCGGAATGTGTTTAGTCACCAGTCCGCGCCCCGAACGGAAACTTGGCACACGATTTGCCAGCCCAACCCACAAGTAATCTGTATGCGGCGGACTCAGGCAAATCGAGTGGGGTGGGCCTGAGTGCCTACGGAAGCATCACGGTGTCTATAACGTGGATTACACCGTTGCTGCATTCTATATCCGTCTTGGTGACGGTCGCACTGTCTACCATGACAGTTCCATCCTTTACTGCGATTGCCAGTTCCTTCCCGTGGAGTGTGTTGGCAGATGTCAGTTTCACAACGTCTTCGGCGGTCACCTTGCCCGGAACCACGTGATACTTGAGGATGCTCTGGAGGTCTGTCTTCTTCTCCGGGCTTAGAAGTCCCTCAAGTGTACCTTCCGGCAGCTTGGCGAATGCGGCGTCGGTCGGCGCGAAGACAGTGAAAGGCCCCTCGCCTTTGAGGGCGTCAACGAGGTCTGCAGCCTCAAGTGCGGACGCGAGTGTCTTGAAATCTCCTGCAGCTACAGCGGTGTCAACAATATCCATTGTGGTATCCTCCTCAACACAGCCTGTCAGTCCTACCATTGCCAATAGCACGCACGCTGTTTCCAGCTTCCAGTGGGACATATGTTCTCCTTTCCTTGGTCTGCGGTCGGATTGGATACGGGCGCAGAGCGCCAAGCCTTGGAAATACTCAGGCCGCAAAGATCTGCCCTGACCCCGCGCGGGGCAATCGGCCTGACAGAAGAATCATAGCACTGACTTGGCGCGAATTCCTGCCACTGCCCCAAAAGCCCTTGCCGGGACAAGAAAGAAGATGGCCTGGCAAGGAGACTAGAATTGCCTTATCCAGGCCGATCGCAAAACGTCCGGGGATCAACCACGATGGCAGAAGCAAATGCCGAATATACACGAAACCTCATACTGGTCCTCGCAGACCAGTTGGACGGAGAGTCTTCCGCCTTCGACGGGTTTGACCTTCGAGCGGACAAGGTTCTCATGGCGGAAGTTCGGTCCGAGTCCGAATACGTGTGGTCGAGCAAGCCCAGAATCGCGATGTTTCTCATCGCTATGGGCTGCTTAGGGAGACAACACCGCATCGCACCGAATCAAGAGCGACGATTCGATTGCTTGTCTGCGAGTTCGTGCCCATCGGCGCGCGTAGAATTGCCTTGTTCCGGAAATTGTCGGAAGTTGAGACTGGTGATCCAGAGAGGAGACAAACGATGGGAACCCGTGCCAGAGAGATTCTCGAATTGAACGTCGATGAGCTGCTCACTCTACTGAACCGTGCCTACGCGAGCGAGTGGCTTGCCTACTACCAGTACTGGCTGGGGGCAAAGGTTATCAAGGGGCCCATGAAAGACGCCGTAGCCGCCGAACTGGTCCAGCACGCCACAGAGGAACTCACCCATGCTGAAATGCTTGCCGACAGGATATTGCAGCTCGACGGCACACCTGTTACGGAGCCGAAGGATTGGTACAAGGAGAGCCCGTGCGCCTATGATCCACCGAACGATCCTTACGTAGCCGTTCTGCTCGATCAGAATATCTCCGGTGAGCAGTGCGCAATAAGCACCTATAAGGACATGATGGACACTACGCAGGGCAAGGACATGATTACCTACAATATTGCCCTGACAATACTTGAGCAGGAAGTCGAGCACGAAGAGGACCTTCAGAGTCTCAAGGAGGATTTGCAGCTGATGGCCAGCCGCGGCGCCAACTAGCCCCAAGCGGACAAACGTCGCTTTTGATAGACTTCGATGGGCTGAACGCTGTGGAGGAACGAGTTTCTGGGCCAGTATGCTCAGGACCCGCACGGAACAGTCACTGTGCCGCAGCGAGAATCTGCGTCAGGCCATCGGTACCCCAAATATGGTGGAGAATTTGCTGGGCAAGAATAGCTTGACATGCCTGTTTGGAGGGGGCGATAATACCGTCGTTAGATCGGGTCCGCGTGGAACGGTGAAGTGCTTCACCGCATGCGGGCAGAGTTCGGAAGGCAACCGAGCTTGTTTGCAAAGCGAATGACGCATCCAGTGCTGGCGAGAAATCATTTCAACTGCTAGCGTATCCTGAGATCCCGGCCTAGACTTCGGGGCAATTGCGCATATCTACTGCAAATCCACATAGCGCCGCGCGTAAGAAGGAGCCATAGCTATGGCGACCGGTACAGTTAAATGGTTTAACGATTCCAAGGGCTTCGGTTTTATTGAGTCCGACGAAGGCGGAGACGTCTTCGTGCACCACAGCGACATCCAGAGCGACGGGTTCAAGTCCCTGGCCGAAGGCGAGAAGGTAACCTTCGACATCGTCCAGGGCGAGAAGGGCCCCAGGGCCGCAAACGTGGTCAAGGGATAGTTCCCTCGCCATGATGCGTGAAATGGAAAGGGCGCCGCTTGCGGCGCCCTTTGTTATGCGCTCGGGTTGGCGACCGGGAGGTGCCTTAACAGGAACTTTTCTTGACAGGCTCATCTAGCGTCGGCATAATTCGGCACTTACATCGGTGGCGAGGCGGCACGCGGGGTGTTGCCGGGGATCGTTACCGGAAGGATAAGCGTCGGTGGGTACCGGCGGCTGGGAAAGAGCAAAGGCATTTCACTGCAAAAGGCGGTTCGGGCTGCAAATCCTTGACAGACCACTGCTCGCTTGTCAGTGCTTGCCGGTCTGACCCAAATCTGGTGTGCTGGTCTGGACAAGGAGTTGTAGTTATGGCAACAGGTAAGGTTAAGTGGTTCAACGACGCCAAGGGTTATGGGTTCATCGAGTCCGACGACGGGACTGATGTCTTTGTGCATCATTCGGATATCCAAGGAGAAGGCTTCAAGACCCTCTCCGAGGGCGAACCCGTCTCCTTTGAGGTGGTCGAAGGAGAAAAGGGCCCGCGAGCATCCAACGTAACGCGAGGCTAGGTAACCGAGCGCGAAACGGCGAAAGCAAAACGCCGCTCTAGGGCGGCGTTTTTCCTTCTATCAGAGCATATCCCCACTTCTCGAGTGGCCCTCACACCAGAGCGAGGGGTAGCCTGAAGTGCGGCGACCGAAGACATTTTGCCCTCGCGAGGGCAGAAAAACAGGTCCGTCCGAGGCCATTTAGGATAAATCCAGTTTTTGCAAGTTGTTAGCGTTGCCAACGTTCCCTTGACCCTGATGCGGACAGGAAGGCGGACGTGAGAAGTCAAGACGGATTCCATGAAGCTAACATATTATCAAATATAGACTTGCGCCAAGACACTCGCTGGGTTCCCTGCCCATGCCCTTAGATGCGGGGCGGTAGTGAGGACCGATTTTTGTTGAAAGAGGAAATGGGGTACTTAAACTCACTTACCGATTAGTCTCCAGTGCGCCGTTTCTGGCCGCAATGATCCAACCAGAGTGCACGAGATGCCAACTGTCACCTACGATGACCGCAGCTTCAAGATTGACGACCAACGAGTCTGGCTGGTCAGCGGATCGGTTCATTACTTCCGCATTCCAGCCGAGTTGTGGGCGGACCGTCTCCTGAAGGCAAAGCGAGCGGGGCTCAACTGCATCAGCACTTACGTTCCCTGGAACTTCCATGAGCCCGACGAAGGTCGCTGGCTGCTGAGTGGAGACCACGACGTGGCCGGGTTCATCCAAGTGGCGGGGGAGTTGGGGCTCTACGTGATCCTGAGGCCAGGACCCTACATCTGCGCGGAATGGGACTTCGGGGGCTTGCCCGGATGGTTGACCGGAAAGGCGGGGCTTAGCTACCGGACAAGCAACGCAGCCTTTAGCCACTATTTCGACAAGTACTTCGCCAAGGTGCTTCCGCCTTTGGCGGAACTGCAGGTCTCGCGTGGCGGGAACATCATTCTCGTGCAGAACGAGAATGAGTACTACATGACAACGATGCCGGAGCGTCTGCAGTATCTCAGTTTTATCAATCAGCTTATACGTAGGGCCGGGTTCGATGTGCCCATCATCAACTGCAACTTGTTCTCGGATCCGGCAGTTCCGGAGAACGTTGAGTGTGTGAATACCTGGTCCGAAGGCGTTTCGTTGCTCAAACGTATGCGTCTGCGAAGGCCTGACCAGCCCTTGCTGGTGACCGAGTTCTGGCCGGGATGGTTTGACAATTGGGGGGGCAAGCACGAAACTCGTTCCGACGTTGGGGCCGCCCGTAGGGCGCTCGAAGTACTCGGTTGCGGCGCCCAGTACAACTACTATATGTTCCATGGCGGCACGAACTTCGGTTTCTGGGGTTGCCGCAATGGCGCGGGGGAAGGCGACTTCCAGACCACCAGTTACGACTACGACGCGCCGCTGGCCGAGGGGGGTGGGCTTACCGAGAAATACTACCTCACAAAGTTGGTGAACATGTTGGCCACGCATATGGGTCCCCAACTTGCCAGCTGTGCGATGGAGGAACCGGGCCTGAGCGTACACGACTCAACGGACGTTCTGAATATGTACGGACCTGCGGGCCGGTGGGCGGTGGTGACCAACAACGGTAATGAAGCGGTGACCGAGGCGGAGGTCTCGCTTCCCGAAGGCAAGCGACTTACGGTATCGCTGGAGCCGCTTGGGGCGGTTGCCTTGCCGATCGACCTGCGCCTTCCCGCGGGCCAAGTGCTCGACTACTCGAATCTGATGCCTTTAGGACTCTTCGCTGAGACCGTTCTGGTTCTTCATGGCCCCA
>Ga0272444_10003974_pt1 | contig 13167 bp, 11 predicted proteins | sample SSMForm13_FD_201033 | JGI IMG/M metagenome (GOLD analysis project Ga0272444, IMG submission 201033) | Marine sediment archaeal communities from Little Sippewissett salt marsh, Falmouth, MA, United States - SSM-Form-13 | ecosystem: Environmental > Aquatic > Marine > Wetlands > Sediment ...
CGCGAACTCCCGGAAAGCAAGTTGAGTTGTCGGAGTCGATGATCCGGCGGGCTTACAGGGCTGCAGATGGAAACCTTTCCGCTGCGGCGAGAAGTCTCGGTGTCCATCGATCGACTCTCTACCGTCACCTGAAACGTCTTCAGATCGAACGCGATGAATTATCTTAGTTTTTGCGACGTCGCACCTGTCTCACCACAAAACCCCTGCGACACCTGCGACGTCGCAAAATCCTTCCCCTGATTTTCCATTTGCCATAACTCCTTGAAAATAAAGAATAAATATTTTTTTGTAAGTTGGCATTCTGCTTGAAATAAAGACTACCAACGAAACAAAAAATATTTCTCACAAGGAGGATTAACAATGTTCGGATTTCAATTTATTAACGAAATAGAGGCTTTTCAGCGTCAAATGGATCAATTGTTTGGCGGCATGAATCTAGTGGAGCGTTCCGGAGATATTGCTCTAAAAGTCATGGAAGAAGACGACGGGTATAAAGTCAGGGCCGTTTTGCCCGGACTGGATGTTCAAAAGCTGGATATCAGTATTTTGGGACGACAGCTGAAGATTACAGGTCATTTCATCGAGGATGAGTCTGAAGATGGTATTCGCTGGTATCGCCAAGAGCGCAATCATGGGGCCTTTGAAAGGGTCCTGAAGGTGGCTAGCAATCTTGATGCCGATAGGGTAGAAGCTGAGTATCGCAGTGGCATCCTGGAGATCAGATTGCCTAAAGCTGAGTCAGCCGTGCCGAAGAAAATCACAGTGAATGCTGGTTGATATTGGTTTGAAGGAGAAAGATGATGAATGATAAGCAGATGAAAAATCAGGAAGCAATCGCTATGGCTACAGACGTGGAGAAAAATGATATCCGCTGGATGACTCCTGCGGTTGATATCTATGAGGTCGAAGATAACCTGGTGCTGCAGGCTGACTTGCCGGGTGTTGAGGAAGCGGGATTGGACCTTCAAGTTTCCCGCGGGGTGTTGACTCTGGAAGCGCTGATTGAAACCGATGTTGTTGCGGAGAAGAGAGGTTTTTATCGGCAGTTCAAGCTCTCCGACAGGATTGATGCTGATGCCGGTCACGCGGATTTAAAAGATGGAGTCCTCACCCTGCGGTTACCGAAAAACCAGGAGGCGCTGCCGAAACGGATCAGTGTTAAAACACTGCATTGATGCAGTCACAAGCCAGGGTCGTGAGGCCCTGGTTTTTTTTACGTCTAAACTTTTATCAGAAGCTATACTTGAGAAATAAATTCATTGCGACAACTTAGATTTAAGGGATCAACATGATTGATATGAATCGCACAACACAAAAAGTTCAAGATGCGCTTCAGGCTGCTCAAGCGGAAGCTTTGCGTTTCGGACATGTCGAAATCGATGGTGAACATCTATTTCTGGCTTTGTGCCAACAGACGGATGGTCTGTTTCCACGGTTGTTGGAAAAGCTGGCTCGTGATGTTGATTCGATAATAGCCGAGATCAAGAAAGACCTTGAGAAGCGACCACAGGTTGGTGGTCCCGGTGCGGACAGTAGTAAGCTTTACGCCAGTCGGCGGTTAAGCAAGCTGCTTCTTCAGGCTGAAACCGAAGCAAAACAACTGAAAGATGAATATGTCAGTGTCGAGCATATTCTTTTGGCTCTGATTGCCGAAGGTGAGCGTACCGCTGCCGGTCGACTGTTGAAATTACAGAATATTGATCGCGACACGTTGTTGAACGCTTTGACTGAGATTCGCGGGCATCAGCGGGTGACCAGTCAGGATCCCGAAGCGACCTATGAGGCACTTGAGAAGTATGGCCGTGACCTGGTTGAGGAAGTCAAAAAAGGCAAGCTGGATCCGGTTATCGGCCGTGATGAAGAGATCCGTCGGGTGATTCGTATCCTGTCGCGCAAAACCAAAAATAATCCGGTTTTGATCGGTGAACCCGGAGTGGGGAAAACGGCCATTGTCGAGGGCCTGGCCCATCGGATTGTCCGTGGTGACGTACCGGAAGGATTAAAAGGCAAAACGGTTTATTCCCTGGATATGGGAGCATTGGTTGCTGGAGCTAAATATCGTGGTGAGTTTGAAGAACGTCTGAAGGCCGTATTGAAAGAAATCCATGAAAGTGAAGGACGAATTCTTCTCTTCATTGATGAACTGCACACCATCGTCGGTACGGGAAAGAGCGAAGGAGCCATCGATGCGGGGAACATGCTCAAGCCGATGCTGGCTCGCGGGGAATTGCACTGTATCGGGGCAACGACTCTGGATGAATATCGTCAGTACCTGGAAAAAGACCCGGCTCTTGAACGCCGCTTTCAACCGGTCATGGTTGAGCAGCCGAACGTGGAAGCGACAATCAGTATCCTGCGTGGCCTGAAGGAACGTTTCGAGGTCTATCACGGAGTGCGGATTCATGACAATGCTCTGGTTGCGGCAGCAGAAATGAGCCATCGCTATATAGCCGACCGTTTTTTGCCTGATAAGGCTATTGATCTGATTGATGAGGCGTGTGCGACAATCCGTACGGAAATCGATTCGATGCCCGCTGAACTCGACGCCATGACGCGCCGCTTGATGCAACTCGAAATAGAGGAGGCGGCGCTGAAAAAGGAGACAGACGCTGCCAGCCACGAGCGTTTAACCGTTTTACAGAAGGAACTGGCAGAATTAAAGGAACGTGAGCAGACGCTGTCAGCCCAATGGCAGTTGGAAAAAGGTGGTATTCGCAGTGTGCAACAGCTACGCGAAGAGATTGAACAGGTGCGCCTTGATATCGCCGAATCGGAACGTAGTTATGATTTGAATCGTGCCGCGGAATTGAAACATGGGCGCTTGCCGGAACTGGAAAAACAACTTCATCTGCAAGAAGATAAACTGCAGAGTACCGATGATTCGGCCAAGATGCTTCGTGAAGAGGTGACGGAGGAGGAGGTTGCTGAAATTGTCGCTCGTTGGACAGGCATACCCGTTGCGCGCCTGGTTGAAGGTGAGCGGGAAAAACTACTCAAACTGGATGAAATCCTCCACCGCCGCGTGATTGGTCAGGACGAGGCCGTTCAGCGGGTAGCCGATGCTGTTATCCGCGCTCGCGCAGGGATCAAAGATCCTCGGCGACCGATCGGTTCCTTTATCTTTCTTGGCCCGACCGGCGTAGGGAAAACAGAACTGGCGCGAACTCTGGCCGAGGCACTGTTTGACAGCGAAGAGAACCTCATCCGTATTGATATGTCGGAATACATGGAGAAGCATGCCGTCAGTCGTCTGATCGGTGCTCCTCCCGGGTATGTCGGCTACGAGGAGGGAGGTCAGCTGACTGAAGCTGTACGCCGGCAGCCCTATTCGGTCATTCTGTTCGATGAAATAGAAAAAGCTCATCCGGATGTTTTTAATGTGTTATTGCAGATTCTTGATGATGGACGGGCGACTGATTCCAAAGGGCGGACCGTCAGCTTTAAGAATGCCGTGATCATCATGACATCAAATATTGCGTCCCAGCACCTGATTGAAGGGATTGAAGGCGACCATATTCCGAACGTTGTCCTTGAGCAGGTGGAACAGGCCTTAAGGCAGCATTTCAGGCCGGAATTTCTGAATCGCATCGATGATACGATTATTTTTACACCACTGAACAGGCAAGAAATTAAACAGATCGTGATGCTGCTGGTGGATGAATTGCGGCAACGACTGGCTGACAAGAGGCTCAGCCTGGAATTGACTGATGCTGCTTGCGATCATATTGTCGACACTGCTTACGACCCGGTTTATGGTGCGCGCCCCCTGAAGCGCTTTGTCCAGCATCAGCTGGAAACCAAGGTTGGTCGTGAATTAATTGCCGGCGGGCTGGTTGAAGGTGATACCGTTGTTGTTGATTATTCGGATGCTCAATTAACTGTTAGAGCGGTTAAAAAATAAATTGTCTATGACAAAATAAAATGCTTGCATGTTTTAGAATAGGCTTTATAATATTACCAAAATAGTAATATTTAACTCCATCAACATACGCGGAGGAAAATCATGCGCATCGATATTCTTTGTAAGCCGGAACATCCGGAAAGTTGTCAGGGGACTGTGGAAAATGTCCGAGAAGCACTTGAGCAACTGGGAGTTGAAGCTGAGGTCCATCAGTTCAGTGATTCACGTAAAATGATTGATAATCGGATTTATGTTGTTCCCGCTTTGCTGATTGATGATCAGGTTCGTATCGCAGGCCGCGTCCCAGGGGTTGAGGAGATCGTCAATTTTATAGCCGAACGACCCAGATATTTGAGGGATGTGGCGGAAGTTGCCTGACCCTCCCAACAGTCTAGTTTGATGAATATAAGGCTCCTGCGCACTGGCGTTAGGAGCCTTTACTTTTATCCTTTTCTCAGGTAGGCTTAATCTGCTTTTTTTAAGGAGATAAGTGATGCCAAAAATTCTTCTGGTTGATGATGTTGATCTTTTCCTTGAGCTTGAACGATCTTATCTTGAAGGTTGTGACTACGATCTAGTCACAGCGTCATCGGGGGAAGAAACGTTGCAGCGACTCGACAAAATTGCTCCTGATGTGTTGTTGCTCGATTATTACATGCCGGGCATCAATGGTGATGAGGTCTGTCGTGCTATTCGTCAGAATGAAAAGTGGCGACAGTTACCTATCCTCATGGTAACGGCGGCAGGAAAGCCGGAAGAAGTGAAAAATTGTCTGGAAGCAGGCTGTGATGATTATATCACCAAGCCGGTGAATAAAAATGAGCTGCGCGAAAAGGTTCAGCGTCTGTTGGGACAAATCCAGCGTAGAACGGCTGATCGGGTTCCGGTGAAAATACCGGTTCAATTGCAGGAAGGTGGAAACTTCCACGTCGTCAGTGCTGAAGATCTTTCAACCACGGGAGCATATCTCAAGTCAACAACGCCTTTGGCAGAAAATACGACGGTTGAAATCAAGATTGAGACGCCTCAGGGAGAAGCCCTGTCTATTTATGGAAAAATTAAACGATCGACGCAACCTGATACGGATGGCTGCGGTGTTTATTTTATTTATCCTGACCAGAATAGTAAGAAGCTTCTGGAAAAGCTTGTCCTGACAAAGAAAACTGAACATCTGGCTCATGAAGGTGTTGATGAAAAACTCAGTCAACGTATGTTGGCACTGGAGACTGAATGCTCGCGACTTCGTCATGAGCAGGATGACGCTTTGAGGCGGATTGGGGAATTGGAACAGGAGAACCTCGATTTCGCTAATCAACTGGTTCAGGTCGAGGATGTCAATAACAACCTGACGAATCTTTATATCGCCTCTTCACGCTTGCATTCGACCCTCGACCGTGAAGAAACTCTTGAAATCATTAAAGAAGTTGTGATTAATTTTGTCGGGGCAGAAAAGTTTGCTGTTCTGATTCTTGATAAAAAGAGTCAAAGCCTGTCATTCGAAACCGGAGAAGGGTTCAATCCGGATGAAAGCTTTCCGGATATTCCACTTGGTGAAGGGGTTTTGGGGGAAACGGCAGCCAATGCTGAAAATTATTTCTATGACGGTTCCGTCAGTGAAGGGTCAGACGACCTCCTTTCCCCTATTGTCGCAATTCCGTTGATTATCCATGGTCAGATGATCGGATTGCTGGCGATTTATCGTCTGTTTATTCAAAAAGAGCAGTTGGAATCGATCGATTACCAGCTTTTCTCCATGCTCGGCGAACATGCGGCTACGGCGCTGTTTTCCTCGACACTTTACGGGCGATCTGAGCGGAAGAGACAAACTTACCAGGGCGTGGTCGATCTGTTACTCAAGTAACCGGCAATAAGATTCCCTGGGCGATGGCAAATTGCAGTTGCTCCTGCGCAGAGTGATCCTTAACGTTTTTGAGCAGATCTTTTCCCGGTGTTGGATTTTCTGTTTTCTTCAGTAACTGGGCGAAATCGTCATCCAGACTTTCAACAATCATTTCCTCTCCCCGGCGCAAAAAAATCACCTGTGAAGGGTCGATTTTCAACTGGCGCGAAATTTTTTCCAGTGATTCACCACCCCAGTGTTCAAGGTCTTCCAGGGCATAATGAAATGACTGAATAATGACTGCGGGATGAAGTTTCCAGCGTGTGTTTAAAATTTGTTTTAAATTTAATTCGCAGACAGCAGGTTGGCACTCTTCTGCCAACAAAACCTCAGCACAACAATAATGGTAATGAACCAGATCCTCGCTGATAGCAATCAACGTCTGCCGTTTTGTTCTCTGTAGTTGATCTTTTGTGAATTCGATCTGTAATGGTATTATCCTGTTCGGCTGCCAGTTTTCTACGGCGATAATCTGTTCTTGAGTCAGACCTTTCTCCTGCTCGAGCCAAAGACCAAAATTTTCCAGAAAATCTCCAGGAGTAAGCTTGAGGGCCTGACAGACCTGAAGAAAAAAGCCAACGGCACGACCCCGATTGTAAAAAATGTCGGTCAGGGCTGCGATTAAACGACTTTTTTCCATGTCAAGACTGGAATAAGTTGCATTGTGTTCGATGAGATAAGGGGGAGATTGCTGACCCTGAACATTGAAAGCATCACGGTTGAGAAATAATTCTGTTCCCGGCAACACAGCGAGGGGAAATATGTCGACCTGGTTAGGCTGTTGATTTAAAGCGAAATTGAGACTGTTTATAAAGCCGGAATGGTTATCGCCTGGCAGTCCGTAGATCAGGTCAAGCCCGAAGGTAACTCCTGCACGTGAAAGCCTGCGCAGCTGTGACTGCATATTCTGTAGGTCAAGTTTTCGCTGGAGCGCCTTGAGGATGTCGGGGTTTGCAGATTGCAGGCCGATCTGTACGGAACATGAAAGGCGGGACAGCAGTTCAATCGTGTCATCGTCCAGTAAGTCGGCCTTGGCTTCGATGTGATAATGGATCTGTGGTGCCGTATCCAGCAGCAGCTCGAGTAGCTTTTTCCCTCGACCCGAGGGGGCGTTGAAGGTTGAGTCGAGAATCCAGATCTGGCTGACCTGTTTTTTAACGAACAGTTCGAGTTCTTGTTTTAGTCGTTGCTGTGGTAATGGGCGGACGCCCTGGTGACCTTTGGCGTCGTAGCAGAATGCACAGTTAAAATAGCAGCCACGGGCGGTTTCCCAGAGGACGCCACAGCCTGCACTCAGGGGAATGTCTGCGTTCAGCCATGGGGATGTGAGTTCAGAGAGATCGGGACAAACGGCCGCCTTAGGGGCCGAGTGATCATTTCTTTCTCTCAGTCCGACAATATCAGAGGTCGGCTGATCATGAGGAATTCGTGATACATATTCAGCAAAAGCTTTCTCCCCTTCTCCGCAGATAACTGCGTTCAGGGCTCCCTCGAGGATCACTTTATCACTGTCAGCACTTGCTTCGGGTCCACCCGCCAGCAGGATCAGGCCAGGTTGCATCTGTCGCAGCTGAGAACTGATCCTGAGCGCTTGCTCTCGGTTCCAGACATACAGAGGAAAAGCGATCAGGTCCGCTTTTCTCTTCGAAATTTCACTGATGATGGCGGTATCGTCCTGGTCGGAATAAAAATCCAGGAGTTCTGTGGACTGACGCAGGTGCTCGGGTAAAGCGGCTTTCAGGCATCCGGCAGCAAGGGGGATAGCTTGGGAGGATTTCCTGACGTGTAACGTGGCGATGATGATATGCATTCTGGGTAGGCTATTTTTTCAGGCTGACTTTGATACGTGGTTTACCAGCGCTGGTATCGATACTGAATTCAACCGGCCTGTTGCCGTAGCGCTGGTAGATTTTTTTCCTCTGGGCGGTGATAAACGTGGCAACTTTATCGGCACTTGGTCCCTCACCGCTGATGCCGAGGGCAGCTCGAGCCTGATTGAATTCTTCATGCAGTTTCTGGGCTTCGGCTTTCGGACAGACAGGTTTTCTTCGTTCCTTCTGTGCCACGGAGGGGGCCTTTAATTTGGCCGTATGGCGATTATACTTTCCTTCATCAATCAACCGCAGGATGCGATCCCAATATTGACTATAGGACATGAAACGCGACGCCATTCCCTGATAGCGGAATTTCAAATCTGTCCAGACGATGTGGCGATTGGTGAAATGGCGGAGTCGCCGTGCGAGATCCTTGCGTTCATTGTAGGGCTCGCGCCTTTCAATGCCGGCAAAATACTGTTCGTAACGGATTTCCAGTTCTTTGATTGCCTGCTGGATCTCATCCAGTTCCAGTGCCAGGCTTTTTCGATCGTTCATTTTTTGATCCTCCGCTGGGGGGAACTATACGTGAGGGGCGGAATAATGTAAATATTCACAGACTTTTCTCTCTATTCCCGGGGATAAATATTGACTTGGTTTGCCTGCTTTCGAGATAATCAAATGTTTTTACTTTTTGATGAATAAACTCAAGGGGATTGACGCATGAATAAGGGATTAGCGGCAGTTATTCTGGCCGCGGGAAAAGGAACAAGAATGAAGTCGGCATTGCCGAAAGTCCTTCAGCCAATCTGTGGAGAGCCGATGCTCTATTATCCACTGGAAGCGTCAAGGCAGGCAGGCTTCAAGCAGTTAAAGGTCGTCATCGGCCATGGAGCGGAGCAGGTCAAGGAAACTTTCGCCAATGATGAATTGACCTGGGTTGAACAGACGGATCAGTTGGGAACCGGGCATGCTCTGATGTGCGCTGCCGACTCTTTACGGGGATATTCGGGCCCCCTTCTGCTTCTTTGCGGAGACGTGCCTCTGCTGAAACCGGAGACATTACAGCAACTGCAAAACTATCATTCTCAGCAAAAAGCCGCTGTGACCGTGCTGACAGCCCAGATGCCGAACCCGCATGGCTATGGACGCGTGATTCGTGATGGCGAGCAGGTGCTCAGTATTGTGGAAGAAAAAGATGCCAGCGAAGAACAGCGGCTGGTGACGGAAATCAATACGGGGACTTACCTCTTTGACACTGCTTTTGTGTTGGCCGCGTTGAAAGGTCTCAATAAGAATAATGCCCAGGGCGAATACTACTTGACCGACGTGGTGGCTGCCGCGGTCGCCGCGGGCAAAACAACCAGAGCACTCTGTGTCGATGACCCGACCGAGGTGATGGGAATCAACGACCGTTGCCAGCTGGCCGAAGCCGAGGTCTTAATGCGCTGGAAAATCAACGCCGACCTGATGCTGGGAGGAGTGTCGATGGTTGATCCGACCACGGTCTATATCGATAACGGGGTTGAACTTGGAATCGATACGCTGATTCATCCCAATACCCACTTGCATGGCAAGACCAGCATCGGTAAAAACTGTATTATCGAAACGGGTGTTGTTGTTGTCGACTCCCAAATTGCCGATGGTGTCCATCTGAAAGCAGGTTCGGTGATTGAAGAATCGCAGGTTGGATCCGCCTGCAAAATTGGACCGATGGCTCATCTGCGCCCCGGAACCGTTCTGACGGGAAATAACAAGATCGGTAATTTTGTTGAAACGAAGAAAGCCATTCTGGGTGAGGGAAGCCAGGCCAGCCATCTGACTTATATTGGTGATTCAGAGGTCGGTAAGAACGTGAATTTCGGCTGTGGCACGATCACCTGCAATTATGATGGCGTGAATAAACACAAAACCATCGTCGAGGATGATGTTTTTGTCGGCAGTGACACTCAATTTGTCGCGCCGGTCACGATCGGACGTAATAGTCTGATTGCTGCTGGATCGACGATCACCAAGGATGTGCCGCCCGATTCACTGGCATTATCCCGGGTTGACCAAAAAGTAATTGATGGTTGGCGCTTACGCAAACAGAAAAAATCCTGATCAGCTTTAGGGGGATATATGTGTGGAATAGTCGGATATATCGGTCAACAGGAAGCCTCACCCATCATCATTGATGGTCTTCGGCGTCTGGAATACCGCGGTTACGATTCGGCCGGGATCTGTACCCTGAATGGCAACGAACCGCAGATCCGGCGCGCTGAAGGAAAACTGATCAATCTGGAAAACATCCTGAAAGAGAAGCCCGCAACAGGTAGCCGGGGGATTGGTCATACCCGCTGGGCGACTCATGGCCGACCCTCGGAAATCAACGCCCATCCGCACAAGGCCAGCAATATTGTCGTGGTCCATAACGGGATTATTGAAAACTATCTTAAACTCAAGGAACGTCTCCAGGCCGCCGGCCACAATTTTAAATCGGAGACCGATACGGAAATCATCGCCCACCTGGTGGAAGAGCACTATCGCCACGGGGGTGATTTCGAAACGGCGGTTCGCGCCGCGCTGGCGGAAGCGGAAGGAGCCTATGCCGTGGCAATTCTCTGCCAGGATGAACCGGATAAGCTGATCGCGGCTAAACTGGGTGCTCCGCTGGTCATCGGTCAGGGTCAAGGTGAATTTTTTGTTGCATCAGATATCCCCGCCCTGTTGTCTCACACCCGGGAAATGATCTTCCTGGAGGACGGGGAAGTTGCTGTTTTTACTGCCGATGATATGAGGATCACCACCCTTGATGGTCAACCGGTGACCAGGGAGAGTAAAACCATCACCTGGAGTCCGCTGATGGCGGAAAAAGGTGGGTACAAACATTTTATGCTCAAAGAAATTTATGAGCAGCCCCGCGCTTTGGCTGATACCATTGCCGGCCGGTTACAGGGTGAAGAAGGGGATATTTATCTCGAAGATCTGGACCTTTCAACTGAACAGCTGGCAAGTCTCGACAAGATTTTTATCATTGCCTGCGGGACCTCCTGGCACGCGGGTCTGGTCGGGAAATTTTATATCGAAAAAATGACGCGCATCCCGGTTGAAATTGATATTGCCAGTGAGTTTCGTTATCGCGATCCGATCGTGACTGATAAAAGCCTGACGGTATTGATCAGCCAGAGTGGAGAGACAGCGGATACCCTGGCAGGATTACGCGAAGCCAAGGGAAAAGGGGGGAAAGCGGTTTGTATCTGCAATGTGGTTGATTCGTCGATCGCTCGTGAGAGTGACGGCGTGATTTATACGCATGCCGGACCGGAGATCGGTGTCGCCTCGACCAAGGCTTTTACGACTCAGCTGGTCGCCCTCTATCTCTTGGCTATCAAATTAGGTCGTGCCCGCGGGTCTCTCAGCGCGGATGACTGCCGAGAACATGTCGAAGCTCTTCTGGCCTTGCCACGACAACTGGAAAAAACTTTGGAGCTGGATTCCCAAATCGAACAGATCGCACGTGATTACATGAATGCCCGGGACTTTCTCTATCTTGGCCGGGGGAATCAATATCCGATCGCCTTGGAGGGAGCCTTAAAGCTGAAAGAAATTTCCTACATTCATGCCGAGGGTTACCCTGCAGGAGAAATGAAGCACGGTCCGATTGCTCTGATCGATGAAAATCTCCCGGTGGTCGTTCTGGTACCGCGAAACGCGACTTACGATAAAGTTGTCTCCAATATGGAAGAAGTCTGTGCCCGCGGAGGGAAGGTCATCGCTGTCGCCAGCGACGAGGAAGACCTGCGTGACAAGGTCTCCGCTTTGATCAAAATCCCTGAAACAACCGAGGACCTGATGCCGATCCTGACATCGATCCCGATGCAACTGCTCGCTTACCATGTAGCGGTCCTTAAGGGAACCGATGTTGACCAGCCACGTAACCTGGCTAAAAGCGTGACCGTGGAGTAGTAGAATACCGGTTGACAAAAGTTTCTGTTTAAAAAGAATAAAGTTGGTAAATAAAAACCACGGACTAAAATGCTCCGTGGTTTTTATTTTAAAGGCTGTTAAGGATTTTTAGCTATGCTTGAATCAGAAATGCTTTAGCAGCTAAATCAAAAGCAGCCAGGCTCCCCAAATACTCCCTACAGTGAGCTGACAGCTTCGCCCCATCAAGCAGGTGTAGGTCATGCGTTACATAAGGTGATCGCTTGTTGTTTTGATCCAATCCTGTCCCAAAGGCAACAACAAAAGCTTCGGTCAGTAGATAACGATTGTGCAATTCTTGTCCATGCTCGCGTTTCTTCCACAATATTAACTTTATCTTAAGTTTCACATCATGCCGCATGAGAGTGAGTTTCCGGTTCCAGTAGTGAGAAGCTGTACAAGCCTCCATCGCGACTCGACGAGATGGTCGCCGGGCGACTAAAACTGGCAGTCCTGATTGCGGCGCAACATCCTCTTGTTCACTTCTTTGTTGTGTTCATTCGAACCGATAGCATGAAAAACGTTCTTCGCCAGGTTCAGCCCAACAGTAGTAATATCTATTGTGGTCTTTTCTTTGATATCTTGATGGGTAGATGTCTCTCCCCTCATGGTTCAATAAAGCCGACTTGGTAGCAGAGGGGCTTTCAGCAAAAATAATTATTCATCCCATAAATTTTCCATTGTGTAGTCACTGCCGGCCAAGGTCCACGCCGAACCATTGTAATACCTTCGGTGCCTATCTAATTTGTTTATTTTCTCAATATCATTCTGGCTGAGTTTAAGGTCAGCAGCGGCTAGATTTTCTTTCAATCGGTCGGCTGAGGTCGATTTAGGAATGACGATAATGTCTTGATGGATGGCCCAACTGATTAGGACTTGAGCTGGACTTGCATGGTTTTGTTCTGCGATGAGGGAGATTGTTGGTTCCTTTAGCAATGTTGGCTCCCCTTTTTCCTTTAAACGGTCCGGTCGGTCCGGCGAACCTAGAGGTGAATATGCCGTCACATGAATCTGATTTTTCTGACAGAAATCAACCAACTGCCGTTGCTGTAAATATGGATGTAACTCTATTTGGTTTGCCTCTGGTTTGATTCTCGCAATATCGAGCAGTTCCGCTAACTTAACAACACTAAAATTAGATACACCAATATGTCGAGCGGAACCATTCGCAACAAGGTTCTCCATGGCAGACCAGGTGTCTGCCAATGGCATGTCAGATAATGGGATCAGATCTTTGGCAGTTTCGGGTAAAAAAAGCCCTTTACGCACCGCGACAGGCCAATGAATCAAATAGAGATCAAGATAATCCAATTGCAACTCAGCGAGTGTTTTATCTAGAGCTGGTTCAACATCTTCTGGTGCGTGGCAGTCGTTCCACAATTTTGAAGTTATCCATAATTGTTCCCTTGTTACTATTCCTTCACCAATCGCTTCCTGAATAGCCTTCCCAACTTCTTTCTGGTTGCCATAAACTGGAGCGCAATCTATGTGACGGTAGCCAATCCGTATGGCTTCTTTTATTGCATTATAAACGATTCCTGGTTCCGCTTTAAAGGTTCCTAAACCAAGGGCCGGACAACCTTCCT
>Ga0272444_10003975_pt1 | contig 13165 bp, 4 predicted proteins | sample SSMForm13_FD_201033 | JGI IMG/M metagenome (GOLD analysis project Ga0272444, IMG submission 201033) | Marine sediment archaeal communities from Little Sippewissett salt marsh, Falmouth, MA, United States - SSM-Form-13 | ecosystem: Environmental > Aquatic > Marine > Wetlands > Sediment ...
CTGATAGCCGATTCCCTGCTCCCCGGAGATCTCGCACTGGAGGATGTTCACCTCGGGCATCACCGAGCCGGGCCGGACGAGGAACCTGATCCAGGCCGTCGTCTCGCTCGTGTCGCCGAGGGCGTGGAAGATCCTGAGGTGCGAGAAGGACGAGTCCGCGAGCGCGAGGCTCCTCACGCCCTCGCCTGCGAGCGAGTCGGTCACCCGGACGGACGTGCCGTCCTGCTCGATCACACCCCAGGGCGGGTCCGCGGGTGGTTCTCCCGGGCCGTAGTCCTCGAAGCCGTCGGCGAGGAGCTCCTTCGATAGCATCGAGGGGATGGTGTCCCGGTAGATCCTGTAGAAGTCCTGATAGCGCGGGACGACCGCGTCCCAGTCGAGGAACGCGCTGGAGTCGCCGGGCACGGCACGGAGACCCGTCACCGCCGGTGGAGTCCCGTGGGCCACCGCGCGCAACTCGTCGGTCGGGCCGCTCTCGAGGCCGCCGGTGTCCACGGCCGTCACCTTGTAGTAGTAGCTCACGTAGTTCGCAACGCCCTCGTCGCTCAGGGCGGTGCCCGCCACGACGTCGTAGGGATCGACCGGCGGCGCGCCCGCGGTGGTGTCCCGATAGACGGCGTAGTGGTCGACGTCGCCCTCCGGGCTCGCGGTCCAGGAAAGCCCCACCACGGCGTCTCCGGCCACCACCGCGAAATCGGTCGGCGTCGAGGGCGCGATCGGGTGCACGACGATCGAGAGCGTTTCGCTCGGCGCGCTCGCGCCGCCGAGCGTGTCGATCGTGAAGATACGGTAGAACTGCTCGACACCGTTCGGGAGGGGAGCATCGACGTAGACCGTGTCGGCGGTCGTCATGGTCGTCGTGTGCTCTCCGAACGCCGCGGTCGTGTCGCGCTCGACCCGGTAGTGATCGAAGGATACGTCCCTCGCCGGCCTCCAGCTCAAGAAGACCGTGTTGCCGTCGGTCCACGCGGCCAGTCCGGCCGGCGGTTCGAGGGGGCCCGTGTAGAGACACCCCTGCCCGAAGACGCCGATCTGCTCGCCCCACGGGTTGTTCGCCGGAAGGCACACGGAGTGGCTGTAGATCGTGTAGTCCCCGGCGGGGCGGTCACAGAACTGCGCGTTCACGAAGAGGTTGTCGTGATGGTCGCCGCAGAGGCTGTCGGTCACGGCGTTTCCGAACACGCACGAGTGCGCGACGCTCGCGGTCGATCCGCTGCAGTCGAGGGGCGCGGAGTAGACGCTGAACGCGATGATCGTCCTCGTGGCCTCGAGGTGCGCCCCGTCCGCGAGCGCGACCGCGGAGCCCGCGGACGTCGACTTGTTGTCGACGAGCGTGCAGCCGTCGAGCATCACCGTGCCCGCCGAGCAGCCGATTCCGCCGCCGTCGCCCGTGCTGGTGTTGTGCGCGAACAGGCAGCCGGTGAACTCGTGGATGCCTCCCGCCTCGGCGCTGAGCACCCCTCCGTAGTACTTGCCGACGTTATCAACGAACGTGCACTCATCGAAGACGGCGCTCGCCGACGTGGAGCTGACCGCGCCGCCGAAGTGTCCACCGTTGTCATCGAAGAGAACGTGTCGGAAGACGGCGGTGCTCGCGCCCTCGATCATGACGGCGGCGCCGTCCGAGTAGGGCTGCCCGTCGACCTCCCCCCGCACTCGCCCGTTCTGGACGAACCAGCCGTCCCTGAAGGTCGCGGAGGCGTCGGTGCACCACACGGCGCCGCCCGGCTCCTCCCTGTTCGTCCAGTTCCTGTTGAAACCGCAGTCGACGAAGGTCACGTTCCCTCCGTCGTTCCACACGGCTCCGCCGCCGGCCGTCGCGGAGCATCTGTAGAATCGGCAGTTGACGATCTTCGGAGACGAGTCGTGGACATACACGCCGCCGCCCATCGCGGAGGTACCCCGGTGGAACCTGAGGTTCTCGATGACGCACGTCGAGTCCTGGCCACCCGCAACGCTGAATGCTCTCCCGTTCGGGTAGAGATAGAGCTCGGTCGATTCCGGATCGCTGATGCCGCGGATCACCAGGTTCTTGTCTCCGAGGCTGATGTTCGCGTTGAACGCACCCTCGTAGACGCCGGGCGCGATGAGAACGGTGTCGCCGTCGCTCGCGGCCATGACGCCCAGCAGGATCGACGTGTGATCGCCTCCGCCGTCGACGTCGACGAGAATCGTCGTGCCGGCTGCGGCGAGCGGGCAGAAGAGCAGGACGGACAGGGCATACGCAGGTAGGACGGGAGGTCGCATGGCTTCCTCCTCATGAGCGGGGGGCTGACTCGGCAGGGTCCGGTGGCGCCCAATGCCCGCGCCTGAAGCAGAACGCGGGTGGCCTGCCCGGCGGTCGCCGAGCGCAGCCCGGGCTCCTTCGCGCAGACTAATGATAGCACGCTAACCAGTGTTCGGCAATGGCCGGCTACCTCGCCGCCGGCCCCCCGTAGATCCCGAGGTCGGAAGGTCCGCCGTCCGGGTCGGTGAAGATCGGGTCCCCGGCGTCGATCGCGGGCGACCCGGGGGAGAGGTGGAAGTCGAGGCTGTCGGCGAGGAGCGGATCGAACGAGACGTTTCCGTCCGTGCCGGTGAGGACGTCGATGTCGCGGTACTCGCCGGCCGTGTTTCCCCAGACGTCGTTGTGCGTGAACGAGAGGTTCGATGCGTCGCCGTTCAGCCAGACGCCTACCTGGGGACACACCCACTCGTCGCGCCATCCGTTCTCGACGACGATGTTGTTCGTGAACCGGACGATCGCCTCGTCGCTCCAGAGCGCGAATCCGCAGTTCCCGTTCCGCGCGATCACGTTGTTCGCGGCCTCCATAAACGACACCCCGGTCGCGATGACGCCCCAGCCCAGGTTGTCGAACACGGCGTTGTTCCGGACGACCGCCCGCGAGCTTCCGAACGTCCCGATCCCCTTCCAGTAGCCGGAGATCCGGTTGCGGAGCACGATCGCCGCGGCGTCCCAGGTGATCCCGATTCCGGCGCCGCGCCCCTCGGAGATCTCGTTGTCGGCGATGAACGCGGTGGCGCCCCGGTAGAGCGCGACGCCGTCCCAACCGTTGTTGCGGATTGTGTTCCCGACGATGAAGATCTCCGCGCCCTCTCGGCCGATGACCCCGCCGATCCCGACGACGACCTCCTCCGGGCGGTCGGTGTTGTCCGCGATCTCGATGCCCCTGAGCCAGACTGCGCTCTCGCGCACGACGACGCCGGCGTCGGTCGCCATGCCGTCCAGGTCCCGCTTCCCGCCGGTGATCGTGAGGTCGGAGACGCACGATCCGCTGCTTCGCTCGAACAGGAGCCCGTAGCCGGCGTTCGTCACGAGCGTCGTGACAGCGGGCCCGCTTCCGACGATGTGGAGCCCCTTGTCCTGAACGAGGAATCCCCGGGTCGCGCGGACCTCCGTCCGGTGCTCCTGGCAGTTTCCGCACAGCTCCTCGACGTACTCGACGGGCGCCGCCTCGTACACCCCAGGAAGGAGAACGAGCACGTCGCGGTCTGAGGCCTTCTCGATCGCCGACTGGAGATCGCGGAACGGGTCCGCCTGCGCGCCGGTGCCGGCCGCCCCGTCTCCGAGATCATCGACGTAGAGCGTCGCGGCCTGGGCGGCGCCCGCCGCGAGCGCGGCGGCGAGGCACGTCGCAAGTGCGCGTTTCATCATTCCCCTCCTCGGACAATCCGCGCGTGCGCTCTTCTCTGAAACTCCACCTGCCCCAGCCACGATTCGAAGCCCTCCGGGGACTCCGGGTACTCGAGGTAGGCCTGCTGGATCTTCTCGCAGAGCTGCCCGGCCCTGACGAGCGTGCCGGCGAGCCGCGGGCGGGTCGCGGCCTTGGCCAGGACCCGGAACGCGGTACGCAGACCCGGCAACGCTCCGTCGGGCTTGAACGTCGTCGTCAGGAGATGCCCGCTCCCGAACTCGCGCGCGAGGAAGGTGAGTTCGTCGTCAGAGATCGAGTCGAGGAACCTCCGCAGGAAATCCTGTCCCGCGTGTCGCGCGCCGACCTCGCGCATGAACGCCACGTTGTACCCCCAGAGTGCGGGCGTCGACACGTCCCCGTCTGCGAGCGCCTGCGCCGCCGTGTCGGCGGCGACGTTGGCGGCCACGATCGACGGCGAGATGCCGCCTCCGTGAAGCGGGTCCGTCTGACAGGCGGCGTCGCCGACGCTCATGAAGCCGTCGCCGACGAACGAAGCCAAGGGCGCCCGGATCGGGAGGAGTCCGGTGCCGGCCTCGACGGGATCGGCCACCTCGAGCCACGGCTGGGACGCGATGAACTCGTCGTAGATCTCGCGGACCGGCCTCTTGACGGCCGCCAGCGGCGCCCCGATCCCCACGTTCGCCAGGCGCCCGCCCATGGGGAACACCCACCCGTATCCCCCTCGCGCGAGCTTCGGCGTGAGGACGATGATCGCGTCATCGGGTCGGTCGAGCTCTTTCGTCAGCGGCACGATCTCCCGGTACGCGACCGCGACGTCGCCCCGCGACACCTCATCGGGATGGTGGGGACCGCCCGTCCGCGTGAGCACGGCGCGGAAGCCGGAAGCGTCGATGACGAGGCGGGCCTCGAGGTCGGCCTCCTCGCCGTCGCCGTTCCTGATCCTCACGCGGTTCGCCGCGCGGTCGGTCCACCCCGCGCACGAGGTGCGGTCCCGGAAGGCGGCGCCGGCCTCGACGGCGTCGGCCAGGAGGCGCTGTCCGAAGAGGAGACGGTTCAGGATGACTCCGCCCTTCGGAATCCTGATCGCGGTGCCGTCCTCGAGGATCAGCGTTCCGTGCGGGAGGCGCTTTGCGACCTCGGCGCCTTCGGGGCTCTCGATGTAACGGGAGACGACCGCGAGCCCGTCCTCGCCGATGGCGTTCCCGCAGACCTTGCGGCCGACGTCGTCGGAGGGCTCTCTGTCGATCAGAAGGACGCGGAACCCGTCCTCGGCGAGCCTTCGGGCCGCGATGGCGCCGCCGGTCCCGGCCCCGACGACGAGCGCGTCCCAGCTTGTGGTCGGCGAATCTCTCATGAGGCCGACGAGCCTATCAGCGGACGCCTCGCCGGTCAATCCGGAGGCGGAGCTCCTGGGATGGCCTGCGAACCGCGCGTGGTGGGACGCGCATCAGAAGGGACGCGGGGCGACCGCGACGTGGGGCTTCGGTGCGCCGGCTGCTCGGGGGCCGGCCACGTAGTAGGGCGGTGTCAGGCCGCGACTTGAAAAGCGGCGTAAGGTGTGCTATCATCGTATGTTGTCAAGGATCGAAGGCCGGTCGCACCGCGCGACCGGAGCGGGGTGAGTACACCTTCGGGCAGCTGCCGGGGCGTTGTACCCGGCGCAAGGAGAGATCCCACATGTCCAGCCGAAGACGCAGCTCGGCCTTCGCCGTCTCGATCGTGATCGCGGGCCTCCTGGGACTCATCGCCGCCCCCGGCGTGGCTGACGAGTCGCCTCCGGTGACCCCGGAGGGTGAGGCGGAACTCGCCGCGATTCGCGCCGCGATCGACCGTGCAGGGGCGAGTTGGGTCGCGGACCACACGACGGTCTCCGTCCTGTCAAAGGAGGAGATCGCGCGGATGTGCGGCGGCTCGTATCCGGACCACGTCCGCGCCATCTTCGACACCCTCAAACCCGATCCGGAGGACCTCCGCAGGCTGTACCCCGAGAGCTGGGACTGGCGGGACATGGCCGGCGTGACGTCCGTCAAGAACCAGGGCGACTGCGGCAGCTGCTGGTGCTTCGCCGCCACGGGGGCCACGGAGGCCAATCTCAGGATCGCGGAGGGCGTCGTCTACGACCTCTCGGAGCAGCAGGGTGTCGGCTGCAACGACTACGGGAGCGGCTGTAACGGCGGCTGGCCCGGCGCGGCCTACTACGTCTTCACGGACCCCGGTGCGATCACCGAGGCCTGCAGCCCCTACATGGCGGAGGACGGCCACTGCCTCGAGCGTCTCTGCGAGAAGGTCGCGATCATCGATGGCTTCGAGTACATCGCGGGGAACGTGAACTCGTACAAGGCGGCCCTCACGGAGGGTCCCATCTCCGCCTGCTACACGGTCTACGAGGACTTCGACGAATACACGAGCGGCTGCTACGTGCACACGTGGGGCGCCGTGGTCGACGGCCACTGCATCACGATCGTCGGTTGGGACGACACGATGTGTGACGGGAACGGCGCCTGGATCTGCAAGAACAGCTGGGGCGGCGGGTGGGGCATGGGCGGCTACTTCTACATCCAATACGGCGAGGCCGGCATCGGCTCCGGCGCCGAGCGTCCGATCAACGCCCACGTTCGCCGCGAGCGGTTCGTGCCCGACGAGTTCACCACGATCCAGGACGCGATCGACAACTCGAACCGCGGAGACGTGATCAGGGTGGCGGGCGGCGCGTACGAAGGCCCCATAGCCATGGGGGACTACCGCTCCCTGTACGGCGGCTACGATCCGACGTTCACCGTGCGCGACCCGGAGGCGTACCCGACGGTGATCGACGCCGGCGGGGCGGGGCACGGCATCTCGGTGGTCAACAGGGACCACATCGTCATCGACGGCTTCGAGATCATGAACGCGAGCGGCGGCGTCTACTACGGGATCTACCTCGCGAACAGCCACGCGACCGTGCGGAACTGCGACGTCCACGACTGCTGGCGCGGCATCGGGGTGACCTACGCGGGTGGGAGCCAGACGGAGGGCGACGCGGAGATCCTGTACTCGACGATCAGGGACAACGTGAACGCGGGCGTCTACGTCAACGACGCCGACAATCCGTTCGTCCGACTCATCATGTGCGACGTTCACGGGAACGGCGGGGAGGGCGTCTACTCGACGTACACCAGGACCGACCTCATGAACTGCACGGTCGCGCTGAACGGTGGGGACGGCGGCGTCGAAATCGGGAACTCGGCCGACAACATCGTCAAGAACTGCATCATCGCCTCGAACGACGGGTTCGGCGTGTACTGCTCGAACGCGACCCCGGTGCTCACCTACAACGACGTCTGGGACAACGGCTCGGGAGGGTACCTCGGGTGTTCCGGCGGCGCGGGCTCGATCTCTCTCGATCCGGTCTTCTGCGACCCGGGCGCGGGCGACGTCACCGTCCACGCGACGTCGCCGACGCTGACCGCCGGCGAGGGAGGAGAGGCGATGGGCGGCCTTCCGGTCGGCTGCCCGCTTGGTCCGCAGGACCTCGCGGTCGAGCAGATCGGGGCCTCGCTCGAGCTGACCTGGGCCGCCCCTCCGGGGGCGCGGGCGGCGGTCGACCACTACGTGGTCTACCGGGACACGAGCCTCCTCTCGCAGACGGAGATCGGAACGGTGGCCCCTCCGGCGGCGAGCTTCACGGACATCACGATCCCGCCGTGCGAGCGCCACTACTACTGGGTGTCCGCGGTCGACACGAGCGGGCTCGAGACGGCGCTCTCGAACAGGGTGCAGTCAGAGCTCTGCTACGCGGGACCGACCGGCCTCGCGGTGACGTTCGGCAACGGCTCGAACGAGATGTCGTGGAGCGCGGGCGCCGGTCCCATCGACTACTACGTCGTGATGCGCGGCAACGACGTGGCCGAACCGGACTCGATCGGATCGGTGCCGGCCGGGACCGTGTCGTTCATCGACGACACGTCCGGCGACTGCCCGCGGGACAACTACGTCTACGAGATCGTGCCCGTGTACGACACTGCGTGGAGGGGCGTGGCATCGGAGAACGCCGGTGTCGACCCGGCGCCGGCGGCTCCCACCGGGCTCGTTGCGGAGTGGGACGTGGCGGACGTCACCCTGACCTGGAACCCGAACTGCGAGAGCGACTTCGGGCGTTTCTGGGTGTATCGGGACACGGTGCCCATCTCGCCGCCGATCAACTCCGAGCTCCTCATCGGGTTCACACCGGACACGACGTGGGTCGACTCGGGCCTGAACCCCGACTGGACGTACTTCTGGCGCGTGGCGGCGTCCGACCAGTCTTCGGAGAAGAGCGCGTATTCGAACATGGCCTGGCTGGGCTCGGGAGAGGTGCTGACCGTCCCGTCGCCGTACGCGACGATCCAGGGCGCGATCAATGCGGCCTCGGCTCTCGACACCGTCCTCGTGACCGCGGGTTCCTACAACGAGAACATCCTCCTCAAGGACGGGATCTTCCTGATCGCCGACGGTGTACGTGATGAGGTGATCGTGTGGTCGTCGGTCGGCTCGGTGGTGACCGCGGCGGGCCTCGGCGATCTGACGCAGATCAAGGGCTTCACGATCGACGGGCAGGGAAGCGCCGCGCGCGGCCTGGACTGCTGGGGCTCGTACACCCGGATCGAGGACTGCGTGATCCAAAACTGCGTGACGGGCGCGGCCATCGAGTACGGAGGCGCGCCCCTGGTCAGCGGGAGCACCTTCGCCACGAACCAACAGGGTGTCGCCGTCGGCGATTCGAGCACCCCCTTTCTCTCGGGGAACACGTTCGACGGGAACGGGCTCGCGGGGCTCTACGTTGCGGGCGACGCCGCGGCCGAGGTCGGAAGGACGCTCTCCGACGCCAACGACTTCGTCAACATGGGGGCCTACCACGTGTTCAACCTGTCGGCATCCACGGTGGACGCCGACTACAACTACTGGGGCGACGTCTGTCCGCAGGAGGCCTGGTTCGTGGGCCCCGTCGACTACACCCCGTGGACGGACGAGGCCCACGCCGAGGTGTACACGGAGTGCACCGGCGTGCCGGAGTGGGGCGGGGACCGGGCGTACGCGGGCGAGAACTTCCCGAACCCGTTCAATCCGAGAACGGCGATCCACTACACCGTGCCCGCACCCGGCGGTCCCGTGCGGCTGACGGTGTACGACCTCCGTGGCCGGAAGGTCCGGACGCTCGTGGATGACGAGAAGGCCGCCGGCGAGTACCTGGCGGTGTGGCGCGGCCGTGACGACGCGGGCCGCGAGGTCGGCTCGGGCGTGTACTTCTACCGCATGGAGATCGGGGATTACCGCGTCGAGAGGAAGATGGTCCTTCTGAAGTGACATCGCGCCCCGACGGCGCGGGGTTGAAGTGCGGGGGGATTCGTGGTAAGATGGTAGGTGGCAGGAAGTTGCCCCGCCGGCCGATCTCCCCTGGGCGGTACCGGGACGCTCGTTCCGCTGGTCGTGCCGCAAGCGTTCACCGCGAAGGAGAGGTTCGTGATGCGTTCTCACTGGAACAAGCGCGCGCGTGTCGTGCTCGCAGTCTGCGCCCTCACGCTCTTCCTGATCCCGGCCGCGGGCAGGGCCGCCGAGGTCGATCGTGAGGTCTCGCCGGACGAGCAGGCGTTCATCGACGAGGTTCGCGCCGAGATCGAGCGGAACGGCTACCACTGGACCGTGGGCCCGACGTCGGTGACCGCGATGTCGCCGGAGGAGAGGCAGAGGCTCCGGGGCTTCGTGATGACCCCGGAGCTTCAGGCGATCTACGATGCGCTCGAGCCGGACCTCGAGATCGAGCGGATGACCTTCCGCGACCGGTTCGACTGGCGGGACTACGACGGCGTGACCCCCGCGAAGAACCAGCTCGACTGCGGGTCGTGCTGGGCGTTCGCGGCGGCGGGAGCGGTGGAGGCCGGGATCAGGATCAACAACAGCGTCCTGCTCGATATCTCCGAGCAGCAGGCGATCGACTGCAACGGTGTCGGCTCCGACTGCGACGGCGGGCAGTGCACCGTCGGATATTCGGTGTTCCAGAACCCGGGCGCCGTCAGCGAGGCCGACTACCCCTACACGGCGACGGACGACGGGAACTGCCGGCAGGGGGCGTACGAGAAGGTCGGGTTCGTCGATGGCTACACGTTCGTCTCGAACACCGTCGCGTCCATCAAGTACGCCGTCGAGAGCTACGGACCGATCAACTCGAGCATGCACGCCTACGAGGACTTCGACGGCTACACGGGCGGTTGCTACGAGAACCCAGGAACCCAGCCGACCAACCACGCGGTCCTGATCCTCGGGTGGGACGACTCGATGTGCGGCGGAACCGGTGCATGGATCTGCAAGAACAGCTGGGGCCAGAACTGGGGCGAGAACGGTTTCTTCTACATCAAGTACGGGAGCTGCCGGATCGGGAGCTCGGCGCAGCGTCCGGTCAACCCGCACGCTCCGGTCGATCGTCTCGTTCCCGACGAGTACGGAACGATCCAGGCGGCCATCGACGCGGCCAACCGCGGCGACATCATCAAGGTCGCGGGCGGCAACTACACCGAGTCGGTCTCCATTGCCGACTACCTGTCGCTCTACGGCGGGTACGATCCGACCTTCAGCGTGCGCGACCCGGACCTGTACCCCGTGGTCATAGACGCCGACGGGGCCGGTCACGGCATCTCGGTCGTCAACCAGGATCACATCATCATCGACGGCTTCGAGGTGACGGGCGCGACGGGCATCCAGAGCTACGGCCTGAACCTCAACAACAGCGACGTCAAGGTCCGGAACTGCGACGTGCACGACTGCTGGCGGGGCGTCGGGATCTCGTTCGGAACCGGAACGGCGACCGATCAGCCTGCGATCGTCGAGTTCACGAGCGTCCACGACAACGCGAACGAGGGGATCTACATCGACGATCCCGACAATCCGATCATCGAGATCCGCTACACGGCCATTTACGGCAACGGCGCCGAGGGCATCTACTCGAACCTCGCGCCGACCGCCATGATCAACAACACGATCGCATACAACGGTTCGGGTGGGGGCATCGACCTCAGGAACTCGAGCGGGAACGTGATCGTCAGCAACATCATCGCGTCGAACACGGGCTACGGCATCACGTGCACGAGCGCGACGCCCGACAACTCGTACAACGATGTCTGGGACAACAGCTCGGGCGGGTACAGCGGCTGCTCGGCCGGCGCCGGCGCGATGTCGGAGGATCCGATCTTCTGTGACGGCCCGGGCGGCGACGTCTCCGTGCACGCGACGTCTCCGACACTCGGGTCCGGCCAGTACGGATACGACATGGGCGCACTCGGGATCGGCTGCCCGGTGGGCCCGCAGAACCTCGCGGTCGCTCAGGTGGGGGCTTCGCTCGAGCTCGGGTGGAGCCAGCCGCCGCCGCGGGTCGATATCGACCACTACATCGTCTACCGTGACACGACTCAGATCCCGCTCACGCCGCTCGCGATGGTCGACGCGCCCGATACGACCTTCACGGACATCACGATCCCGCCGTGCGAGCAGTTCAACTACTGGGTGTCGGCGGTCTACACGGACAGCCTGGAGGGAGCGCCCTCGAATAAGGTGAGCGGCGAGATCTGCTACGACGCGCCGTTGGGCGTTCAGGTGAGCTACGGTGAGGCCGCCAACGGAGTCTCGTGGAGCCACGGGGCGGGGCCCATCGCCTATTACGTGGTCATGAGGGGCAACGACGTGGCCGAGCCCGACTCCATCGGATCGGTCGCCGGCACGGACACCTCGTACGTCGACGGCGCGACGGGCGGCTGCCCGAGGGACAGCTACGGCTACGAGATCCTGCCCGTCTACGACACCGGATGGAGGGGCGTCGTCTCCGAGTACGTCAGCGTCGACCCGGCGCCGGCCGCCCCGGCGGGCCTCGCGGCCGAGTGGTCCGGGAGCGACGTGATCCTGACCTGGGACTCGAACTGCGAGAGCGACTTCCGGAGGTACTGGGTCTACCGGGACACGATTCCGATCGCCCCGCCGATCGACTCCAATCTCCTCATCGCGTTCACGCCGGACACGACGCACACCGACTCCGGTCTCAACCCGAGCTGGACGTACTTCTATCGGATCGCCGCGAGCGACGCGGCCTCCCAGAAGAGCGTCTACTCCGACATGGTCTGGCTCGGATCCGGCCAGGTGCTGGCCGTGCCGGATCCGTACGGCACGATCCAGGCGGCGATCAACGCCGCGTCGGCGCTCGACACGGTCCTCGTGAGCCCGGGGACCTACTCTGAGAACATCAACCTCAAGGACGGCGTGTTCGTGATGAGCACGGACGGACGCGCGACGACGACGATCCAGTCGATCAGCGGAACGGTCGTGACCGCGAACAGCCTGTCCGACCTCGCGCTCCTCAAGGGGTTCACCGTCGACGGGGTCGGCGGCGCCCAGCAGGGCCTCGACGCCTGGGGCTCGTACGTGAGCGTCGAGGACTGCGCGTTCCAGAACTGCACGACCGGCGCGCGGGCGCAGTACGGCGGCGGCCCGACGCTCACCGGGAACACGTTCACGCTCAACCAGAACGGGTTCGCCTCCGGCGATTCGTCGGCGCCGTTCCTCTCGGGCAACGTGTTCGACGGAAACACCCTGGGCGGGCTCTACGTCCTCGGCGACGCCGCGGTTCGGACCGGCGGGACGCTCGGTGACGCCAACGACTTCATTAACCGGGGCGCCTACCACGTGTTCAACCTCTCGGCGAACACGGTCGCGGTCGACTACAACTGGTGGGACAACGTGTGTCCGGAGGAAGGCTGGTTCTTCGGTCCGGTCGACTACACGCCGTGGACCGACGAGTCGCACAGCGGCGTCTACTACGACTGCACCGGCGTGCCGGAGTGGGAGAACGGGCGCGCGTACGCGGGCGAGAACTTCCCGAACCCCTTCAATCCGAAGACGGCGATCCGCTACACGGTGCCTTCGTCCGGCGGGTCCGTCCTGCTGACGGTGTACGATCTCAGGGGCCGAAAGGTCAGGACGCTCGTGGACGAGGAGAAGAGCGGGGGCGAGTACCTGGCGATCTGGCAGGGTCGCGACGACGCCGGCCGCGAGCTCGGCTCCGGCGTCTACTTCTACCGGATGGACATCGGGGAGTACCAGGTCGAGAGGAAGATGGTGCTCCTCAAGTAGCCGCCCGGCGTCGCTAGAGCGACAGGACCACGACCCCGACGGTCATGAGAAGGGCACCTGCGAGCCTCGCTCGCAGGTGCTTCTCTTTGAAGAGCAGGTGGCCGAGGACGACGGAGAGGATCATACCGGACCGCTTGATGGCGATCACGTAGCTCGCGAGGGTCAGTTGGATGGCCGCGAGCTGGCTCAGGATCATGACCGCCCCGATCGCTCCGAGCAGGAGAAGCCTCGGGATCATCTCCGGGCCCGGGGGGGTCTTCCTGAGTCCGAACACAAGGAACGGCGCGTAGAGGACGCCGAACGTCACACAGAAGAACGACGTGTAGAACGCGGGCGAGCTGGCAACGACGGCGACCTTGTCGTAGACCGCCGTCCAGCTC